>Ga0137374_10000795_pt1 | contig 33984 bp, 34 predicted proteins | sample SagtaG_20_FD_104811 | JGI IMG/M metagenome (GOLD analysis project Ga0137374, IMG submission 104811) | Vadose zone soil microbial communities from Sagehorn Ranch, Mendocino, California, USA - Sage1_R_100_16 metaG | ecosystem: Environmental > Terrestrial > Soil > Vadose zone | place: USA... | reverse complement strand
GCGTACCAACTCGTCCCGCACAACCCTCCACCCAAATTGACGTCGCAGCGGCCGCTTCACGACCGCCCAGCACAGATCCGCTCTTGACGGGCCAGCCACTTCATAGTCGCTCGCTCCGCGTGGAGCGGGGTCCCCATGCGCGTCTGCGCGCGTGGGGTGCGGCTATGCCACGCTGCGCTCGTATCAAATACGCAGGCCCAACACGAGGCCGGGAAAGAGGCGGACGGTGGTGGCGCCGCTGCGGTAGACGCCCTCGATGAAGTCGCGGCCGGTGACGAGGTCGGTGCCGTCCCAACCCACCGACGCGGTCATCGTCGGGCCGGCGACCACCGCGAAGTTCTGCGCGAAGCGATAGCCGACCAGCCCGCGCAGGCTGCCGGCGATCGCATTTTCGTCGTCGAAGTCGCTCTGGCTGGTGCGGTGGTAGTTGGTGCTCGTCGCCTCGACGTCGACGAACCACGGGTCGGACAGGTGCAGCCGCACGCCGAGGCCCCACTGGACCAGCCAGTGGCTTCGCCCGGTGGCGGTCGCGTCGGCGCGCACGCCCGGGATGTCGCCCGCCGCGGCCAGCACCCCGAAGCCGAGGCGGCCGTAGACGCGGCGGTTGCCCAGCACGGCGCTCACCACCGACGCGCCCACCTCGTTCGTGGACAACTCGAGCTCGTGGATGCCGTTCTTGACGTAGCTGACGAGCCCAAACGGAACCCCTTCGCTCTCCTCGGCGACGTTGACGACGCCGAGCTGCAGGCCGCGCATGCGGCGGGCGATGTTGACCACACCGATCTGCGCGCCGGTCACGTCGCCGCCCACGTTGACGACCGTGAGCTGCAGGCCGTTCATCGACTCGGCGCCGTTGAACGCGCCGGCTATCTGCAGGCCCTGCGCCTTGCGCGCGACGTTGGCGGCACCGGACAGCTGCAACCCCTTGAAGTCGCCGTCGGACACCGACGCGACGCCGGCGATCTGCGCGCCCCCGCCGCCGCGCGCCGCCGAAGTGATGCCGGCCATCTGCAGGCCGGAGAGCCTGCCGCGCGACCAGCTGGCGATGCCGGCGATCTGGCCGCCGCTGACGTCGCCGCCCGCGTAGGCGGCGACGCCGCCGATCTGAATCCCGCCCAGGCGGCCGCCGATGCCGGCGCCGAGGTACCCGACCTGGACGCCGCTGGCGTTGCCGTCGACGTAGTGACCGAGCGTCAGCGCCAACCCGTCGAGCGACGCGGAGCGCGCGGCGAAGCCGAACACGAACCGGTTGTGCGAGGGCACGCCGCCGCTGGTGTCGAGCCCGGGGTAGACGGAGAAGTTGACCGCGTGGCTGGGGGCGGTCGCGGGCGCGGGCGCCGCCGTGGCGACCGCGCCGGGCGCGCCGGGTTGGCTCGCGGAAGCGTCGGCCTCGCCCGGGCCGCGCGACACGGTCGGCGCCGGGACCAGCGCCACCAGCTGGCGCGGCTGCAGCAACGTCTGCTCGCCGGCGCGCAGCTCGACGCTGGTCTCGGACAGCTTGCGCTGATCGTCGAGCGTGACCCGGTAGCGGCCGGGCGGAAGCCCGAGCTCGATGGGCTGCGCCACGAGCTTGTGGACCTCGGCGACCAGCGCGCCGGCGCCGTCGCGCACGAACAGACGGCCGCTCAGCTCGGGCGGAAACACCAGGCTGGCGGTGGTCGCGTGCAGGTCGGTCATCACCAGGTCGCCCTTGCCGGTGAGCTGGAAGTCGTAGCTCGCGTGCTGGGGGCCGCCGCGTGAGGTCTCGGTGCGCGCCAGGGTCTCGGTGAACGCGTACTGGTACGCCTCGCTCAACGTGACCCGCCCGTCGCGGCTGACGTCGGCGGCGCCGCGCAGCCCGGACACGAGGTAGTGGGTGAAGTACGCGGCGCCCAGGCGATCGCTCTCCTGCGCCGCTTCGTTCTCCGAGCTGGCGGTCAGGTACGCGTGGCCACGCGCGGCCGACGACGTATCGACCAGGAACGGGGGCCGGTGGACGCCGCCCTTGGCGCGGGTGAGCGCGCCCGATGCACACGAGTCGAGCACTGCAATCCGCACGTCGGCGCCGGTCTCCTCGACCCACGCGCGGATCTCCGGGTAGGTCACGCGCTCGCTGCCCAGCAGGAGGCCGACCTCGTCGGAGTGGCCCGAATAATAGAAGACGATCTCGGTGCGGCCGCCCGGTCCGCCGGCACCCGCGACCATCCGGCGCAGGCGTTCGAACCCGGCGCGCAGCCCGGCCCGATCCGCGTCCAGCACCGTGATGATGTTGGCGTCGCTGATGCCGCCGAGCTCCGTGAGCACGTGCTGCATCGCGCGCGCGTCGGTGGCGGCGTAGCGCAGCGGCACGCGCCCGGCGCCGCCCTTGCTCGCGCCGGTGATGAGCGCGAACCGGCGCACGACCAGGCCCTGGCCGCCGGAGGCGCCCGGCACGGCGGGCGCGGGCGCCGCGGCCGCGACCGCGGCGGCCAGCATCGACGCGGCGAACACAAACAGCAGCACGAAATGAAACGGCAACCTGAGGCGCATAGCCATGGCGTCACTCCTTACGGACGGTGAAGGTAGAGATCTCGGTGCCGGCGGGCGGCTTGGCCGCGCCGCGGAGTACGTCCGCGAGCACGCCGGTGTCGAACGGAGCGTTGCTGGCAGCGATCAGGAAACGCTCGAAGCGCGGGGCCGCGTCCAGCTGATACGACTGCGGCAGCGCCACCTCGCCGTTCGCGCGCAGCGCCGCCGCCACGCCACCACCCTCGGGCAGGTGGTAGGTGATGCGCCCGGCGCCGTCGAGCGACACAACCGCGCCGTAGCGGCGACCGGCGGCGACGTACGCGAGCTGCAGCTGGTCGCCCGGGCGCGCGGGCGCGCCGTCCGCCAGGCGCTCGACGCTCTTGCCCGCCCGCCGGTAGACGTGGAGGCTGGGCGCGAGACCCTTGATCCGTTCGTCGGAGCCGAGCGGCTGCGGCCCGCTCTGCAGCGCCGACACCAGCCCCACCGCGCCGACCGCCAGCACGGGCACGATCATCAGCCACCGGCGCGGGCGCGAAACCGCGGCGCGGCGATCCGCCGCCTTGGCGCGCTGGCGAATCGCCTCGGCCATCGCCGCCGGCGGGTGCATGGTCAACATCTCCGCGTTCGAGTCCATGATCCGCCCCAGGCGGGCGGGGCCCTCGGGCTCGCGCTCGAGCCGCTGCTCGACCACGCGCGCCTCGGCCGCGGGCAGGTCGCCGGCCGCGAGCCGCTCGACCATCCACTCTGGAACCCTTCCCGACCGATCGTCCTTGGAACTCATGCTGCTGCTCCTTCGTTTTGGATTCCGGGTAGGCGTTCGCGCAGCGTCCGGAGACGCTTGCGCACGCCGGAGACGGACATCCCGACCTCTTGTGCGACCTCCTCGAGCGTCATGCGATCGACGTAGTGCATGACCGCGATCGCGAACGTCGATTCGCTCTCGCGGCTGAAGATGCGGTCCAGGAACCCGCGCGCCGACGTACGCGACTCGCCGTCGGGCATCTCGGCCGCGATCCGATGCAAGAGCTCGTCATCGCGATCCTCCGGATGCCTGCGCGACCAGCGCAACTTGTTCAGGCAGACGTTGGTCGCGACCCGCAGAAAGAACGCCGACGGCGCGCTGCCGTCCAGACTGTCCTGGCGCCGAAGCGCCTCCACGAATACGTCCTGCATGGCGTCGAGCGCGGCGGCGTCGTCGCGGAGCAGCCGCCGGCAGCGCCGGACCACCATCGGTCCCCACTGCCGGTATGCTTGCTCGACGTCGATCATCTCCGTCTCTCCCGGTCGAACACCGCGGAGCCGGGAAAGTGTCACCCGCTCGGCAAAGCCCACCTGCGCTCACACGAATAGCGCGGGTCGGTCGGGGGCACCAGGCGAATTGCCGCGCCGCGCCCAAACCCGCGACGGCGACGGCGACTCCGTCGTCGCGTCGGGCCTAATGCTGAAGGATCGTGGCGGCGACCGCCCCGGCGCCTGGGGATACGGCGGCCTGTCACAGACCGAACACCACGCGCGCCCGCGGACTAGAAAGAGAACGTCGCGCCGGCGTGGGCGAAGCGGCGGGTCGGGTCGTAACCGAGATCGAGGCGCATCGGCCGTGGGCTGAGGCTGTTGTGGCGGTTCACGAAGTTGAAGGTGTCCGAACGCTTGGGTGCGATCGCCATCGCGCCGATGCCGCCCGCGAGCAAGAGGCCGAGCCCGATCCCGGTGAAGGTCATGAAGCGTTGCGTGCCGCGATCGTTACACGCGCTCAACTCGCCCAGCTTGGCCGCGAAGTTCGGATCCCCGACGGGGGGCGATACGCAGTCGGGGCGGGTGGCCAGCCCGTACACTGTCGTCCCGACCCCGGCCACCACGCCCGCACCCAGCAACAACGCCGCGGTCTTCATGCGGCTTTGCATGCGGTCGACGTCGGGGGAGAGCTTCGCGTAGAGGTCGGACTCCGTGCTGCGGATCGTCTCGAGGTACGACCGCAGTCCCCCGATCGAGCCCTCGAACACCTGATCGCCGACGGTGAAATGACTGGGCGGCGTCGACGTTTGCCAGCGCCGCATCGATTCATGGGCGTGCGCCGTGCCCGCGGCCCCCGCCACCACGAACGCCGCGCAGAACGAAACCAGAGTCCAAGGCTTTGCCATGAGACGCCTCCAAGCTAACCGTTAGACGCAGTCGCGCTGCGCAACATTCAGACCCCCGCTCCGAATCGGGGTTAGCCGCAATGCCGGCGAGCTCCCTGGACCGCGACCCCGCTTACGGATGCGGACATCCGCGCGGACTGCCGCATCCTCAAAACTCGCCGCGAACCCCTAGCGATGGCAGCACGATGCGGAAGCTCTGCTGTTCGAGCGTGCCGTCCGCGGTCGGGCGAACGCCGTAGACCTGCCGGCTCCAAGTCGCGTTCACCAGCTCGGCGTACAGGTTGAGCACGAACCTGTCATAGACGATGCGACGATCGATGCGCAGGTCGACCTGATAGAAAGCCGGCAGGCGCTGGAACGGATCGTTCGCGTCGACGAGCGGGCCTTCGTACCTGGCGTATGGCCGCCCGGTGTTGAAGTGGGCGCGGCCGCCGACGGTGGTGCGGCCCCAGCGGTAACCGGCGACGAGGTTGAAGACGTGGCGCTGGTCCCAGTCCGACGGGCCCACCGCGCCGCCACCGTACGATCGAATGTTGTTGGAGAGCGTGTACGAAATCCAGCCGTGGAAGCGTTCGGACAGCGGGCGCCGGACGAGCAGCTCGACCCCGTACGACAGCGCGTCGCGCTTGACCAGGAAGTCGTCGGCGAGTGGATCCGGATCGCTAGGCGTGGGATCGCGGAGATCCGTGAGCTGGTAGCGCTGGACGTACCCGGTGACGGCCAGCTCGAGCGCCGCCAAGCGGTTGGTCTCGACGCCCAGCGAGGCTTGCCACGCGCTCTGGAGCCCGAGCAGTCGCAACCCGAACCCGTCCCCGCCCGGGATCTGCAGCGGCAGACTGGGCAACTGCGTGAAGCGGCCGCCCGCCACCCGGATCGCCGTGTCGTCGGCGAGCGCGAGGCGCGCGGTCAGCCGCGGGCCCAAATCCTGCGCGTGCGCGCCGCCGACGTCGTAGCTGTCGAAGCGGAGCTCCGGCGTCAACGTCAATCGGCTGCCCGCGCGCACCGTCACGGACGCGTAACCGGCGAGCAGAATCGCGTCGCGCCGCTTGCCGAGGTCGGAGTCCCCCGCCGGGTGGAGCGTCCCACTCACCAGCGGTTCGTAGCGGGTGAGATCGCCGTCGAAGCCGACCGTCACGTCGGCGGCCGGCCACGAACGCACGAACGCCAGCCGCGGCGCCGCGCCGAGCGTGTCGACCGTGATCGGGTAGTTGTCGAGGATCGGCACTCGGGTGTGATCGGAGCCGACCGCGAGCGAGCCTTGCAGGCGGCCCCCGAAGAGCGGTGCCACCGCGCGCAGGCTCACCCGATGAAAGCCGAGGTTGACCTCGCTGGTCGGATTCGAGCGCTTCGGCACGAGCACGTCGTGCGAGCCGAACGCGAGCAACGTGAGCTGAAACGGCCCCACACGACGGTCGACCCGAAGCTGGTAGTCCCAGTACTCGATGCGGACTTCTTCGTTCAACAGCGACGCCAGCGTGGCGGTGTACGAGTAGCGGCCGGCGACCGCGACACCGCCCCCGCCCGGAAGCGGCGCCGACAGCAGCGCGCCGGCGTCGAACAGGCGGACATCGATCGAGGCGTGGATTCGATCGGTCGCGGGCGCGCGCGTGTCCGCCGCGACGATGCCGGCGGCGTAGCGCCCGAAGCGGGCCGGGTAGCCGCCCGGGAAGAACGCCAGACCCTCGAAGAAGTAGGGGTGGATGACGGACGGGCCGAGCGCGAAGTGAAACAGCGCCGGGACGCGGACGCCGTCCAGGAAGAAGCCGGTGTTGCCGGGGTTCGATCCGCGAACGGCGTAGATCGGCGCCGGCCACGCGACGGTCGTCACCCCGGGCAGCGACTCGATGGCGCGAAACGGATCCCCGAGCGTCCCCGGCGTCTGGGTCAGCTCCTCGCTTGAAAGCCGCACCTGGGTCTCGGCCGTCTTCGCCCGCACCACGGTCTCGTAGGTCGGCGCCGCATCCGGGGTCATGCGCAACGTCAGCGCCTCGGCCGGCGCGCCGCAAACGTCGACCTCGGTCGTCAGCGGCTCGAAGCCGGGCGCCTGCACGCCCAGGCGCCGGTGGCCGCAGGGGATCTCGACGTCGAAACCGCCGCGCGCGTCGGTCTCGCCGACGTCGGCGGCGCCGGCGGTCAGCGATGCCCCGGGCACCGGGGCTCGCGTTCCCTTCGCGAGCACCTGCCCCGCGACGCGCCCCACCGCGGGGGGCGCCACCCGGTCGGTTGCGATCGTGTCCGCGAGCCCGCCGTCCAATGCGCGCGCGTCGGCAACACCGCCATCGCGCGCCTGACCATCGGTCCCCGCGTCCCCGACGCCGGCATCGACGCCGCCGGCGTCGACCAGCAACGTAGCCGCGAGCAACGCGCCGGCGATGGTCACGGCACCGTCGTCAGCCAGATGCCGTCGTAGGGCGAAGAGAACCGCGCCTGGAACTGAAACGCGACCCGGGCGCCGGGCGCGACGGGATCCGCCCCCTCCCGCTCGACGAACGCCCCGAGCGCGAACTCCGGCGCGAGCACGGTCGCCCGGCCGGTTGCGAGCTCGATCGCCGTGAGATCTCCCTTGCTCTCGCTCACGAACGCGCTCACGAGCAGCCGGGTGTCCCCGACCGCGAGGACCAACCCCGATTCGCCCACGAGCTGCGAGCTCCCGGTCGCGGGAGCGACCACGTAGAGGTCGTTGCGGTCCAAAGCACTGCGGACCGACGCCGGCACCAGCAGCCGGCCGTCGGCGAGCGGCCAGTAATTGAAGCTGAACGTCCCCGCCGGCGCGAGATCGAAGCGGTCCCCGGTCGGATCGTCGGCCGACCCCACCTGGACGATCGGCCGTTCGCTCGACGTCGCGGGCGAGGAAAACCAGTACACCCCGTCGTGGGTGAAGGACGAAGCCCGGCCCGACCCGTCGCTGTACGCCAAGAGAGACCCTGGAATCTCGACCGCCGGCGCGCCCGGCTTCTTGATCGAAATCGTCCGAGCCTGCGCCGGATCGATCTGGGCGTTTTGGAACCAGACCTCGTCATGTCCCGGCCGCCATTCGTAACTCCCGATTCGGTACGGGGGGAACTCGACGACGTCCTGCAAGCTGGTCGCCCGATCGATGAAGGTGAAGAGTCCGGTTTCGAAGTCAGCCCTGTAGAACCACCTCCCGCTCGGCGACAGCGTGAACGCCAGCGCGCCAGGGGGGCCCGGCGTCTCCTCCAGCGTCACCACGTCCAGGACCGACGCCGCGTTGACCATGGGATCCGCGGTCGGCCGGAACAGCACGATCAGCCGGTCGCCGTCCGTCATCTGTTGAGAGACCCCGACGACCCCGGTCGCGACGCGTTCGGGAGCGCCCCCCGGGAGGATCCGCATCAACTCCTGCTGGGCGGCGACGAACAACAGAACTTCCCCGACGAACCCGACGTCGGTCGCTCGACCGAGCGGAATCACCCGATCGTCGGCCTCGTACAGCGTCGCCTCGGCCGCGAGCCCATCGCCCGTGAAAACGACCAAACGCTCGCCGTTCGGCGACAGCAAGTCGTACGACACGGCGCCGAGCTCCAGCCGGTCTCCGGCCACCGGATCGATCCGCGCCATCGTCGTGAGCGTCCTGTTCGCGTCGGAGCTGGTCGTGACGAGCAGCCGGCCGCGCGCGTCGGTGCGAAAACATTCGGTCACCCACGCCCCGCAGCCGACGGCGAAGCCTCCCGGCAGGCTCGCCGCCAGCAGCCGCTCGACCGGCGGCCCACCCGCCGAATCGGCGGACACGACGAACAGATCGAGGGCGTACGGAATCGTGGCGTCGCTGGCCGGTCGGACGATCAGCACGCGGGTGATGCCGTCGCCGTTGGGCCGGACGATCCCGACGAGCGTGGTGGTGCGATCGGCGACCAGCTGGCGTCCCGCCGGGGGATCACCGCGGGGAAGGCACGCCGCCGCGACCGCGACCAAACAAGCGAGGGCGAGCGAACGCCGGGCGTGGGCGCGGCCACGCACAGCTTCGCGGTTAGTCGTTGCGGGCGCCACGGCTGCTCGAGTAGTGCCCGCTAGCAGCCCGACTGTTAGTCGAATCCTACGAGATCAGCTGCTCACGAACGCCGCCATGCGCCGCTGCATCTCGTCGGGCGCGACGTCCTCGACGTGGGTCGAGATCGTCCAGACCTGGCCGAACGGGTCTTCGACCGTGCCGCTGCGATCACCGTAGAACTGGGTCGTCAGCGGGCGGCGCACCTTGCCGCCCGCCTCGACCGCCCGGTTGAACACGGCGTCGCAGTCCACGACGTAGAGACATAGCCCGGTGGTGATGCCGCCGAGCGTGCGCGGGCTCTTCGCGATCGCATCCGGGTGGTCCATCTCGTCCGCGAGCATCACCATCGAATCGCCGATCTTGAGCTCCGCGTGGCCGACCTTGCCATCCGGCATCGGCATGCGCATCAGCTCCTCCGCCCCGAACGCCTTCTTGTAGTAAGCGATCGCGTCGCTCGCGCCGTCCACGCTGAAATACGGCACGACGGTCGAGTAACCCTCTGGAATCGGTTTCACGGTGGCCATGGCGAGCTCCTTCACTCGCAACCTAACCCGTGGCAGGATCATCTGCACGGGGAGGTCACATGCGGTTACCCCTGAAGACGAGTGGCGTGGTTTCGGCGATGATGCTGGCGCTCGCATCGTGTGGCGGCGAGGAGGTCGCCTTGAACGAGCGCCTGTTTCGCGACCGGGTCGATGGAGCGGCAGGGCGGGGGCTGCTACCTGCTCGCGCTCGGAGACGGCAGCGCGTTTTCGTCCGAGTGGGGCTCGGCCGCGGGCGGCCTCAGCGTCAAGCTTCACACGGTTGGCGACGACGTCGCGGTTTCCGTGCACGAGGGTGACCGGCTGCTCACTCAGCACCGGTACGGCGAGTCGTTCTTTCGCTCCGGCGCCGTCGACGAGTTCATCGCCCTGCCGAGCTCGGGCGGCGACGGTCTCCTGCTGCGGTACTGGGGAAAGCTCCATCCCGGCGGCACCGGCGGCTGCGCACCGCTCGACGAGCTCGCGCCCCGATAGCGCTGGGGCGACGGCTCAGCCGCGGCGGTAGCGATCGTCGAACCAGGGGAGCGCGGTGTTCGAGTAGCCGCGGCGCTCCCAGAACCCCGCCCGGTCGTCGGCCATGAGCGTGATCCGGCGAATCCACTTGGCGCCCTTCCAGGCGTAGAGCTCGGGCGTGATCATCCGGCACGGGCCACCGTGCTCGCGCGGCAACGGCGCGCCGTCGACGGTGTGCACCAGCAGCACGTCGGGCTTCAGCGCCTCGTCCAGCGACAAGTTCGTGGTGTAGGGCTCGCCCGATGAAGCGTCGACGTCGTACCCGGTGGTGAGGACGAAACGCGCCGAGCGCTTGGGCACGGCCGCCGCCATCACATCGCGAAACCGCACCCCACCCCAACGCAGATCCATGCGGCTCCACGTCGTCACACAGTGGAAGTCCGAGGTGTCCTCGGTTTGCGGCAGCGCGAGAAAATCCGACCAGGTCAGCGCCAGCGGGTTTTCCACCAGACCGCCCACCTCGAGCCGCCAGTCGGCGAGCGCGATCGCGGGCAGATCGCCGAGGTCGAGCACCGGCCAGTTCTGCACCCCGCGCTGTCCGACCGGAAGCTTGGGCAACCCGTGCCGGTTGGGCGGGCCCGAGCCGCGCGGCTCCCGGCCATCGAACAGCCCGCGCCCCTGCTCTACCTGCTTGCGGGCGAAGTTCTGCTTTCGCTCCGGCAACGGCTTGATCGGCTTGCGATCGGACATTCGGAGCTGCTATCAGCTGCCGGGGCCCGGGGTGAGCGAGGCGCGGACGATCGCGTCGCCGTTCACGCGCCTCGCCCCACGACGAGCGCGAGCCGCACCAGCTCGCGCACGTTCAGCGGACATTCGACCGTGTCGGGATCGCCGACCCAGCGCACGGCGGTGTACTCGTCGCAGGCGGTGAGGTCGCGGGTTGGAACGTCGGCGACGAACGCGAAGTTCATGTGCAGGCCCTTGCTGCCCGCCGGGTGCTCCTCGTAGCCAATCAACCCCGGCGGCGTGCCGTCGACGCCCAGCCCGGTGGGGAAGACGCCCTCGAGTCCGGTCTCCTCGCGCAGCTCGCGCCGCGCCGCCTCGAGCGGTGTCTCGCCCGGCTCGACCTCGCCCCCGACCGGCAGCCACAAGTCGAGCCGCTTGTGGCGCACGAGCAGGATCTCCCCGGCATGGCGGCAGAACACCGCGACCGAAAACGCGCGCCGCTCACCGTCTTCTTCTTCGCCCCGCGAAGCGGCGGCGTGGGTAGCCATGGCGGGGAGAGTGGTCACGCGTCCGTCAGCGCCGCGACGCCCGGGAGCACCTTGCCTTCGAGGTACTCGAGCGACGCGCCGCCGCCCGTCGACACGTGCGAGACCTTGCTGGCGACGCCCGCCTTTTTCACCGCCGAAGCCGAGTCGCCGCCGCCGATGATGGTGGTCGCGCCCGCCGCCGTGGCCTTGGCCAGCGCCTCGGCTATCGCCATCGTCCCCTTGGCGGTGGCGTCGATCTCGAACACGCCCACCGGCCCGTTCCAGATGATGGTCTTGGCGTCGAGCAGCGTCTTGGTGAATGCGGCGACCGTGCTCGGCCCTGCGTCGACCGCCTCCCAGTCGGCCGGAATCGCATCCCGCGCGACGGTCTTGATCGCGCCCACCGTGCGGGCCTTGAAGTCGAGCTTGTCGGTGACGACGAAGTCCGTCCCCAGCACCAGCTTGTCGCCGGCCTCGGCCAGCAGGCTGCGCGCCAGCTCCAGCTTGTCGTTCTCGACGATCGACTTACCGACCTCCAGGCCCTGCGCCTTCAGAAACGTGTAGGTCATGCCGCCGCCGATGAGGAGCTTGTCCACGCGCGGCAACAGATTCTTGATGACGTCGATCTTGCCCGACACCTTCGACCCGCCGATCACGGCGACGAACGGCCGCTTCGGGTTCCCGAGCGCCTCGCCGAGGTAATCGAGCTCCTTCTTCATGAGGAAGCCCGACGCCGCCTGGGGCACGAACCGCGTGATGCCCTCGGTCGACGCGTGCGCGCGGTGCGCGCTGCCGAACGCGTCGTTCACGTACACGTCGGCGAGCGACGCCAGCTGCTTGGCGAAGCCCGGATCGTTCTCTTCCTCCGCGGCGTGAAACCGCAGGTTCTCGAGCAGCAGCACCCCGCCCGGCGCCAGCGCCGCTACCGCGTTTTCCGCCGCCGGCCCGACGCAGTCGTCGACGAACGCAACCGGCGCGCCCAGCAGCCCCGCGAGCGCGTCCGCGACCGGCCGCAGGCTCATGTCGGGCACCCGCTTGCCGTCGGGCCGCCCGAGGTGCGACATCAGGATCACCTTCGCCTGTTTCTTCCGCAGGTACTCGATGGTGGGCAGCGACTCCTTGAGGCGCTTGTCGCTCTCCACCTTGCCGTCCTTGAGCGGCACGTTGAAATCGACGCGCACGATGACGCGCTTGCCAGCGACGTTCAGGTCCTCGACGAACAGCTTCTTCCCGGTGCTCATGGGCGCCGGGTTTAGCAGGAGAGCGGCCGGTCTGTCGACCTAGTCGGCGCCGCCGACGCTCGCGTGTCGTTGGGGTCGTCGGATCTTCACCAACGCCTGCGGGGACGGCGGGCGCGGATCGGGCGCGTCGAGCGGTTCTTCGATGACGTCGAAGGTTCCGTTGTCGAACGGGGTGCCCGGCGCCGCGGTCTTGAGCACGAGCCGCTCGCGGCGACCGGCACGGGCAAGCGTGCGCGCGCGATAGTGGCAGTAGGGATTGTTGCCGGGGCGTCCCAGCACCGCGTGCGCGGTGAACGAGCAACCGCCGAGGCAGGTGGCGGCGAAGATGCACGTGCGGCAGAAGCCCCACAGATCGTCGGTCTCGCCGGCTGCACGTCGCTCGGCCTCACGATGATGGCCTGCTACGGCGCGCCCCCCTGCCGCAGCGGCGACTGCGTCGACCCTGAGCCCCACGACGCCGGCGGCGACACCAGCACCGACACCGTCGTCCCGAACTGAGACTGCAGGCCGGCGCGCCCGGTCACATGCCGAGCGCGTCGGAGCGGGCCTTCGCGGGCAGCGTCCCCACCATCGGCGTCTGATCGGATCCCGACCACGGCCACGGGTTGGCGGCGGGCCACCACGCGGGTTTGCCGGCGCGGTAGAGCGACGCGGGCAAGGTTCGAGCGGCGATCGACGGGCTCCACATCACCGCCTTGTTCACGGTGTCGTAATTGCCGTGCCAGACCAGGCTCGTGTAGGCGACGTCCGTCTTGCTGTCGACCAACACAATCGACGACGCGCTCGAGCCCGTCCCGACGTAGACCGAGCTCACGGCGGCGGTGCGCAGGTCGCCGGCGCTCGCGCTGCCGAACACGTTGCCGATGACGGTCATGGCGATGTCGCCCTTGGGAAAGTCGAGCGCGGTGACGTTGCCGTTCTGCAGGTCGGTCGAGCCGTAGACCGCGGGCGGAGCGAACTGGCTGGACGAATAGTTGCGGAAGAAGGTCATGTAGCCCGCGTTGCCGTGGGTGGTGGTCGCGCCCATGTGCGGGGCGTAGTTGCCCTCGATGAGCTCCATGTGCGGAAACGAGCAGTGGGTGTCGATGTTCACCTCCTGCCAGGCGGGCGGCGTCGCCCACGAATTGTCGGCGTAGTTGTAGCCGATGACGTTGCCGCCACCCGACACGTTGAACAGGATGGGCTTGTTCATGTAGCGGGCGATGTTGTTCTCGACCAGGTTGTCGGCGGCGCCGCAGCGGAGAACGATGCCGTAGCAGTCGGTGCCGAAGCCGTAGGTCGCGGAGTTGTGGAAGTGGCTGTCGCGCACGACGGTGCGATAGGCGCCAGTGAGCGCGACGTGCATGCCGCCGATGCTGCCGTCGGTCTGCACGTCCTTGATCCACGAGTACGCGGCGTTGGACACGTCGATGCCGCCCGCCATCTGGCCGTTGTATCCGGGGTTGGCGCCGCCCTGGATGGCGAGGCTCTCGATGCCCGCCCAGCGCACCACCGGCTGGCTGAGCTTGGCGATCTGCGCGAGGTGGGGCGACGCGGACCGAAACGTCCAGTGCAGCGGCGACGCGAGCGTGATCGTTCCCGCGCCGGTGTCGACCGCTGCCACCTCGACGCGCTCGCTGACCGAGCGCTTGTCGACGCGTTTGAAGTACATGCAGTCGCCCTCCATGATGGGAGCGTCGTCCACCTCGTCGATGAGCGCGATGTCGCCGGGCGCGAACTTGGCGGCGTTCGCGCCGACGGTGACGACGCCGGTCTCCTTGACGGCGTCCGCACTCAGCGCCACCGCGGCGGCGAACGCGCTCGCATAACAGGCCGTGTCCTGCCCGGTCCCGATGGCGAGCACCGAGTTGCCGCCGGTCTTCACGATCGTCGTGCCGCCCTTGGACGCGCCACCGGAGCCGGCGCCGCGCAGGACCACGCCCTTGTTCAGCGTGACCGTGGCGGAGACGGTGTACGTGCCCGCCGCGAGCTTGACCACCTGGCCCTCCGGGCAGGTCTTGATCGCGGCGTTGAGATCGGCGCCGGGCGCCGGGGTCGCGCACACCGTGGTCCGCACTGGCAAGCCGTCGGGGCCGAGCGGCATCTGCAGCTGGCCGTCGGTGAGGATGCCCGGGTTCCAGGTGGTGGTGCGCGTCGGATCGAGCAGGCCCGCGGGCGCACCGCCGGTCGCGCCCGCGCCAGCGGCACCGGTCGTTCCCGCCGCGCCGCTCGTTCCGCCACGGCCGGTCGTTCCCGCCGCGCCGCTCGTACCAGCGGCGCCGGTCGTTCCGCCACGACCCGTCGTTCCCGCGGCGCCTGTCGTTCCGCCGCGACCGGTCGTTCCCGCCCCAGCTGTCGCTCCGCCGCGGCCGATCGCCCCCGCTGCGCCTGTCGTTCCACCGCGGCCGGTCGTCCCCGCGGCGCCGCTGGTGCCCGCCACGCTGCCGGTTCCCGCCCCGCCCGGCGTTCCCGCCGCGCCGCTCGTGCCCGCCCCGCCCGGCGTTCCCGCCGCGCCCGGCGTTCCGCCGCGGCCGGTCGTCCCCGCGACCCCGGTGGCGTTGCCGATCGTCTCGCCGCTGCACGATGCGAGCGCCAAGAAGACGACCGCGGTGACCACCGCGGATCCTCGCTTCGCCATCACGTTGTTCGTCATCGCGTCACCCGAGAGGAATAGGCCCGGTGCAGAACTGCGGGTCGCCGAACGAGGTGGCCGGCACGCCCATCATGTCCATGAAGGTGAGAAACAGATCGTTGTGCGTTCGTCCGTACGGCGGCTTGCGTGCCCAGCTCGGATTGAGGACGACGTGTTTCGATCCCGGGTTGAGGTTCACGTACCGCCCGGTCTTGAAATACCCGCCCGCGCCGCCCGCGATCAGGAACGGCATGTCGTAGTGCTCGTGCGTGCCCTGCGCGATCTCGCTGAACCAGACCACCGCGGTGTTGTCGAGCACGCTGCCGTTGCCTTCCGGCATCGCGTCCAGCTTGCCGAGCAGGTAGGCGAAGTGTTTCGCGTACCAGTTCTGGATCACCTCGATCGGCGATCCAGCCGCCGACTGGTCCTCGTGCGAGATCGCGTGATGATCGGTCTTGAACGCAGCGCCGAGGTAAGGCGCGTACACGCCGGTGCCGCCCCACTGCAAGGTCGCGACCCGGGTCAGGTTGCACGCGATCGCCGCCGGGAGCAGATCCATCTGCGCGTGCCCGAGCGGCACGAAGTCCTCGTTGGGTCCGGCGAGGTTGCCCTTGGACTTGTCGGCGGGCCACGCGCTCGCGTCGGGCGGCGTGCACGTCCCCGAGGTCGTCGGCGGCGCGACGGTGAGGCTGCGCTCGACCTGCCGGATGGACTCGAGGTGCGTGTCGAGGCGCGCGGCGTCGGCGGCGCCCAGCTTGCCGCGCAGGGTGACGTAGTCGGGCTGCACGTAGTCGAGAATGCTGCGCCGCCGTCGCTGCAGCCGCGCCAGCGTCTGATCGACGCCCGAGCTCGGGCCGACGCCGGCGAACAGGGTTGCGAACGCTTTGGTCGGATCGTTGAGCGGTTGCACAATCGTCTTCGCCGCCGACGACACCATCAGAGAGTCGACCACCTGGACGCCGAGCTCGATCGACCGGAACTTGGTGGCGCCGCCCGCTTTTTGCGCGATGGCCTGATCGATCGACGGGCCACCGGGGAGACCCGCGCCGCTGCCATCCTCAATCGCGGCGATGCCGGTCAACATGTGGCGCCGCGAAAGACCGTGGCCGACGTCGATCTTCCCGCCGTAGTTGGTCGAGTTCTTCTCGCACGACATCATGTCGACGCCGCCCAACATCAGGAGCTTGCTCTTGAAGGGCTCGAGCGGCGCCAGCATGTTCGTCATCGCGGTGATGTTCCCGGCCGCGTCGATCTTGGGCACCCACCGGTCGAACAGCGTACCGTTGGCCGAGAACACCATGACCAAGCGCCGCGGTGGCGTGGCGGCGGCGGCGCGCCCGCCCACCATCGCCTCGAGCCAAGGCAGCGCGATCGCGGTGCCGGCAAGGCCGCGCAAAACGGTCCGCCGCGGCAGCGGCCTCACGGCTGCACCTTCCGGTAGCCGAAGCCGTCGGTTTGCGTGATCGCGACCAGCAGCTCGCGAACCCGGTTCCCCGACGCGGCGAACGCCCGATCGACGGTCTCGAGCGCACACGCGTCGGCGGCCTCCTCCGCCCGTCCGGCCACGAACCGCCACCACTGCGTCACCGCGCACCGGCGTACCTGTGCGCTGCCCGCGAGCTTCCGTCCCAGCTCCGCCGCACCGTCGAACGCGCCCGCGACGTCGGTGCCGACGATCTCGCCGGTGGCGTCGATGGGCTGTCCGTTCTCGCTCTCACGCCAGCGGCCGACCGCGTCGTAGTGCTCGAACCCGAACCCGATCCGATCCATCAACTGATGGCAAGCGCCGCAGCTGCCGCTGCCGCGCTGGCTCACGGCGTGCTGACGCGTGGTTTGCGCTGCCCCGGCGCTGGTGGGCACGGCGTTGACGTCGGGGGGCGGCGGCGGGATCGACTCGCACAACAGTTGCACGCGCACGAACTTCCCTCGCCGCGTCGGATCGGTGTCGACCGAATGAGCGATCGCGGCCATCACGCCGCCCTCGGTGAGCAATCCGGCGGCGCGCGCCGGATCGAGATCGACGCGCACGAACGACGTGCCGGTCGGGCCCGCCGCGGCGCCGTAGAAACCCGACAGCGCCTTGTTCCGGAACGTGTAGGGCGCGGTGAACAGCTCCATTAGGTCGCCCCCGCTCTGCCAGGCCGCCTCGTCGACGAACAGGTCGGTCTCCGTCTTCATCGCGGTCGCGATCGCGGGCGTGAAATCGGGGAAGGTCGCCGCGTCCTTCTGGATGCTGGTGAGGCGGTAGGTCTCGAGCCACTGCTCGTCGAACCCGGCGACCATGGCCCGCGCCCGCGGATCGTCCAACATCCGCCGCGCCTGCGCCGCGAGCTCGGCTTTGGTTCCGAGCTGGTTGGCGGCGGCGGCCGTCATCAGCGCCTCGTCGGGCATCGATCCCCACAGCAGGTAGGCGAGCCGCGACGCTTGTTCGAACGGGCCGAGCCGCGCCACCGTGGCCCCGTTCGCGGGCGGCGCCACTTCCGCGCGATACAGGAAATGCGCCGACTGGAGCATGCCGGTGATCGTCACCGCCACCGCCTGGGCCAGGCTGTCGCCGTCGCCGCGCGCGCCCGAGAACACGACGGCCAGCGCGGTCACCTCGGCGTCCGCGACCGGGCGGCGGAAGGCGCGCCGGCCGAAGTCGCGGATGAAGCTCCCCACGCACGCCGACTCGGATGCGGCGGTGGCGGTCGCCAGGCAGGGCGCGAGCGCGCCCAGATTGGCGACCGCCCCGGCGGCGAGGCTCTCGGCCACGGTCAGATAGCGCTCTGCCGACGCGGGCGAGACGGTCAGCAGGTCGGCGTTGTTGTCGAAGCCGAGCGTCCTCGGATCGGCGAGCAGGTCGGGAGCCGGCGTGGCGGCGCCGAACAGGTCGCGAACCGTGTTGGTGTACTCGGCGAGCGAGAGCCGGCGGAGCGGCGTCGAGCCGAGCACGGGCGCGGCCGCCATCGCGCACGCTGTCGCCCCCGTCGTGCCCCCGGCCCCCACGCCCGCGCCTGCCGTGCCCGCTGGTGTACCGATCGCCGCGCCGGTGCCTGCGCTCGACCTGGTGCCGGCCGCCCCGCCCGGCCCGCCGCCGCCTCCGGACCCGGAGTGCACCCCGATCTGCCCCATACACGCGGTCATGGCCGCGGTCGCGCAGAGACCGATGTGCCGAGCTCGCGACATCGCGTACCGGGCCTAGGACCCGAGCGCGCGGGAACCTTCCATCGCCGGCGACGTTTCTGACGCGCCGCGGACGCGCTCAGGGCGCGGCACGCGCTCAGGGCGCGGCACGCGTTCAGCGCGCGCGGCACGCGTTCAGCGCGCGGGGACGCGGTTAGTGCACGAACGCGGGAAACCCAGCGCCGAGGCGGCGCTTCGCGATCGCCGCGTCGTCGATGTTCATGATCGCGGCCGGCGACGCGAGCTGCTCGCAGCCGCCGCCCAGGCTCCAGCTCACCGCCGCGCTCGGCGCCGTCGGCCCACGCACGTCGAACAGCAGCGCGTCGTCCCGCCACAGCTCGAGCACACCGTCGTCACCCGGCGACGCCCGCAGGTGCGTCTCGACCTGGAACCAACGGCCGATCGGGACGCTGGCGTCGGCTAGCGCCGATGGCGCCACCACGCTCGACGTCCGCGGGATGATCGCGATCTCGAGGCCGCCGGCCGCGGTCGGCTGCAAGTTGAAATCCCACACGTCGACGCCGGTCGCGGGATCGTCGATCGCGCCGCGCGAGCCCAGTTTGAAGAACACCCAGTAGCCGACAGCCGCAATCGTGTCGGGCACGAAGAACCACGCGCTCTCGTAGGCGTCGGCGGGGATGGGGCCGGGGTGGATGAGCTGCGCGCCGGAGATCGTCCCCGCAGGCTGCGGGACCACCTCGGACCGAATCGCGCAACGCCCGCTGCGCGCGGGACTGGTCACCGCGGTCAGTTGCCCGCCGCCCGCCTGCCAGTTGACGGCGAAGTCGCCGAGGTCGCAGCTCTCGAAGTCGGTCCACCACACGAGATCGGGATCGGGGCCGAGATCGATCGCGTCGCCGCAACCGGCGACCGAACCGGCGACCGCGAGCACCGCGAGCACCGACACCGACACCGACAGCACCGATGTCAGCACCGGCCTCGGCGCCGGCTTCACTCCGCGGGTCCGGCGAGGGCGCGCGCGGCCAGCTCGCGAAAGTGGCCGCTCGGATAGCGTCCGAGATAGCGCCGCGCGAGCACGCGGGCGCGCGCGTCGCCGCGCGCCTCGGCCGCCTCGATCGCCAGCGCCAGCGCTTCCTCCGCCAGCGCGCCGTGCGGGAAACGCCGGAAGTACTCGTCGAGCAGCGCACCCGCGCGCGCCGGATCCCGTTCCCGTCGCAGCGCGCGCGTGACATCGAACAGCAGGCTGGTTTCGGCGTCTCGGGCAGCAGCCCGCGCGCGCCGCAGGTGAGTCGCCGCCGGACGCTCGGGTGCAGCCGGGGAGAACGCGCCGTCGGACGCGGGCTCGGGCGGCGCCGCCTCGGGCAGGGCGATCGGCGCCGCGGCACGCGCCGCCCGAACGCGCGCGGCCGGCACGCGCGCCAGCTCCGGCGTCGGCGCCACCCGCGCGGCGCGCCACCAGCGCACCGCCAACGTCGCGCTCGCCGCGGTCGCGATCACGAGCGCGAGACCGCCGATGACGATGGCCGGCGCCAGCACGAGACGCGGCCGCGACCGCACGCGCGTCTCGACCAGCCGTTGCCGCACCCGTTGTTTGCTCCCCTCCGGATCGCCGGATGCCGCGGCCGACCGGAACAGGTCCGCGGCATCGGCCTCGAGCGACGCGGGCGGGAGCGTCTTGTCCACGAGTCGCCTCATCGCAGCCTCTGCACCCCCGATTCCTCCGCCTCTTTCCCCCGCGCCCGCCCGAGCGCCTGCAAGAAGTCGCGCCGTGCGTGGTGCAGGCGCGTCCACACCGTGTTGATCGGCACGTCGAGGATCTCCGCGATCTCCTCACCCGTGTAGCCGTCGATCTCGAACAGCACCAGCACGGCCCGCCGCTTCTCGGACAGCCCCGCGATCAAGCGAGCGAGCAGCGCGCGACGCTCCTTCGCCTCCAGCGCGGCGAGAGGCGACGGCGCGTGCGAGCCGTGCAGCGCCGACGCTGCGTCCGCACCGGCGCCCGCGGCCGATTCCGCCAATTCGGCCGATTCGGACAATTCGATCCATGGCCCGCCCAGCACGCGACGCACCCAAGCGAGCCGCTTGTGCCGCAGCACCTGGCGCCGCGCGATCTGGTACAGCCAGCCCGCGACGTTACGGCCGTCGAAGTCGGCGAGCCGGCGCCGCACGACCAGGAACACCTCTTGCGCGAGATCCTCCCGATCGCGGTCGGGCGCGCCCAGCGCGCGCAACCACCGGTACACCTCGCCGAACCAATCGTCGTAGAGCGCCGCGAAGTCCATCTCCCGCCCCGGCGCCGACACGCGCGACCCACGATCTCGCCGTCCTGGACGTGGGGGAATGCCGACCATCCGCACGCCCGGTGAGGACCGCTCCACCTGAAAAGCTTCAATGCAAAGACAAACGAAGTCCAGCCTCGCCCGAGAGCCACAGCGCCGGCGTCCGATCCACCTCGCCCTCGGGAGCGAGCGTCATCGCATAAGTCCTCGGGATCCAATCGGAAGCAAGCGCCAGATAGACGGCGAGCCGGCCCGCGGGAAGCGACAGCTCGACGCCGGCGTGCGCGCCCGGCTCGGCCCGCGTCGCCGCGGTGGTGGGCGCCGGCCCCCTGCGCTCGACGCGCAGCACCGAGACCACGACGCCCGCCTCGACGCCGGCGCGCAGGCGGCCGAGGTCGAGCGTGCGCGCCGCCGACAGCCGGAGCGGGTGCCGCAAGAGCCCGATCTCGGTCGCGGCAATCGAGAACCTCGCTGGCGCCACCGCGAAACCGGCGGCGAGCACGAGCTTCCACTCCGCGCTGCCCCACGCGGCGCCCAGCATCAGCAGCGGCGAGACCAGGGTAGCGCCGCGGTGAGGCGCGAGCGCGAGCGCCGGCGCCGCCTCGAACCTGGTCTCGGCGCGCCGGCGCGGTGGCTCGGCCGCTGCCGCGACAACCGCCACGGCGACGGGCGGCGCGGGCATAGCCGGCGCAGGCGCCGGCGGCACCGCGCCCGCCTCGTCTCCCGCGGCCTCGGCGCTCGCGTCGCCGGCGCTTCGCGGCGTGAGCACGAGCGCCGCGAACACCGCCGCCAGCCGCGCCCGCCGGTCGCAGTCGCGCGCGGCATCGGCGTAGGTCCGCACGCGCCCGCCCACGCGGACCCGCATCCGATCACCGAGATCTTCGACCGCGAGCCCCGCCTCCGCCGTCGCGGTCACCAGCCGATCCGGATCGTCCGGCGTCGCGAGCCTGCGCAACGCCGATCGCACCGCTTCCGGGTCGGGGCAACTGGCCTCGGCCGCGTGCACCGGCCCTGGCACCGCGTCGACGTCTGCCCCGGCGGACAAGCCGCCCGCGACGACCAGCGCGATCACGCCGGCGACGCTCACCGACCCGCCTCGGCGGCGTGCATGACGGTCGCGATGGTATCACGCGCGGGCTGCGCGACGATTGACCGCACAATTTCGACCGGCGCCGGGGTCAATGCTTATGAAGGGAGACATCATCATGACCACAGATCGAAAGACACTGGCTCTCGAGTACCTGACCGCCGTGGGCAAGCAGCAATACGACAAGCTGCGGGCGCTGCTGGCGCCCGACCTGCAGTTTCGCGGGCCGGCGAAGACCCGCACTTCGGCCGAGGACTACCTCGGGGCGCTGAAACGTCTCGGCGCCATCCATGTCAGGAACGACATCAAGCGGGTGTTCGTCGACGGCGACGAAGTCTGCGTCATCTACGACTTCGTGACCGACACGACGGCGGGCGCGCTGCCCACGATCGAATGGCTTCGCTTCGACGGCGGGCGCATCCGGTCGATCGATCTCTACTATGATCAGCTGCCGTGGCAGACGGTCATGGCGGCGATGGCAGAGCGGGCCGAGCGGTCCGCGCGGCCGGCGGCCGAGTCCGTGGTGTGAGGTCGTGAGCGCGGACCACCATCCGCCGGCGGCGGGCGAGCTCGGCGACGCGTTCGCCGAGCTCCGCCCCGCGCTGCTGCGCCACTGCTACCGGATGCTGGGCAGCTTCGAGGAAGCGGAGGACGTCGTCCAGGAGGTGCTGCTGCGCGCCTGGCGCGCGCGCGACAGTTACGCGGGCGACGCGCCGCTGCCGCACTGGCTGATGCGGATCGCGACCAACGCGTGCTTGAACGCGCTCACGCGCACGCGGCCGCGCGCGCTGCCCCAGCTCGATCGTGCTCCGGGCGCGCCGCTCGCCGCGCTTCCCGGCGCGGCGCTCGCGGAGCTGGAAGGCGCGACCTGGGTGACGCCGGCGCCCGACGCGCGGCTCTACCCGCAGGACCCGGCGCACGCCGCCGAGGCGCGCGAGCAGGTGGCCCTCGCGTTCATCGCCTTGCTACAACGTTTGCCGCCCAAACAGCGCGCGGTGCTGCTGCTCAAGGACGTGGTGGGCTGGTCGGCGGACGAGATCGCAGCCGCGCTCGCGCTGACGGTGCCGTCGGTGCAGAGCGCGCTGCACCGCGCCCGCGAGACCGTCGTCGGCCCGCCGCGCGCTGCACACGAGGATCCGCCGCCCGAGGTGCTGGCCGCGTACGTACGATCGTGGGAGACGCGCGACCTCGACACGTTGGTGGCGCTGCTGCGAAACGACGTGGTGTTCGCGATGCCGCCCTACGCCACCTGGTTCCGGGGCGCCGAGGCCGTCCGCGCGTTCCTAGAAACGCCGCGGTTCGGCGCGTTCTGGACCCGCGGACTGCGGGCCATGAACATCCGCGCGAACGGCCTGCCCGCAATCGTCTGGTACACCGCCGGCGTGGACGACCCCGTTTACCGCCTGCATTCGATTCACGTGATGCGCTGGCAGGACGGCGCGCTGGCCGAGGCCACCAACTTCATCGGCGCGCCCTACCTGCGCGGCTTCGACCTCGCGCCGGCGCTGCCCCGCTGACGTCGTCAACCGGCGACGGCTGGCGGACGCCGGGCGGGGTTCCCCCGCCGGCGCGGTCAGCGTTTCGACGGTGAATCGAGCATCGCCGCGCGCGCGGCGCGGGTCGCGACCAGCGCTTCGTGGAGCGACCACTGCCCTCGCGCGCGCACGAGGTTGTGCTCGCCGCGACTGCCGAAGCGCGCCGCGTCCCAGCCGAAATACGATTCATGGAGCGCGTCGGCCGCGAACCGGGCGGCGAGCTCGAGGCTGACCCACTCGACGCCCAGCAGCAGCGCCCAGCGCTCGTCGAGCGTGAGCGCGCGGGCGATGCCCGCGACGTAGCCGACGAGCGAGGCGCGGAACACGTCGAGATCCAGCTCGGCGCGTGGGCTGTCTTCGCCGGCGCGGTTACACCACGAGCGCCACGCGTCGCCGAGCTCGAACCCGAGCGACAGCGGGCCGACGGTGTCGAGGTCGATGAGGCAAACCGCGCGCGCGTCGCCCGGCGGCTCGCGCCCCGCGAACACGATGTTGTTGAACTTGAGATCGCCGTGGCAGATCCGCGGCGCGAGCGCCGGCAGCGGCGGAAGCGCGGCGGCGCCGGCGCGAATCGCGTCGGCGAGCGGCCGAACCTCGCCGATGAGACGGTGCGCCCCGTGCTCCCGCACGGCTTGCTCGAGCCGCGCCAGGTGGCGGGGGGTGTCGTGCACGCCCACGCGCATGCCGGCGAACCGGTGCTCCATGCCGTCGAGCACGGCGTGGAAGCGGCCCACCAGCTCACCCGCCGCGCGCGCCTGCTCGGCGCTGCCCACCACGTCGAACGTCGCCCCCGCCACGTGGGTGAGCAGCCGCCACACGCCGCCGCCCGCCGCGGTCAGGTACGGGTGCCCCTCGCGCGTCGGCAGCAGGCGCGGCGTCACCAGCCCCGCCGCCGCCAGGCGCTCGGTGACCGCCGCGATGTTGTCGTGGATCTCGGGCGGGAAAATCGCGCTCACCCCCTGCAACACGGCGCGGCTCTCTCCGTCGCCGTCCCCGCGCGCCACCAGATAGCTGCGGTTGATGAGCCCGGTCCCGATCCGCGTCACCGCCGCGCGCTCCCATCCGGCGTAGCGCGGAAGAACGCGCGCTCGGATCTCCTCGATCTCTGCCTCTGCAGGTCGCGCCGGCGTCGTCAAGGCCATAGCAGCACTACCACATCGTCCGGTGGTCGAGCGGTCATACCGCCGCGGGCGGGGCCAGGCCGGTCGACCGGCACGGGCCGCCCGAGCTTGCCGTCGAACACGCCCGACTCTTATCATGCCCGGTGACGTCTTGAGCTGCTGCGCCCGTGCCACCTACGACAAGTTCTTCGACGAGCGCCAGGCCCGCCGGGACGCAAGGGAGTACGAGCGCAAAGGTCTCGATCCGGCGGCGCGCTGGATGCTGGGCGTGGCGCGCGACCAGGGTCTCAACGGCGCGACGGCGCTGGAGGGTGGCGGCGGCGTGGGCGCCATCCAGATCGAGCTCATCAAGAGCGGGGCCGCGCGCTCGACCATCGTCGAGATGTCGGGCGGATACGACAGCGAAGCCGCCCGCCTCGCGCGCGAGGCCGGCGTCGAGCAGCGCATCCAGCGCCGGATCGGAAATTTCTCGTCGACCGACGTCGAACCGGCCGACATCGTCGTCCTGCATCGAGTCGTTTGTTGTTACCCCGACTACGCCGGGCTGCTCGAGGCGGCTGCCGATCGCGCGCACCGCCTGCTCGTCTTCACGCATCCCCCCGGCAACGTCCTCGGGCGTGTATTCGTCGCCGTGGTCAACGCCTGGATGCGGCTGACCCGCAACACCCTCCGCGTCTTCGCCCACCCACCCGCCGCGCTGGCCGAGGCCGTCCGCCGCCACGGGCTAGAGCTCGCCGCCGAGCGGACGCGCGGTTTCTGGCGCGGGCTCGCCTTCGTCCGACGCTGACGGATTCTGCGCCGATCCCCGGATACGCTCGAGCTGCGCGGCCGACAGCGACTGCCGACAATCGATCTCGCCCGGGTGCAGGAGATTGCCGGGTTCGGCGACGTGCGGCAGCCCGTAGGCATGCCCGACCTCGTGGGCGATCGCGATGTCGGGCTCGAGTAGGAACTCGTTCACCGGGCGAACGCCGACGATGGCGGTCGGGGTGAAGCCCTCGGGTAAGTCCAGCCACTCGTACAGCACGCGGGCCGGATCGTCGATCGGGACCTCGGTGAGCAGCTCGGGCGAAACGCCCAGACCCAGCAGGCCGGCGAAGGTCTGCAGCTCGGGCGGGGGCGTTCCGATCACCATTTCGGGCAGCAACACCACGTTGAGCTCCGCCCGCCGCGGCGTGGCGTACACCCGCAAGAACTCGCGGAAGTTGTGCACGATCGCGCCGCCCAACGCCTGGAGGACGCGATCCTGTTCCGCCGGCGGCAACGACGCTGAATCGTCCGCGTCGATGTCCACCCCGGTTTCGCTCAACACGCGCGCGGTTAGGAGCTCGCGGTCCAGGATGAGACCTTCGTGCAAGGGCACGGTGATGACGTCGAATGCGGTACTGAAGCGGACACCGTACTGGCTGTAGTAGCGCTGCAGCCCGCTCAAGAACGCGCCCACGTCGGCGTCGGAGACGCCAGCCCCGCGAAAGATCCGGAGCGGGGTCGTGACCCCGAGATCGGCGGGATTCGCCACGGCGCAATTCGGCAGCGGCTGGAACGCGAACAGGTCGGCAAACGCCGCCGGATCCCCTGCCGCGCCCGGGAACGACGGATCGGGCTCGAGCGCCGCGAACGGCGAGCGGCCCGCGTCGCCGCCGCACGCCGGCGCGGCCAAGACGACCACGACGAGGACGGCGACCAAGGCGGCGCCCGCAACCGACGCCCCTGCCGGCCGATGCGCGATTCGTGGCATGCCGTGGCTTTCCCTTTGGCGCCGTCCGCCTGGCACCGGCGCCGCGTAAGGCGCGCCGGTGCCGAGCGTCGAAGCGTGCGACCTCAGTCGTTGACCCTGCTGCTGGTGCCCAAGTGCCCGCAGGGGCTTTCGCCCGCGAAGTGATTCGTCTGCCAGGAGACGCCGCTGCCGGAGAAGGACCAGGTCAAGACCTTCCGCGGCGGGACCGCCTTGTCCACCCACCAGTATTTTGGGGTTGGGTACGGGTACCCGGTCGTGTACGCGGAGTTCGTGCCGGCCACGGCGAAGTCGCCTTCGAATTGCCGGTACTGGAAGTAGTCGCTCCCCGCCGCCCTGTAATCAGCCCAGCCCCAGTTCGCGTTGCACTCGGGGAAGAACATCAGGTTGCCCATCTTGAGGCACTGGGTGTCCTTGAACCACTGTCCACCCCAGCCATCGTTCAGCAGGTCGGCGCTGCAGGTGGCAGCCGCGGACGAGATGCCGTCGGCGGCCTGACCGACCAGGGTCTGCTTCCCGGTCGGTTCCGCGGTCGCCCAATTGGGGTCCGGAACCATCGCCTGGCGCAGGGTCCGTTTCTCGAGCACCCGCTTGTCCGTGGCGAGGATGCGGCTCGGCACCTGCTGTTCCGGCCTCAGCTTGCCGAACATCGCCGCCAGCGATTGGTCTTCCTTGCCCATGCTGTCCAGCAAGGACTTGTCTCCCATGTTGCTCATTTCGAGCACCCCGGCCCGCTCGCCGTTCTCGAACTCGAAGAACTGGATCGAGTGGCCCGGGCTCACCTCCAGCGCATAAACGAGCTCGCCGTTTACGCCCTCGATGACCTCGGTGACGTCTCCCCTGTCGTCATCGCCGGCGCAATCCGCCCCGGCCGAAAGCAACGCGCCCGCCAGCAGGCTTCGACACACTCCACTCACCAAAACAGATCTCATGTGGGCTCCCTTGTTCGTCGTCGCAAATGCGGAGCTCGCGCTCCGTGCTTGAGACGTCGCGTTCAGCAACGAGCGTGCCGCGGCGGGAAATCGGCGCCGGTCGCTGGAACGACGCGGGTTCCGCGCGATCGCCGAGCCGTCGTGTAGCGGGTGTAGCCGCTACTGTTCGTGTTACACCCCTCTGGGTATCGTGCCCGTTGTTCCCCATCCGCGCCGTATCAGGGGGTGGCGTATCGATAAGCAATACTTATCAAAACACGATCAAGTACTTACTCCAAGAACGCGTGCGGCCAGCTCAGACTGCTGGCCATGGAAACGGACCGACACTCTCCCGACGCGTCGCCGCGTCTCGTCCGCCAGCTCTCATGCCGGCTCGGAGCCGGGCTCGTGGCCGTCGCGATCATGCTCACCGCAGGCAAGACCAACGCGCGGCCTTTCGAGGTCGGCGCCGTCCCAGGGATCAGCGTTCGCAATGGCGATTGGGTAGCTGTCGACGGTTTGGGAGTTCTCCTGCTCGGTGCGCCCACGGCGATCACGATGGCCGCGGTCGTCATCCGCGGCGAGATCGGATTAGGTGGTTCCAGCGCGGGCATTGGGCTCGCAACGAACGCCTTCGCGGCGAACTGCACGTTGCCCGACACGTACGACATGTCCGAATTTCTAGGCACTGGCATTCTCAGTCTGGAAGCACGCGTCGCGCGGATGTACGGCCCCACGACCTGGCGTAGCGCGACGTACGTCGGCGGGCAGCTTTCTTTTGCAGGCATCCTGTGGAAGCCGGCGATCGCATGGATGGTCGCAACCGATGACCCGCGCGACAGACACACGCAGATCACGATCTTTGGTTTCGGGTGGTAGCGCGTTCCGCCTATGATTCCGAGTCCGCGACGCGAATGACGACCTTTCCGACCGCGCGGCCCGACTCCACGTAGGAAACGGCGTCGGCCGCCGCTGGCAGTGAAAAGGTCTTGTCCACGATGGGCCGGATGACGCCCTGGTCCACGAGCGCGCCGATCTTTGCCAACTGCTCGCCGCTCGCGTGCATGAACAGATACTCGAACCGCGCGCGCTTCTGTTTCGCCAGCCGATCGACCTTGCGGTTCAGGAACCCGAGGATCCAGACCAGCGGCAAGCTGAGGCCCCAGGCGCGCGCGAACTTGGCGTCGGGCCGGCCGCCCACCGTCACCACCATGCCGCCCGGTTTGACCGCATCGAACGAGCGCAGCAGCGTCTCACCCCCCTGCGTGTCGAACACCACGTCCTGGTCCTTGGCCACCGTTTCGAACCGCGTCGTCCGGTAGTCGATGGCCACGTCCGCGCCCAGCGACTTCACCAACGCGTGATTCTTGGCGCCGGCGGTGGTCACGACCTCGGCGCCCAGGTGTTTGCCGAGCTGGATGGCGAACGTGCCGACGCCGCCCGAGCCGGCGTGGATCAGCACCTTCTGTCCGGCCCGCACCCGCGCAATGTCGATCAACGCCTGCCAAGCCGTGAGCCCCACCAGCGGCAGCGACGCCGCCTGAACGTAGTCGAGGCGCGCGGGCTTTGCCGCCGCCGCGCTCTCGCGTACCAACGCATACTCGGCGAAGGCGCCGATCCGATCTCTGTCGAGCCGCGAATAAATCGCGTCGCCGACCTTGAACTTGGTCACCCCCGGTCCGACCGCCTCCACGTCGCCCGCGAGATCGTTGCCCAGGATCAGCGGAAACGAATACTGGATCATCACCTTCACGCCGCCGCTGCGGATCTTGTAGTCGAGGGGATTGACGCTGGCCGCGCGCACCCGGACCAGCAGATCGCCCGAGCCCGGCTCGGGTCGCGGCAGCTCCATCACTTCCATCGCTGCCTTATAGTGACGAATGGCCAGCGCTTTCATGACCACGCCCATCCTGCGGGATCGCGCCCCGGGTGTCGCGGTCCATCCGCTGAAACGACTTTCCCTCGTCACCACCCGCGTCCCTCTACCGGCGCCGCCGGAGTGCGGCGACGCGCCGATAGTGGGGCACGAAACCGCGCGCCTATTTCGATTCGAGCTTGTCGACGCGCGACTCGAGCGCGCTGACCCGCGGCTCGAGCTGTCCGTCGCGATCGGCGATCGCCTTTGTGTAACGGACCACGAACCGGTGCTGCTCCGAGAGGTCGAGAATCGCAGCTTCGACGAGGTTCAGTCGCTGGTTGGTGGCGTCGAGCCGCTGGTTGGTGGCATCGAGTCGAAGGTTGGTGTCTTCCCGGAGGTCGTGTACCTCCGTGCGAACGCCACGAACCCCATCCCGAATGTCCTTCAGGATCTCGATCGTCAAATCGCCTCCGGCCATCGCCATCTCCTTTCAGGGTAGCAGAAGGCCAATGCGATTTCCGTGCCCGCGACACCCGCATGTCTACGGCGTTTGGTGCCGCGAATCGTCCGGCATTTGGCCGCGACGGCCAGATGCCGGTCACGGCGAGGGATACACGTACGTGAGCGGGCCCGCCAGCGGCATCTCGGTCGCGGGGTCGATCGCGGCGCCGTAGGCGATGTGGGGCCACGAGCTGTCGTGGCGCGGGCGCAGTGCGCCGAGTAGCTTTGGCTCCCCAAGGAGGCCCGCCGATGTACTTCCTCGCCATTCAACAGTTCAAGCGTTCGCTCCGCCAGCTCGACAGCATCCTCGGCAAGGCCGAAGCCCACGCCAAATCGCGCGGGTGGAACCCGGACCACTTCCTCACCTCCAAGCTCGCGCCCGACATGCTGCCCTTCGTGCGCCAGATCCGCATCGCCTGCGACACCGCCAAGAACGCCGGCGCCGCCCTCGCCGGGCAGGACCCGCCCAAACACGAAGACAACGAGCAGACGTTCGAAGAGCTTCACGGCCGCATTGCCAAGTGCCTCGCTTTCCTCGACGGTTTGACGCCTGCCTCCTTCGAGGCGACGCGCAGCGAAACCGTCGTCAAGCTGCCCAACAAGCCCGGCAAGGGCATGAAGGCGGACGAGTTCCTCTGGATCCGGCAGATCCCGAACTTCTACTTTCACGTGACGACGGCGTACGACATTCTCCGGAATGGCGGGGTTGATGTCGGGAAGACGGACTACCTCGGGAAGTACGAGATGATCGACGTCTGAGGGGTCCGGCTAGGGGGCGCATCCTTCGAAGCGGCCTGACTCGATTGGCGACTACATTGACGGCTTCTACAACGTCCAGCGGCGCCACTCGGCGATCAACGACGCGAGCCCGGTCGAGTTCGAGCTGATACATTCCGTGAAGAGAGCAGCAGCGTAACGAAACCGTCCATCAGGGCGTGCGATACCCCCAACGTGCCCCGCCCCCCTCGCCCCCGCCGCACTCAACGCGCCGCCGCCCGCGCCCTCCGCAAGCAAGTCCGCCGCACCGAATCCCTCGCCCGCCACCTCCCCGGCGCCACCCCCGACCACCCCATCGACGTGACCTCCGCCGCCGTCGTCGAGACCCACGCGCGCTCCACGCCGTGCCCCCAGTGCGGCGGCGACCTCGAGCTGCGCAGCGACCGCGCGACGTCCACCACGCGCGGCCTCCTGCGCGAGCTCGCGCTCGTCTGCCGGCTTTGCCACGCCCCACGCACGTTGTGGTTCCGGATCAGGCCGCCGTCGGCCAACTAGCCATCGCCGCGATCGCGCGTCGCCATCGTCTGCTCCCAGTTCTTGCCGTCGAACCGGGACGGTCGCAGCGTGTCCACGTCGACGCCGTCCAGGCAACGCACGTTGACGTCGATCTTGTCGGGATCGGAGCGCGGCACATAGAACGGGTGGATGCCGCAGTGACGGCAGAACTGGTGCGTCGCGACGCCGGTGTTGAACCGGTAGTCCGTCAGCTCGCCCTCCCCTGCGGTGAGCTCGAACCGGGCCGGCGGCACGATGAGGTGCACGAACCCCTTCTTCGTGCACATCGAGCAGTTGCAGATCTCCGCGCGGTCGAGGTCGCCGGTCACGCGAAACCGTACGCGCCCGCAGTGACAGCTGCCGGTGTACGTCGCCGTGCTCACAGACGCGTGACCGTCACGTGGAACGACCCCTCGCTCACCGCCAGCGCCTGCGCCACCCCGAGCGCCGACCCGCTGAACGCGAACGTTCCTTCCACCATCGACGACGTGATGGTGGTGATGGTGACGTTCCCCGTGTCGGCGCCGTAGATGATCGACCGATCGGGCATGTACATCACGGTCAAAGAGTCGGTCATCGCGACGTCGTAGCTACCGGCGACCGGAACGACGCCGCTGAAGACGATGTCCAGCATCGGCTTGGTGGTGTCGGCTTGCTTCGTGGATCCGGGCAGCGGTGTGTAGCCGAGAATCGTCAGGCTGGGCTCGCCCGCCGCGGTCGTGAGCACGGAGCCTACGCCCACGACCCGCCAGCCGACACCGTCGACCGTGGCCGCGACGAAGGAGTCCCCGCTCGCGCCATTGCCACCGCTGCCGCACCCAACGACGAGCAGCACCCCAATCAATAGTCGCCTCACACGAACATCATACCGCTCGGCGCGATCGGGGGATCCGGCGGAAAGGTCCGGTTGACCATATGGGTTTTGTCCAATACGCTTCCGGGAGCAGCGAGATCGCCATGGCAACGACGTTCGCCGAGTTCATGAAGGGCGTGGAGCGGGAGGCGAAGGCCGAAGGGCCTGAGGCCGTGGCCGAGCTGCGCTACTTCCGCCAGCGGTTCCGGCTGGCGCGGCGGTTCGCGGAGGCGCGTCGCAAGCGGGGATGGACGCAGAAGAGGCTCGCTGAGAGGACAGGCATCAACCAGAGCGAGATCTCGACGCTCGAGAACGGCCAAGCGAACCCGACCTTCAAGACGCTTCAGACGCTTGCGACGGCGCTGGGTGGGAAGATCGAATTGGTCATCGGCTGATTTGAGCCGGGCGGTGTCACACTCGATGACGATGGCGACGGAGCTCGGTGTGACGCTGCCGCCCGTGTTGTCGTGGATGCGTCGATTTCCAATGGACGGGGCTCTGCTTCTGTTTGATCGAGAGTCGGGTACGAACGTGCTGTGCGACGGTCCGGAGACCGCGCACCTGCGCCAGCGCGCGCCCCGGGTCGTCCAATTTGGAATCACGAACCGCTGCAACCTCGCTTGCGGATTCTGTTCTCGCGATCTCGAAGCCGCGAGCGAGTGGACCTCGGACGATGCGTTCCGCATGCTCGCCGATCTGTCCGAGTCCGGTGTCCTGGAGGTCGCGTTTGGTGGCGGCGAACCTTGGGCGTTCCCGGGGTTTGCGGACCTCGTTCGGCGTCTTCATGGCGAGACGCCACTGGCGGTCAACTTCACGACGAACGGCGTCGCGCTGACGCGGGCGCGCCACGAGGCGATCCGCGGCTGCTACGGCCAACTTCGGCTCTCGCTGTACGAGGACAACGGCTGGGAAGACCGCGTCGCCATGCTCGCCGACGTTGGAGCGCGCTTTGGGATCAACTATCTCGTCACGCCGGCGCGGTTGCGCGATCTGGAGACTGTGGTTCTGCGCCTCGCCGCGCTTGGGTGCCGCGATATCCTGCTGGTCAGCTACAACGGGTCGGACGCCGGGTTGCATCTGGACGCCGACGGCAGCCGGGAGCTGGACCGTCGAACCCGGAGTCTGGCGTGTGCGCTTTCGAGAACCGTGACCATCAAGTTGGACGTCTGCTGGGGCGAGCGTTTGGGCGGCGTCCCCCGGCTCTTCGATCGTGCGGACTGCGGCGCCGGGAGGGACTTCGTGGTCCTGACGAGCGATCGGCAGGTGGCGCCCTGCAGCTTTCATCATGTGAAGATCCCCGTTCGAACCGCGGCCGACGTGTTGGAAGTCTGGCGCCGGCGGCGCGGAGACCTCGCATCCGCGTCGCACACGCCCGGGTGTGCGCGCACGCCCGGCTACGGTTTGAATCGGCTGCGGGTGGTCGCATGAGAATTCGCGTCTGGAACGCATACGCCAGTAACAACAGCGGCAGCTATACGATCGTCGGCCGATTCAGCTCGGACGAGGCTGCGTCGAAGGTGGCTGCCGAGTTGCTCGCGCTGGTAAAAGCGCAAAGCGCCTGGGGCGCGGCGCAGGCCGACCAGCCAACGCCTCTCGCGACGTTTGCCCGGCAGAACGGCCTGTCGTCGTATGAGGGGATGGGGGCGGGGGAGGACTGGCCCGAATACTCGCAGCAAGGACACCCCGACGTCTGGACCGTCGGATCGCAGGTTTTTCTCTACAGCGATTACCAGGTATCGATGCCGCGCCTTTTCGGCGAGCTCGTCTACGCCCGAGGTGGCCGCGTCGAGTACGAGGTCGACCACGCCCACCATCCGATGGCCGCCTTCTTCGAGATCTACTGGCCCCCCGAAGGGAAGACGAACGAGACCGTCGCGGCCGGGGTTCAGAACATCCTCCAGGCCTTGCACGAAGACGCGCGATTCCTCGACAACCAGTGGGAAGGAGCGCCGTATCACGCCTGGCGAGCCGGGATAGATTGGATGGAGCCTAACCTCCGGATTGGCGCCGTCTTTGCCAACCTCATCACGGGCTTCGCGGCCGTCGACGAGGCGGCGCGTGCCGCCGGCGCCTACGTCAACGTGCGCGTACACGAGAGCTTTTCCGCCAGCGGTGACGAGTTCCCCTTCCTGCGCCCGAGCAACCCGCCGCTCGAGCTTCTCGCCAAGCGTGCCAACGAATAGCCAAGCGCCGATCGCGGCTTCTGACGTCCGCCGCCGCCTGCCGCCTGGGCTTCCGGAGTGATCCGGACGGGTCTTACCCGGCCGATGTCTCGAAGGGATCTACCGGCATCCGCCGAGGTCCACCGCGCAGTACGACAAGCAGGAAAGTGTTCCCGATGTAAACCCGTGCGCCTGGCAGGTGTCGCCGCCGAGATCGGCGCCGTCGCACGCCTCGGTCACCGGGAAGGGTGTTGGGCAGCCCCCCCACGGCAGCGAACAGCTGTCTCGAACGCCGTTGCCACACTTCGGCCAACCACACACGGGCGGCGTCATTTCGGGCGGGATATTACTCGCGCAGCTGCCTCCGCCACCGCCGCCGGGCGCGGTGCCCGCATGGCCTCCCGCCCCGCCTCCTCCCATCCCTCCGGTGCCGGCCGCGGAAGCGTCGAAGGGGTTGCCGCCGGTGCCGCCCGCAGCAGTCCCGCCCGATCCGTGGGCATCGGATCCATCATCGTTCGCGACGCTCCCGCCGGCCCCGGCGGTCCCGGGGGAACCACTGGCGTCCAAGTCCGAGTCCTTGTCCTTGCTCCCGCAGCCCGCCAGGGATGTCGCGAGGAGCAGGTACGGGAGTACGTGCGTGCGCTTCATGACTGCACAGCGTTCGCCGGGCCGAACATCTTGCCGATGCTAGCTACAGCGCGTCGGGCAATTCGGGCGGGTGATCGCGGGGCTCGGGCCCGACCGCCACCGCCCCCGACGCGACCACCCATTTCCGTTGCGGCCGACTGGCCGCGCCGCTTGCCGTTGCCT
>Ga0137374_10000793_pt1 | contig 34026 bp, 49 predicted proteins | sample SagtaG_20_FD_104811 | JGI IMG/M metagenome (GOLD analysis project Ga0137374, IMG submission 104811) | Vadose zone soil microbial communities from Sagehorn Ranch, Mendocino, California, USA - Sage1_R_100_16 metaG | ecosystem: Environmental > Terrestrial > Soil > Vadose zone | place: USA... | reverse complement strand
TTCACGATCGAAGGTCGGGGCACCGTGACAACCGGTCGGGTCGAGCGCGGAAAGCTGAAGCGGAACGAGGAGATCGAGATCGTAGGCATCCACCCGCAGAGCACGAAGACGGTCGTGACCGGCATCGAGATGTTCCACAAGGACATGGACGAGTGCCAGGCGGGCGACAACGTCGGCGCGTTGCTGCGCGGCATCAAGCGCGAAGACGTCGTGCGCGGACAGGTGCTGGCCAAGCCCGGCTCGATCAAGCCGCACACGAACTTCAAGGCTCAGGTTTACGTCCTGACCAAGGAGGAGGGCGGCCGTCACACGCCGTTCCTCACCGGCTACCGGCCGCAGTTCTACATGCGCACCACCGACGTCACGGGCGAGGTCAAGCTGCCCGAGGGCGTCGAGATGGTCATGCCCGGCGACAACGTCGAGATGGAGATCACTCTCGGTGAGCCGATCGCCATCGAGCCCGGCCTGCGCTTCGCCATTCGCGAAGGCGGCAAGACCGTGGGCGCCGGCGTGGCCACCGAGGTCATCAAGTAGCGCCGCGGGGGGAGAGGGTCTAAGCAGTGGCGCAGAAGATTCGGATCCGGCTCAAGGCGTACGACCACAGGGTGCTGGATCAGGCGGCGGAGAAGATCGTGGACACCGCCCGCCGTACGAACGCGCGCACCGCGGGCCCGATCCCGCTTCCGACCGAGATCGCAAAGCTGACCGTCATCCGCTCGCCGTTCATCGACAAGGACTCACGTGAGCAGTTCGAGATGCGCACGCACAAGCGCATCGTCGACATCCTCGACCCCAACCCGCGCGTCGTCGACGCACTGATGCGGCTCAGCTTGCCTGCAGGCGTGAGCATCGAGATCAAGAGTTGACCACCCCAAAAAATCTTCGATTTTTCGGGGGCCCCTGGTGAAAGGCCTCCTGGCGAGGAAGCTCGGCATGACGCAGCTCTTCAACGAGGACGGGACGACCTCGGCGGTCACCGTCCTCGAAGCCGGCCCGTGCCGCGTGCTCGGGCTGCGAACGGCGGAAAAGGACGGCTACTCAGCCGCACGCATCGCTTTCGAAGCGGTCCCGGCGAAGAAGCTGACCAAGCCGCTTCAGGGCGAGTTCAAGAAGAACGGCATCGAGCCGCACCGCCATGTGGTGGAGATCCGCGGCTACGAAGGGCTGGAAGCCGGCCAGGAGCTGAAGGCGGAGATGTTCGCCGCCGGTGAGATCGTCGACGTGACCGCCACCTCCAAAGGCAAGGGCTTTCAGGGCCTGATCAAGCGACATAAGTTCAGCCGCGGCCCGGAGTCGCACGGGTCCATGAACGTCCGCCAGCCGGGCGCGATCGGCGCCACCGATGCCGCACGCGTCTTCAAGGGCGTGCGCATGGCCGGCCAGATGGGCAACGAACGGACGACCGCGCGTGCCTACAAGGTCGTGCGGGTGGATGCAGAGCGCAACCTGCTGCTCCTCAAGGGTGGCGTTCCGGGTGCCAAGGGCGCCCTCGTGCTCGTTCGCCAGTCGACCAAGCCTGTCAAGGCCAAGGGTCCGGCGGGCAAGCCGAGCGGGAGGAAGGTCTGATGCCAGGCCGCGAAGAGAGCGAGCAAACAGCGGAAGTGGCGGAAAAGCCCGCAAAGCCGACAACGAAGGCAGGGAGCAAGACCACGGCCGCCACCGCCAAGCGCAAGGCGAAGGAGAAGGAGCTTGGCCCGCTCGACGCGCCGCTGTTCGACTCGTCCGGCGCGCGCCAGGGCGAGGTAAGGCTGCCCAAGGTCATCTTCGCGGAGAAGCTGAACACCCCGGTCATGCACCAGGCGTTCGTACGGCAGCTCGCCAACGGCCGCCAGGGTACCGCCTCGACGAAGACGAGAGCCGCTGTCTCCGGCGGCGGCGCCAAGCCCTACCGGCAGAAGGGAACGGGGCGGGCGCGCCACGGCTCGATCAGAGAACCATCGATGAAGGGTGGCGGAGTCGTGTTCGGGCCGCACCCGCGCAGCTTCGCGCAGCGCATGCCGCGACAGATGCGCCGCCTGGCCTTGCGCTCAGCGCTCAGCCAGAAGGCGAACGAGATGCGCGTCCGCGTCATCGAAAGCTTCGCGATCGAGGAGCCTCGCACCAGGGACGCCGCCGACCTCATGGACGCAATTGGTTTCGACGACAGCACGCTCATCGTCCTGCCGGCGCCGAACCTCGTCGTGAGCCGTTCGTTCGACAACCTGCCGGGGACCAAGATCGTCCTCGCCCGCAACCTCAACATCCGCGACCTGTTCACGCACACCTACCTGCTGATAGCGAAGGACTGCCTCGACCTTCTGGTCGAGACCTTCAGCAAGCCCAGGCGAGAGCGGGGACACAAGGTGCAGGCAGACGAGCACGAGCACGGCGACGCCGAATGACCACCCGTGCCGCCTCCGAGATCGTGATCGGCCCGGTCATCACCGAGCGCACCTATCAGCTCTACACGCAGGGCCGGTACACGTTCAAGGTCGCCTCGCGCGCAACCAAGACCGATATCAAGAAAGCCCTCGAGGAGCAGTACGAGGCCCAGGGCATAAAGGTCAAGGACGTCAACACGGTGACCATGCGCGGCAAGCGCCGGCGCGCCATGCGCCGCCTCGGTTCGGTCGGCCACACATCGGGCTGGAAGAAGGCGATCGTCACGCTCGGCGAGGGCCAGAAAATCGAAGGATTGTTCGGAAGTGTTTAGCGCAACCGTGGTGATGGCAATGCGGGGTCCCCGCGAAATCGCAGATTTCGTGGGGTGCAAAATCGAAGGATTGTTCGGTTCAGTCTGATGCCAGTTAGAAAGTTCAAGCCGACCAGCCCCGGGCGCCGCTTCATGACCATCGCGCGCTTCGACGAGATCACGACCGACACGCCCGAGAAGAGCCTTATGGAGGCGCTGCCGACGCACGCCGGCCGCAACAACCAGGGCCGCATCACCACTCGCCACCAGGGCGGCGGCTACCGAAAGCTGTACCGGAAGATCGATTTCAAGCGCGACAAGCACGGGGTCGAGGGCAAGGTGGCGACGATCGAGTACGACCCGAACCGCAACGCCCGCATCGCCCTCATCAACTACAAGGACGGCGAGAAGCGCTACATCCTGGCGCCGCTCGGCCTGAAGGTGGGCGATCCCATCGAAAGCGGGGAGGATGCACCAGTACGCATCGGCAACGCGATCCCGCTCGCGAACATCCCGGTTGGTTCCACCGTCCACAACATCGAGCTCACGTTGGGCCGCGGAGGCCAGCTCGCTCGGGCCGCGGGGACGTCGGCCCAGCTGCTGGCCAAGGAGGGCGACTACGCCGTCATCCGCATGCCGTCCGGCGAGCTGCGCCGCATCCATGTGCGCTGCCAGGCGACGATCGGCCAGGTCGGTAACATCGAGCACGAGAACGAGTCGGGGGGCAAGGCCGGCCGCAGCCGGTGGCTTGGGGTGCGGCCCACGGTGAGGGGCTCGACGATGAACCCCACCGACCACCCGCATGGTGGTGGCGAGGGCAAGACCGGTCCCGGCGGCAACCCGAAGACGCCGTGGGGGAAGCCTGCGCTCGGCTACCGCACGCGCAAGCCGAAGAAGGCGTCCGACAAGCTCATCATTCGCCGCCGCGAAAAGAAGGGTCGGAAGAAGTAGCGTGGAGATGGTGCCCGCTTTGCAATTACTGGCGGTCTTTGGAACGAGTTCGGAAGCTGCCTCCCTCGCGGAGGAGGTGGCCTGGGCGACCCAGGCCACCTGGCACCATGTCCACTTCGGTCTGAAATCCGCACCCAATCACCGCGATTTCAGACCGGAAAGGAAGGAGTCCGCTAAGTAGATGTCTAGATCAACCAAGAAAGGTCCGTTCATCAGCCCGCAGCTGCGGGACAAGATCGACAAGATGAACCAGACACGCGAGAAGAAGGTCATTCGCACCTGGGCGCGCGCCTCGGTCATCTATCCCGACATGGTCGGGCACACGATCGGCGTCCATGACGGCCGCAAGCACGTGCCCGTCTTCATCAGCGAGAACATGGTTGGCCACCGCCTCGGCGAGTTCGCCCCCACGCGCCACTTCCGCGGCCACGGCACCCATACCGAAAAGACCACCGGCGTGAAGGCACCGTAAGGGTGGCGACGATGGAAGTTTCTGCGGTCCAGAGGTTTGTCCGGCGTGCGCCCCGCAAAGCGCGGCTGGTGGCCGACTCCGTGAAGGGCATGAAGGTGACGGACGCCCTTGCCTACCTGGAGTTCTCGCCGAAGCATGCCGCCAGGGACGTGGCCAAGGCGATCCGATCCGCAGCCGCCAACGCCGAGCACAACTTCAACCTGAACCGCGATGACCTCGTCCTCAAGCAGCTGCTGATCGACGAGGGCCCGACCTATCGGCGCCGGAGGCCCGTCAGCCGAAGCATGGCGCACGAGTTCTTTCACCGCACCTGCCACATCACCGCGGTCGTCGAAGACCGCCCAGAGGAAAAGAAATAGTTGGGTCATAAAGTCCATCCGAACGCATTCCGGCTCGGCGTGTTCCGCCCGTGGGAGGCGAACTGGTTCGCGAACCCCAAGGACTACACGAAGATGCTGCATGAGGACCTCGAGATGCGCAACGCGATCCTCGCGCGCCTGCGCAATGCGGGCATCGCGAAGATCGAGACCGAGCGCTCATCCAACGCCCAGCTCACGGTGACCATCCACACCGCCAAGCCGGGCATCGTGATTGGCAAGGGCGGCTCCTCGGTCGACCAGCTGCGCGAGGATCTCGAGAAGCGCTTCGGCAACCGCGTGCGCATCTCGATCCAGGAGATCAAGCAGCCCGAGCTCGACGCGCAGCTCGTCGCCGAGAACATCGCGTCTCAGATCGAGCGCCGCATCAGCTACAAGCGCGCGATGAAGCAGGCGATCCTGCGCACGATGCGGTCTGGCGCCAAAGGCGTTCGCATCTACTGCGGCGGCCGGTTGCGTGGCGCCGAGATGGCTCGCCGTGAGTGGGACCGCGAGGGACGTGTGCCCCTGCACACGCTGCGCGCCAACATCGACTTCGGCCGAGCCACTGCGAAGACGACATTCGGCGCCATCGGCGTGAAGTGCTGGATCTACAAGGACCAGGTGACGCCGCCGAGGCGGCTGCCTGCGGTCGCCGACGGAGCCCCGATCGCGGAGGTGATCGCGGAGCCGATCGCGCCGGCGATCGCCCCACAGCCCGAGCCGGCCGTTGTTGAGACCGTGACCGCTGTGGAGGCGCCCGAGGCCGCCGCTGCCGAGGCCGCCGCTCCCCCGGCCGCGCCCAGGCGTGCACGAGCGGCCGTAAGCCCGAAGGCGGAAGCGCCCACTGGAACACTCGAGACTGCGAAGACCGCCACCAGGCCGAAGGCTCCAGCGCGAGCGAAGGCTGCCGCACAGCCCAAGAAGGCCGAGGCGAAGGCAACCACCGCAGCCAGGCCCAAGGCCAAGGCCCCTGCGGCCGAGAAGAAGACCTCGACCAGGAAGGCGAAGAGCTGATGCTGCTGCCGAAGAGAGTCAAGTACCGCAAGATGCACCGCGGCCGGCGCACCGGCATCGCCACGCGCGGCGCCACCGTCGCGTTCGGCGACTACGGGCTGCAGGCGCTGGAGGCGTGCTGGATGAGCAACCGGCAGATCGAGGCCGCCCGCCGGGCCATGACACGCCACGTGAAGCGGGGCGGCCAGATCTGGATCCGAGTCTTCCCCGACAAGTCGATCACCAAGAAGCCCGCCGAGACTCGGATGGGATCGGGCAAAGGGAACCCCGAGGGGTGGGTGGCGGTGGTCAAGCCGGGCCGGGTCTTGTTCGAGATGGGCGGAGTCACGCCCCAGGTCGCCAAGGAGGCGATGAAGCTCGCCGCCTCGAAGCTTCCGATCAAGACGCGGTTTGTGAGCTCCGAGTCGGTCGCGACCGGAGGTTCGCAATGAAGGTAGACGAGCTGAGGGTACTGGCGGAGGACGAGCTCGACGTCCGCATGCGCGCTGCGCGGAGGGAGCTCTACGAGCTCCGCTTCAAACACGCGGTCGGGCAGCTCGAGAACTCGAGCCAGATCTCCAAGGTGCGCCACGACATCGCCCGCATCATGACCGTGCAGCGGGAGCGCGACTACGGCATTTCCGCCGCCCCGGCCCTCGAGGAGGGCGCGGCAGAGGCCAAGAAGGCCCCGGCCGCAGATGAGGGCTTCGAGCCCCTCGAGGACGAAGCCGTGGAGGCGGTCGCAGCCGAAACGAAGCCCAAGCGCGGCCGAAGAGCGAAAGCAGAACCTGAAGCCGAAGCCGAAGCCGAGGATCAATCTTGATGGCGACCGACCAGAAAGCCGTCGAGACCCCCACGCGTGGCCAGCGCAAGGTGCGGCTGGGGACCGTGATCTCCGACAAGATGGACAAGACCGTCATCGTGCAGGTAGGGACCTCCAAGGCCCACCGCCTGTACCGCAAGACCGTGCAGCAGCGCACGCGCTTCAAGGTCCACGACCCCAAGAACGAGTGCGGAGTCGGCGACCTCGTGCGCATCACGGAGACGCGGCCGATCTCCAAGGAGAAGCGGTGGCGCGTGCTCGAAATCGTGGAGAAGGCCAAATAAGCCCATGGTCCAGCAGGAAACCCGGCTTAAGGTCGCGGACAACTCGGGAGCAAAGGAGCTCCTGTGCATCCGCGTGGCCGGCGGCCACTACCGCAAGTACGCCTCGGTGGGTGACATCATCACTGCCACCGTCAAGTCCGCTCAGCCTGGCGGCCAGGTCAAGAAGGGCGAGGTCGTGAAGGCGGTGGTAGTGCGTGTCAACAAGGAGTACCGCCGGCCTGACGGTTCTCTCATCCGCTTCGACGAGAACGCTGCCGTCCTTCTGGCGCAAGCGAACAACCCGCGCGGCACGCGCATCTTCGGACCGGTGGCGCGCGAGCTGCGCGAGCGCAACTTCATGAAGATCATCTCGCTAGCCCCGGAGGTTCTATAACCCATGCTCCGAAACAAGCCCCAGCCCAAGCGACGCTGGCTCGATCTCGCCCCCGGCGACCCTGTGGTCGTGGTCGCGGGCAAGGACAAGGGCAAGACCGGTGAGGTCCTGCGCACGCTGCCCGACAAGAAGAAGATCGTGGTCAAGGGCGTCAACATCCTCAAGCGCCACACCAAGGCGGGACGGTCCCGAGGCGGCGTGAGCGTGGCGCAAGGCGGCATCGTCGACTTCGAGGCGCCGCTCGATTACTCGAACGTGATGCTTGTCTGCCCGTCGTGCTCGCGGCCGACGCGCGCCAAGCACATGGTCCTCGAGTCGGGCGCTCGCGCTCTCGTTTGCCGCCACTGCGGCGAGCCCTATGAGCGCGTAAGGAAGACGGAGGCGCAGTGACCAAGCAGAAGACCCAGCCCAGAAAGCAGGAAGGGAAGCCGGCGGCACCCAAGCCAGTCGGGACGAAGGCGGAAGGGCCGCCGCGAATGCTCGCCACCTACCGGGACAAGATCGTGCCCCAGCTCACCAAGGAGTTCGAGTACGACAACGTGATGGAGGTGCCGAGGGTCGCGAAGGTCGTCGTCAACATCGGGATTGGAGAGGCCAAGGACAACGACAAGGCGCTCGACGCCGCGGTCGGTGACGTCATGACGATCACCGGGCAGAAGCCCGCCCTGATCAAGGCGCGCAAGTCCGTCGCGGCCTTCAAGCTGCGTGCCGGCCAGACGGTCGGGATCAAGACCACGCTGCGCGGCCGGCGCATGTGGTATTTCCTCGACAAGCTGCTGAACATCGCGTTGCCCCGCATCCGCGACTTTCGCGGCGTGAGCGACCAGGGCTTCGATGGACGCGGGAACTACTCGCTGGGGTTCCGCGAGCAGGTCGTGTTCCCCGAGATCGACTACGACAAGATCGACAAGCTGCGTGGCCTCGAAGTGTCGATCGTGACCACGGCCAAGAACGACGACGAAGCGCGCAGCCTGCTGACGCGACTCGGAATGCCATTCAAAAAGAGGTAATGGAAGGTTGGCGAAGAAGTCTTCACTCGAGCGTTGGAAAAGGGATGCCGTGCATCCCAAGTTCAAGGTGCGGTTCCACAATCGCTGCCGCGTGTGCGGCCGGCCCCGCGCATACCTGCGCAAGTTCGGCATGTGCCGCATCTGCTTCCGGACACTGGCCGCCGAGGGACGCATCCCCGGTGTGACGAAGTCGAGCTGGTGATGGCCACAGCGACGCCCGCCACCAAGATCATGAAGCGAGCTTCGGCCGGGATCGTCAGCGATCCGATTGCGGACATGCTCACGCGCGTGCGCAACGCCAACAGCGCGCGGCACCCCGAGGTGCGAGTCCCCGCCTCCAAGCTCAAGCTCGAGATTGCCCGCGTGCTGAAGGACGAGGGCTACATCGCCGGCTACGAGGTCGACGCCGACGGTGCGACTCAGACGATGCGTATCATCTTCAAGTCCCGCCCGGATCGCACGCGAGTGATCTCCGGGGTGAAGAGGATCAGCCGCCCTGGACTGCGGGTCTACGCCCGCAAGACCGAGATTCCGAGGGTGCTCGGCGGCCTGGGAATCGCCGTCCTGAGCACCGCCGAAGGCGTCATGAGCGGGCGCCAGGCACTGCGTCAGGGACTCGGGGGCGAGGTGCTGTGTTACGTCTGGTAGGTAGGAGTTATTAGTTGTCCCGCATAGGCAAGCTGCCAATCACGCTGCCCGGCTCGGTGAAGGTCACCGTAGAGCAGGGGCGCGTCAAGGTCGAAGGGCCGAAGGGCCAGCTCGAGCGCACCCTGCCGCCTGATATCACGGTCAAGGTGGCGGACGGACAGGTGGTGTGCGAGCGGCCGTCCGACGACTACAAGCACCGCGCCCTGCATGGCCTCGTCCGTAGCCTGGTCGCCAACATGGTGACCGGCGTCAACGAGGGCTTCACCAAGCACCTCGAGCTGGTCGGAGTTGGGTATCGCGTCGCCAAGCAAGGTGACGACATCGTGCTCAGCCTGGGCTTCTCGCACCCGGTCAGGTTCAAGCCGCCCAAGGGCGTCACCATCGACGTCCAGGACCCCACGAAGCTCTCGGTGTCCGGGATCTCGATCGAGGACGTCGGTCAGGCGGCGGCGGACATCCGCCGGTTTCGCCCGCCCGAGCCATACAAGGGCAAGGGTGTGATGTACAGGGGCGAGAAGGTCCGGCGCAAGGCGGGCAAGGCAGGCAAGGGGGCCAAGGCCACAGCATGATCAAGCGACAGGACCGCAAGGTGAACAGGCTCAAGCGTCACAAGCGCGTGCGGGTAAACGTGACCGGGACCTCCGAGCGCCCCCGGCTGGCGGTCTTCCGCAGCCTGAACCATCTCTACGTGCAGCTGATCGACGACAGCGCAAAGAAGACAGTCGCTGCCGCGTCAACAGTCGAGCTGAAGGCGAATGGCAACGACATGACCGCCGCAGCGCAAGTCGGCAAGGCGATCGCGGCCAAGGCGAAGTCGGCGGGCGTGAGTCGCGCCGTGTTCGATCGGGGCGGATTCCTCTATCACGGCCGAATCAAAGCGCTCGCGGATGCCGCCCGCGAAGCCGGTCTGGAATTTTAGCGTGAGGATGGCGCCTGCCCTGCCTCGTCGATTGCCACTATCCAATTGGTCGACCCTAGCTGTCTTCGCGGCCGAGGCGGCCAGGGAACCAGGCCGCCTGGCGCCATCGTCACTTCGGTCTGAAACCGCCTCCCGCGGCTTCGCCGCGGGGACCCCAGAGGTCCGATTTCAGACCGGGAAAGGAAGGAGCTACTAAAAGCCTGATGGGAAGTCGATATCCGCACACAAGTGGCGAGCGCTCCGAGCTCGCTGACCGCGTCGTCCGCGTCAACCGCGTCGCCAAGGTGGTGAAGGGCGGGCGCAAGTTCTCCTTCAGCGCGCTGATCGTGGTGGGGGACATGAATGGGCGCGTCGGCGCCGGCATCGGCAAGGCGCGCGAGGTGACCGAGGCCATCCGCAAAGGCATGGAGGTCGCCAAGCGCAACATGATCACCATCCCGATGGTCGGGACCACGATCCCGCACGAGGTGCGGCTCAAGTGGGGCTCGGCGCGCATCATGCTCAAGCCGGCGGCGCCGGGAACTGGCGTCATCTCGGGCGGGGCCATGCGTGCGGTCATCGAGACCGCGGGCATCAAGGACATCCTCACCAAGTCCCACGGCACCAACAACCCGATCAACACTGTGCGGGCGACGCTCGCCGCGCTTCAGCAGCTGCGCACGGCCCAGCAGGTGGCCGAGCTTCGCGGCAAAGAGGTCGAGCAGATCGTCGGCCGCCGCCTGGCCAACGCGTACCGCCGCCAGGAAGGCTCCGGCGTCAACGGCGTCGAAGCCACTCCAACGGAGACGAAGTGACAGCGGACAAGAAGACTGACAAAAAGACCCTTAAAGCCACGCTGATGAAAAGCACCATCGGCGCCCTCCCTTCGGTCAAGGCGACAGTGCAGTCGCTGGGCTTCCGTCGCATGAACCAGACCCGCGAGCTTCCCGACAACCCGGCGGTCCGCGGCATGCTCAAGGCTGTCGACTTCCTGGTCGCGGTTGACGGGCAGCCCTTCGTCCGACCGAAGCGCAGCCGGTACAAGATCTGGCGGAAGCGATCGGACAAGAAGCACAAGAGGGGTAACTGATGCAGCTGCATGACCTCAAGCCCGCCGCCGGCTCGCGCCGCAAACCACAGCGCGTCGGCCGCGGGACCGGTTCTGGCCGCGGCAAGACCTCGGGCCGCGGGCAAAAGGGCCAGAACGCGCGCAGTGAAGGCTTCCGCCTTGGATTCGAAGGCGGACAGATGCCGCTGTCGCAGCGCATCCCGAAGCTGCCCGGCTTCAAGAACCCGTTCAAGAAGGTCTACTCCGTGGTCAACGTGTCCAAGTTGAGCCGTTTCCCCGATGGCGCGAGCGTGGACGCGGAGGCGCTGATCGAGGCCGGATTGGTCCGCCCGGGTCAGGAGGTGAAGGTCCTTGGCACCGGCGACCTGAGGCACAAGCTGACGGTCGAGGCGCATGCCTTCAGCTCGAGCGCCCGCCAGGCGATCGAGGCGCGCGGCGGCAGCGTCAAAGTCCTGGGCGAGCCGCGCAAGAGGGGCCCGAAGCGCTCCCAGAAGAAAGTCACCTCCCCGGCCCGTGCGGAAGAGCCGGATACCTCCACACCCAGTGGGGAGGTCGCCCCGGAGGTGCGGGTGGGGAAAGAACAAGAGCCCGACGCCGATGAGAGCACTCCTCCCGCCAAGGAATAGTCCCTAGATGAACCTGCTCGAGGCCCTGGTCAACGCCATCCGGCTGCCCGAGCTTCGCAACAAGCTCCTGTTCACGGGTGGGATCCTCGTCGCCTTCCGGCTCTTCGCCAACGTCGCGATCCCTGGCGCGAGCCAGAGCGCCCTCACCCAGCTGTTCAACTCACAGGCCCTGCTCGGCCTGCTGGACCTCTTCTCGGGCGGTGGCCTCTCCCGCTTCAGCATCGTCGCTATGGGCATGAACCCCTACATCAACGCCACGATCATCATGCAGCTGATGACGGTGATCTCCGAGCGCGTCAAGGAGATCTCCAAAGAGGGCGAGATGGGCCGGCGTCGCATCCAACGCTGGAGCCGCTACCTGACGGTCGCCCTCGGCGCGGGCCAGGCCTACGGATTCACCGTCCTCTTCCAGAACACCACCCCGGCCATCCTCGGGCCGCTCGACTGGTTCCAGCGGCTTTCGATCGTGCTGGTCCTCACCTCAGGAACTGTGATGCTCATGTGGTTCGGCGAGCTGATCACGGAGTACGGCATCGGCAACGGCGTGTCCCTGATCATCTTCGCGGGCATCATCGGGCGCGGCCCGCAGGGTGTCGCGTCAGTTTTCCAGAGCCACACCACTGGTGGCGGGCTCGCCGACTACATCCCCTTCATCGTCTTCGGGCTGATCGCGCTGGTGATGACGGCGGTGATCATCGAGGTGCAGCAGGCCGTGAGGAAGATCCCCATCCAGTCCGCGCAGCGCACCGGGGGCAAAGAGGTCGGCCGGCGCGCCAGCTTCCTGCCGCTGCGGGTGAATCACGCCGGGGTCATCCCGATCATCTTCGCGATCTCCGTGATGTTCCTGCCCACGATCATCGCGAACTATTTCAACGGCGCGCCGCCGGACACATGGTATTACCGGGCCGCGCACTGGATCCAGGGCAACTTCCAACCCGACACGGCGAACGTGCCGATGGCGGTGCTGTACAACGGGCTGTACTTCGCCCTGACTTTCGGTTTCACGTACTTCTACACAGCGATCACGTTCGAGCCTCATGACGTTGCGGAAAACTTGAAGCGTTACTCGAGCTTCATCCCTGGCATCCGGCCGGGAAATCCAACGGCGAACTATCTGAGCACCGTGATGAACCGCGTCACCTTTGCGGGTGCGACGTTCCTCGGGTTCATCACCGTGGTCCTTCCGATCGCCACGGCCAAGATCTCGGGCATCCCGCACCAGCAGATGTACCTTGGAGGTACTGCGATCTTGATCGTGGTCGGCGTGGCCCTGGACACCATGAAACAGCTGCAGACGCAGCTCGTCATGCGCCAGTACCGCGGCTTCATCCGTTGAACCTGCTGCTCTACGGAGCCCCCGGCAGCGGCAAAGGCACCCAGGCCAACATGCTCCGAGACCGCTATGGCATCCCGCACATCGCGACCGGCGACATGCTGCGGGCCGAGATCCAGGCGGGCACGCCGCTCGGCCGAATCGCCCAGCCCATCCTGGCCGCCGGCCACTACGTGTCGGACGACGTGATGATCGGGATGATCCGCAACCGGCTCTCGCAGCCCGACTGCAGCGAGGGTTTCATCATCGACGGCTTTCCGCGCACGATCCCGCAAGCCGATGCGCTCGACATTCTCATGGACGAGCTCGGCCGCGGCTTCGACCGCGTGCTCTACCTCAAAGTCGAGATCGACGAGCTGCTTCGGCGCCTTTCGGGCCGGCTCGTGTGCCCGATGTGCCAGCGCACATATCCACCGCGCACCTCGAAGTGCTCGGCGGAGGGCACGGCGCTCATCCAGCGAGAGGACGACAAGGAGGAGGCGGTGAGGCCGCGGATCGAGATCTACCTCGAGAAGACGATCCCGGTCCTTGACCACTATCGCGGCGAAGGCCTGGTTTCCGAGATCGACGGAACGGGCACAATCGATGACATAAAGCAGAAGGTTCTGGCCGCTCTCAGCCAGAATGTCAGCCTCAACACATGATCAACCTGAAGACCGCGCACGAGATCGACCTCATGGCTCGCGCGGGCAGCCTGCTGGCGTCCGTCCTGCCGCCGCTTCGACAGGCATGCCGCCCGGGGGTGAAGACGATCGAGCTGGACCGCATCGCTGACAAGCTCATTCGCGACGGCGGCGCCACCCCTGGCTTTCTTGGCTACCACGGCTATCCACGCTCGATCTGCGTCTCCATCAACGACGAGGCCGTGCACGGGATCCCCGGCAGCCGCCGGATCGCAGATGGCGACCTGGTGAGCCTCGACCTGGGCCTGGTGCTCGATGGTTTCTGGGCAGACGTCGGGATCACGGTCGGGGTGGGCACCATCAGCCAGGAGGCCGAGCGCCTTCTCAAGGTGACCGAAGAGGCGCTTTACGTCGGCATCGCCAAGGCTCAGCCGGGGGGCTGGCTGGGCGACATCTCATCGGCCATCCAGAAGCATGTCGAGGCGGCCGGCTTTTCGGTCATCCGCCAGTTCGTCGGCCACGGCATCGGCCGCCAGATGCACGAAGACCCGCAGGTGCCCAACTTCGGCAGCCCCGGCACGCCGCCGCGGCTCAAGCCAGGCATGACGCTCGCCATCGAGCCCATGGTCAACGCCGGGTCGCACGAGGTCTACATGAAGCCGGACGGCTGGACGATCTGCACCGTTGACGGGCGGCTGTCGGCCTACTTCGAGCACACGGTCGCGATCACCGACAAGGGGCCTTTGATTCTCACAGCGGCTGGGACGAACGGCCATTCGAACGGCCACCCTCGAGCCGGCAAGTAGCCCAGATCGGACGTTTGGTACAATTGCTGTTCGTGCCCCAACGCCCCCCACTCGTGAAGGGGGTCGTCGTAGAGCCCCTTCCCAACGGCGTCTACCGGGTTGAGCTCGAGAACGGGGCCAAGATCCTCGCTCACGTCGCCGATCGTGCCGGCACCCACTTCACCCGGCTCCTGGCTGGGGACAAGGTGGGCGTCGAGCTCGCGAGCCGCGATCGATCGCGAGGGCGGATTCGAGAGATTTGGAGATGAAGGTACGGCCGTCGGTCAGGAAGATGTGTCCGAGCTGCAAGGTGATCAAGAGGGCTGGAGTGGTGCGCGTGATCTGCTCCAAGAACCCGAAGCACAAGCAGCGACAGGGTTAGGAGAGAGCTACAGTGGCTTGCCACCGAAGTAACTTGCGCCTTCGCGGCCTAGTTGGCCGGGCGCCTGCGGCGCTGAAGCCTGCGTCGAGGGGCCCGGCGCTCGTCGTCACGCATAACGATGCGTTCCTCCTCACGCCACCCTTTCCTTGGCTCCGGCCGCCGATGCCGCGAATTTCGCTGCGATCCTCGGAGGCAAGCCACTGATGGCGAGGATCGCAGGCGTAGACATACCCCCGCAGAAGCACGTGGACATCTCGCTCACGTACATCCACGGCATCGGGCGCACGACGGCCGAGAAGCTGGTCAAGATGGCCAACCTCAACCCCGAGACGAGGGTCAAGGACCTCAGCGAGGAAGAGGTCGGGCGGCTCCGCCAGATCATCGACCGCATGGCCTCCGCGAAGGAGATCCTCATCGAGGGTGACCTCCGGCGCGAGGTGGCGACGAACATCAAGCGCATGACCGAGATCGGCTCCTACCGCGGCGCGCGGCACCGACGCGGCCTGCCTGTCCGCGGCCAGCGCACGCGCACCAACGCGCGCAGCCGTCGTGGTCCCAAGCGCGCCGTCGCCGGCAAGAAGAAGGTCAAGGCCGGCAAGTGACCAAAGCCAAGAAGGTCGTTCGCACTCGCCGGCGAGAGCGGAAGAACGTGGTCGCAGGCCAGGCTCACATCCAGAGCACGTTCAACAACACCATCATCTCGATCACGGACGTCGACGGCAATGTCATCTCATGGGGCTCGGCGGGGGCGCAGGGCTTCAAGGGGAGCCGCAAGTCGACGCCATTCGCCGCGCAGATGACGGCGGAGGCGACGGCCAAGAAGGCCCTCGAGCACGGCATGCGCTCGATCGAGGTGTTCGTGCGCGGGCCGGGCGCGGGGCGCGAAGCGGCCATCCGCTCGTTGCAGGCCACCGGGCTGGAGGTCAGCGCCATCACCGACGTGACGCCGATACCGCACAACGGGTGCCGCCCGCCCAAGCGGCGCCGGGTCTAGATGGCGAACTACAGCGGCCCGGTCTGCCGCTTCTGCCGGCGCGAGGGCGCCAAGCTCTACCTGAAGGGAGAGCGGTGCTACACGCCGAAATGCGCCATCGAGCGGCGCGCGTTCGCGCCGGGGATGCACGGCCAGGCGCGCAAGCGCAAGACGTCGGACTACGGCATCCAGCTGCGCGCCAAGCAGAAGGCGCGGCGGATCTACGGGCTCCTCGAGAAGCAGTTCCGCAACTACTTCGAGCTGGCCGAGCGGGAGCCGGGCGTCACCGGCCTGAACCTGCTCCGCCACCTCGAGCTGCGGCTGGACAACGTCGTCTACCGGCTCGGCCTGGGCGCGTCGCGCAAGCAGGCGCGCCAGCTGGTCGGCCACCGCCACTTCGAGGTCAACGGAAGAACCGTGAACGTGCCGTCGTTTCAGTTGAAGCCCGGCGACCAGCTCAAGGTCAGGCCGGCCAACGGCGTCTTCGACGTGGCGCTTGACGCATCGAAGGTGCGCCCGGTGCCGTCGTGGCTTTCTTTCAACACCGACGAGAAGTCGGCCAAGATCCTGGCCCGCCCGGAACGCCACGAGATGGAGTCGGGCGTCGAAGAGCAGCTGATCGTCGAGTTCTATTCAAGGTAAGGAGAGGTAGTACTCAAATTGTCGATTGACACGCAGATGACAGTTACCCCGCAGGTTCGCAAGCTCGAGACGAGCGCGAACTACGGCAAGTTCGACATCGAGCCGCTGGACCCGGGCTTCGGGACCACGCTCGGCAACACGCTTCGCCGTGTGCTGCTCTCTTCGTTGTGGGGGGCCGCGGTCACGTCGATCCAGATCGACGGCGTCGCGCACGAGTTCACGGCGATCCCGCACGTCAAGGAGGACGTGACGGAGGTCATCCTGAACCTCAAGAAGCTCTGCCTGAAGAGCTTCACCGAGGACCCGGTGACGCTCCTGCTGGACGTCAAGGGCCCTGCCGAGGTGCGCGCGTCGCACATCCAGGCGTCGTCGGACGTCGAGATCGTCAACCCCGACCTCTACCTCTGCACGCTGGCTGCGAAGGGCCACCTGCGCATGGAGCTGAACGTCGAGCGGGGCAAGGGCTACGTCCCGGCCGAGCGGAACAAGCGCGAGGGCCAGCCCATCGGCGTGATCCCCATCGACGCCATCTTCAGCCCGGTCGAGAAGGCGAACTTCACAGTCGAGAAGACCCGCGTCGGGCAGTCGACCGACTACGACCGGCTGCTGATCGAGGTGTGGACGGACGGTACAATGTCGCCCGAGGAAGCGGTCAGCCACGCCGCGTCGCTGTTCACGCAGCACCTCGACCTGTTCGTGCGATTCGGTCAGTCGATCGCCAAGCACGAGGCGGAGCTTCGCGGCGAGCAGAGCGGCCAGAGCCGGCTGATGGACACGCCAATCGAGGAGCTCGACCTCTCGATGCGGGCGTTCAACTGCCTCAAGGCCAACGAGATCCAGACCGTAGGCCAGCTGCTCCAGAAGCGCGAAGAGGAGCTTCTCGCGCTGCGCAACTTCGGACGCAAGTCGCTGGACGAGATCAAGGAGAAGCTGGTCGAGAAGGGCTTCATCAAACCCGAGGAGATGGGAACGGTCCTCCGGGGCTAGCTCCAATGCGCCATAAAAAGAGCGGCCGCCGCTTCAACCGCGACACTGACGCGCGCAAGGCGCTCATGCGCAACCTTTCCACGTCGCTGCTCGAGAGCGGCCGCATCACGACCACCGAGGCGCGGGCCAAGGAGCTGCGGCGCTGGGTCGAGCGGCTGATCACGACCGCCAAGGATCAGGACCTGAGCGCCCGGCGCCGGGTCAGCGAAGAGGTTTCGAAGCCGGAGGTCGTGGAGAGGCTCTTCTCAAACCTGCTGCCCCGCCTGGCGGAGAGGCCGGGGGGTTACACGCGCATCGTGCGCAAGGGCCCGCGTCGTGGCGACTCCGCCCCGATGGTGATCATCGAACTCGTCGATTAACAAATCAATATCAAAATCGTGCTCGAGTACGACGGCAGCGGGTTTGCCGGCTGGCAGCAGCAGGCGCATGGGCGCACTGTTGAGGCCGAGCTCAAGCGAGCGCTGCGCGAGCTGACGGGCAAGGACCACGTGGTCTACGCCGCGGGCCGGACCGACGCCGGCGCCCACGCCGAAGGTCAGGTTGCGAACTTCAAGTTCGATGGTCGAATCGCGGCGCGGCGTCTGGTCGCCGCGCTCAACGCCCGGCTGCCCAAAGACGTGGCCGTGCTGTCCGCGGAAGCCGTGCCAGACGAGTTTCACGCCCGGTACTCGGCTCGCTGGCGGCGCTATCGCTACCGCTACCTCGACCGCCTCGCCCGGCCGGCGCTCGACAGGCGTCGCTGCTGGCACGTTCGAGGCTCCCTGGACGTCGACGCGATGTCACTGGCGGCGAAGGCGCTGGCGGGCAAGCACGACTGGACCAGCTACTGCTCGGCCTCCGAACCCAAGGACGCGAGGGTCCGCGAGATGCGCTCTGCAAAGGTGGTGCGGCGAGACGATTTCGTAGAGCTCGAGCTGGTGGCCGAGGGCTTCCTCCGCGGCCTGGCGCGCAGCATCGCCGGTGCGCTGGCGGAGGTGGGCCGTGGGCGGCGGTCACCCGAATGGGTGGGCGATGTGCTCGAGGCGCGCGATCGTCGCCGGGCGCCGAAGACCGCTCCCGCCGGGGGGCTGACATTGGTGGAAGTGATTTACTAGGGACCCGTATGACCAAACAGAAGACGTGGACGGCGAAAGCCGCTGACTTGAAGAGTGAATGGTTTGTGGTCGACGCCACGGACCAGGTCCTCGGCCGCCTGGCGAGCAGCGTGGCCAAGGTCCTGCGCGGCAAGCACAAGCCGACCTTCACGCCGCACCTGAACAGCGGCGATCACGTGGTGGTCATCAACGCCGCCAAGGTGAAGGTGTCGGGTGGCAAGCTAGCGGGCAAGGAATACACGCGCTACACGGGCTACCCGGGTGGCCTACGCAGGCGCTCGCTGCAGCGAGCGCAGGAGATCGACCCGACGTTCCCGATCACGAACGCCGTTCGCGGGATGCTGCAGCGGAACACGCTTGGCGCCGACATGCTGAAGCGGCTTCGGGTGTACGCAGGCGCCGAGCACGGGCATGCCGCGCAGAAGCCGAAGACCATCACGTTCGACGAGAGAGGGGACATCAAGATTGGCTGAGACGTTCAACCGAGGCACCGGCCGGCGCAAGAACGCGATCGCGCGGGTGCGCATCCAGCCCGGAGAGGGCAGGATCACCGTCAACGAGAAGGACCCGCTCGCCTACCTCGGGCGGCGTGTCCTGGAGATGGCGGCGCTCGCTCCTCTTCGAGTCACCAGCACGCAGCGCAAGTTCGACGTGAGCGTGAAGGTTGTCGGCGGCGGCACCAGCGGGCAGGCTGGGGCGATCGCCCACGGCATTGCCCGCGCTCTCATCAAGTTCGACCCAGATTTTCGTTCCGCGTTGAAAAAGGCCGGGCTCCTGACCCGCGACGCGCGGATGAAGGAGCGCAAGAAATACGGACTGAAGCGAGCGCGCAAGGCTCCCCAGTACACAAAGCGGTAACCAACGGCGCACAGCGGCGCCTCGACTGGCCCGACTGCAGGAACACACGGGACCTGGGAGGACTGCCCACGCCCCACGGCCCAACTCGCCGCGGAGTCGTTGTCCGCTCTGACAACGTCAGCAGCCTGAACCCGTTTGGTCGCGACGCTATGGCCGCCTACGGCGTGACGACGGTCATCGACCTCCGCACCGAGTCGGAGGTGAGGTCTTCGCCAAGCCCGTTCGCAGGTCACGACCACCGCAACGGGATGCCGGCGTACCTTCACCTGCCCCTGGTCGACGACGCCACCAACCCGGTCATCAGCGCAGGGCCGACCATGCCCGATCGCTACGTGTTGATGGTGGAACGCCGCCAGGCCGCCGTCGGCGCCGTCTTCAGCGCCGTGGCGTCGGCAGACGGCGCTGTTGTCTTCCACTGCTTTGCGGGCAAGGATCGAACCGGCCTGGTCGCCGCCATGCTGCTCTCGCTGGCGCAGGTGGAGGACGAAGCCATCGGGGCCGACTACGCGGAGACCGACGCCCACCTGGCGGAGAAATACGCAGAATGGCTCGCCGGCGCCCCTCCGGAGCGCCTGGAAAGGCTGCGCGACGAGATGCGCTGCCCGCCCGAGTGGATGCTCGGCACCCTCGACCACATGCGGCGCAGGTGGGGTGGGGTGGAGACCTACCTCGAGGCGGGCGGAGTGGCGCCGTCGGCCATCACTCGCCTGCAGACGATGCTCGGCTAGGTCGAGCCTCTAGTCCGCAACCTTCGGACGCTGGTCCTGGACAGGCGCGTCGATCGGCGAGGCCTCGAGCGCGCCCGTGCTGCGCAGGATCTCGAGCGCTTCCGCCGGCCGGTCGCTCGTCACGCTGACGAGGAAACGCCCCGACTCCACCTCCTGCTGGTAGTGCAGGCCGCGGCCGGTCGAGGCCGCCATGCTGACGTAGATCCCGGCGAGAAAGCCGGTGATACCGCCTGCCATGACGCCCAGCAGCACGACGGGCAGCGCGCCACCTGTGGCCACCCCCGCGATCAAGGCACCGCCGAGCCCCCCGATGACGCAGCCAACAGCGGCGCCGGTGCCCAGGTTGCGCCGGTAATCAGGTTGGCGGTCGTGCCCCGGGCTCTCCAGCTCGATCTCGCTCCGGCTGAAGCCGGCCTTTTCCAGCCGGCGGGTTGCCGCCGCCGCCTCGGAGCGCGTCTTGAGCACGCCAACGACTGTTTCAGCCAAATACTCCTCCTATTCAGGTAAACGGCTGGGAAGGCTCAGGTTCCCGATCTCCGTACCCGCCGCTACGATGGGCGGTGTGGGGGAAAGCGGTGGAAGAGGGCCGGTGAGCGATCAGCTCGCGCTGACGAAAGAGCTCCTCCGCCGCCTGGGCGACGAGGATTACCGCTTGCACGGCGAGGACCCGGCGACCGCGACGCTGGAACAGGCTCAGCGCTGGGCGGCCACATACGAGCGGCTGATCGGCTTCAAGCGCGAGCTGCTCGAGCGTACCTATCAGTTCATCGAGGAATCGGAACTCGAAGCGGCGAGGGCGATGAAGGAAGCCGACCTCATCCTGCTCGAGGTCCAGCTCTCTCGCTTCGAGCAGCGGCGGGACTTCTGGCACATGCGCGCGAGCGAGCTTGCAGGCGAGCGCCGCGTTGCCGGATGAGCGGGCACCCGACCTACCGGGTGTGACCAAAGCACCGTTCGAGATCATCGCCATCGCGGCGTCGGCGGGTGGGCTGACCGCGTTGACGTCGGTCCTCGGCGTCTTGCCGGCCGGGTTTGGAGCGACGGTGGTCGTCGTGCAGCACCTCGACCCACGCCACCGCAGCCTCATGCCCGAGATCATCGGCCGCCGCTCGAGTCTTCCCGTGCATCAGGCTGAGGATGGCGCCGAGGTGCGTGAGGGGCATGTCTACCTTGCGCCTCCGGACCGGCATCTGCTCATCAACCGCGATGCCACGGCGAGCCTCACACGTACTGAGCTCGTCAATTTTGTCCGGCCTTCGGCAGATCTCCTCTTCGAGTCGGTGGCGGCTGCCTACGGTGAGCGCGCGATCGCGGTCGTCCTCACGGGCACAGGACGGGACGGCTCGATGGGCGTGACCGCGATCAAGAAACGAGGCGGGACGGTGATCGTCCAGGACGAAGCTTCCTCAGAATTCTTCGGCATGCCATCTGCCGCCATCCGCACCGGCATGGTTGATTTCATCCTTTCCCTGGAAGAGATTCCGGCGGCGCTGCTGACGCTGCTCGCCGGCGAGCGGCCCGATTGACGCTGGAAGCCGGCAAGCAGTTCGAGGCGCTTCTCGAGTACCTGCGCGAGAACCGCGGGTTCGACTTCACCGGGTATAAGCGCAATACCCTTGTGCGCCGTGTCGGCAAGCGATGTGCAGAGCTCAAGTTCGAAAGCTTCGGCCCTTACCTCGACTATCTGCAGGTCCACGCAGAGGAATTTCCCATTCTCTTCGACAAGATTCTCATCAACGTCACCGACTTCTTCCGAGACCCGCCGGCCTGGAACTACATAGCGGGCCAGATCGTGCCTCGCATCACCAAAAAGGAAGGGGGCATTCGCCTTTGGAGCGCCGGCGCTGCGTCCGGCGAAGAGGCCTATTCCGCCGCCATGGTCTTCTGCGAGGCGCTCGGCCAGGAGACCTTCCTGCGAAGGGTCAAGATCTACGCCACCGACGTCGACGAAGAAGCGCTCAACAAAGCGCGTTCGGGCTACTCCGAAAAGGAGATCGCGTCCGTCGACGCCAAGCTCCGATCAAAGTACTTCGAAACCCAGGGCGGCCGGTTTGTGTTTCGGGCGGCGCTCAGGCGTGCGCTCATCTTTGGCCGCCATGACCTCATGCAGGACGCGCCCATATCGCGCCTGGATCTCCTCATCTGCCGCAACACGCTGATGTATTTCACGGCTGAGGCGCAGGAGCGCATCCTGGCGCGGTTTCACTACGCCCTGAACGAAGACGGGCTCCTCTTCCTCGGCCGGGCCGAGATGCTTCTCACGCATGGCACGATGTTCGCTCCGGTTGACTTCAAGCAGCGGGTTTTCACCAAGGTGCCTCGGCTGCAGCTCCGCGACAGGCTGATGCTCATGGCTCAGGCGGGCAATGCGGAGGCGACGAACCAGGTTGCCCGGCAGATTCGGATCCGGGAGCTGGCGGCGGAGGGGGTGCCGTTCGCGCAGGTCGTCATCGACGCCCTCGGCAACCTGGCGATGGCCAATCAGCCAGCTCGCAAGCTCCTTGACATCCGCGATGGTGATGTTGGACGGCCGTTCAAAGAGCTGGCGCTCTCGTACCGGCCGCTCGAACTTCATGGCGCGATGGATCAAGCCTCTCGCGACCGCCAGGCGGTTTCGATCGCGGGCATTGGCCACACCCTGCCCGACGGGAACGCAAGGCAGTTTGATGTGAATGTCACCCCGCTCATCGACGACGACGGAACCATGGTCGGCACCAGCGTGGGCCTGGTCGACGTGACGAACGTATCAGCTCTTCGAGACGACCTCGAGCGTTCGAGGCAGGAGGTCGAAACCACCCACGAGGAGCTCCAGTCGAGCAACGAAGAGCTCGAGACGACCAACGAGGAGCTGCAGTCCACGGTGGAGGAGCTGGAGACAACCAACGAGGAGCTGCAGTCGACCAATGAAGAGCTCGAGACCATGAACGAAGAGCTCGAATCCACCAATGCCGAGCTCGAAGGGATCAATACAGACCTGAGGCAGCGCACCGAGGTTGTGAACCGCCTCAACGTGTTTCTGCACGCCATCCTGGGCAACATCAAGCTCGGCGCTGCGGTCCTCGACGCTGAGCTCGATGTTCAAGTCTGGAACGACCGCGCCGCCGACCTGTGGGGCGTCCGATCCGACGAGGTCGTGGGCAACCCCTTCTTCGACCTCGACATCGGCCTGCCCACCAAAGAGCTTCGGACCATGATCCGCGGCGTGCTGCGCAGCAAACCATCCCATGACGAACTGGTCGTGAACGCGATGACTCGGCGCGGCAGGCGGATTCGCTGCCGCGTGTCAGCCATCACGCTGGCGGGGCCCGCCAGGGTAGGAGGCGTCGTGCTGGTGATGGAGGAGCTGAAAGCGGAGTAACTGGCCGGTCAGGCCGCGCCGCTGCTCAGGGTCGTGCGCTGCTCTTCGCGCCAGATGTCGATGAGGTTCTCCAGCATCTCGACCTCGGTCGCCACCTCGAAGCGGTCGGAGAGCGGAAGCTCGTCCAGGCTCGAGCGAAGCTCGGCGGCCAGCGTTTCCGCGAGCTCGATCAGGTTGCCGTAGGCGACCAGCCGGTACTGATTTGAGTCGGGCCGGGCAAAGTGGAGGACTATCGACTGATAGCGCCTTTGCGCCCGATCGGTCTCATCGCGCAGGCCGTCGGCCCGTGCCAGCAGCGATTTCCCGCCGTGCAGCCGATGGCGGCGCTCAGCCGACGACAGGAGCATGCGCTTCGACTGCACCACGTTGAGATGCGCCGACACGATCGTTTCGCCGACCGGCGGTTGCTTCTCGTTGTTGGTTGGGGTCATGTCGTGCTCACCATCGTCGGTGGCTCAGCTCCATAACCACGGTTGCGGACGAGCGTGATGATGTCTTCGAGCCCTATTTCGCGCAGCCGCTGCCTCAGGCGCATCATGTACGTGCGGACCTGGGCGTCGGCCAGCTGGGAGTCTTGCCAGGCCAGGGTGGATAGCTGCTTGGCGGTGAAAGATCGCCGCGGATGCCGGAGCATGAAGTCCAGCAGGTCGGCTTCTCTGCGAGTCAGCTGCACGCTTCGGCCCCTATAGGAGAGGGTGTGGTTCTTGCGATCGATCGTCACTCCCGCCAGCGTCGCGTGCCGGTCGCGCCAATCCTCCAGGCGCAACTCGATCCACAGCAGCGTCCGTTCCAGCTCCTCCACCTTCTCGACGTCGCCGTCCAGGCGCGAAACTATGGTTCGGAGCACCGTTCCGAGCTCTTCGTAGATCGCAATCCAGCTTGCCACCTCCGGCAGCGAGACGGTCGCGTCATCCTCGCCCGGCATCGGAGGCAAGACCTGCCTCTCAGGGAGCATGGTCTTTGTACCCACTCAACTGTAGAACGTTTGGGCCCTGGTGGCCACCCCTTATTTAGACGACTAAAGTTACGTTCGGTGATCTAGGGTCCGTGTGGGTGGAAGGAATGGTCCGCGAGAAGCGTGGGGCGCCGGGCCCAGTAGCGGTAGGGGTGGGATGCCCGGCATGGCCGGCGCTACGGCCGTGAAAAGCGTGGTGCCCCCACGCTCGCTCGAGGTCCCGGTTGACTGGATCGAGAGCCTGGAGGAGATCTGCGGCTGGCTTGGCACCTATTGCGAGCGCCTTCGGGTCGCTCGTGATCACGAGCGGCCCGAGGTCAGCGCGGTGGTGAACCAGCTGGACGCGCTTTACAGGCAGCGGAGAGCCGAGCTGGCCTGACGCAGCCATGTCCCTGGCATCCGGAGGCGCGGTGCGCCGACCAGCGGAGGAGCTGACAACGGCCCGGCAGGTCAGGTCGCGTGCCGCTCCGATCCAGGTTCTCGTCGTCGACGACCACCAGCTGGTGTCCGATGGCCTCGGCATGCTGATCAACAGCCAGGACGACATGGTCGCTGTCGGCTTCGCGAGCTCGGTTGCCGACTCGGGGCCTGTGGCCGCCGCCCTAACTCCGGACGTGGTGGTGATGGACTTCCATCTGCAGGACGGAACCGGCCTCGATGCGGCGACCGTGATCCACAGGGTGCATCCAGAGGCCAGGTTTGTCTTTCTCAGCCGGGACGACAGCGACCTGGCGAAGCTGGCGGCGGTCGAGGCCGGCGCGAGCGCGTTCGTGCACAAGTCACGCGCTGCAGCCGAGGTGATAGACGCTGTGCGTCAGGTCGGCAATGGAGCCAACCTGATCACCCCATCCACGATTGCAGCACTGCTCGGGCGCCGGCAGGACCTGAACACAAAGCGTGAGAGCCTGAGCGACAGGGAGCGAGAGGTCCTGCGGCTGATGGGGGAGGGGAAGTCGAGCCGGGACATCGCCAAACAGCTGAGTATCAGCTACTCCACCGTCCGCACCCACATTCGTGCCATCGACACGAAGCTGGATGTGCATTCGAAGCTCGAGGCGGTGGTGACGGCCAGGGGGCTCAGCATCATCGAGTAGAGGGCGCCGCCCGTGGCGCTCGGCGGCCAAACCCGGGTTCCGGTCACGATTGACGGATGAAGTTTGGAGCCGCCATCTTTCCCACCGCCTACGCCATCTCCATGACCGAGCTTGCGCCCGCGGTCGAGCAGGCCGGGTTCGAGTCGCTGTGGGTCGCCGAGCACTCCCATATCCCGGCCAGCCGCCAGACTCCGTGGCCAGGCGGGCGGGAGCTCCCCAAGCACTACTGGCACACCATGGATCCTTTTGTGGCCCTGACCGAAGCCGCGCTCGCCTCCAAGCAGCTGCGCGTGGCGACCGGCATCTGCCTGGTCACGCAGCGCGACCCCATCCACACCGCCAAGCAGGTGGCGAGCCTCGACCACATCTCCAACGGCCGCGTCATCTTCGGGATCGGAGCCGGCTGGAACCGGGAGGAGATGTCCGACCACGGGACGGAGTTCGCGACGCGCTGGAAGCTGATGCGCGAGCGCGTCGAGGCGATGAAGGCGATCTGGACCAAGGACGAGTCCGAGTACCACGGCGACATGGTCGACTTCGGGCCCATGTGGTGCTGGCCGAAACCCGTCCAGAAACCGCACCCGCCGGTGATCCTCGGCGGCAGCGGGCCGAACATCCTGAAGCGCGTCGTGAGGTACGGGGACGGCTGGATGCCGAACCGGGGCGAGATCCTCGGCCGCCTTGATGAGCTGCGGGAGCTGGCGCGGGCCGCCGGGCGTAAGGACATTCCCGTGACCGTCTACCCCAGGCCCACCGCCGCGGACCTCGAGCAGTACGCCTCCGCCGGCATCGAGCGCTGCATCTACTACCTGCCACCCGATGGCCGTGACCAGGCGCTGCGGAAGCTCGACGAGCTGGGCGAGCTGATTCGGCCCTATCGCCAGGTTTTGAATCGGGCATCTGAGAATTAGCCCGATTCCGCACGTTTGGCGCCAAAAGCGCGCTTTGGGCTCCGAATTCCGCGTGTTTGGCGCCAATAGCGCGAATTGCCCGCAGCGAAGCATCCGTCCACGTGACCCAAGCCAATTCCGCGGTGGTGTCGCCGAGGCGTGGCCCGTTTACACCCACGGTTGGCGCCACGTCGTGGTGCAAAGACAATCGGGTTCATGAAAACCAAAGATCCCGTCACAAAGCAGCTGTTCAGGCTCAGCGTGGAGCCGCGCGTCGTCGATCACCTGGCCAGGCTGGCCGAGCGGCTTCACGAGCCCAAGAGCCGCCTCGCCAACCGCCTGTTCACGGAGGCGGTATTAGGCGCGAAGCTGCCCAGGCGCTAGCGGCTACTCAGCGGGTCGCCCTGCGTACTCCACGTCTACGGCGTGCCCCGCCGGCTGGTCGCCGTACATGGCTTCGATCTGGTCTTTGTACTTGGACTCGATCACGCGGCGCTTGAGCTTCATCGTCGGGGTCAGCTCCTCCGATTCCGGGGACCACTCGGTGGGGAGGATCGTGAAGCGCTTGAAGCCTTCGACCCGCGACAGGTGGGTGTTGGCGACTGTCAGTGCCCGCCGCACCTCGGCGATCGCCGACGGGTGATCGGCCAGCTCCGCCATGGAGGTGGTCTCGATGCCCTGCTTCTTCGCCCACAGCGGCGCCACCTGCGGATCGAGCACGACCAGAACCGAGATGAACTTGCGGCCGTCGCCGATCGCCACCGCCTGGCCGATGATCGGGCTCGACTTGGCGAGCGATTCCAGGTTTGCGGGGGAGATGTTCTTACCCGCCGACGTGATGATCAGCTCCTTCTTTCGGTCGACGATGCGGAAATGGCCGTCGTCGCCGAGCACGCCGATGTCGCCGCTGTGCACCCAGCCGTCGGCGTCGACAGCATCAGCGGTCTTCTCGGGGTCGCGGTAGTACCCGACCATCACGTTGCCGCCCCGAACCAGGAGCTCGCCGTCTTCGCCCAGGCGCACTTCGACGCCTGGCAGCGGGATGCCTATCGAAGGAGCCTTGTGGTCGCCGGGCGGGACAGCGGTGGCGGGACTGGTGAGCTCGCTCATGCCCCAGACCTCATAGAGCGGCATGCCGAGTGCGGCCCAGAACTCATGAACCTCGGGCCGGCTCGGCGCCGTGCTCGTGATCGCGAGGTGGCAGCGGTCGAGACCGACCTTGGACCGCAGGAGGCCGAACAATGGCTGCGCCCTCTCGACGACGCCCGCTATCTCGGCGGGGACCGCCTGCCCGTCGCGCCGCAGCCTGTACGCCTGCTGGGCAGCGGCGAGTGCGCCCCGGGCCATCCCGCGCTTGGTCTCGTCCGGCTCGGCTTCGATCCCGGCCTGGATTCCGGACAGCAGCTTTTCCCAAACCCTCGGCACGCCCACGAAAACCGTTGGACGCGCGGCGAGCAGATAGGGCAGCAGCTGCGTCGGGTCAGGACAGAGAAACACGTCATGTCCGCAGTAGATGCCACCCCACTGCGATGTGAAGCGCTCGGCGACATGCGCCAGCGGCAGATAGCTGACCAGCGTTTCGTCGGTGTACGTCAGCCGCCTCTGCGTCGCCTCGAGCGTCCAGACGATGTTGTAGTGCGAATAGGTGACACCCTTCGGGGGGCCGGTCGTGCCTGACGTGTAGATCAGGCTCACCGTGTCCTCGGGTCCCACAGCGCGCCATGACGCGTCGAACGCGGCGCGATCGCGTCCCAACATCGCGCGACCTTTCGCCATCAGGTCGTCCCACGCGAGCACGTCGGCCGGCGGCGCGCCGCGCATGAGGATGACGTGACGCAGTTTCGATGTTGCGGGGCGGATCTCCAGGAACTTGGCCAGGAACGCCTCGTCCTCAACGAATGCCGTTGTCGCCTCCGAGTGATTGGCTACGTACTCGATCTGCTCCGGTGCGAGCGTGTTGTACACGCTGATGGCGGCGCCCCCGGCGTGCACGAGCCCGAGGTCCGCGATCATGTGCTCGGGAACGTTGCGAGCCATGATCAGGCCGAACTGGCCGGCGCCAAAGCCAAGGTCTCGCAGCGCAAGCGTCATCGCGCCGACTTCGTCTCTGTACTGGCTCCACGTCAGGGTGTGCCAATCGCCGTTGTCCTTCCAGCGCAAGGCGGGCCTGTCGGCCCACTTCTTGGCCGCGTCCGCAAAGATCGTGCAGATCGTCTTGCTCGAGATGGCGCGGTCGATGGCGGCACGCTCTTCCAACACGTCCATTTCGTCCCTCCTCGAAGGCGTCCGGAGCCCCAGCCGAGCCTACACTATCCCTAGTCGCCTGATAGTCGCGGGGGTGAGCCTTTGATCTTTGTGCGGTCGCGCCGGTCGATGGTGACGCTGGCATCCTCCAGCCTCTTCTGCGCGCTCGTGTTCGGCGTCCTCGCCGTCGGCGCCGCGCTGCTCCCTGCCGGCTGGGTGGCAGGCATCGCTCTCGGCGCCGGCGCTCTGGGCGCCCTGGCGATCGCGATCCATGCGGCCATGCAGCTCCGAGCCTGGCCCTCGGGCAAGCTCTGCCTGTTCCGCGACCGGATGCTGGTCATCCAGGGCCGTCACGAGATGAGGGCGCTGTGGGACCTGATGGAGTCGGTGACCCTGTCCGACCCCAACTCGTGGCCGAACGTCCGGGTCACGGACCGCTTGACCATCCAGCTCCGCAACGAGCCACCCCTCGAATTCAAGCCTGCGCTGTTCGGCCTCGAGCCGGCCGCCTGCCGTGACCTCATCCTTCGTCTCCGGGATGACATCAGGCTGCGCTCGAGGCTGCCGGAGTTCGACTCGGCGCGCGATCTGACGATCTCGCCGGTAGTTGCGGGCGACCTGATCAAACCCCGTCTATAGTTCCAACCGTAAGCCGCCCCGGCATCATGATCGTCTCAGTGAAATCAGAGGCACGGCCGGAAACCGTCGGCGAGAGATTCGGTGATCCAGGTGGCCCAGATCCGGGTGAAGCGACGAGCAGCGCAGCGAGCGCGTTGGTCCATGCGTAAGCGAGCAGCACAGGAGCTGAGCCCGGAGACGGGCCGCATGGGCGCCGAAGATCCGTCGAGGGCTTTCTCGGCCGGGCCTCTACTCGGCCGCGACTTCCTTGACGTCGCCGATCTCGACTCCTCCGAGCTCCGCGCGGTGCTCGAGCTTGCGCATGCGATCAAAGCTGGACGCTGGGCGGAGCGGCCGCTCGAGGGGCGCCACATCGCGATGCTGTTCCAGAAGCCGTCGCACCGGACTCGGGTCTCGTTCGAGGTGGGCATCGCCCGGCTCGGCGGGGCCACCACCACCCTGACGGAGCAGGACGTGCAGATCGGCGTGCGCGAGACGGTCGCCGACGCGGCCCGCGTCCTGGACCGTTACGTCGATGGGATCGTCGCGCGCTTGCGCTCTCATGACGACCTCCTCGAGCTGGCGGGCGCAGCCGAAAAACCAGTCATCAACGCCCTCACCGACCGATCCCACCCATGCCAGATCCTGGCCGACCTCATGACCCTGGAGGAAGTGGGCGGTCCCCTCGCCGGGCAGCACGTCGCATACATAGGTGATGGCAACAACATCGCCACCTCGCTCGTCGAAGCCTCGGCGCTGATGGGGTTCCGGCTGACGCTCATATCCCCGCCGGGCTACGAACCCAAGCCGAACGTGCTGGAGCGAGCGCGCAGGCTCGGCTCGGGGGCGGCCACGCTGACAGTCAGCAACGACGTCGGAGCGCTGGACGGCGCGAACGCGATCTACACCGATGTCTGGACGTCGATGGGGCAGGAGAGCGAGCGCGCCACGCGGCGCAAGGACTTTGCTCGCTATCAAGTCAACCAGGCGCTGATGGACAACGCGCGAGACGCCGTGTTCCTCCACTGTCTGCCGGCGCACCGGGGCGAGGAGGTGACGGACGAAGTCATCGACGGCCCGCGCTCGATGGTCTTCAGCCAGGCCGGCAACAGGCTCTTCGCGCAGATGGCGCTCATGGCGGAGCTGTTTGCCAGGTGAGCCCGATCGAGCAGTTCTGGCTCCAGCTCCTGGAGGTGGCCCGTCACCTCGGTGTGGTCGAGGTCGTCGACGTGGCCGTCGTCACCTTCGTGCTCTATCAGGTGCTGCGACTGCTGCGGGGAACGCAGGGCACTCAGATCCTCGTCGGCTTGATCTTGCTGGCCGTCATCGGCGTGGTGGCGACGACGTTCAACCTGATCCTTCTCTCGTGGTTGTTCCGTAACGCGACCTTTTTCATCATCGTGGCAGTCATCGTCATGTTCCAGCCGGAGCTGCGCCGCGCCCTCGACCAGCTCGGGCGCATCGGCGGTCTCGGGCGCCCGCTGTCTCGTTTCAACGCTCGTCAGTACAACCAGGCCATCTCTGAGGCCATCCGCGCCGCCGAGCGGTTGAGCACGAAGCGGACCGGCGCCCTGATCGCATTCGAGCGAGATGTCGGGCTCGAGGACTACGCCGCCACCGGCGTGCGCATCAACGGTGAGATCTCAGCCGAGGTCCTGCAATCGATCTTCTATCCCAACTCGCCGCTCCATGACGGCGCGGTGATCGTGCGCGGCGACCGCATCATCGCCGCGGGCTGCCTGCTGCCGCTGCCGGAGGAAGGAGCGGTGCGCGAGCGCCTTGGCACGCGCCACCGCGCGGCCCTCGGCCTTTCGCTGGCATCCGACGCCCTCGTGCTCGTAGTCTCCGAGGAGACCGGAAACATCTCCGTGATCGAAGAAGGAAAGATCAGCCGCAACCTCGACGCCGACAGCCTGCGCCGAAGGGTCGCGCTCAAGGTCGCGTCGCCCAACGGCAACGGCATCTTCCGGTTCCGCCGGTGAGCTGGAATCTGATCGTCGACGACTGGCGCATGAAGCTGTTGGCGCTCGGCCTCGCAGTGCTGATGCTCGGCGCTGTCGCTTTCTCCCAGAACCCGCCGACCACAGAGCGTCTGACTGTGGGCCTGAACTACACGGTGCCGCCTGACCTGATCCTCCTCAACGCACCGGTAAAGATGACCGTCACGTTCTCCGGTCTGGCTGACGTGATCAAGAACGTCAACACCAGCAATCTGGTGGCGTCGGTCGACGCCACGCACGCCGCCCCGGGCACTGCGGTGCGGCTGAATGTCGTCGCGAGGTCGTTGATCAACGGCGTCGCGGTGCAGAATCCTCCCCCGATCGCCGTCAACATCGACACTCGCCGGGTCAAGGAGCTCGAGGTACAGGTGATCACCCGCGTCGCGCCGGGCTGGTCCTTGACGAAGCCGGCGGTGGCGACATGTGGGGGCGCGCCCAACACCCCCTGCACGGTCCATTTCGACGGCCCAGCAAGCTGGGAGACGAACCTCATCGCGACTGCCTCCCTTCCCGGCGTGGTCAGCTTCAACACCATCGACTCGCCAAACCAGCCGATCCGGCTGCAGAACAGCAGCGGCGACGTCAACGTGACCAACAGCGGCACTGTTCCTCCAGCCAGCCTGGACGTGACGGCTGTTTCCATTCATGTCGAAGCAAAAGCCGGTTCGACCAGCAGCAGCGTGGCGCTCGTCGATTCGCCTCCGGCGAGCCCGCCGCCGCCCGGCTACCGCGTCACCGGCGTGACGATCAACCCGATCACTGTGATCATCTCCGGCGATCCGGCCGTGTTGGGGCGCATCCTGCGCATCACCCTGCCTCCGATCGACCTGAGCGGTCACACTTCTGACTTCACAGCCCAGGTCACGATCCCGTACCCCAACGGGGTCACGGGCAGCGTGGGCACGGCCGCTTTGAAGTACTCGATCTCGCGCAATCCGAACGTAACGCCAAGCCCCTGAGAGGGCTGGTGGTGTAACCTCACCGCCTCCGAGCCCGTTCCACCACCCAGCGGTCGAAATACATCCACCAGGAGTTCTAGTAGAGGTATAGGAGATGTGCGGGATCATCGGCTATACGGGCGATCGCCAGGCGACCCCCATCCTCATGGAGAGCCTGAAGCGCCTCGAGTACCGGGGCTATGACTCGGCAGGAGTAGCGGTCGTCGAGGAGCCGCAGGCCGGCGCGGCCCGGCGCACGAGCGTCACCAAGTCCGAGACCAAGGTCGACATCCTGATCGAGAAGCTCCAGGCAAACATGCCCTCAGGCAAGCTGGGCATCGGTCACACGCGCTGGGCGACCCACGGCAAGCCGACGTTCGTGAACGCGCACCCGCACACCGACTGCCTGAGCCGGATCTATGTCGTCCACAACGGCATCATCGAAAACTTCGCCGAGCTCAAGCGCGAGCTCGAGGCGGCCGGCCACGAGTTCACGTCCGACACGGACACCGAGGTCGTACCGCACCTGATCGAGGCCAACTACCGGGGTGATTTCCTGGCCGCTGTGCGGGCCGCCCTGCGGCGGATCCGCGGCGCTTATGCGCTGGCCATGTTCTCGACCGACGACCCCGAGCTGCTGGTGGGCGCGCGGCTGAACGCGCCGCTGGTGGTGGGCCTCGGTGAAGGCGAGTACTACGTCGCCTCCGACATCACCGCGATCATCCCGTACACGAAGCGCGTGCTGGTTCTCGGCGAGGGCGAGGTCGCCGCTGTGACCCCGCTCGGCGCACAGGTTTCGACACTCGACGGGACCACCGTCCACCCCAAGGTCATCCACGTCGACTGGGACGTGAACCAGGCGCAGAAGGGCGGCTATCCGCACTTCATGTTGAAAGAGATTCACGAGTCGTCGGAGGTCGTCGCCAACGCGATGCGCGGCAGGCTCACCGACGACGGCAGCGTGTCGTTCCGAGAGTTCGACGTCTCAGACAAGGACATGAAAAATTTCCATGAGGTGCTGCTGCTTGGAATGGGCACGTCGCTGCACGCGGCGATGATCGGCGAGTACCTCATCGAGGACTGGGCCGGCATCCCCGCGCGTGCTGAAGACGCGTCAGAGTTCCGATACCGCAGGCCAACCTTCGGCCCCGAAACACTCGCCGTCGTCATCACGCAGTCGGGGGAGACCGCGGACACGCTGGTCGGTCTACACCAGGCGAAGGAGCGGGGGGCGCGCACGGTGGCGGTCACCAACGTGGTCGCCAGCTCGGCCGCGCGCGATGCCGACGGTGCGATCTACCTTCACGCGGGCCCCGAGATCGGCGTCGCCTCCACCAAGACGTTCCTCGCACACCTCACGAGCCTCTGCCTGCTGGCGCTGCGCCTGGCGACGGTCAACGGCCGGGTGTCGCTCGAGCGGCGCCGGGAGCTGACGGCCGCGCTGAGGGTGCTGCCGGATCAGGTGCAGGAGCTGCTCGGCCGCGAGAAGGAGATCGCCGCCATCGCGGACCGGTACAGCCGTTACAGGAACTTCATGTATTCCGGTCGCGGCCTCGGCTACCCGGTGGGCCTCGAGGGCGCCCTGAAGCTGAAGGAGATCTCGTACGTCCACGCCGAGGGCACGACGGGCGGCGAGCTCAAGCATGGTCCCATCGCCCTGCTCGACGAGACATTCCCTGTGGTCGCGATCTGCACCGCAAGCTCGACCAAGGACAAGATGGTCAGCAACGTCCACGAGATCGTCGCCCGCAACGCGCCGGTGCTCGCCCTGATCACGAGAGGCGATCACTCGCTGGACGGCGTCGCCACCGAGGTCTTCGAGATGCCGGAGGTCGAGGAGGCCGCGGCCGCGATCCTCAACACCGTGATGCTGCAGCTGTTCGCGTACCACGTCGCGGTCAAGCTCGGCCAGGACGTCGACCAGCCGCGAAACCTGGCCAAGTCAGTCACCGTCGAGTAGAGAATTTCACCTCCCCATCACGCGGGGAAGGTCGGCTTGACGAGGCGAAACCGGGTGGGGAGCGAGCACGAGCCCGAAATTGTGCAGAGCACGACAATGAAGTCATGCAGCGCATCGGAGTGGACGCGGTCTCGGTCAAGCGCATCGCGGTCGCGGTCAAGCGCTCCGGCCCCGGCTTCTTGAACAAGGTCTACACCCCGGCGGAGCTGGCCTACTGCGGGGGCGACGCCCAGCGCCTCGCCGGTCGCTGGGCGGCCAAGGAAGCGGTGATCAAGTGCTTCGACGGCACGGGCATCTGCTTCCCACGACGCCGTATCGAGGTCCTGCCCGGCCCGTCCGGCGCGCCCCGGGTCCGCCTGCTGGGCGACGACCGCGGCGCGCGGGTGG
>Ga0137374_10000785_pt1 | contig 34171 bp, 29 predicted proteins | sample SagtaG_20_FD_104811 | JGI IMG/M metagenome (GOLD analysis project Ga0137374, IMG submission 104811) | Vadose zone soil microbial communities from Sagehorn Ranch, Mendocino, California, USA - Sage1_R_100_16 metaG | ecosystem: Environmental > Terrestrial > Soil > Vadose zone | place: USA... | reverse complement strand
CCGGAGCGGATCTCGTGTTCGGGCACTCGGCCCACGTCTTTCGCGGCGTTGAAGTGTATCACGACCGGCCAATCCTTTATTCGGCCGGGGACTTCGTTGACGACTACGCGGTCGATCCTGGCCGGCGAAATGACCGGTCATTTCTGTTCGTTATCGAGCTGGCTGAAGGCGAGCTGCGCCGCTTGAAGATTTACCCGACGGTGATTCGTGAGTTTCAAGCGTGTTTAGCGCAAGGGCCGGAAGCCGAGGAAATCGCGGGCAAGATGATCCGCCTGTGTCGAGACTTTGGCACTCCTGCCGAGTGGCACGAGCACGAACACTGCCTGGAAATACCCGTGGAGCGGGATGTGCCGGCCTGCTCGAAGGCTTGGGCGCAGGCCTGACGGTCATCTCTCCGGTCAACCACGAGACCGACAGCCTGGATCAAATTCGCCATCTCGCCGACTGTCTCAACGACCGTTGCCGTTACGTCATCGTCAAGAACCAGGCTTTGAGAGAGCGGTTCACGGTTTACGGCCAGAGCAAAACGCGAACACGGTTGATCGAAGAACTCGGCGCCAGGGAAATCACCATGCCCAGGCTCTACGACGGGTTGGTGGCGGAAGGGGTTGGCGACAGACTACAAGACAGACCGCGGCAAGAAGCTCATCCTCGCTGACACGGCGACGATCGTCGAAGAAACCCTGCAAGGTATCGTGAACGTGAAGGCGTTCGCGAACGAAGGTTATGAACTCAATCGCTACCACGAGGGACTGGGGAATTCCTGACTTTATCCAGGGCCTTCCCGACGGTTACGCCACGCTGGTGGGCGACCGCGGCATCAAACGCTCTGGCGGCCAGCGTCAACGCGTGGCCATCGCTCGCGCGATCCTGAAGAATCCCGCCATTCTCATTCTGGATGAAGACCGACGCCAGGCTCCTGCTGATGGACGGCGAGCCAATCGCTGAACCGGTCGTCGGCCACGGCCCGTTCGTGATGAACAGCCGCGTGGAGATTCAACAGGCGTTCGAGGATTATCACCTCGGACGCATGGGAGAGCTTGCTGAAAGACTGTGAGATCTCGGGACAGTGCGAGGTGAAAGCGGCAGGGGTCTGCCGCACTCCAAGACGCCGTTGCGCCTGCGGAACCGGCTGTTCCGCGCCTGGACCAGGTATGAGCGACGCGCTAAACAGGTGCTTTGGGCGTCGCAATCCTTGATGCTTCTTCGCTGTCGCCGTGGAGCGCGGGCGCGGAGTTGCACGGACCCCGGTTGTTCGCCATGAAGTAAAGCACCGGCACGGCCATGCGGCTGATGAACAAGGAAGCGACTTCGCCGGCCATGAGCGAAATGGCAAGACCCTGGAAAATCGGGTCGAACAAGATCACGGCGGCGCCCACCACCACCGCCATCGCGGTAAGCAGCATTGGACGGAACCGCACGGCCCCTGCGTCCACGACGGCCTGGGCCAATGGCAGCCCGTCAGCCAGACGTTGCTCGATGAAGTCCACGAGGATAATAGAATTGCGAACGACGATGCCGGCGCCCGCCATGAAGCCGATCATCGAGGTGGCGGTGAAGAAGGCGTGCAGTGCGCCGTGTGCGGGCAGAATGCCGACGAGCGAGAACGGAATTGCTGCCATCACCACCAGCGGCGTGATGAACGAACGGAACCAGCCGACCATCAGAATGTAAATCAGCACCAGCACGGCGGCGAAAGCCAGACCGAGATCGCGGAAGACCTCGAGGGTAATGTGCCATTCACCGTCCCATTTCATCGCGGGTTGATCGTCGGTAAACGGCAATTTGGCGTTGCAGATTCTCAGCGCGGCGCCGCTGCCGGCAAACTCACGCGTATCAAGCTGCCTCAAGGCCTTGTTCATTTTGAGGATGGCGTACACCGGGCTTTCGATCACGCCCGCCACGTCGCCGATGACATACGTCACTGGCATCAGGTTCTTGTGGTAAATGGCCTTGTCGGTGAGGGTGCGCTGAACGGTCACCAGTTCGCGCAGCGGAACCAGCGGCGCAGTGCCTGCCGCGCCCGGCTCCGGCAGCGCGTTGGCATCGCCGGAGCGCACGCGCAAGGCAAGCAGGTCTTCCGGTGATGAGCGGCTCGCCAGGGGCAGGCGCAGCACGATGTTCACGTCTTCCTTCTCACGAGGGTCATGCAGCAGCGCGATGTTTTCGCCGCCCACGGCGATCCGCAGCGTCTGCGAAATCGTCTCGGCGCTGATGCCGTGGAGCGCGGCCTTTTCCTTGTCGATCACGAACTCTGCCTTCGGCTGGTCGGCTTCGACATACCAGTCCACGTCCACCACACCGGGAGTTTGCCTGAAGATGTCCCGGACTTTCTGCGCGAGAGCGAGTCGCGATTCCTCAGTCGGCCCGTAAATCTCCGCCACGAGCGTTTGCAATACGGGCGGGCCGGGCGGCACTTCGGCCACGGCGACGCGCGCGCCATACTTCGCCGATATCTCAGCGACACGCGGGCGGACGCGTCTGGCGATGTCGTGGCTCTGCGCTTTCCGATTGCGCTTGCCGACGAGGTTGATTTGCAGGTCGGCCACGTTTGCGCCGCGCCGCATGAAGTAATGGCGCACGAGCCCGTTGAAGTTGAACGGCGCCGCGGTGCCGACGTATATCTGATAGTCGGTCACTTCAGGTTCGCTGCGCACGGCCGCGGCGATTTCACGCGCGGCCTGGGCCGTGCGTTCCAGCGAACTTCCTTCCGGCATGTTGAGGATGATTTGGAATTCACTCTTGTTATCGAACGGCAACATCTTGACCTGCACCCAGCCGACTCCCGCCAATGCCATCGCCAGGAGCAGCATTCCCGTGATGACCCCGAGGAAAACAAAGCGCCAGCGAGCGCGGGTAATGAGCGGCCCCATAATGCGGCGGTAGAGGCGCGTAAAGAAGTCTTCGCTCCGAGGCTCTGGAGTGTTGCAGTGTTGGGGTGTTGAAGCGCTGTTTCCGTCCGATCCATCGCTCCGATACTCCATCGCTCCATCACCGCGTTTGAGCAGGCGCACCGCCGCCCACGGCGTCACAATGAACGCGATGGCGAGCGAGAATAACATCGCCGCGCCGGAACCAATCGGAATCGGACGCATGTACGGCCCCATCAATCCCCCAACGAACGCCATAGGCAATACCGCTGCGATGACCGCGAACGTGGCGAGGATAGTCGGGTTGCCGACTTCGCCAACGGCTTCGACGGCGATGGCCGACCCACTCCGGCCTTTGTTGTGTGCCAGGCGGAAATGCCGAACGATGTTTTCGACAACCACGATGGCGTCGTCCACGAGGATGCCGATACTGAAGATGAGCGCGAAGAGGGTGATGCGATTCAATGTGAAGCCGTAAAGGAAGAACACCAGCAACGTGAGCGCAAGCGTGGACGGAATGGCCACGGCCACAATCCCGGATTCGCGCCAGCCGAGGGTCAACAGAATCAGAATGGAAACGCCCACCACCGCGATGCCCATGTGGAAGAGCAATTCGTTGGATTTCTCAGAGGCGGTTTCGCCGTAGTGCCGGGTGACCGTCACCAGCACATCGGCGGGAATCAGCGAAGCGCGCAGTGTTTCGACTTTCCGCATCACTTCCTTCGCAACGGAGATCGCGTTGGCGCCGGGCCGCTTGGCGATTGTCAGGGTGACGGCGGGCTGTTCCTCCTGGGGCAGGGGGCTTCCCGCCTGCCGGAAAGCCGGGCTTCCCAGCCCGGCGGCGCGACCGGCGGCAGAGATGCCGCCCTCAGCGGCAGGTTGGAAGCCTGCCCCACGGCCGAAGAAGACATATTGCGCCGGCTCCTCCGCGCCATCGACAATTTCCGCCACCTCACGCAGGTAAACCGGCCGGCTTCCAAACACGCCCACGACCACGTTACCCACGTCGGCGGCCTGGGTGAGAAACGCGCCGGTTTCGACAACGACCTCCTTGTTCTCGCTGGTCAGGCCGCCGGCGGCGAACTGGCTGTTGGCTTGTTGCAACATCGGCACGAGGCCGGCGGGACTGAGGTTGCGCGACGCCAACCGCACCGGGTCGAGCAGCACGCGCACCTGGCGGCGCGCGCCCCCGATGATGGTCGATTCCGCGACGAGCGGCACCTGCTTCACCGCGTCGTCCACCTGCGTGACGAGGCGGCGCAGCGTCAGGTGGTCATAGCGTTCGCTGTGGAACGTGAGCGCCAGGATCGGCACGTCGTCAATCGACTTGGGCTTGATGAGCGGAAATGAAACTCCCTGGGGGATGCGGTCAAAATTCGAGCGCAGCTTTTCGGTCAACTTGACGAGACTGCGCTCGACATCTTCCCCCACTTTGAAGCGCACAATGACGAGGCTCTCACCGGGACGCGAAGTCGAGTAAATGTATTCCACGCCCGAAATCTCCCAGAGCAGCTTTTCCATCGGTCGCGTGGCGCGCTCTTCAACTTCCCTCGCGCTGAATCCTGGCATGGACACGAGCACGTCCACCATCGGCACCTTGATTTGCGGCTCCTCCTCGCGCGGGAGCATCAGCACCGCCGCCAGCCCCAGCAGCACCGAAGTAACGATGACCAGCGGCGTGAGCTTGGAGTCAATAAACGTCCGCGCGATGCGTCCGGCGATGCCGAGTGAGGGAGCGTTTGAGTGCACGGATTGTTTCCTAAGACAGAAGCTCCAGGCTCCAGGCTCCAGAGAAATACAAAGTTCCAAGCCCCAAACCACGAAGCCCAAGCCGGGCAACAGGTTTTGCCGGTTCGTGTTGGGAGATTCTTTGGAGTTTGGTGCCTGGGATTTGGAGCTTCATTTCGCCTCGAGCGGCTGGCCATCCCGCAACCGGCCCGCGCCTTCGACGACGACTTGTTCGCCGGCGCTGACGCCCGACACCAGCTCGATGGCGTCCCCGATGCGTTTGCCGGTCTTTACAAGCCGCAACTGCGCCTGCCCGTCCACAACGACGAAGACCAGTTCCATCTGCCCGCGCTGAACCACCGCCGAAGCGGGCACGTGCAACGCCCTGGTCTCGCCCACTGGAATGGTGACGCGGGCAAACTGCCCGGCACGCAGCCCGGCGTTTGTGGGCAAGTCGAGCTTCAGGTTGAACGTGCGGCTGACGGGGTCGGACACAGGCGCGATTTCACTGACTGTGCCGGTGATGTTGCCGTCTTCTGAAGCGGCGCGGACACTCAGCGTTGCGCCGAGTTGCACGCGGTTGATGAGCGCTTCGGGCACATCGGCATCGAGGCGGAGCGCCTCGGGGTTGTCGAGTTCCAGCAAGGGACGGCCCGGCGTGGCGAGGTCGCCCACATCGGCGAGCTTGCGCGTCACGACTCCATCGAAGGGCGCGATTATTTTCGTGTAGCCGAGCATCGTCTCCGTTTCGGTTACGGAGGCGGCAGCGACACGGTAGCGGGATTCAACCGTCTCGAACTCCTGGCGCGAAACGGCATTTTGAGCGAGCAGGCCGCGCAGTCGCTCGGTGTCGCGCCCATATTGTTCGCGCAAGGCGAGCGCCTGGTCGAGCCGCGCCTGAATTTCGCGGGCGTCGAGTTGCACGAGCAACTCACCGGCCTTCACGGTCTGGCCGGGTGCGACGAGCATCTTCTCCAGACGTCCGCTCACCTTGGCTTCGAGGGCGGCGTGAAGTTTGGCTCGCACCGTGCCGACCACATCCTCGGTGGCCACATGGCGCAGGGCTTCGACGGTTTGCACGCGGACCTGTGCCACCGGCACAACGTCGTGGCCCGCCACCTCGGGTTTCTCGTGACAACCCGTCTGCCAGAGCGCGACTTGCGCCAACAATAAGCCGGTTCCTGTGATGGTTCTGGCAATGCGCCTCACGTCAGGACCCGGGGGCCTTGGGTGTGCGCTCCGTGGAGCAACACACCCCGCCGACGCCGAGCTTTTTCAGAATGATCTCCGCGGGGCAAAACCCGGTAAAGGCCGACTGAATGAGGTTCAGTCCAACAAATGTGGCCAACAGCAGCCACCATTGGGTGACCCAATGCGCCAGCGCCAGGCTGGTGAGCACGAGCGTCCCGGCGAGAACTCGAATCGCGTTTTCCAGTGTCATAGTTTTGTGGTTGGATTTGCTATCACGGCGATTCTCACTTTTCTTCGGACCTTGACGCGCCACTACACATTGCTTGCGAAAAACCAATCGTTTCTTGACCCGGAATAAATGCCTCGAGTGGCCCTCGCCCCGACGGTGCCCGCTTCTTGCCGGAAGGCGAGCGCTGTCTTCGCGCACCGTCGCCCGGGCGACGAACGTTACGACATCGGATCGGTTTACTGCTCCAGCCGCTTGACGAATTCCTTCGCCAGTGCGCTGAAGGCTTCGGCGCCGGTGGCCGAGGCGTCGTAAAGGTTGATCGGCTGCGCGGCCATGGGCGCCTCGCCGAGCGTGATGTTCTCCGGAATGACGCTGTCGAAGAAGTAAATCCGCTTGAATGCCCGGTCGGATTTGAGCCGTTCCATGGTCTCCTGATGAAAGTTGATGTGGCGACGCACCCGACTGAAGACGATGCCGAGACAGCGCAATTTGAACTCGAGGCTTTTCCGCAGATAGGCCAGCCGGTCTTGAAGCAGACTGAGGCCGATGGACGAGAGGAAGTCCGGTTGCATCGGCACCAGGTACCAGTCGCTTGCAAACACGGCGTTCTGTGTGCCGATCATCAGGTTCGGCGGACAATCGCAAAGGACGATGTCGTAGTCCGGCAACACCTTTTCCAGTTTCCGGGAAAAAATGCGCTCCCGGCCGGGGCGCGCGGCCAGGTCGAGATCGAGGAAGGTGAGCTTGAGATGGCTGGGAACCAGGTGCAGGCCGGGCAGGGAGGGGTTCACGTCCCTCAGGATGCAGTCCCGGAGTTTCACCGTCCCGGCGCCCTTGCGTTTGTGCTCGATCTCCAGCACGTCGGCCATTGTGCCGTTGTCCTTCTCCCAATCCTGCCAGCGGTGCTCGGAGATCAGACTCAACGTGGCGTTGGTCTGCGGGTCGAAATCGACGAGCAACACGCGCTTCTGATGTTCCCGGGCGAGGTAGGAAGCGAGATTCACCGTGCAGGTGGTCTTACCGACGCCGCCTTTCATCTGGATAAGAGAAATGACCTGAGCCTTGGGCATAAACGGTTAGTTTGAATTTGAACTACAGGGAATACTGCATCCGCCGCGCAAAGCAATAAAACAAATCGCGGACCGATGCGAACGGCGGCTCGAGGATTCGGAGGATTCGTTTCAGCCGGACTTCGTCGTTGACATATAATAAGAAAATTTTATTCTGCACGCTGACGTTGGAGCGCCAGGCCGTTTTCGTCAAACCCCTACGACGCGCTTTATGAGTGCATTCCTTCCCAGCAGCGATGGCCAGCCCGGGTCACGCAAGGTTCAGGCCCGGTTGACGGCGGGCTGCGAAGTCGCGGCACAAGCGGCGATGGACCGGGTCCTTTTGGTTGACGACAAATCGGAAATGAGGGATCTGCTGACTCAGTTGTTTCAGCGGTGGTCCTACGCGACCGTCGCTGCGGCCACCGTGGCGGAGGCCCAACAGGCCATTTTAACCCAAGGCCCTTTCCAGGTAGTGGTCTGCGATTTCGAGCTGCCGGATGGCAACGGGTTGCAATTCTGGTCGTGGTTGAGATGGGACCGAAGAGATCATGCGCGGTTTCTGTTGTTGTCCGGCAGCGCGAGTTTCGTCCGCCATCATTCTGCGGACTTCGCGTTCCTGGCCAAACCATTCCGGCCGGAAGAACTCCAGAGGTGTGTGGTGGAACTTATGGGAACCGACCCGGACAAGGGTTAGCTGATCCGGCGGGGAACTTTCCAAGTTTTCATCGCCGAATCTGTCGCACACCCTTCAAAAACCAGGCGGACCATCCATACCGCAGGTCACGATTCGTTTCAGTGTGCTGCCGCCTGCCTGCCGCCCGGCTCGTCAGATCATTCCTCAGGTATGTCGCCGGTCTTGTTTTCTCGCGGTGATTCCGCGCCGTTTTTGCGCGAAGTGACGTCGCGCGCGATGAGCTGCACGGACGGCCGGTCCTGAAAGGTCAGCGGCGCGGCGGCAATCTCCACCTCCACCACCCGTCCGTCCAGTCCCACCAGTTTTCCACGGATGAACGGAACCACGGCGACCCCTCCATCGAGCCGTTGCATCCGGCCCTGGGCTGACTTCCAGAAGAAAGTGGTGCCCTCCTCGCGCAACTGGCGCAGGCGTCGCTGCATCATTTCCCAGTGATCCGAATGAATGATATGCTTCAACGGTCTGCCGATGAGTTGTCGGGCGCTGTCCGCACCGAGCATGCGGCAAGCCGCTGAGTTGGCGAACGCGATACAGTTTTCGCTCTGGACAAAAAGCGCATCGGGACACAGCTCCACCAATTGCCGGTAGCGTTCCTCGCTTTTTTGCAACGCCTGCTCTGCCGATTTGCGGCGCGCCCGTTCCTCCACCACGCGCAAGGCGCGTTCCACGGCGGGGACCAGGTTCGACATCTGGTTTTTCAGGACGTAATCGGTGGCGCCGCTTCTGAACATTTGCGCCGCCAATTCCTCCCCTTTCCACGTGGTGAGGAAGATGAACGGCACCTCCGGACAGGTGTTTCGGGCAATGGCCAGCGCCGCGAAACCATCGAACGACGGAACACCGTGGTCGGACAGAATCAGGTCCGGCGGGCTCTCCTGAAGTTCGCGAATGAAATCCGCTCGCGTCTCGACTCGTTTGGAGCGGAAGGTGAGTCCGCTTTTGCGCAGTTCATGATTGATCATCACCACGTCAGCGGCCACGTCTTCCAGGACCAGAATGCGTAATTCTTGGTTCACGACCGGCAGAATTGATTTGATTGCACAACCTATCAACTGTTCTGCCCGATCAAAAGTGGGGTAAATACCCCATTTTCTCGCCCGGATCATGGTAGCAACAGAAAACCCGGGGTCGGCCTCCGTTGCTCCTGCGTTTCGGGCTACACGAGTAAAGGTCAGGGATGACCGAGGCTGCGTGGTCAGCAGGGGAAGAGCGGAAATGGCCGACCGAACCGGCGGAACAAACCCGGGGGAGCGAGTGCGCCGTTTTCAGGTGATGGCCTCGATGCGCCGGCGCAAATCAGGTTGGGCGACTAAATCTTCTTTAGCAAATCGGTCAGTCGCTTCCAGGCCTCCGCGCGCGCCTTCTTGTTCGCCTCGTTGGCGTCGGGCGCTTCTCCGGCGCGCATGAAACCGTGTCCGGCACCCTCGTAGATCGCCGGTTCGTATCGCTTCCCGGCTTTCTTCATCAACTCGGTGGATTTCGGGATGGTGGCGTTGACGCGTTCGTCATAGCCGCCGTAGAAACCATAGACCGGACAGTTGATGCGGGCGATGTCCTCTTCGGCGTCGGGCCCGGTACCGTAAAACGCAAACGCGGCACGGATGTTCTTATTGTTGGTGGCGAATCGAAACGTTTGCCCGCCGCCCCAGCAGAAACCTGCGACCGCCACCTTCCCATCGCAGGCCGGCAGCTTCGCGACGTAGTCCGCCACAGCGTTCAGGTCGGCGGTGACCTGGTCGCGCGGCAGCGAGGAGACGGCTTTTGTGGCCCCATCGCGCCCCGAGAAGGCGCTCGTTCCCCCGCCGTCGGCTCCCATGCCGGACAGCAAATCCGGCGCGATGGCGATGTAGCCGGCCTCGGCCAGTTGATCGGCCATTCCACGGACCCAGTCGGAGAGCCCGAAGATTTCGTGGATCACGATCACGGCCGTGGCCTTGTCCTTCACTTCCGGGTACGCGATGAAGCAACTGACCTCGCGGTTTCCGTGTTTGACTTTGGCCCATTCCAGGTGGCGCGGGGATTTCTCGAGTCGGGCCTTGGCCCAGTCCTGGGCGGAGAGCGTGGCCATTACGAACAGGGCAGCGACGACAGGGATGATCCGTTTTTTCATGGGATTTGTATCGTTGGTGTTGGCAGTTCGTCCGGGGAAATGCAATTCGTTCAGGGATTCGGCGCCCGAATTTTTTCCGGTCTATTGTTTGAAAACGTCACGCTTCCGGCGTTAAACCGGGCACGATGTCAAATCGGGCGGCGAGTTCGCCGAGGCGCGAGGTTTTGATGGGCGCGAAATCGATGGTCACCGCGGCGCGGGCCTTCGGGTCCTTGATTCCCGCATAGATCCCGTCGCGCTCGTTCTGTGGCTCGCCTTTGACATAACATTGCGTCGTCCACTTGTCGCGACCCTTCAGTTTGATCGCGAAGTGAATGTGGCGGGTGCGTCCGGGATAGAGCACCGGCTTGATGGTGCGGAAATAGTATTCGCCCGTGGAACCGGTCAGGAACCGGCCGAATCCCTGGAAGTTTTTGTCGCGCGCCGCGTGAGTGTCACGGCTGTGCAAATAAACGCCGTTGTTGTCCACCTGCCAGATCTCGACAAGCGCGTTTCGAATGGGCTGACCTTTGGGGTCCAGAATGCGCCCGCTGAGGTGGGTGATTTCACCGACCGCAGGCGTGAGCGTGTCATTGACGATGAGGAGGTCATTGTCCGTGTCCAACGGCAGGTGATCAGGGTAGAAAGGCCCCTCGGTTTGTTGGGGCGTGCGGATGAGTTCTTCGGCAAAAGCGCCGGGCACGGTGAAGAGCGCCGCGCCCACACTCAGGCGGCGAAGGAATCGGCGGCGGGTCAGGTCCGGGTGGATGAGGTTCATGTCGTTCCTGGGTTAGGGTTGGGCGGACGCGGTTTTCTTCCTGATGGACGAACCAGCCGCCCCGCTTTGCGTGCGTCTAGATATCGGTCACTCGGCCTGTGGAATCACCGTGGCGTTCCACGCCGGTTACTCCCAGCCGGTCCGCCAGGCTCAGGAGCAAGTTGCTCATCGGCACGCCGCCGAATTTCACGTAACGCCCCCCCGCCAACGTTCCACCGCCGCCGCCGGCGAGGATGACGGGCAGGTTGACGTGCGTGTGGCGGTTGCCGTCGGCGTTGCCGCTGCCGTACACGATCATCGAATTCTGCAACAGCGAGCCGCCATGCACGTCCTCCGTCTGTTCCATCTTTTCCAGGAACCTGGCGAATTGTTTCATGTACCACAGGTCGATTTCCGCCACCTTCTCGATCATCTCCTGTTTGTTGCGATGATGGGTCAGGAAGTGATGGCCTTCGGCAATGCCGATCTCGGGGAAGGCGCGGTTGCTGCCCTCATTGGCGAGCAGGAAGGTCGCGATTCGGGTGGAATCGGTCTGGAACGCCAGGATCATCATATCATACATGATCTGGAGATACTCTTCGAAGCTGGGCGGGATGCCGGCGGGCGTCTCCACCGTGGGATCGGGCGTCGCGCCGAATTGTTCGGCCTTCTCGATGCGCCGTTCGATTTCGCGCACGCTGCCGAGATACTCGTCGAGCTTCTGCTTGTCACGGGAGACCAGTTGGCGTTGCAGCGAGCGGGCGTCATCGAGCACAAAATCGAGAATGGACCGCTGCTGCTGCTGGCGCCGCCGGAGACTATCCCTTCGCTCGCCGGGTCCGCCGGCGCCGAAGAGCCGTTCGAAGAGGAGACGCGGATTGGGTTCGGGCGCCACGGGCTGGGTGGGCGAGCGCCAGGAGAGATTGTATTGGTAAGCGCAGGAATAGCCGGAATCGCAGTTGCCGGATTTCCTGACGGCGTCGCAGGTCAGTTCCAGCGACGGGAACCGCGTGAGATGCCCGACCTGGTTGGCCGCGATCTGGTCGATGGAAATGCCGGCATGAATGTCCGCGCCGGCGGTCTTCTTGACACGGACGCCGGTGAGGAAGGTCCCACTGGCGCGCGCGTGGTCGCCAGCGCCGTCCGGTCCCGGGGTTGCGTTTACGTGGTCCAGGCCTGAAAGGACTTGCAAACGGTGCTTCACATTCTCCAGCGGCCGCATCGAGCGGTTCAACGCGAAATCGTCTTCTTCGCAGTCGGGCCACCAGTTTGCTGGAATAGCTCCGTTCGGGAAATAGACGAATGCCATCCGGAGTGGTGACCCGGTCGGTGTCGAAGCCATCTGCGCGGTTTTGCCGGCATCGGCTGCGAACGCCCGGAATGGTCGGAGGGATTCGAAGGCCGGCAGCGCCAGGCAGGCGCCGAGGCCGCGGAGGAAATGACGCCGGCTGAGGCTGGCGTATCGTTGAGCGGCGGTTTCCCGGGCGAGCGGAGCGTTCATTTTCATGGCGTTATTCTGGCTTGGGCATCAATAGCTGATGACGGCCCTGGAGCGGTGTCGGTTACGGCCGAAAGATTCCGCCGCTTCTGAAACGGCGTCGATTCAATAATTCCCATCAACAGGGCGGAGAACCGTCCGTTTTCCCGGTCGAGTCGAGCGACAATCTGGTCCACGGTCTCCACGTCGTAATACTCCAGACCACGTCCCAACGCATAGGTAAGCAGCTTTTCGGTCAGGCAGCGATAAAATTCGAGGCGATGTTCGCTCCGCAGGATTCGCTTCAACTCGCGGATGTCGTCGAATGATTCGCCGGTGATCAATTTCCCGGCGGCGTCAATCGGTTGACCGCGCTCTTTCTCCCGCCACATCCCCATGGCGTTGAAGTTCTCCAGGGCCAGGCCCAGCGGGTCCATGCGGGAGTGGCAGGAACTGCACAACGGTTTGTGGCGGTGCAGTTCCAGGATCTCCCGCAGGGTTGGTTCACGGTCTTTGAACTGTTTTTCAGCCTCCTCCAGCAGCGGGACATCCGGCGGAGGGGGCGCGGTGGGCGCTCCCAGAATGTTGTCCAGCAGAAAGAGACCTCGTTTCACCGGTGAGGTTCGGGTTGGGTTCGAGGTCACCACTAGGATGCTGCCCTGGGTCAACAGGCCGCCGCGGGGACTGTCCGCCGGCAACGTGACGCGGCGCATTTCGTTCCCACGCACCTCCGGAATGCCGTAATGCTTTGCCAGTCGCTCGTTCAAAAATGTGTAGTCACCGTCGATCATCTCCATCACACTGCGGTCCTCGCGCACGATGTAGCCGAAAAACTGCTCGGTCTCCTGCCGCATGGCGCGGCGCAACGGGCCGTCCAATTCGATCCCCGGACGGTTGAACCGTCGGCGTTGCTCGATCAACCGGTCGCGTTCGCGCTCCTCTTCCGGAGTGAGGTCCGACTTGGCCTGCAGTTCCTGAAGCCTCCGCCGAACGTCTTGCGCATCCCGGTCCTCGCCACGGTCCTTCTCCAGCACCACCCGCGCGTTAATGTCGATTCCTTCCACGTCGCGCACTTGAAGCCATTGCCCCGTGAAATTCTCGATCAATTCGTTGGCGCGCGGGTCGGCCAGCATTCTCTTGACCTGGGCAGCCAGGTTTTGCCTGAGTTCCCGGCGCGCGGCAAGACCGGACAGTTCGTCGTCGGGCATGGTGGACCAGAGGAAGTAGGACAGCCGCGACGCCAGGGCGTATTCGTCGAGGAGAGGATGCAATTGAGTGAGACGGCCCGGCGCGATTTCCTCCACACGAAACAAAAAGCGAGGCGAAGCCAGCACGGCGACCATCGCCTGCGCGATGCCTTCTTCGAATTTTTTGCCCGGTTGATGGTACGCGTCCTCCGCGATGGCCGTCAAACGGTTCAGGGTCCGGTCGTCAACGGGACGGCGGAAAGCCTTCCTGGCAAAAGCGCCCAGCACTTCGCGCGCGTACTGGCGGCGGTCCGGGTCTGACGCGGGAGGTTCCTCCCGGGGAAAGTAGCGTTCGTGGTTTTTTGTTCGGACCCAGTATTTTTTCTCCAGCGGCCCCTGAACCTTCACCGTGAGGATTCGCAGATCGAGCGAGTTGATCTTTTGTTCGGGCGGGGTGAGCGGCTGGAGTTCGAAGGACATCCGATGTTCGCCGGCTTGCCATTTTTCGTCGAACTCGAAGTGAAATCGTTTCTTGCTCTGCCACCCGTATTCCTGTCTGGTCAGTTCGCGGTCATCCGCTTTGAAGACCACAGTGCAGCGGCCGGGATCGAAATCAAACTGACCGGCCACCTCCAACTCCACCGCCAGGCGGTAGTCGCCGGCCTGCTCCACCCGGTGGGTGTGTGAGACCTTCGCTTCCCGGTAGAACGTCAACCGTTCGCCGTTGCCCTCGCCTTCCGGACCGCGGAACGCGCTTCCCGGCATGCTGCGCTCCGGGACGATCTTCGCCACCGTCGGCACGGCCGCCGCCACGATCGTCTCGGCGGCTTGCATATACTTCTCCAGCAGCAGCGGTGAAACCGTGAGGACATCGCCGATGTTGTCGAAGCCGTACCCGGTGTCGTCCGGGGGGAACTCTTCGTCGGCTTTGAAGTCGAACCCCATCAGGTCGCGAATGGTGTTGCGATACTCGGTGCGATTGAGCCGACGGATCGTGACGCGACCGGGATCGGGGTCCGCGGGATCGATCCCGAAAGAGTCCTGTTTGATCCAATTTTCCAGCCGTTTCCTTTCCTCGGGGCCGGGGCGCGGCTTTCTTTCCGGCGGCATGATGCCGGCGCGCAGATTCTTCAGCACGGCGAGCCAGAGATCACGTTTGCCCAACAACTCATCGTCCGACTTGAACTCGTCGAAAGCCACCTTTCCTTTATTCATCCCCTCGCCGTGGCAATCGTAACAATACTCGACGAGGATGGGCTGGACGTCCTTTCGAAAACGCGTCGCTGCGGGGTTATCGGCGGCCGAGAGCTGAGGACACCAAAGCGCAAGCGCGAGCGGCGCGGCCATTCGCAGCCACGCCCGACAGCGGCCGGGTCCGGGCCGCTTCGGCCGATTTGCCCGCCAGTTCATGGGTTCAATGGCCACGTGAAACCGCCCAATTCCAGCGGAAGATGCGCAAACAATTCTTCAAACAACTTGCTTTGTCCCTTCAGCCATGCAGTCCGGGACAATTACGGTAGTTTGCCGGAGAAAATCGTTTTGGCAATTCAAATCTGCCCGCCATCGGCGCCGGGTTTGTCCAGCCTCCGGTATCTTTGTTCCTGGAGGCCGCCCTATTTCTCCGCGAGACAATACAGGTGCTCGTGGCCGCGCAGGAACAGGTCCTTGCCCGCGATGGCCGGCGACGCGTCAAACTTTTCCTCGAGCCGATTCGTCGCGAGCAGATCCAGTTTGTCGGACTGTTTGATGACGACAACCGAGCCATTGCGCCCGACCAGATAGACGCGGCCCGCCGCGCCCACGGGCGAGGCAAAAACGCCCGGCAGGTCCTCGATCCGTTCGGCATCAATCAAGGCGCGCCCCGATTGGGCGTCGAAGCAGGAGAGAATCCCGTTGTTGCCGGCGTGGAAATAAAGCTTGTCGCCGTAGAGCAGCGGTGAGGGCACATAAGGCGTGCTTTTGTTGTGGCTCCAGGCGATGGCGTCCGAGCCGGTGAGGTCGCCGCTGCGGCCCAGGCGAATCGCCAGCAGCGCATTTCCCTGGAAGCCACTCGTGCAGTAAACCATTTCATGGCCCGCGACCGGGGAGGGAATGACGTTGCGGGTCATTCCACCGCATTCCCACGCCAGCTTCCCCGTCGCCAGGTCGTAGGCGCGAATCCTGCCGCTGGCGCTGGTGACGACCTGGGCCACGCCCTTCTGCTCGACGACCAATGGTGTGCACCAGGACGTGCGTTCGTCGCGCGAAGTTTTCCAGATCGTTTTGCCGGTTTTTTTGTCCAGCGCGATGATGAACGAGTCACCCTCGTTGTCCCAATTGACAAGAATGTTGTCCTGGTAAAGCGCGGGCGAACTGCCTTCGCCGAAACCCCTTGCAATGCGCAAGTCGCCGAAGTCCTGACTCCATTGAAGCTTGCCCGTCATGTCGTAGCAATAGAGTCCGCGCGAGCCGAAGTAGGCGAAGACATGCTGGCCATCGGTGACCGGCGAAGGGGCGGCAAAGCTGCCCTCGGGATCTTTGTGTCCTTCGTGCGGCACCTCTTCGCGGGCGATCTGCTGCCACAACGTTTTACCGGTCTGCCGGTCGAGGCATAGCAGCACGAATTGGAAATACTCGGTCGGCTTTTCCGAACCCATGCCGCGGCCGCCGCGACGGGGCCCTGAGGGATTATCCGCCGGCGCATCGGCGATCGATGGGGAAGCGGAATTCCCGGCGGGCGTCTCGGCCTTTTTCTTCGTGGCAATCGCGGTTTGAATGAAAACCTGGTCTTCCCACACGATGGGTGTGGCGGCGCCTTCGCCGGGGATTTTGACTTTCCATTTTACGTTCTTCGTCTCGCTCCATTCGGTGGGCGGGTCAGCCTGCGGCGCGACGCCGTTCTGGAGCGGTCCACGCCATTGTGGCCAGTATTGTTCGCCAGCAAACGACGCCGCCGGCCCGGTCCAAACACCAGGCAACAGTGCCAGACCAAATAGAGCAAGCACGGGCAGTCTCGGGGACCGGGAGCGACGGAATTCCGGGCCCGTCGAACGCCGCAACAATCGGCGTTGCCCGCGGAGTGATAATCCAACATCAGGGGCGGCCTGAGGGGCCTTCATTCCAGAGTCGCGTAGTGGAGCACTCATTTTGATTTTTTTTGGGGTTCGTGACGGCAGCAATCCAGGGTCAAATTCCGATTTCCGGGGTGTTTCTGCAGCGCGCTCGATTAGGCTTTGTTGCCCCGCCAGCGGGAGGCGTCTCTTTTTCGGTACGCGTCCACACCGGCAGACGTCGTTCCAACTCACGCCTCGTTCCGGATGTCCATCGTAAAGACCGGTGGGTGGGTGACTGGGTTACGCTCTTTTTTAGGTTCCATTCTTTGGCAATGGCGATACGATAGAGCCGCCGACATTTTGCCGGAAACGGGCTTTGTTGTTCGGGGATCTCCACGCTATGTTGAAGTATGACGTTAGCCCTGTTCCAACTGCCACGGCGCGCAAGACCTGCGCACAGCGTTGCGGTGCGCGCGCAAATTCTGCGCGAATCGGAGCCAAATGATGGGGAAAACGCGTTGGCACATCATCTGCGCACAAGAGGCGACGCAACGAACGGGGTCGCAAGACCGCGCCTCTGTTATTCAACACAACCATCAGTTAATCGGAGATTATTATGAATAAATTGAACCCTGTGCTGGCCCTTGCCGGCATCGCCGCGCTTCTGGCTTTAGGAACCGGCAATCTGGCAGCTCAGCAACGCCCGGGTGGAGGCAACTTCGATCCCGCGCAGTTCCGTCAACGCATGTTGGACAACACCCGCGAACGACTCGAGGTCAAAAGCGACGACGAATGGAAAATCATTCAGCCGCGGGTCGAGAAAGTCATCGATGCCCGGCGCGACGTCGGGTTTGGCGGAGGGATGGGCATGTTCGCCAGAGGCGGGGGCCGGCGCGGCGGTGACGGCGGCAACGCGGCCCAGGGCACGGGCGACAATCAGGGCGGTCGGCGTGGATTACGCGGCGGTGACGCCAATCCGGAGGCGGAAGAATTGCAGAAGGCGATTGATTCGAACGCGTCGAGCGATGAAATAAAGGCGAAGCTGGCGAAGCTGCGCGAAGCGCGCAAAGAAAAAGAGGCCAAGCTGGCCAGCGCGCAGGAAGAACTCAAGAAAGTGTTATCCGTCAAACAAGAAGCGGCTGCGGTCCTGATGGGGCTCTTGCAGTAACCCACTCCTCCGGCAGGCATTCAAACGAATCCAGCGATTCGAATTCACTTCATGAGCGAGATGGAAAATCAGGAATCGTCTCTGAAACAGTTGCTCGACCGCATGGTGGAAGCGAAGCAACTGTCTTCCCTGGATGCCGAGACCCTGGTGCGGCAGGGCCGCCAGGGGTCGGAGACGCCCCTGCAATCCGAGGAAGATGTCCTCCGGTGGGTGGCGAAGGAGTATGACGTCGCCTACACGGCGTTGGAGGAGATCGAACCGGATCGCCAGCTTCTTTCTTTGTTTCCTGCCCGCATTCTGCTCAAGGAGCAGTTGCTTCCGCTCAGACGAACCAACGGCACCGTCGAAGTCGCGACCAGCCGGCTCTTTGCAACCCAGGGACTGGACGCGCTCAAGACCATGACGGGCCTGCGGCTCAAGCCGGTCCTGGCTCCCGCCGAGGCCATCGAGCGCGAGATGAAGAAACGACTCGGCGTCGGCGCGGACACCATCGATACGCTGGATGAAGAAGCGCCCTTTCAAGTGGTTGATGAAAACAAGGACGACGCCAACCTGGACAGCGCCGCCGAAGACGCGTCGATCATCCGGTTCGTCAACCAGGTCTTGAAAGATGCGATCGAGCTGCGCGCCTCCGACATCCATCTCGAACCGTTCGAGGACGAACTGCGGATTCGTTACCGCATCGACGGTGTGCTGCAGGAGATTCCGGTGCCGGCGCAAGTGAAGCGGTTCCAACCGGCCATTGTTTCCCGCGTAAAAATATTGAGCCATCTCAACATCGCGGAAAAGCGGCTGCCCCAGGATGGCCGCATCAAAATCCGACTGGAAAGCAACGAAGTGGACATTCGCGTGTCGGTGATCCCGATGCTCCACGGCGAAGCAGTGGTGATGCGCCTGTTGCGCCAGAACGCGACCTTGCGCGGGATGAAAGAATTGGGCCTCAACACCCGCGAATTGGAGTGCTTTCGGCGCGTGCTCGAACTGCCTCACGGAATCGTCCTCGTGACCGGCCCCACCGGCAGCGGCAAGACTTCCACTCTTTACACCGCGCTCAACGAGATCAACGACTCGGTCCGCAAAATCATCACCATCGAAGATCCGGTCGAATACCAGCTCAGAGGCGTCAATCAGATTCAAATTTCCGAAAAGGCCGGCTTGACCTTCGCGCGCGGGTTGCGTTCGATCCTGCGCCATGACCCCGACGTGATCCTGATCGGCGAAATTCGCGACCAGGAGACGGCGCAAATTGCGGTGCAGGCATCGCTGACCGGCCATCTGGTTTTTTCCACGCTGCACACGAACGATGCGCCCGGCGCCGTCACCCGGCTGATGGACATGGGCGTCGAGGCGTATCTCGTCGCTTCGTCACTTGAAGCCGTGCTCGCGCAACGTCTCGTGCGCGTGCTCTGCCGGCATTGCAAACAGGAAGACCGTTCACCAACGGCCGAAGCGTTTAAAGCGCAACTGGGCATCCCTGCCAACACGACGTTCTACCGTTCCGTCGGTTGCCGCGAATGCCGCAATACCGGCTTTTATGGCCGGCAGGCGATTTTCGAGTGGATGGACAGTGACAATGAAATTCGCCAGTTGATTTTGAAGAACGCCTCGACGGACCAGATTCGCGACGCGGCCCGCCGCGCGGCGATGTGCACGCTGGCCGAAGACGGCTGGCGCCTCGTGCGGATGGGCATCACCACCGTCGAGGAAGTGCTCAGCGTGACCACCGCCAAAGAAGTGGCGCGCACCACGCGGAACGAATCACTCGACGGTGTCGCGGCGAACGAAACTCCAGCCGGCGTGGCGCTCAGCCGCTGATAATCAGGATGCCCACGTTTCAATACAGAGCGTTGCAAAAAGACGGTACCATCGCCGAAGGGCAACTCGAGGCGGGTGGCCGGCAGGACGCGTTCCGTCAAATGGAAGGCCGCGGACTGCGCCCCATCAGCCTGGCCGAGCACCGGAACGGCAAACCACAGAAAGCGGAAGCCAACGGCAAAGCGCAGAAAACCGAGACGCCAAAGGCGGAAAATGTCTCCGGCGAAAAAGTCAATCGCGCGGCGAACTCGACACCGTTCCAGCTTTCCTTTGGCAGCGCGAACAGGATCTCGGCGCGGACGCTGGAGAATTTCACGCGCCTGCTTTCCAGCCTGCTGGCGGCGGGCGTGCCGCTCAGCCGGGCACTGGTGATTCTGACCAAGGAAGCGGCCACGCCCGCCGCGCGCGCCAAATGGAAAGAGATTCACGACCTGGTCGTGGACGGCATGTCTCTGGCCGACGCGATGGCGAAGTCTCCCGATACGTATCCCCGGGTGTATGTGGCGATGGTGGAAGCGGGGGAAACCGGCGGTTTTCTGGACGTGGTATTGGCGCAGATCGCCGATTTTCAGGCGAGCGAGAAGGAGATGCGGTCCAAGGTCATGGCCGCCATGCTTTATCCCTGCGTTCTGTTGTTCCTGGCCCTGGGCGTTTTGACTTTTCTGCTGGTCTTTTTCATCCCGCGCTTTCAACTCATTTTTGCCGACTTTCACGCCAACCTTCCGCTCTTGACGCAAATCATCGTCAAGACCAGCGAAGTGCTCCGTTCGTATGGATTGCTGGCGGCGTTGGGCCTGGGTATCGCCGCGTTTCTGGTCCGCAACTGGTTCGTTTCACCCGCCGGGCGGCGCGCGTGGGAGGGATTGATTCTGCGCGTCCCCGCTGTCGGGTCTCTGGTGGCGCAGTACGCCATGTCGAGGTTTTGCCGGATGTTGGGCACGTTGCTGGGCGCAGGCGTGCCGCTGATCAACGCCCTCAACGTGGCGCGCCGCTCGATTGGCAATCAGATTCTCGTGGACGCGGTTTCCAATTCGATTGAACGCGTCAAGGAAGGCAAGGCACTGGGTCCCAGCCTGGCCGATTGCCGCACACTCTTCTCCGGCTCGGTGTTGGAAATGATTTCGGTCGCGGAGGAGAGCGGGCGTCTGGATCAGGAACTGGTGCGCATCGCCAACGTCACCGAGGGCGACCTGGATCGCCAGCTCAAAACGGCCGTGGCCCTGGCGGAACCGCTGATGCTTTTCTTCATCGCCGGTTTCATCGGGACCATCTTCATTGGCATGGTGATGCCCATTTTCACTTTACAACAATACGTCAAATAAATCCGCGATCCGCGATTCAACATGAAAATCAAAACTTCCATCCGGCTTCCCGTTCAACGGCCGGGCCAACGGGCGTTCACGCTGGTTGAGCTGCTGCTGGTGCTGGTCATCCTCGGCACCCTGGCGGCTATTGTGCTTCCCAAATTCACCGGTACTACCGAGAAGGCGCGCCGAACCCAGGCGCAGACCCAGATCGCCGCCTTCAAAACGGCGCTGGAATTGTTTGAGACCGAAAACGGCCATTTCCCCAAAGGCAAAGACGGCCTGCTGGACCTCATCCAACAGCCGCGCGATGCCCAAAACTGGCATCCCTACCTTCAGGACGAAACGAGTATTCCCAACGATCCCTGGGGTCACCCTTACATTTATCTGTGTCCGGGCAAACACAATCCCAACTCCTACGACATCATCTCGATGGGGCCGGACGGACGCGAAGGAGGCGATGATGACATTACCAGTTGGCAACAGACAAACCCGAAGCAATGAGTCAGATCGCGTGCGGGCATTCACTCTGATCGAGCTGCTTCTCGTGATGGCGCTGCTGCTGCTCGTGTTCGGAGTGTCGTTGCCGTCTTTGAAAGGTTTCTTTCGCGGACGGAATCTGGACTCGGAAGCGAGACGTTTTTTGTCGCTGACGCGCTACGGCCAGAGCCGGGCGGTGTCGGAAGGCGTGCCGATGGTGTTGTGGATTGATACCCGGCGGGGGGCCTACGGTCTGCAGCAGCAAGCCGGTTACACCGACGGCGACAGCAACGCGGTGAGATTCACGGTCAGCGAAGAGATGCGGGTTGAGGTTCAAATGCCCGCGGTCACCATGCCGACGAGCCCGTTGAGCCAGACCATGCCGGGCGTGGGCAATGCTACGATGATTCGATTTACTCCCGATGGTTTCATCGGGGAAAGCAGCCCTGACCGCATTCTGTTTCGCCAGGGTCAGGACGGTGCCATCGGGATAGTGGAAAGCACCAATCGGCTGAAATATGAGATGCAAGCCAATGATTCGCTCAATGCCCGCCGTTAAGCGCGCGGCCGCGGCCTTCACGCTGGTCGAGGTGCTGGCGGCGTTGACGCTCATGGCCATCGTCATTCCGGTGGCGGTGCAAGCCTTGCGCATCGCGAACCTCGCGGGGCAGGTCGGTCAGCGCAAAGCGGTGGCGGCCCGGGTCGCCGGGCGTGTGCTGAACGAATTGATCGTGACCGGCCAATCGCGGGGCACCACTCAAAACGGCGTCGTCCAGGAAGGGGCGCAACAATATCCGTGGTCGATGCGTTCGGAGCCGTGGCCTCAGGACGCCATGCGCCTGGTGACTGTTCAAGTCACCTTTCCGGTGCAAGGCCGCGATTACAACGTGCGATTGAGCACGCTGATGGACAATTCAACGCAATGAACATCGCACGTTCAGCCTGGCGACGCACGCGAGCCTTCACATTGCTGGAGGTGCTCATCGCGGTGATGATTTTTGCGATTGTGCTCGCGGCGAGCAACACGGTGTTGTATAGCGCGCTCCACCTGCAACGGCGGGCTACTGAATCGGTGGAACAGGCATTGCCCATGCAGCACGCCTTCGCCGTCATCCGCCGGGACCTCGCCAACCTCGTCGTTCCCGGCGGAACGCTTTCCGGCGTGTTTCAGACCACTTCCATCACCAACCTCGTCGGGGGCCAATCGAGCCCGGACTTTTACACCAGCGCCGGAATCATTGACGAAACGTCACCGTGGGCGGAAATCCAGAGAGTGTCCTACGTCCTGGCTGACCCCACCAGCCGCGACGCCACGGGCAAGGACCTCGTCCGGACCGTCACACGCAATTTGCTGCCCGCGACGGTGGAAGATGAACCGGCGCAGCAATGGCTGATGGGCGGCGTGCAGGGAATGGTGTTCTCTTACTACGACGGCACGCAATGGCGTGATTCATGGGACTCGACAACGGCCGACCCCACGACCGGCCTGACGAACAATCTGCCGCGGGCGATCAAGGTTCAAATTCAGCTCGCCTCCCAGCAACCCGGCCGCGCCCTGTTCGCGGCCGCGCCGATTGAGCTCGTGGTGCCGATTGTCGTTCAGGCGCGCACCAATAAAACGCAAGTGGCCAGCGGAGGCGGACGATGAACATCCGAGTGGCGATTGGAAATCGGCGATACAGCAGGTTGGGAACCTGCTCCACGGCGCGCCAGGACGGCTCGGTGTTGATTATTGTCATGTGGATCGCGTTCGGCCTGGTGAGCCTGGCGTTGTATTTCGCGCACTCGATGTCGTTGGAGTTGCGCGCGGCGGACAATCGCGTCGCCGGCACGGAAGCCGAGGAGGCCATCGCGGGCGCGGCGCGTTATGTGAGCAATGTGCTGGCGAATGTCCAGCAGCCAGGGACGCTCCCGGACACCAACACCTATCGGTTTGCCGCCGTGCCGGTGGGTGATGCCACCTTCTGGCTGATCGGACGTGGCGATACCCAGGATTCCTCCGCCAACGCGTATTTCGGCCTGATCGACGAGGCATCGAAACTGAACCTCAACACGGCCAGCACCAATATGCTCCTCGGGCTTCCTCGCATGACCGCGGACCTGGCCGCCAACATCGTTGCCTGGCGCAGCAGCGCTAACAACAATACCGTCGGCGGCGCCAAGTCGGAAACCTACCTGCGACTCAATCCGCCTTACCAATGCAAGAATGCGCCCTTCGAAACCGTGGATGAATTGCGCCTGGTGTACGGGGCGTATCTGGATGTTCTTTACGGCGAGGACGTGAATCTTAACGGGGTTCTTGATCCCAACGAGAACGACGGCGATGTGTCGCCGCCCGCGGACGACCAGAATGGCCGGCTGGACCCGGGAATTCTCGAATACGTCACGGTTTACAGCCATGAGCCCGGCCTGACCACCAACGGCACAGCCCGCGTGGTCGTGACCAATGCGACGCAGTTGGGAAGTTTTCTTCGGAACGCGGGCGTGACGGTGCGTCCGGGCCGGACGTACACCAGCGTTTTGGATTTCTATTATCAGAGCGGCATCAGCGCGGAGGATTTTGCCAAGGTCGAAGACCAGATCAGAAGTCCGAGCCTGGACGGTCTGGTGAACGTGAATACCGCCAGCGCCGCGGTATTGGCGTGCCTCTTCGCCGGCGCAGGCGCCGATACCAATAACGCGGTGTCGTTGGTGGCCTACCGCCAGTCGCAAGCATACCCCTTGACTTCACTGGCCTGGGTCAAGGATGTCCTGGATGCACAAACGGCCAGACGGGTCGGGCCCTATCTCACGGGGAAGAGCTACCAGTTCACGGCGGACATCGCCGCCGTCGGCCATTTTGGACGGGGCTATCGGCGGGTGAAATACATTTTCGATACCAGCGACAGCGCGCCGAAGGTTCTTTACCGGCAGGAACTGACCCACATGGGTTGGGCCCTCGGCAAACAAGCGCGGGCCACGTCACTGCTCGCGAAGGCAACAACACCATGATGCCATTGCTGCAAAGAAAACGGAGGCCTTCCTCGATTGTGGGGCTCGCTCTGGAGGGAGGCCGGCTCGAGGCCGTCGTCCTGCGCCGGACCAACGGCTCGCTCCAGGTCCTGAAAAACTTTGGCGTATCGCTGGCGCTGAATCCCCTGACCGGCGACCCGGAACTGGTGGGTCGCGAAATTCGGAATCATTTGGATCAGGCGGGCATTCGCGAACGCGGCTGCGCCGTGTGTGTTCCCTTGAGTTGGGCGTTGACCGCGCAGACGAAAGTGCCCGACATGCCGGAGGCGGACCTCGCGAGTTTTCTGGAGATTGAAGCCGAACGGGGTTTTCCCTACAGCCCGGACACGCTTTCAGTCTGCCACTCACGCTCCCGTTCCGCCGGCGGCGAGCAATATGCCACGCTGGTGGCCATACCCCGGAACCATCTTTCGCAACTGGAAAGGGCCTTGAAAGCCGCGAAACTTAAGCCGGTGAGTTTCACGCTGGGCGTTGCCGCATTGCAAAGCGCGGACGACCAACGGCCGCAAGGCGTGCTGGCGCTTGCGATCGGAGACAACAGCGTGGACCTGCAAGTGACTTGCGGAGGCGGCGTCGCCGCGTTGCGCGCGCTCGAGGGCGCCATCGTAACCGAAGGGGTGCAGAAACGGCTCGACGCCGACCTGCTGGCGCGCGAAGTCCGGGTCACGCTCGGACAGTTGCCGGTCGAGTTTCGCAGCGCGGTACGGAAGGTAAGGGTGTTTGGGCGCGGTGATTTCGTGCAACGATTCGCCAGTGACATCACGCCCCGCGTGGAAGCGATGGGAATGCAAGTCGAACTGGTGAAAGGGTACGGCGCCGATGAATTCCACATTCGCCTCCCGTCGGATGCGGTCGTTTCCGCGGCGCTGAGCGCGGCCGCAAGATACCTGGCCGGAGCGGCTGGTGTTTTTGAATTTATCCCGCCGAAAATCAGCTCCTGGCGGCAACTGAACAACCGGTTTTCCTCAAAGAAGTTGGCCTGGGCGGGGGCCACAGCGGGTTCCGTGGCCGTGGTGATCGTCACGGCTTTCCTGGTCCAGCAATGGCAGCTTTCGCGGCTTCAATCCAAATGGGCGGCGCTCGGACCGAAGGTCAAACAACTGGAAGACATGCAGCAACAGATCAGGAAATATCGTCCCTGGTTCGACGAGTCGTTCCGCGGTCTGAGCATCCTGCGCAAACTCACCGAGGCGTTTCCGGAAGACGGCGTGGTTTCCGCCAAATCCGTGGAGATTCGCGATCTTTCGACGGTCACCTGTTCGGGCACCGCCCGAGACACGCAAGCGTTTTTGAAGATTCTCGACCAATTGCGCCACACCAGGGAATTCGGCAACGTGCAGGTCGATCAGATTCGCGGCAAAGCCCCCTTGCAGTTCACTTTCAACTTTCAATGGGGTGAAGGAGGAAGCAATGAAAATTAAAAACCGCCAACAGGGCCTGGCCATTATCGCCATCTCGGTGGTCGCGCTGCTGGCGTCGGACCGATTGATCTTTTCCCCGCTCGCCCGCAGTTGGAAGGCGCGCGCCGACCGGATTGTCGAATTGAAGAAATCGATCAGCCGGGGCGCCATGATGCGGGACAGGGAACAGGCGATTCGGAGTCGCTGGGACAGCATGAGAACCAACACGCTGCCCAACAATGTCTCCGCCGCCGACAACGAAGTGCTCAAAGCGTTCGATCGCTGGTCACAGGAAAGCCGGATCAGCGTCAGTTCCATCAGGCCGCAATGGAAACGCAACGGCGAGGACTACATGACGTTGGAGTGCCGCGCCGACGCGTCCGGCAGCATGCCGGCGCTCACGCGATTTCTTTACGAACTGGAAAAGGATCCGCTCGCCTTGAAGGTTGAATCGGTGGAAATCAGCTCGCGCGACAACGAGGGCCAGCAGCTCTCGCTCGCTTTGCTGGTAAGCGGACTGCTGCTCAACCCGCCCTCGCAACCATGAACGAACAAGTCCTGCCAGTCGTCGTTTGGCGCGCAGTGGCGCGCTTCGAAGTCGTCCTTGCAGCGACGCACGGGGCCTCGAGTCGGTCGGGCTCGACCTGCGCGCCGCGGCCGTGTGTGAGTCGCGACCGGGCCAATGCCCGGTGGCCAACCCTGGGCGCGGGGCGGACGATGTGTTGGAGCGCGGGCGCGTACGTTGTTTCTGCGCGGATGCTGGTCACGCTGATTTTGTTGTTGGCAACCTCCCTGTTTGCGCGAGCGCAAGGCACGAACGCGCCCGGCCGTCCGGATTATCAGTCGTTCAAAATCCTCACGGAGCGGAACATTTTCGACCCCAACCGCTCGTCACGTTCCGGCCGGCGGACTGAGACGCGGAGACCGACCAGAGTGGATTCCTTTGCGCTGGTTGGAACCCTCAGCTACGAGAAGGGAACCTTCGCCTTTTTTGACGGTAGTGATTCGTCCTATAAAAGAGCTCTCAAAACCGGCGACATCATCGCCGGTTGCAGGATCGCGGAGATAACTGCCGACCGCGTGAAGCTGGAAACCAACGGCGTGCAGATGGAACTGAGCGTGGGCATGCAGATGAAGAAACAGGACGAAGGTGAATGGCAATTGGGCGGCCGCGCCGAGTTCTCCGGCGCCCCGGTGGCCACCACGGCCGCAAACGAAAAAACCGACGGCACCAACGGCGGCGGGGAAAGCGACGTGTTAAAGAAACTGCTACAAAAACGTGAACAGGAATTAAAATGAAAACCGTGAAGAACCTTATTCTTGGGACGACATTGGCCGTCGCCTTGCTGAGCACCGCAGCGGGACAACAAGCGGACTCCACCAAAGCGGACAAACAGCCGGCCGCCGCCGAACCGAAAGTCGGCGAACAAACGCCGCCGCCCGCCGACAAGCCGGCAGCGGGAGCCGTCGACAAAGCGGCGGACAACCCTGCCCCCGCGCCGCCGCCCAAAGAACAGGCGCCGTCGTCCGAAGGCACACCGCCGTCTGTTCTCACGCCCGCGTCGGCGAATGCCGGGGCTGCGAGCGGGTTGCGCCTGAACTTCCGCGGCGTGCCATTGGAGATGGTGTTGAATTATCTGAGCGACGCCGCCGGATTCGTCATCAACATCAAACCGGGAACCGACGTGCGGGGCAAAGTGGATGTCTGGAGCAATCAGCCGTTGAGCAAGGACGAGGCGGTCGATCTGCTGAACACGGTCTTGAACCAAAACGGCTACGCGGCGGTCCGGAAAGGAAGGACGCTGACGATCATGAGCCGCGATGAGGCCAAGAAGGATAAGATTCCGGTCATCCCCAACATCCCCACCAATGGTCCTGCCGGCATGGCCGAGAGCGACGAGATGGCCACCCAGATCATCCCGATCCGATATGCCAACGCGACTCAAATGACCAAGGACCTTCAGCCGCTCCTTCCCTCCTACGCCAGCCTGACGGCCAACGAAAGCGCCAACGCGCTCGTGCTGACGGACACCCAGTCCGATGCCCGACGGATGGTCGAGATTGTCCGGGCGCTCGACACCTCCATTTCCAGCATTGCGACGGTCCGGGTTTTCCCGCTCAAATTCGCGGACGCGAAAGACCTGGCGAGCGCGGTCAAGGATTTGTTCCAGTCACCGACCCAGCAAAACAATAATAATCCTGCCGCCCGGTTTTTTGCCCGGTTCGGTCGCGGCGGCTTTGGCGGAGGTCCCGGCGGCGGCGGAGACCAATCGGAAGGGACCGGGAACAGCGAAGCCCGGACCGCGGCCTCGCGCGTCGTCGCCGTCGCCGATGATCGATCCAATTCCCTGGTGGTCAGCGCACCGGAGGAATTCATACCGACGATCGAACACCTGGTTACTGAATTGGATGTCAGCGCGGTGGACATCACCGAACTGCGGGTTTTCCATTTGAAAAACGCCGACCCGGTGGAGATGGCGGAACTTTTTTCGCAGTTGTTCCCGGATGAGACCAAGACCAGTAACGACGCGAACCAAAACCAGGGCGGATTTCGCTTCCGGGGGGGATTTGGGGGCGCGTTCAATAACGCGAACCAGAATACCCAATCCACGAGCGACCGGATGAAAAAGAAAGGCCGGGTCACGGCAGTGGCGGACCAGCGGACGTCGTCGATCATTGTCAGCGCGGCCAGCGAATTGATGGACCAAATCGCGGACATGATCGCGCAACTCGATTCCAGTTCTCCGAAGAAGCAAATGGTGTTTGTCTTTCCCATCGAGAACGCCAATCCGCAGCAGGCTCAGCAGATCCTGCAAGACCTGTTTCAGCGCAGCAGCACCAGCATGAACCGGAACTCCGCGAACCAGAACAACACCCTGCTCAACCGGAGCCAGTCGAACAATCAAGGGACGACCGGCGGCACGGGCTTCGGGAACACCGGTTCCGGCAATAACGGCGGCTTGAATGGCGGCCAGGGACAGACGTTCCGTTAAGGAGCCCCAGAAGAGAACTCAACATGAACAAAAAAAACTCTAACATGAGATGGCTGGTGATTTGTTTGGTGACCTTGCTGCCTGCCGGCGGCCTGCTCGCCCAACAGCGGACGACTCAGGGTGCGGGTGCGCGTGGCGGCGGCGGGTCAACCGTTTCGGGGACGAGCCGGCAATACACTCCCAACAGCGAGGTCGGTGAGGCGACGATCACCGTGGATCCTGAATCGCGGCGGCTGATCGTCATCACGGACGAAGAAACCAGCAAATATGTCGGCCAGGTGGTCACCAACCTGGATCGTCCCGAACCGCAAGTGCTCATCAAAGTCGTTTTCCTGGAGGTTACTCACAATAACAGTTTGGACATCGGAGTTGAGGGTGGGTTCAGCCGCGGTATCGACAACACCACCACCGGAATCGTAACCCACGCGTTCGGGCTGTCCGCACTCAACAGCTCGCCCGCCTCAAACGCAGTCAATGTGTTCGGGCAGCCCGTACAAAGCTTTGTGCCGGCGCCGCCGGGCGCGGGACTTTATCAGGTGTTGGGCACGGACTATCAGGTGACGCTGCGGGCCATTGCCCAGGCGGGGAAAACCGAGGTGTTATCGCGACCTTCCATTCTCGCCCGCAACAACCAGCAGGCAACCATAACCGTCGGCCAATCGGTTCCATTGGTGACCAGCGTGAGCTATAACGGACTCAATGGGACTCCGGTGAGCGCCATCAGCTACCAGAGCGTCGGGATCATTCTGCGGGTGACGCCCTTTATCAACTCCAACGGCCTGGTGGAGATGATTGTTTCACCCCAAATCTCGCAGCTCTCGGCCCAGTCGGTTACCGTCTCCGCCGGGGTGAGCGCTCCCGTGATTGATTTGCGCTCGGCCGACACGGTGGTGGTTACGCCGGACGGGCAGACAGTCATCATCGGCGGTTTGATGCAAAACCAGAAAACCCAAACCGACAGCAAAATTCCTCTTTTGGGAGACATACCTTTGCTCGGCAACCTCTTTAAACGAAAGGTCAAATCGAACGTGAAGACCGAACTGCTGATCTTTTTGACCCCGCACATCGTTTATGAGCCTTCCCAACTGGCGGGTCTTTCTGCGACGGAACGAGGCAACACGCAATTGGCGCCAAAGGCGTTTACGGAAGAGGAGTTGAATCGTTACCTCGACACGTTGCCGGCGAAAGATGATGCCTCGCCGAAGAAAAAGGGGAAATGACCCGGCGGGACCCGGTGTGATTTTGCTTTGACGCGAAAATGATCAAACGAACCCGGCTTGTTTTTGGATTTGGATTGTTGCTGACTGTCTGGGTCATGGTGGCTGCCTGGCAGGTGGTCGAGCATGTTCGAGTCAAGGAATCCGCCCGGGCGGCATTGATCAATCGCTCCCGGGACATCACCACGACCTTGGGACTCGTGATTCGGTCCCAGCGACGATTCGGAGGGATGGTTTCGCAGGAGCGACTGGAGCCGGCCCTCGGGGAGCTGGTCAAATCCGGCGAATTGAGTTCTGTGGCGCTGTTGAATGCCGCCGGCGAAGTCGTCGCCTCGGCGGGCGCTCCAATCGATGTCGAGACCAAGGGGACGATGCGGACCGGAGAACATTGGGATTCCCGGAGCGTTACCCTCGTTAACCTGGTTGATTTGGGCGCCAGCGTGGCCCAGGAAGGGGAGACCAATCGTCCGACGATTGTTCTCCCAAGACGGGAGCCGGGCAGCGGACCGCGTGAAGGCGACCGCCCCCGTCCCAGCGGCGAGATACCCCCTCCTCCCGATGGCGAGTTGCGAACGAACGGTCCGCTGGCGTCGAACGCTCCGACCAGCCTGTCGAACGCGGTTGCCCGCATGCCCGCTTCAGTCAGCAATGACCCGGGGACAACCAACCGGGCCGACGGCGGCCCGCGCGAGCGCCCTCCCGGCCGGCCACGCTTTGGCCGTCCCCCCTGGGTGAGCGAGGAAGAATTCAAATCATTGGTGGAAAAGCGGGGACTGCACGGTTTGGTGATCGTCATGTCCACGGAGGCGTTCCTGTCGGCCTGTGCCCAGGACCTTTGGTTGCGGTGCATCATCGGGTGTTTTGCCAGCGTTGCGGTCGTTGGTCTCGGATTGGCCTGGCGAAACCAGGCAAAGTCGGCGGAGTTGCAGATGCGCCTGCTCCGGGCCAGCGAGTTGAATACCCATCTGAAAGAGATGAATCTGGCCGCGGCCGGACTGGCGCACGAAACGCGCAATCCGCTGAATATCATTCGCGGGCTGGCGCAAATGATCTCCAAACAGAAGGAGGCGCCGACGGAAGTTCGCAGCCGTTCCCGTGAAATCATTGACGAGACGGATCGGGTGACCGCCCAATTGAACGAATTCATCAACTACTCGCGCCCGCGCGAAGTCCGCCGCTCGTCCGTATCATTGAGTCTGGTCGTTGGCGAGGTCGTTCGTGCCCTGGGTTACGATCTGGAGGAAAAGTGCATTCGCCTGCAGGTGCCGGAGTCGCTGCCGGTGATCGAAGGGGACGAGCAATTGCTCCGCCAGGCGCTTTTCAATCTCCTGATCAACGCGGTTCAAGCCGTCGAACGGGGCGGGGACATCGAGGTCGCGGCTTGGAAGAATAATTCCCACGGGGTCATTCTGGAGATTCGCGACAACGGCCCCGGCGTGCCGCCGGAACATCGCATCGAGATCTTCAAACCGTACTTCACCACGCACCAAAAAGGGACGGGCCTGGGTCTGGCGGTGGTCCAACAGATTGTTCTGGCGCACGGTTGGGAGATTGAATGCCTGCCGAACGAGCCCAGGGGCGCGGTGTTGCGAATCACGCACCTGAAGCTCGCCTCCGGCGGCTGAGCCAATGCGACCGGTCACGGACAACGCGAACGTGAAGAGCCCGCGGATTCTGATAGTGGACGACGATGCTGCGCAGCGCAGTCTGCTCGATTCATTCTTGAAAAGCCAGGGCTTCGACACCGTCCCTGTGGCTTCCGGCGAAGCGGCGCTGGAGGTTCTTCGCAAGGGCGATATCGGCATGATGATCTCCGATGTGCGGATGCCGGGCCTCTCCGGTCTGGAAACGCTCCGCCAGGCGCGCCAGGAACACGCCGTGCTGCCGGTCCTGCTCGTGACGGCGTATGCCGACATTCGCGAAGCCGTCGGGGCCATGCGGGACGGCGCGCTCAATTATCTGGCCAAGCCGATCGACCTCGACGAGTTGCTGGCTTCCGTGCAGCAGGCGACCGGCGTCTCTGAGGCCGCGCCGGTCAGGTTCAGCGAAGACAAACAACTACCCGGGCACATCATCGCGCACAGTCCGCTGATGAAGGCGTTGTTCCGCGACGCTTCGCTCATTGCCTCCTCGGACAGTCGCGTGTTGATCACGGGTGAAAGCGGTGTTGGCAAGGAGGTGCTGGCCGACGTGATTCACCTGTGGAGTCCCCGTTCCTCCGGTCCCCTGGTCAAAGTCAACTGCGCCGCCATTCCGGAAACACTGTTGGAGAGCGAACTCTTCGGCCACGAAAAAGGGGCGTTCACCGGCGCCGTGGTGCAACGAATCGGCCGTTTCGAGCAGGCCAACGGCGGAACGATCTTCCTCGATGAGATCGCGGAAATGTCTCCTCAACTTCAGGCAAAACTGCTGCGGGTCACGCAGGACGGCCGGTTCCAACGCGTCGGCTCAAACACTGAAGTCCAGACCAACACCCGGATTTTGGCCGCCACCAACCGGAACCTGGAAGAGGAGGTCAAAAAAGGACATTTCCGCGAAGACCTGTTCTACCGTCTGGATGTGGTCGAACTCAACATCCCTTCCCTGCGCGAACGGCGGGAGGACATCCTTCCCCTGGCCAGCCATTTTGTCGCGGAACTGACTCAAGGCCGTGCGCGGTTCTCAGCGCTGGTCACGGATTGTCTGGGGCGATACGCCTGGCCTGGAAACGTGCGTGAACTGCGCAACGCGATGGAACGAGCGACCTTGCTTTCGCGGGGTGAACTGATTCTGCCCGAGCACCTCCCGGCGCGGGTGCGCGCCGTGATCCAACAGTCCGCCGCTGAACCGGTTGACGCCCAGCGCCTGGAGGAAATCGAACACCAGGCCATCTCTCAAGCGTTGAGCAAACACAATTTCAATCGCACGGAAACAGCCAAGGCTTTGGGCATAAGCCGCCGGGCATTGATCTACAAGCTGCAACGCCTTCGCGAACTTGGTTTCGAAGTGGATCCACAATAGATTGCCCGTCAGTCTGTTGCATCAATGGGGAACGTTCGTGTGCGCCGTCCTCTTGGCCCCCCCCGGGGCCGTTTATCACCAGGCGTACCAAGAACAGTCCCGCTCGGCCCTGCGGAGGGGTGTTGACGACGCGTCAGCCAGTATCCCGGTATCGTTCCTGGCAAAGTCGATAGCGTCCCCAGTGAAGACTTCAGACCGCGGCAAAGTGAGTGACAAGAGGGGGAAAGAGAACCAAAACTTCGAACCAGGTCTTGCTCGAACAATCGAATCCCAAGAGACAATAGCAACACTAGCACGACATGCGCCGCGAGAAAAGCCGTCGGGCGCAAATAAACTTTCCAAAATTTGCGGCGGTCCCTTTGACGGCATGAATATTGCCTTATAGATTTTGATGTGAAGAATTAGATGCGATGAATGTCCCGCAGGCAATCAGAGCCGTGAGCGTAAATCATCCGGTTAAGGGTCACCTGGAAATGACCCGCCTGGTCGGGACATCGCGCAGATATATGCAATTGACTCGCGACGGTCTGCTGACGGTCAAGGTTCTCTAAATCCACTGGGTGGATTGTAGGTCGGCTTTCCGTCGCTGGTCAGCGACGGAAATGAATATCAGAGCTGACATAGAATTCTCAGGTCGGACGTGCTCAAACCCCGCCCCCTTCCTCGAGGCGCCACCCCCGGCCAGGGCGGCCACTCCTCCGGCGCGGATTATAACGCTGACTTCACTTTTACCGACGATTCCCGACCAATTCATCGGCAATGCGCTTGCAGAGCATTTGCATTCGGAGACGCGCGATTCGGTTCTTCTGGTGGAGATTGAGGCCGCCGGTCCGTTGGTTTCACTGCGGGATTTTGCGGCGATTCAGCCCACGCTGAACGGCGAGTTTTGTTTTGCGGGTCATCTGCGAAAGGGTGAAGGCGGATTCCAGCGCCTGAACCTTCGGGTGACGGGGGAGTCTTATGAGCTGAGTTTCGTGAAGCCGTTGCTGGATCATTTCCGGAGCCATTTCCGCTTCGTCCTTTTGCGGATCGCGGCCGCCGCGGCGCTGGACCAGGTGCTTTTTGAATGCTCGACTCATTCGGATCTGACCTATCTTTTCATCCGCCAATCCCAGGAGAACCTCTACGACTTTGACTTGCTCCTTCGCGAGGCCCGCTCGCGGTTCAATGGCGAATGGTCCCGGCTTAAAACGGTGCTTTGCCTGTCCCCAAACGAACCCGCGCGGATGACCTCCGAGCTGGCGAAAAAAGTGGGTGGACCGCTGCATGCGTTTGTTCACGATTGTCCATCGTCGGCCGCAGACACAGCAGGTCAACGCGCCGCATCCAGTAAAACTTTTGACGCGGACCTGCGCCGGTTGGCGCGGGAAATGGGTCGATGCCGAATCGGTCTGGCGTTGTCCTCCGGTGGCGCCAAGGGGCTGGCGCACATCGGTGTCATCCAGGTCCTGGAAGAAAACGGGATTGAGGTGGATG
>Ga0137374_10000753_pt1 | contig 34515 bp, 29 predicted proteins | sample SagtaG_20_FD_104811 | JGI IMG/M metagenome (GOLD analysis project Ga0137374, IMG submission 104811) | Vadose zone soil microbial communities from Sagehorn Ranch, Mendocino, California, USA - Sage1_R_100_16 metaG | ecosystem: Environmental > Terrestrial > Soil > Vadose zone | place: USA... | reverse complement strand
GTGAAAGGTTATGGTTTAGGCGAAGCCGGCGAGGGGCGAAACATCACCCATCAGCAAAAGAAACTCAACGAGCGCGAGCTGCGCGAGTTCCGCACCCGCTTCGACATCCCGCTGCCCGATGAAGAAGTGGTCGAAACGCCTTTTTACCGTCCGCCACTGGATAGCCCGGAGACCCAATACCTGCTCGAACGGCGCAAACAACTCGGCGGCTTCGTTCCGGCGAGAACAGTCAGAGCAAAACCGCTCAGGCTTCCCGACGCGGCGGACTACGCCGAATTCCTCAAAGGTTCAGGCGAGCACGCGATGTCGACCACCATGGCGACCGTGCGGCTGTTAACCAAACTCTTGCGTCACGATGAAATCGGCAAATGCATCGTGCCGATTATTCCAGACGAAGCGAGAACGTTTGGCATGGACTCGTTGTTTCGGCAGATCGGCATTTACTCGTCCAAGGGCCAGCTCTACGAACCGGTCGATCGCGAGACCCTACTCTATTACAACGAGGCGAAGGACGGACAGATACTCGAGGAGGGCATAACGGAAGCCGGTTCCATGTCATCGTTCATCGCCGCCGGCACGGCTTACGCGAACTTGGGAGTCAATCTGATTCCCTTTTATTTTTACTACTCGATGTTCGGGTTTCAACGGATTGGCGACTTGATCTGGGCGGCGGCAGACAGCAAATCCAAAGGCTTTCTCCTCGGCGCAACCGCCGGACGCACCACGCTCAACGGCGAGGGCCTGCAGCATCAAGACGGCCACAGCCATCTGCTAGCCAGCACGATTCCAACTCTGCTCACATACGACGCCGGCTTTGCCTATGAAATCGCCGTGATTATTAGAGACGGCCTGCGCCGTCTTTATGCCGAAGGGGAAGAGTATTTTTATTATCTGACACTCTACAACGAGAACTATCAAATGCCGGAAATGCCGTATGGCGCCGAAGAGGGAATTCTCAAAGGACTGTACAAGCTGAAGGCGGCGTCCAAAGGAAAGAAGTTTAAGGCGCATATTTTCGGCAGCGGTCCGCTGCTGCGCGAGGCGCTGCGCGCTCAGGAGATGCTCGCCGAGCAATTTGACGTCTCGGCCGATGTTTGGAGCGCCACCAGTTATAAACTCTTGCGCGGCGAAGCGCTCAGGACGAAACGTTGGAACATGCTTCATCCGACATCGGCGCCAAAAAAATCCTATCTTGAATCCGTGCTGCAGGACGAGGAAGGCGTGTTTGTCGCGGTATCCGATTACATGAAAATGGTTCCCGACCAAATCGCCCCCTGGGTCCCGGGAGGTTTAACCACTCTCGGTACCGATGGTTTCGGACGCAGTGACACGAGAGCGAATCTCAGACGATTTTTCGAAGTGGACGGCGAACTCACAGCCATCGCGACGCTTTACGCTCTTTATCAGAAGGGTTCTTTGCCGGCGCAAACCGTCGAAGACGCCATAAAAAAACTCGACGTCGATCCGGAAAAGTCATTTCCGTTTTATCTCTGATCCGCTGAAAACCTTCCGCAATTTTTTCGATGGATGTTAAACTCCCGCAGCTCGCTGAAGGTGTAGAGTCCGGCACAGTCGTGAGCATTCTCGTAACCGAAGGACAGGAGATCAAAAAAGATCAGTCTTTCATGGAGCTGGAAACTCAGAAGGCCGTTGGCTCCATACCCGCACCAAGCTCGGGCGTGGTGACCAAAATCCATGTAAAGCAAGGCATGGAGGTCACGGTAGGCCAAACGCTGATCTCGATCGATACCGGATCTGCAGCAGCTACTTCCGCCAGCGTCGCCAAGGCACCTCGGAACTCCGCATCGACGGCGCCGTCGCCATCAACTCCCTCTCAACAAGCGCGCTCGGCAGGTTCAACTACGAGTACGGCTACTGAAGACTACCGTTACGAGTCAAAGAGCGGTGCGCCACCGCCGGCGCCACCGTCAATTCGTAAGATTGCGCGCGAGCTCGATATCGATCTTACGAGAGTGAAAGGCAGCGAAGCGGGCGGGCGAATCACTCTCGCTGATCTACGCGGTTACATACAGCGACTCCAACAGATCGCATTTCAGGGTGCGCCCGCAGCGACAATACCTCACGAAGGTCGTCCAGCGCCGAGCGAAGCCGTAGATTTTGCCAAATGGGGTCCGGTGCGGCGGGAAAAATTGTCACCGCTAAGACGAACAGTTAGCCGGCGCATGGTTGAGTCGTGGACGACCGTTCCCAAGATCAATCAGTTTGCCGACGCAGACATCAGCGCACTGTTAGCGTTGCGCAAAAAACACGCAGCCGCTTACGAGAAAAAGGGCGCGCATCTCACCGTAACCTCTTTCTTGCTCCTGGTGCTCGGTCGCATGCTCAAGAAGCACCCGCGGGCGAATTCGAGCCTCGATGAGGCTGCATCGGAAATCGTCTTCAAAGATTACTGCCACATCGGCGTCGCCGTGGACACCGAAGGCGGTTTGATCGTGCCGATTCTACGCAATGTCGACAAAAAGAATCTTTTTCAACTCTCCACGGAGCTTCATGCACTCACGGAGAAGACCCGGCAACGAAAAGTCTCCATCGAGGAGCTTCAGGGCGGCACGTTCACGATCTCCAATCAAGGCAGCATCGGTGGTGACCATTTTACGCCGATCATCTACGCACCACAGGTGGCGATCCTGGGCATCGGTCAAGGTAAGGCAAAACCCATAGCGCTGGACGGCAAGATCGCCATTAGAACCATCCTGCCGCTTTGTCTCGCCTACGACCACCGCGTCCTCGATGGCGCAGACGCTGTGCGCTTTTTAAAGGATATAATCGCCGGTCTTGAATCCTTTGAAGAAACTGACCTGCTGCTCAAGTAGAATTCATCCATGGAACCAACCAACACGGAAATCTTAGTACTTGGCGCCGGACCGGGCGGATACACGGCGGCCTTTTACGCCGCCGATAAGGGGAAAAAAGTCACGCTCGTCGAGCAAAATCGGCGGTTGGGCGGGATCTGCCTCAACGTCGGCTGCATTCCCTCAAAGGCGCTGCTCCACGCAACTGAAATTCTCCGTGAGGCGACGGACTCGGCGCAGCGCGGCATCGTGTTCGGGTCGCCAAAAGTCGACCTTGATCGACTACGAAAGTGGAAAGAGGCGATTCTGGAAAAACTTGGCCAAGGCATCAAAGGCCTGGCTCAACACCGGGGCGTACAGGTGGTTCACGGTCGAGGCCATTTCGAAGACTCCCAGACGCTCAGGGTCGAGACCACCGAGGGTCAAAAATTCATTCGCTATCAGAAAGCGATCATCGCGGTCGGCTCGAAACCCGCAATGCCGAATGCCTTCGACCTCGGCAACAAACGGATCATGACGTCGACTGAAGCATTGGAGCTGCCAGACATCCCGCAGGATCTCCTCATCGTCGGCGGCGGCTACATTGGTATGGAGCTCGGCACGGTTTACGCCGCCCTAGGCAGCAAGGTGGTCGTACTCGAAGCGTTGCCTTCGATTCTCACGGGCATTGACCCCGATCTGGTTCGCCCGGTGGCTCGGGCGGCACAAAAGGCCTTCAAGGAGATTCGCATCAATACCAAAGTCCTGAAGATGGCCACCGCCGGCAAGCAAATCAAAGTAACCATTGAAATGAACAAAGAGTCACGTGAAGAACTATACGACCGCGTGCTGGTCAGCGTCGGCCGTTCACCCAATTATGCCGATCTCGGTCTCGAGAATACGAAAGTCACTAAAGACGACAAAGGCTTTATTCAGTGCAATCCTCAGCAGCAAACAGGCGACCCTTACATTTACGCCATCGGGGATATCAACGGCGGAACGTTACTTGCCCATCGCGCCACCAAAGAAGCGAAAATCGCCGTGGAAGCCATGCTCGGCGAATCGAGCGCCTTTGAAAACATCGTGATTCCTGCGGTTGTCTACACGCACCCCGAGATCGCCTGGTGCGGTTTGACGGAGACCGAAGCGAAACAAAAAGGCATCGAGATCCAGATGGCCAAATTTTTGTGGGGCGCCTCCGGCCGCGCGCTCACACTCGACCGGCCCGACGGCTTGACCAAGCTCGTCATTGACCCCGATAGCGAGCGCATCCTGGGCGTGGGCATCGTTGGCGCCGGCGCCGGCGAGCTGATCAGTGAAGGCGTGCTGGCGGTCGAGATGGGAGCGACGGCGCGCGACATTGCCGATTCCGTGCACCCCCATCCGACGCTTTCTGAAACCCTGATGGAGGCCGCGGAGAGCTTTTACGGCACGGCAACGCATACGCTTTCGCGCCGCGACTCGTAACGCTTCAGCGACTTTCCTGGTTTCATCCTTTTTATTTCCACCAATCCTGGAGGAGGTGTTCTTGTTTCATTTCCACCGTTGGATGCTATAATCAACATTGTCGACGGGGGGTCTCATAAACATGAATCCCTCTCTCATAGAACTCTCCGGAGATGGCCTGACGGTCGAGAAGGTCGCTTCGGTTGCCCGCCAAAATAGCCGCGTCGAACTCACTTCAAACATCGACATACGAAACAAAATCTCGGCGTCTCGGCAACTGTTAGAAAGAAACCTCGCGGCCGGAGAGATCATCTATGGCGTCAACACGGGATTTGGCGCCAACGTCCGCTTTCTTATTCCCCAAAGTGATCTGTCCTTGCATCAGGAAAATCTCTTCCGGTGCCTCACCTGCGGTGTTGGCCAGCCGCTTGCCCAGGATGCCGTCCGCGCAGCCATGCTCTTGAGAGCGAATGCGCTCGCCAAAGGGCTTTCCGGCGTAAGAGTAGAGATCATCGAGCGACTGATCGACCTCCTGAATCACGGGATTACGCCGCTGGTGCCCCGCTACGGTTCCGTGGGAGCCAGCGGGGACTTAATTCCCTCCGCTTACATTGGTCGCGTCTTGCTCGGCGAAGGAGAGGTCCTCTATCAGGGAAAGAAGGTCGTCGCCGCTGAGGCGCTGCAAAACGCCAAAGTCGACCGGTCCAAACTCATGGCCAAAGAAGGGCTGGCGCTGATCAACGGGACAACCGTGATGACAGGCATTGGGGCTCTGGTAATTTATGATGGCGCGTATCTGGCCCTACTTGTGCTTGCCTGCGCAAGCTTAGCCATCGAGGCGCTTCAGGCCAACGGTGCCCCATTGGCGGAAGCGATCCATCGGGCTAAGAATCACCCCGGCCAGATGGCGGCGGCGGAGATCTGCCGCAAGCTGCTGCGCGACAGCCGGTATGTCCGGAATCTCGACGAGATTCGGGCCAAAGTCGGAGAGACTCGCAATGCAGCCGAGGGAAAAACGATCCGTTCCGAAGAAGCGATCCAGACTCCCTATTCATTGCGCTGCGTGCCGCAGGGAATCGGTCCCGTGCTGGATGCTTTGCGTGGACATCGACTCGTTTTGGAGCACGAGATCAATTCGGTCAACGACAATCCTCTCATTGACCCGCTAGAGGGCCGTGTCTACCACACGGGTAACTTCTACGGCGGGCATGTCGCGCGCGCTCTCGACAGCTGGAAAATCGATCTGGCGACCCTTGGCAATTGGCTTCACTCGATCATGGCCATGCTCGTTGATGACAGATTCAGCAACGGGCTTCCTCCCAACCTATCGCGGCAGCCCGGGCTGTCGTCGGGCTTCAAGGGGATGCAGCTTTGTCTCACGAGCTTGGTCTGCGCCATGCGCCATCTGGCCAACCCGAGCATGATCCATAGCTTGCCGACCGAACAGTACAATCAGGACATGGTCAGTCTGGGAACCCACGCAGCGCTTACCGCGATGGATATGACAGCGATAGCGCAAGACGCCGCCGCAATCTCACTGCTCGCTCTTTGCCAGGCCATCGACCTTCGGGGCGGCGGCAGCAGCTTGGGAACCGGTAATCGAGCCATCTTTGAGACGGTTAGAAAGGAGGTATCCACTTTAGAGAACGACCGATCGTTGGACAGCGACATCGCCCGGGTTTCCGAATTGATTCGAACAAAGCTGATCCCCATTCCCGAATTGGAGGGCGGTTTATGAATATCTTCAATGCCTTGCAACAGAGCAAAAATCGTTATCCCGAGAAAGAGGCCATCCTATTTGGCGCCGATCGTATCACCTACGCCGAACTCTATGATCAGGCGTCTCGCTTGAGTTCGGCCCTGAAGGAAATCGAGAATTTGCAAAGGGGCGAGCGCGTGGCGCTCTTCCTCCCGAATCGGCCTGAGTTCGTGATCTCTTACTATGCCGCGGCGGGCCTCGGCGCGATTGCAGTCTCGCTAAACGTCATGCTCAAGCGTGACGAAGTGAAATTTATTCTTAACGACTGCGAAGCGAAGATACTGATCACCTCCAGTCGGCTGCTTGATCAAGTGCCGGATGTCAACGAGACTCCCTCGCTCAGGAAAATCCTTTGCATCGATCATGCCGATCGCGCGGGCGTCATCGGAATCGATGCTCTATCAGCGCGTGCTCCCGCAGCCGGCCCGGCGGCCGAATTACCGCAAGATGAAGGCGCGGCGATCCTTTACACGTCGGGGACCACGGGTAAACCGAAAGGTGCTTTGCTTTCTCATGGAAATCTCATATCCAATGTCGCTGCGACTGTTCATCATACCCAGATGTCTTCCAATGACAGGCTCATCTGCTACCTGCCGCTGTTTCACTGCTTCGGTCAAAATTTCATCATGAATGCATCGATCAACTGTGGCGCGACCTTGGTGCTTCATGAGCGATTCCAGCCGGATGAGATTCTCGATTCCATGAAGTCGAACCGGGTCTCGATGTTTTTTGGCGTTCCGCCGGTCTATCTGCGTTTTCTCACAGTGCCGAAGATCGAAGAACACTTTCGCCAGGTCCGCTATTGCTTCACTGCAGCGGCACCGATGCCAGTGACGGTGGCCTGCCAATGGAGGGACCAGGTTGGGCAGACGATCTACGAGGGCTATGGCCTCACCGAGACCTCTCCTTTTGCCAGTTATAACCATGACGTTCACTATCGGGAGGGCAGCGTTGGGACCCCGATCAAAAATGTCGAGATGAAGGTTGTGGATGCCGAGGGACATGCTCTGCCGCCGGGCGAGCAAGGCGAGATCGCCATCAAAGGACCCAACGTGATGCTGGGCTACTTCCGTCGGCCCGAGGAAACCGCGGAAGTTATACGTGACGGCTGGTTTCTAACCGGTGACATTGGAAAGATGGACAGTGACGGCTACTTCTATCTCGTCGACCGGGCCAAAGACATGATCAATTTATCGGGCTTTAAGGTTTGGCCGCGCGAAGTTGAGGAGGTCTTGCTCCAGCACCCAAGCCTCAGCGAAATTGGCGTGGTCGGAATCGCAGATCACCTTTGCGGTGAGGCCGTCAAGGCTTTTGTCGTCTTGAAACAAGGCCAGTCGATTAGCCAACAGGAGCTGATCGATTATGCGCGCGAGCGCATGGCGGCTTACAAAGCGCCACGATATATCGAGTTTATCGACGCGCTACCGCGAAATCCCGCGGGAAAAGTCCTCAAGAGGGAGCTCAGAGCACGGGCAGAAGAGCCACAGAAGGCTACGGTAAAAGTAGCCTGAGGCCCATCATGTCAGAACGGGTCGCCATCATTGGCATCGGCTTTACAAAACTCCAGCCGGCCACGCCACTCTGTTCATTTAAAGAACTCGTCTTCGAAGCGGCGCAAAAAGCCTACGCCGACGCCGGCATTCGCTTTACCGCGATTGATTCATTTGTCACCTGTGCCGAAGACCTCAACGAAGGCATATCGATTTTCGACGAGTACACCCCGGATCAACTTGGCGCCGTGCAGAAGCCGATGCACACCCTAACACAGGATGGGCTCCACGGTATCGCCGATGCGCTGATGCAAATCCGCTCCGGGATCGCGGAAACGGTCGTCGTCGAGGCGCACAGCAAAGCTTCCAACATTTTGACTCCCGACTGGCTCCTCGACTACGCATTGGACCCGGTTTACAACCGGCCCTTGGATTTTTCTCCTCATGCCATTGCCGCTCTGGAAATGAACCGGTTTCTTACTCAAACCGGCATCACTGTGTCACACTGCGCGGAGGTGGTGATCAAGAACCGGCTCAACGCACGCCGTAATCCGCTAGCGGCGTACCCCCTAGAGACAGACCCGACAACCGAATTAGCGCCTTACCTCTGTTATCCGCTGCGTGAAAAAGAGCTGGCCAAGAACGCCGATGGCTGTGTGGTTGTCGTCTTAGCCAACGAAGCAGGGGCGAGCAAGGCTCGCAACCAACCCGCGTGGATCTTGGGTACGAGCTTCGCCAGTGACAGTCCGACTCTAGAATCGCGCCACTGGAGCAACGCTGAATATGCCCGCCTTGCAGCGCAAGCGGCCTACCGTCAAGCGGGTATTAAGGATCCCGGTAAGATCGATTTTTTTGAAGTCGACGATACCTATGCCTACAAGGAGCTGCAACATGTGATTGCGCTCGGCCTCTACGACGACCCCGTCAAGGCCGGCCGGGCAATTGAAACGGGCGAAACCCGGCCCGAGGGTAGAATTCCGGTTAACGTTTCTGGTGGGGCGTTAGGTATGGGTCTCCCGTTGGAAGCCAGCGGGCTGTACCGTATCGTCGAACTGGTTCTGCAGCTACGCGGTCAGGCTGGCGAGCGCCAGTTGTCACGGGCGAAAATCGGCCTGGCGCAATCGTGGCGCGGCGTACCCACGACGAGCGGCGCAGTCGTCATACTCGGATCGGAACCTCCTCATGTCTAGGCGAAGAGTGGCCGTCATTGGCGCTGGCATGACTAAGTTCATGCACCGCGCGCTTGAAACTCCGAAGGAGCTTGCCTGGTTGGCGGTCCAATCCGCTCTCGCTTCAAATCAACTTAAGCTCAAGCAGGTCGACTGCGTCGTTCTCGGTAGCGCGCCGGACGCTTTCGACGGGGTGCACATGAAAAGTGAGTATCTCTCCGACGGCTGCGGCGGATGGCGAAAACCGTTTCTTCGATGTTACGTCGGCGGCGGCACTGGTGTGTACGCAGTCGCTCAAGCTTGGGTTCAGGTCGCCTCCGGAATGTTCGACACCGCCGTTGTCGTCTGCGAAGAAAAGATGTCGACTTGCCAACCGCATCCTCAGGCAGCGTTTCTGACGATCTTTGATCCCATCACCGAACAGCCCTTGAAACCCAATCTGCTCTGGATCTTTGCTCTGGAACAGACCCGCTACATGGAAACGTACGGCATCACCGTTGAAGAGATCGCGCGCGTCTCGGTAAAAAACAAACGCAACGCCCTGAACCATCCGGCTGCTCAGCTCGGTGCCAAACTTACGGTGGAAGACGTTTTGGCTTCGGAAATCATGGCATGGCCGGTGCACCGGCTAATGGTGAGTCCGACCAGTGACGGTGCCGCAGCGGTCGTGCTCGCTTCGGAGGAAGTCGCCCGACGCGTCACAGATAAGCCGATCTGGATCCAGGGCGTCGGCTGGTGTCTCGATACCGCCTATTGGACGAACCGTGATCTTGCCTATCCTGAGTATGTCGAGAAGGCAGCCTGGATGGCCTACCGGATGGCCGGCGTCAAAGAGCCGCGAAAGGAAATCAATATCGCCGAGCCATACGATCCTTTCGCCTACAAGGAACTGCATCACCTCGAAGGTTTGCAACTCGCGCCGAAAGGGCAAGCACCGAAACTGCTCGCGGACGGCGTCTTTGATCGCAACGGCGACCTGCCCGTGACTCCATCAGGCGGTCTCCTCGGAGTCGGCAATCCGATCGCGGCGGCGGGCACGATGAAGCTTTGCGAGCTCTTCTGGCAGCTGCGTGGCGAAGCAGGAAAGCGCCAAGTACCGGGCAAGCCCGAGCGCGGCGTGGCCCAGGCCTGGGGAGATCTAATGCAGGTTGGGACAGTTGTCGTGATGGGGACGAAAAAACCGCAATGAACAAAACGCGTTCAAGGTTCAATGTTCGAAGTTCAATGTCCCTCGCCCCTCTCCAATCTTGAACCCACGAAGGACATCGGATGAAGCTATGAGTGATAAATATCCCGGCACGCCGCTCGACAAAGGCGAATTGAAACGCGGCAAAATTTTCATGACTTCGTATGTGCCGAAACTGCGCTACTGTTGGGATACCGGCGAAGCCATAGGTCGCTATCTCGAAGAACTCAGAAACGGGCGGCTGATCGCTCGCAGCTGCAATGGCTGTCAAAGGATCATGATTCCGCCGCGCATGTTTTGCGAACGCTGCTTTCGTCCGACCGATGAATGGGTTTACGTGAAGGATACTGGCAGGATTCTCACCTTTTCTCTTTGCTACGTCACCTGGGAAGTACGGCGCTTGAAGCAACCGCAGATCCCGGCGGTGATCGAAATTGATGGCGCTTCGCCCGGCATGGGCATCCTGCATCTAGTCAAGAAGGCGCCACTGAAACAAGTGCGAGTTGGCATGCCGGTGCGGGCGGTGTGGCGAACGCCGTCACAGCGGCGGGGAAGTGTAACTGACATCTCCTATTGGGAACCCGATAGCCTAAACAAAGAGGTGGGATGAGAGTATCAGCGCGAAAACACGATCATACCGCATGGTCAGGAGCAATCCCGCTTACATCGTTGTATACCGCCGGCGTCGGCGGCCAGATCTTTTTCGATGCACTCAAGCAGCGCGGCAAGCTCATCGGCACCCGTTGCCGGCCTTGCAAGCAGGTTTATCTGCCGGCGCGATCCTTTTGCGAACGTTGTTTGGGCGCACTCATCGATCAAGTGGAGGTCAAACCAACTGGCCGGCTCGTTAGTTACACCATTTGCCACGTTGACCGTGATCGTAGACCGCTACGTCGCCCCCAAGCTTTGGCGCTCGTGCAACTAGACGGCGCCACCACGATGCTGCTCCATTATTTGCTCGATGTCACTGGCCCCGATCAGATAAGTATTGGCGCCCGCGTTCAAGTGATCATCAAACCAAAGCGGCGACGCATCGGATCCATTCTCGACATCGAAGGTTTTCGACCTATCAAATGAAGCCAAATGCTTTCGCGATGCGATAAGGAGGGAATAAGTATGGAAAGCGAAAAGGATCGTTTCGGCGAATTCATAAAGCTGCTCGAGCGCGCCAAAGAGGATATCTATTTCGCGGCCAAGGACCAGGAGCTGATGGCGAAACTCAAACAAGAGCTCAAAAAGGTCGACAGGCCGGAAGGCGAGGTACCCGAGCTACATTGTCCGAAATGCCACGGCAGACTGGAAAGCTATATGTTCATGAAACTTTCCCTCGATCGCTGCCAGTCCTGCGGCGGTGTCTGGTTCGATAAGGATGAGATCGACGCGATTGCGGGGCTTGTGGGCCGGAGTCCGCTTTTTTCCCCGATGACGTGGGCTCCGTGAAGCAACGGCGAGCGCGATGAAGGTTTCACGCGCAGTGAACTGAAGCGAATTGATGGGTTCGGATGAACAAGTAAAGGCACAAGATTTTTCGCCGAAGGGGGGCGTTATGCATTATGAGGCGGAACCTAGCGTTCGGGACATCATGATGAGTTCGCCAATCACTCTGCAAAAAGATGACAGACTGAGTCTCGCGGAGGAAGTCATGACCGGTGGACGGGTCCGGCATGTACCGATTCTGGATGGAGAACGTCTAGTCGGCGTGTTGAGCCAAGCGGATCTTTTCCATTCTACATTCGCCAAGGCTTTGCATCTTCGTCCCGCCGAACAGCGAGAATTTGTAAATTCGATCAAGATCGAGGACGCGATGAGTAAGCATGTATTCTCGGTTCGCGCCGATACCTCGATCCGAGCTGCCGCGCGCTTGATGATGGAAAAGAAGCTTGGCTGCCTGCCGGTAGTCCAGGGAGAACGACTCGTCGGGCTTGTCACCAAGGGCGACATGTTACGCTATCTCGCCGAGCGGAAAGACGAAGAAGTCGCGATCGCCGTCGATATCGTTTGTTGAACAAAATGGTTAGGACCACTTCTGGAGTTTCCTCGAGCGCCACGGCGGCACGGCTGTTTTTCGACTTCTTCACGCAATCCGGTGTGACTTTGTTTCATTCCGATGCTTCGTTAAGTAGGGGATAAACGGCGTGCCGCCGGTCCCTATGGAGTTGGGATTGCGAGCATCTGCTCGGCTTTGCTTGTTAATATAGCTGTGCGCGTATTCCAGATGGGTGGAACGGAAACGGCAAACCCCGTCGATGGCGGCATTGTAGGCGTCGCGCAGCGTCGGCCGCGCCTTCCTGTGACGCATGACATACTGGCGCACTGAAGGTCCTGCCTCCACTGCTTCTATAAATGCCCTGTGTCCGGGGGGCATGTAGTCACGCATTTCGTTTAAGTAACTGCGCAACATATCTTCGGCGTGCGTCAAACCAAGTACGGCGTCGAGGGCGGGAATAATCGAACTCTGCGCGCCGGTTTCGCCACGGAACTTTTGCGCCTTACCCGCATAGTCCTCGACTCCTTCGTAGACTACCCCTGACGGAATGCTCGGCTGATTGGCCCAGCCATGGATGTAGGGCCTTACACGACGGAAATAAACGTAAGGGTCGCAGCGCTCCGGCATGCGCAAGAGGATTTTGTTCATTGCCTCGACGGCTCTGGCAATAGTTGCCAAGGAGTCGGCAACGCGCTCCGGCTCTTCATCCACGACTGCCCGCTGAGCTGCGACAATGGCCTCAAGCGCCGCACCCGCGGCGGCTTCGATAGCCACATGGATGAGCACAAACCACTCTTCATCCTGACCGCCGAGAAAATTCTGCAGCAGGACAATATTGCCAACCTCGATCGGATTATGGCTATCGACTCTTCTCCAGTTGTCGAGCACGTAGGAAGCGTAGGAGAGCACCGGCGGGCGCCCGAGCATCCGCGCCACCTGATGCCACGGCACGGCCAGGGATGATGGAAGCAAACTAACCGTTTCCTTTTCTCCCCAGACATAGGCATGGCCAATGAAAGAAAGAATCACCATAGCTTTCTTTCTTTCCCGATCATGACCAAGTCTCGCGACGTCAAGCAGCGGCAGTTGTCTAATAAAGCTTCGAATCCTGCCGGTCAGCATCAGCTTCGGCAACTCACTCCCTATTTCTTCCCAAGCAGCGAACTCCTTGGGCAAGCAATCCAGAGGGTCCGGCCTAGGCAAAAAGCCGCGCTCGGCACCCACTTCGTAAGAGTCCAACTGAATGAACATAGACTCTCTGTTCAAAGTTCAAGGTTCAAAGTTCAAAGTTCAACACGGTCCGCGCTATCAACATTCAACATTGAACTTTGGATCATCCCTGCCTATCCGCCCAACGCGTATTTCCAGATCGGCAATGAGATCTTCCATATCTTCGACGCCGACGGATAGTCGAATAAGCCCGTCGTCAAGACTTCAGCAACCTGACTACCTGATCCACTTCTTCTTCTGGGGCAGTGGCGGTTCAAGAAGGGCGCCAACGGTAAGATCCACTACATCCGGTGTTTCCATGGTTTTCTGAAAACGCGCGCTCTCGCTAACGAGCCGACGAGGTAGCCTCTCTCGAACACCGGCGGAGTGCGGCCAACGCTGCGAGCACGCTGGGCAGGATCTCCGCCATACGATCACCTCCGTTGGGCCATCAGAGACACGGCGCGTCGAATCTCCTCGATGGCTTGGGGATTTTCCAGCGCGGATAAATCACCCGGTTCTTCGCCCAAATAGCCGGCGCGAATCACGCGCCGCATCACCTTGGCATTGCGCGTTTTGGGTAGATCGCTGACGAATCTCACGGCCTCCGGCTTAAGCGGCTTGCCGAGGGCATGAGCCACTTTTTCTTTCAGCGCCTCAGCCAGAGATTCATCGCCGCACTCTCCGGGCTTCAGAACGCAAAAACAGATCACGGCTTCTCCTCGAACTGGATCGGGAATACCGATCGCAGCCGCCTCACTCACCGCCGCGTGACCGACCAACACCGATTCTATCTCGGCGGGACCGACGCGTTTGCCGGCAACTTTGATCGTGTCATCGGAACGGCCGAGAATGTACCAGAGCCCATCGGGATCGATGGCGGCCCAGTCGCCGTGGACCCAGAGATCGGTAAACCGTGACCAGTAAGTTTGAATATAGCGCTCGGGATCTTTCCAGAAGCCGCGCGTCATACCGATCCAGGGCTTGCGGAGAACAAGCTCACCAACTTGATTGCGCACGGAACGGCCGTGATCATCGACGACGTCGGCGGCCATGCCCGGCACTGGTCCTGCAAAGGCACAGGGTTTTAGCGGCGTCAGCACGTTTCCCATGACAATGCCGCCGGAGATTTCCGTGCCGCCGGAGTAATTGATGATCGGCAGGCGGCTTTTGCCAACTTTTTCAAAAAACCAGCGCCACGGGTCGGGATTCCACGGCTCGCCGGTGGAGCCGAGAAGACGCAACGTGGAGAGATCGCGGCCGTTTAAGTGCTCGTCGCCATGGCGCATGAGCGCGCGCACCAGCGTCGGCGAGACGCCAAGAATAGTCACCCGATGATGCTCCACCAGCGACCAGAGCCGATCCGGCGCGGGATAATCGAGCGCGCCGTCGTAAAAAAGCATCGTCGCGCCGAGCAGTGTCGTGCCGAAGACTTCCCACGGCCCCATCATCCAACCCATGTCGGTGACCCAGTAGAGCGTGTCGGACTCCCGCAGGTCCAAGCCAAAGGCAATGTCCTGAGCCGCTTTGATCGGAAAACCGCAGTGGCTGTGCACTGCGCCTTTCGGTTTTCCTGTAGTTCCGGAGGTGTAGATGATCATGAGCGGATCTTCGGCATCGGTACGTTCCGTGGTCGCATAGTGCGACTGTCCTGCTAACAGCTCATGCCACCAGAGATCGCGACCCGGCACCCAGGGAATACCAATTCCTACACGCTTGAGAACGATGGCATGACGGATGGAACCGACGTTTGCGATACCAGCGTCGGCAACGGGCTTCATCGGTACAATATGGCCGCGGCGGTAAAAGCCGTCGCAGGTGATGATCGCTTTGGCTTCAGCGTCGGCAAGGCGGGTGCTGAGCGCGTCGGCGCCATAGCCCGAAAAGAGCGGCAGCACAATGGCACCGATCTTTACAACGGCCAACAGAGCTACAGCGATCTCCGGCACCATCGGCATGTAAAGTGCGACCACGTCGCCTTTCGTAACTCCCAAGTCCCGCAACGCATTAGCGAGACGATTGACCTCACGATACAGCTCGGCATAGGTAAGTGCCCGTTTCGTGCCTTCCTCCGCCTCCCAACGAACCGCGACGCGCTCCTCTGTGGGTTCGCCTATTCGCTTGTCCAAACAGTTGTGGACGATGTTTAACTTGCCGTCCACGCACCAGCGTGTCCACGGGATGCCACGGGAGGTATCGAGAATTTTGGAATACGGCTGATAGAACTCGATCTGGAGCTCGTTTAGCACTGCGGCCCAGAACCACTCGAGATCCTGTGTCGAACGGCGTATCAAGTCATCGAAAGACGCAATCCCATGGCGCTCGAGGAACGGTTTTAGCCGGCTCCGCTCCAAGTACTCGGGCGTCGGTTGCCAAACGATCTCGCCGCCAAATTCGAATCGTTCCATGGTGTGGCTCTTACAACCCAGCCTTTTTCGCCAGCTCCTCTACGACGCTGTAGGGATCGATTCGTCGCTCAGCAATGCGCTCTGCCTGCCTGTCCAGCGCTTCATCACCTACTTTCTTTGCCAGCTGGACAAAAACTCGATCGCCTAATAGCGCCAGCAATTCCTGCCGGCAAAGCTTAACTCGTTTTCTCCAGTAGCTCCCGTTGCCGACACTCTTCACCCTGTGCTCATCGATGTTGTTTACCAGCAAATGAATGCCTTCATTTTTCACCGCGGAAGTCGGCACGATGGGGATATTGCCATCGCCGAATAACGCTTCGAGCTGCTGAATAGCTTGCTCGGCTCCGGGAAGATCGGTCTTGTTCACGGCGAGAATATCGGCGACCTCGGCAATGCCGGCTTTCATCCCTTGCACCTCATCACCAATCTCAGGCATCAGCACCACAACGACGGTATGAGCGAGTGCGGCGATCTCAAGCTCGTCCTGCCCGACGCCGATGGTCTCAACGATGATGATGTCCTTCCCCGCGCCATCGAGGAGATGAACGGCGTCCCGAACGGCGGCTGACAGTCCGCCGGCGCTGCCTCGAGTTGCAAAGCTGCGTATAAAAACACCAGCGTCGAGGAAATGATCGCGCATCCGTACCCGGTCTCCGAGCAAGGCGCCGCTTGAGAAAAGGCTGCTTGGGTCTACCGCAAGAATGCCCACTCTCTTTTCGTGCTGCCGGTACTCAGCAGTCAGGCGATCAATGAGGCTACTCTTTCCTGTTCCCGCCGCGCCCGTCACGCCGATGACGTGAGCTTTGCCGGTGTGCGGGTAGATCGCTTTAATGACGGTCCTCGCCTTAGGATCGCCGCTTTCGATCAGCGTCATCGCTGAGGCCAGCGCGCGCATGTCGCCGGCTACAATCCGTCGCGTGAGGCTCATAAGATTGGTTTCAGCCATCAGGCTGTCAGCTTTCAGCAAGAGGTCTTTGAGTCAACAACCTCCTTCTTAGGAGGCCCGATGCTTAAGTAGCCAGCCGAATTCTTCGCTGACTGCTGATGGCTTCTTGTCATTTCAACAGCTCTTTCGCGATAATCATGCGTTGCACCTCCGAGGTCCCCTCGCCGATCTCGCAGAGCTTGGCATCGCGAAAATAGCGCTCCACCGGATAGTCTTTGAGATAACCATAGCCGCCGTGGATTTGGACGGCTTTGGCAGCTGCGCGCGTGGCGGTTTCAGAAGCGTAGAGCTTGGCCTCAGATGCTGCCTTGGAGAAAAGCTCCCCGCCGTCTTTTAAACGCGCAGCACGATGGACTAATAGACGCGCGGCATCGATCTCCGTCGCCATGTCGGCAAGCATCCACTGAATCGCTTCATATTCGGCTATCGGCTTGCCGAACTGTTTTCGTTCCCTGGCGTAGTTTAGCGAGGCTTCAAAGGCGGCGCGCGCGATACCGACCGCCATGGCGCCGATGCCGATGCGGCCGCCTTGCAGCACCCGCAGGACATCTTTGAACGCACCGTGGAGTTCGCCGAGAAGATTTTCCTTGGGCACCCGCAGATTTTCAATCTGCAGCCCCGCCGTATCCGACGCACGCACGCCAAGCTTGTTTTCCGGCTTGCCGGCGCTCAAGCCCGGCGAGCTGCGCTCGACAACGAAAGCCGAAATCCCGTTCTTTCCCCTAGAAGAATCTGTAGATGCCATAATCACGTAGACACCTGCCAGCGAGCCTTGAGTGGTGAACTGCTTCTCGCCATTGAGAACCCAACGATTGTCTTCGAGCGTTGCTCGGGTCTTAAGGGCAGCCGCATCGGAGCCGGCGCTTGGCTCGGTTAACGCCCACGCACCGAGCTGCTCACCGCGGGCCAAAGGGGGCAGGAACTGTCTCTTTTGCGCTTCGTTGCCGATGATGAGGATATGCTCGCTGCAGAGCGAATTATGCGATGCGACTGTCAGAGCAACCGCAGCGTCAACCCGAGCAATCTCCTCAATGATGATGGCCGCGCTTAAGGCATCAAGCCCCGCGCCACCGTACTCTTGCGGAATATGGATGCCCATGAGACCGAGCACGGCCATCTTGGGAATAAGCTCGCTTGGGAATCGTGCCGCTTCGTCGCGCGCCGAGGCCCCGGGGAGAATTTCCTTCTCGGCAAACTCGTAAACCGTTTGCCTTAGAAGCTTCTGTTCTTCGGTTAACTCGAAGTCCACCTGAATTTCCGCTCCTGCCGTCTTGCTACCTAATCTTCCCTTACGGCGCTCAGCTATGGCTCTGTGCCTGTTGCCGATTTTTCCCCTGCCTCATTTGCGGGACTGCTTTTACAAACTTCACAATTTCATCCAGCGGTACGCCAGGGGTAAAAATCTCCTTGACCCCAAGTGTTTTAAGCTTGTCGATGTCCTCATCCGGCACGATGCCGCCGCCGAAGACGACAATACCTTGAGCCTTGTTTTTTTTAAGCAGCTTCATCACTTCGCCGAACAACGTCATGTGAGCCGCGGAATGGACGGAGAGTCCGATCGCGTCCACGTCTTCCTGTAGCGCCGCGCTGGCGATCTCAGCCGGTGTGTTGTGAATACCCAAGTAGATCACTTCGATGCCGGCATCGCGCAGCGCCCGCGCAACAATCTTGACGCCGCGGTCATGACCATCAAGACCCACCTTGGCGACCAGAACGCGGAGCTTCTTATCTAACAGATTTTTCGCTTTACCCTTCATTATGCCACACGGCGTTTGGAGCACTGGAGCGTTGGAATGATAGGTTCTTCATAAGCTTGCCACTTCTCGATACTCGCCGAAAACTTTTCGAAACACATCGCAGATCTCGCCCACGGTGGCTTCGGCGCGCACCGCGTTCATGACTGCCGGCACGAGATGACCGTTGGACTGTGCTGCCCTTGCGAGCTCCTCCAGTGCCGAGACGACTGCTTTGCCATTGCGAGTTTTCTTGCGCTGTCTGAGCCGCTGGACTTGCTTTTTCTCCACACCTCCTTTGATTTTCAAGATCCGTACCCGCTGCTCCTCCGGCTCAGTAAACCCATTGACCCCGACGATGACACGATCGCCATGATCCACTTCTCTCTGATAGGCCAGGGCGGCGCGATGGATTTCTGCCTGAGGAAAGCCACGCTCGATCGCCTGAACCATGCCGCCCATTTCATCAAGCTTGTCAAAATAGGCTTTCGCCTCGGCTTCCATCCGGTTGGTTAACGATTCAACGTAGTAGGAACCGCCCAGCGGATCCACCGTGTGAATGACGCCGGATTCGTGCGCGAGAATCTGCTGTGTGCGAAGAGCAATCTTCACTGCCTCTTCGGTTGGGAGCGCCAATGTTTCGTCCAAAGAATTGGTGTGAAGTGACTGGGTCCCCCCGAGCACGGCCGCAAGCGCTTGGAGCGTTACCCTCACGATATTGTTATAGGGTTGTTGCGCAGCGAGCGCACAGCCGGCGGTTTGGGTATGAAAGCGCAGAGCCAGCGAGGCGGGGTTTGCCGGATTAAATCGTTGCTTCATCTCGTGGGCCCACACGCGCCGCGCCGCTCGATACTTGGCGATCTCCTCAAAAAAGTCGTTGTGCGCGTTGAAGAAAAAAGAAAGTCGGGGAGCAAAATCATCGACCTTCAAGCCGGCTTCGATGGAGGAGCTTACATAGGTCAATCCGTCATAGAGGGTAAAGGCAAGCTCTTGCACGGCCGTAGCACCAGCCTCGCGGATGTGGTAGCCGCTGATGCTTACCGGATGATAGCGCGGCGCCGATTCGACGCAAAAGCGAATGATGTCGTTAACGATCTTGAGCGAAGGAGCCGGCGGCGAGATCCATTCTTTCTGCGCGATATATTCCTTCAGGATATCGTTCTGGAGCGTTCCCTGAAGATCTTGGAATTTGACTCCTTGGCGCTCGGCAACCACCAGATACATGGCGAAGAGAACGATAGCGGGACCGTTGATCGTCATGGAAACGCTCACTTGGTCGAGAGAGATACCGCGGAAAAGCGTTTTCATGTCGGACAACGAATCAATCGCGACGCCGCAGCGGCCCACCTCGCCGCGGGATTTCGGATCATCGGAATCGTAGCCCATGAGCGTGGGCATGTCGAAAGCAACTGAGAGTCCCATGTTTCCTTGTTTGAGCAGATAATGGTAGCGAGCGTTACTCTGTTCCGCTGTTCCGAAGCCGGCAAACTGGCGCATCGTCCAGAGGCGGCCCCGGTACATGGTGGGATAGATACCGCGGGTAAAGGGGAACTCTCCGGGCGCGCCTAAGTCACGCTCGTAATTCAGATCGCCTATATTTTCGGGGTAGTAGACCCTTTCGATCTCAATGTTGGAGAGATTTCTAAAACGCTTCTCAGCGGATCTCATGGGCCTCGTCTCCATGGATCAGCCGGCGCGCAATCACCCAGCGTTGAATTTCCGCGGTCCCTTCGTATAGCGTCGTGATACGGGCGTCGCGGAAAAACCGCTCGACGGCAAATTCCTTTGTAAAGCCGTAGCCGCCGAAGATCTGGATCCCTCTGTAAGCAATGCGATTAGCCGCTTCCGAGGCAAACAGCTTGGCCATCGCCGCTTCCTTGGTGACCGACCGGTGATTTTCCAGCAGCCACGCCGCGCGATAGGTCAACAGCCGCGCTGCGTCGATCTCGGTGGCCATGTCGGCGAGCATCCATTGAATGGCTTGAAACTCGCCTATGGCATGGCCGAATTGATGGCGCTGCTTGGCATGCGCCACGGACTCCTCCAGACAGCCTTGCGCAATACCCAACGCTTGGGCGGCGATACCGATCCTGCCGCCGTCGAGGCTTGACAGAGCGATCTTGAATCCATCGTTCTCGTGACCTAGAAGATTGTCGCTCGGTACACGGCAATCGTGGAACAAGAGCTCCGCCGTGTCGGAAGAGCGAAGCCCCAGTTTGTCCTCGAGCCGGCCGACCGTAAAACCTGGAGTGTTTTTCTCCACGACAAAGGCGGAGATTCCATGTTTGCCCAGGGAAGGATCAGTTACGGCGAAGACGATAGCAAGGTCGGCATACTTTCCATGAGTGATGAAGACTTTGCTGCCGTTGATCACGTAAGACCCGTCAGATTTGACCGCGTGTGTCTGAATGGCCCCAGCATCCGAGCCTGCGCCCGGTTCCGTGAGCGCGTAGCAACCTAGACGCTCGCCCCGGGCAAGCGGCGCCAGATATTTTTTTTTCTGTGCTTCGCTGCCGAACTTGAGCAAAGGCGCGCACACCAGGGAATTGTTAACGCTTACGATCACGCCAAGCGAAGCCCAAACCTTTGAAATCTCCTCCATGGCGAGCACGTAGGAAATGACATCCATGCCGGCGCCGCCGAACTCCTCCGGCACCAACATCCCCAGAAATCCCATCTCGCCGAGACGATGAACCAGCTCGGCAGGATAGGCGGCCTCGCGATCCATCCGGCTTGCCAAAGGCTTCACCTCTTTCTCGGCGAAGCTTGCCGCCATCTCTTTGACCAGCAGTTGTTCTTCGGTCAGCTCGAAATCCATTGGACAGTTCCGAGTCCCGGGCCTCGGGTTTCGAGTTCCGAACTATCCTGAACCTCGAAACTCCAAACTCGAAACTAGTTCTTACCGCTCTACCATCATCGCTATCGCCTCTCCACCGCCGATGCACAGGCTCGCAACGCCGCGCCTGAGATCTAAGTCCTCAAGGGCGTGAAGCAGGGTGGTGAGAATTCGTGCCCCGCTCGCTCCGAGGGGATGCCCCAACGCGATGGCGCCCCCTCTGACGTTAACCTTGCCGGGATCCAGACCCAGTTCTCGATTGACGGCAATGGAGCATACCGCGAAAGCTTCATTAATTTCGAACAAGTCCACGGAGGCGACGCTTCGACCCGTCCGCTGCAGCAGGGACAAGATCGCTTTTGCCGGCGCGGTCGTGAACCATGCCGGCTCAGTGCCGTAGGCTGTGTAACCGATGATTTTCGCCATCGGTTTGAGCCCCAGAGCCCGCGCTTTCTCTTCCGACATAACCACAACGGCTGCCGCGCCATCGCTGATCGAAGACGCGTTCCCCGCGGTAATACTGCCATTACTTTCAAACGCTGGTTTCAACTGCGACAGTTTGGCGAAATTGACGCGCTTCGGCTCTTCGTCTGCTGAGATCACTGTATTCTCCAGGGACTCGCTCGGCACGCTTACCGAGACAAGCTCCCGCTTAAAATCCTCTTGAGCCTGCGCCTTTAGTGCTCGTTGGTAACTCGCGATTGCGAATTCGTCTTGCTCCGCCCTGCTGATCTCAAGCGTACGTGCGCATATCTCCCCGGCTGCTCCCATATGAAACTGATTATAGGCGTCCCACAGCCCGTCATGGATCATACTATCGACAAGTTCTCCTGAGCCCATACGATAGCCGGCGCGCGCCTTCATCAAGAGATAAGGTGCATTGCTCATACTTTCCATTCCACCCGCGACGACGATATCGACATCGCCCGCCATAATCGCTTGAGCGGCGCACATGACAGCCTTTAATCCCGAGCCGCAGACTTTGTTGATCGTCATACAGCTTATTTCGTGAGGAAGTCCGGCTCCGAGAGCGGCTTGCCGCGCGGGGGCTTGGCCCAGGCCCGCTGCCAGGACATTCCCCATGATCACCTCTTCGACCTGAGCCTCTTGCAGCTGAGCTCTTTTCAAAACTTCTTGGATTACGATACTCCCTAGCCGGGTGGCGGAGAGCCCACTCAGCTTTCCCTGCAAGCTTCCGATCGGGGTGCGTGCGGCGCTAACGATGACGGGGTGTTTCATGATGACCTCCGAGAAACGGGGCGTGAGAACGCCGGTTGCGCGTGACCCGGTGGCGCGACCCCGTGAACATCACACATCCTGACATTTTTGTCTCCCGTGGCACGAGAACCCATGAGGACAAATTCTTTGGCGCAATAAGTGAAAACGATAATGCCGCACGGCCTGAAGGAGGAATCGAAGGGATTGCCCAGGCTTGACTGTCTGTGTGAAGGAGAAATCGGCGACTCTCGGCTTCGCGTAGCTTCCACGTTGAGTCCCTTTCTCAGCAACAAAACAATGACCTAGGAAAATTATAGCAGAAAAACATGGGCCGAAACATAGTTCACAAACAATGCCTCGGGTGCTAAGATGAACTCGAATGGATTTGCAGGGCCATGACGTGAGCCGCAGACCAGACGACCATGCCTAGAAAAACCATCAAGGACTTCAACGTCGAACGGCTGCAGATCCTGGACGAGCACGGCGTTTGTGACGAAGAACTGCGACCGCCCCTCTCCGACGCGCAAATCCGTAGCCTCTACGAATGGATGATTCTCGCGCGCGTCTTTGACGAAAAAGCCTACAAACTGCAACGCGAAGGACGACTCGGGACTTACGCCTCGATCCTTGGTCAAGAGGCCGCCCAGATCGCAAGTGCTTTAGCGCTCGAGCCCTCGGACTGGATGTTTCCTTCCTTCCGTGAGCCGGGAGCGTCCATGGTCAGGGGATTGCCGCTCAGAATGATCTTGCAATACTGGTCTGGCGACGAACGCGGCAGCATTATTCCGCAGGGACAAAACGATTTCCCTATTTCGATCCCGGTGGCGACGCAGATTCCGATTGGGGCTGGTGTCGCTTGGGGCGCCAAATACAAAGGTGATAACATCGCTGTCCTTGTTTTTCTCGGCGACGGCGCGACTTCCAAAGGAGACTTTCACGAAGGGCTGAACGCTGCGGGAGTTTTCTCTTTGCCCGTGGTGTTTTTCTGCCAAAACAATCAATGGGCGATTTCGGTTCCGCGCCATCGCCAGACGGCAGCCGAGACCTTGGCGCAAAAAGCCATCGCCTACGGATTTCCGGGTATTCAAGTTGACGGCAACGATGTCTTCGCCGTTTACAGCGCCACCGACGAGGCGCTCAAGCGGGCGCGCGCGGGCAAGGGCCCAACGCTTATCGAAGCCGTAACCTACCGAATCGGCGATCACACCACCGCAGATGATGCCACCCGTTATCGTAGCACAGAGGAAGTCGCGGAGTGGAAGAACAAAGATCCCATCGACAGGCTTATAAAATATATGGCGACGAAGAAGCTTTGGGACGAAGCCTATGGGCAGAAAGTCACCGCCCAAGCGCGCGAGCGCGTCGAGGCAGCGGTGAACGAACAAGAAAACACGCCGGCGGCGGATGCAAAAGATATTTTCCTCCACACCTTCCAAGAGCTACCGGCGGAGCTGGCGAGGCAGCTGGAAGCTTTCCTTAATGAAATCGGGCAGCGCGATGGCAACGGAGCTCACAATGGCTAAGCGCACTATGGTCGAAGCCATCAATTTGGCTCTCCAGCAAGAGATGACGAACGATCCCTCCGTACTGATACTAGGCGAAGACATCGGCAAAGACGGTGGCGTTTTTCGGGTGACGCAGGGCTTGATCGAGCAGTTTGGTGAAAAACGGGTAGTGGATACCCCTGTTTCTGAATCTGCCATAGTGGGACTCGCTATCGGACTGGCAGTTTACGGGCTCAGACCCATCGCCGAGATTCAATTCGAGGGATTTAGCTTCGCGGCTCTGGAACAGCTATCTTGCCACGCAAGTCGCATTCGCACGAGAACCCGCGGGCGATATCAATGCCCGCTGGTCGTGCGCATCCCCTACGGCGGCGGGATTCGCGCGCCGGAGCACCACTCGGACAGCAATGAAGCCCACTTCGTTCATATCCCAGGCCTAAAGGTCGTCGTGCCCTCGACTCCGTACGAGGCGAAAGGATTGTTGCTCTCGGCAATTCGCGATCCGGACCCGGTCATTTTCATGGAACCGAAGCGAATTTACCGCGCCCTGCGCGAGGAAGTTCCGGACGACGAGTATTCGATTCCTTTAGATCGTGCCAGGGTTGTAGGTGACGGCAGTGACGTCACCCTGATCGCATGGGGCGCGATGCTGCATGTCACGCTCCAGGCCGCCAAATTGATGGCGGCCAAAGGAATCAGCTCGGAAATCATCGACCTGCGCACCCTGTCTCCGCTGGATAGTAACACGCTCATTGATTCGGTTAAAAAAACGAAGAGAGCCGTGGTCGTTCACGAGGCGCCACGAAGCTGCGGCGTCGGTGCAGAAATTGTCGCTCGCATCAATGAAATGGCGCTGGTCTATCTCGAAGCTCCGGTCGAAAGAGTGACCGGCTTTGACACCGTCACGCCGTTGCCCAAACTGGAGAAGCTCTATTTGCCCGACGTCGGCAGAGTAGTTCACGCAATTGATCGAGTGATGAATTTCTAGTCCAGCTTTTGCAGAGTAGGGGCATGGCCAAAGAGTTTCGCCTACCCGACATCGGAGAAGGCATCGCCGAAGCCGAGATCGTGAGATGGCTGGTCCAGGAAGGCGCTTTGGTCAAGGAAGACCAAAATTTGGTCGAAATCGAAACCGACAAGGCCATCGTCACGCTCCCGTCACCCTATGAGGGAACAGTGACCTCGCTGCACGGCAAGGAAGGCGACATCATCAAAGTGGGGCAAGTTTTAGTAAGCTTCGGTGATGGTATAGAAAGCACTCCACCCCCACCTGAGAAAAAAGACCCGGGCAGCGTCGTGGGAACTATCGGCGAGCAAGAAGAATTCGTGGCGCCATCCGAAGCCCCTAAAGCAATCCTGGCGACTCCGGCCGTGCGCCACCGGGCTAGAGAGCTCAGAGTTGATCTAGCCAACCTTCATGGCAGCGGGCCCGGCGGCAGAATCACGAGAGACGATGTAGAGCGCGCCGTGGAAAAACAAGCGGTGAAGGGCACGCCCGAACCTGACGCTTATGGCGCCGTTGATAGGATCCCGCTGCGCGGGCTGCGCAGAACGATAGCGAAACGCATGCAGGAGGCCCGGCAGCGTGTACCTGACGTCACGATTTGGGAAGACGCGGATATTACCGATTTAGATAGCGTGCGTTTGAAAGAACGGAAAATGGCCGCGGAAAAAGGGATTAGATTAACTTACCTCCCCTTTGTCATCAAGGCGGCTCTCGCGGCGCTAAGAGCTCATCCCTATTTAAATGCCACACTGGACGACGAAACCGAGCAAATCCTCGTCAAGAAATATTACAATATCGGAATTGCAGTCGATACCTCTGATGGCCTGATGGTATTCAGCATCAAACAAGCAGATAAAAAAAATATCCTTGAGCTGGCCAAAGAGATAAGCGTGCTAGCGGAAAAGGCGCGCACACGCAAGCTTGATCTTGCCGAGCTGAAGGGGAGCACTTTTACGATCACCAATTACGGCGTCATCGGCGCAAGCTATGGCACGCCCATCATCAACTACCCCGAGGTGGGCATCCTGGGTATTGGCAAGATTCAGGACCGGCCAGTGGTCAGAGACGCTCAGGTTGCTATCCGCAAGATCATGCCGCTTTCTCTCGCGTTCGACCATCGCGTCATCGATGGCGTTGAAGCCGCTCGATTCCTGAATGTCGTAATCGAGCACCTCGAAGATCCGGATCTGATGCTGATTGAAGGCAAGTAACCGAAGTCCCGTTTCCTTCGGGGAAAACAGGAGCTATAGATGGCCTCGGCGATAGCGTGCCACGGCCGGGTTGACCTTGGTCTTTTTTCCTTGTTCCCAGAGGTAAAATCCCTTGCCATTCTTGGCGCCGTAAAAACCCGCCGCCACGAGCTTGCGCAGCAAATCCGGGGCCTGGTAGTTAGGCCCAATTTCCTCCCGCAAAACGTCTGCAATCGCCAGAGTCGTATCCAAGCCGACGAAGTCTAAAGTAGTTATTGGGCCCATCTTGTGGCCAAGGCACAGGGTGGTCTTGTCGGCATCTTCGCAGCTCATGATTCCTTCTTCTACAACCTTAACGGCCTCCATCAAGAAGGGAACAAACATGCGGTTGACGCCAAAGCCGGCTTTGTCCTCGGCAAAGATCGGTTCTTTGCCTAACTCATTGCAGAAGGCGGTAACCTTTTCCCACGTCTCGTTCGATGTCAGCAGCCCGCGAATGAGTTCGCAGCCTGGTTGAATCGGCACCGGATTCATGAAGTGCATCCCCATGAAACGATCCGGAGACGCGTAAACACTCGCGAGGCGGGTGATGGAAATCGAAGAGGTGTTGGAAACCAATGTCTTCTGGTAGCCCATGCGGGACAAAGAGGAAATGATCTCTCTTTTCGCGGCCTCGTTTTCCACGACGGCTTCGATGAGTATGTCGCACTCCAACAGGTCGCTTCGATCGGTCGAGGTTCGGATGCGCGTAAGGATGTGCCCTTTCTGTTCAGCTGGAGTTCCGGTCTTGCCGCCGGATTTCTCATAACTTTGCACGAGTCGCTCCAGGCTTTCGCCGATGCGCCGCATTCCCTTCTCCAAGATTTGCAAACTGACATCCACGACCCACGTATCGAAGTCTCGGGTTGCGGCGACCTGCGCAATGCCGCTGCCCATGAGCCCAATTCCAATGACCCCGACTTTGCGAATCTCTGATGGCATAAGTTCAACCCCTTTTTATGCTTAACCGAATGCCGGTCATTTTTCTACCGGCGCCAAAGACCACCGCCACTATTAAATTGCCTCAGCACAGATTTCCGTGTTAGCTTCTATTCATGGGCGGATCCCGAGAGAAAATAAGTGTCATTTTATCCGGGGCGCGGACACCCTTCGGAAAGTTTGGCGGCGCTTTGAAAGACCATACAGCGACGGATCTCGGAGTTTTTGCCGCCCAAGCAACAATAGCCAGAGCCGGCATTTCACCGACGGATATCGACCACGTTGTTTTCGGAAACGCGCTCCAAACCAGCTCGGACGCCATTTACTTGGCCCGCCACGTCGGCCTACGCGCCGGCGTGGCGCAATCCACTCCAGCACTCGCGATAAACCGTCTCTGCGGGTCAGGATTTCAGTCTATCATTAGCGGCGCCCAGATGTTGCTTCTCGGCGAAGCGGAGACCGTGCTGGCGGGCGGTGCGGAAAGCATGAGCCAAGCTCCTCATGTTATCCGCGGGGCGCGCTGGGGAATTTCACTAGGCAAAGGGCAACTGGAAGATTTGTTATGGAGCGCTTTCACCGATAGCTACTGCAATCTGTCCATGGCCCTGACTGCCGAAAATCTCGCCTCCCAATATAGCATCACCCGCGCGGAAGCCGATCAGTATGCCTTTCAGAGCCAGATGAGAACTCGCGCTGCCCAAGAATCTGGTCGGCTAAGCGAAGAAATTATGCCTATCGATGACGTTCTGATTCAAGACGAATATCCTCGGCCCGACACCACGTTGAAAGGTTTAGCCGCTCTTCCGCCCGTCTTTAAGGAGGAAGGAATCGTGACCGCAGGAAACGCCAGTGGAATTTGCGACGGCGCCGCCGCGGTTATTCTGACTACTGAGGAGAAGGCATGGGAAAGAGGAGTAGCGCCTATCGCACGAATCGTCTCCTGGGGCATCACAGGATGCGATCCCAGCATCATGGGGATCGGTCCGGTGACAGCGATTCAGGCTGCGCTGCAGCGGGCGGAGTTGACTCTGGATCAAATGGACTTGATCGAGATTAACGAAGCTTTCGCTGCGCAGTATCTTGCCGTTGAAAAGGAGCTTGAGTTAAATCGCGAGCGAGTGAACGTCAATGGCGGCGCGATCGCGTTCGGTCACCCCCTAGGCGCAACAGGGACTCGTATTGCCTTGACCTTAGCGCAAGAACTAAGGAATCGAGGCGCACGCTACGGCATTGGCAGCGCCTGCATCGGCGGCGGACAGGGGATCGCATTATTGATTGAAAACCCGTCATTGGCAAAATATAAGAGCAACTAAAGAATTGTTTCTAAACCAAAAGTGAGCATACCTTGATCAACCAAGAGCGGCTGAAGAACCTGCTAATAGAACTCATCAAGATCGATAGTCTCTCGCGCAAAGAATATGACGTCGCCATGCGCCTGAAACGCGAAATGGAAGAGCTTGGCGCGACCGTGTTCATCGACGACGCCGGTGAAAAAGTCGGCGGCAATGTCGGTAACCTAATCGCCCATTTTTCCGGGAACACTCACAACGCTCAAGCGCTCCTGCTGTCCGCGCACATGGACACGGTGGTCCCCGGTGAAGGTATCGTGCCGATACTGGACGGCGATATTCTGCGTACGAACGGCCGCACGGTCCTCGGCGGCGATGACAAGAGCGGCGTGGCGATTATCTGCGAGGTGATGCGGGTGATGAAAGAGAACCGGCTGCCGTGCAGTGACATCGACGTGGTTTTCACGATCTGCGAGGAAGCAGGACTGATCGGCGCCAAGTGTCTAGACGTCGGCAAACTGCGCGCGCGTACGGGTCTAGTGCTCGACAGTGATTCCGTCGGTTTTCTATTCACCAAAGCGCCGGCGGCCAATCGCATGGAATTTCGCGTCCATGGTCTTGAAGCCCATGCCGGCGTCTGTCCAGAAAAAGGCATCAACGCGATCAAAGTTGCTGCGGAAGGCATTGTGCCGATGCGCCTCGGCCGCATCGATCATGAAACTACAGCCAACATCGGCGTCGTCGAAGGCGGCATGGCAGTGAATATCGTACCCAATCACGTGATTCTGCGAGGCGAAGCACGTAGCCACAGCGAAGAGAAGCTTAATCGGCAGACCGAGCATATGCAGCACTGTCTTGAAGAGGCTGCGGCGCGCCATGTGCTGGAATTGGACGGCAAGCGGCACAGTGCTAAGGTCGAAGCGAAAATTGAACGCGACTATGACCGCATGGACGTGCCGGAGAGCGCGCCCATTGTGAAACTCGTGCACGCCGCGGCGAGAAGTCTGAAACTGGAAGTGAAAACGCTCGCCACGGGCGGCGGCTGCGACGCCAATGTGCTCAATCAGAAGGGTCTGGTGGTAGCCAATCTTTCCACCGGCATGCGCGATATTCATACGGTCAACGAGTGGCTCGATCTGAGAGACCTTAATCAATCGGCGCAAATGGTGCTCGCGATTGTCAAGCTTAATGCCGGCGGGGGAATATCGTAAGGAGCAAGGCGTTTTCCAATCCGAAACCGCTGACCCCTTACTCTTTACCCCTAACGTGCAAACGTAATGTTGAAAATACCCGAACCTAGAAGCCAGTATTTCGCAAGATTACAATTCTCGACCGTAAGTTGAAGCTATGCAGGCAGAGGAAATCGGACTGCTCCTCAAACAGGAGCGCGGCCAATTTCTCGATTTTGTCAGCGCGCATGAGTACCGCCGCGGGCTAGGACAAAAGAAGCATGAAGAAGATCTTGCCCGCGAGATCGTGCGGGTACTGTCCGGAATGGCCAATGCCGACGGCGGAACCGTTCTAGTTGGCGTCGAGCCAGACAAAAGCGTCACCGGGATACCCTATAATCACGACGAGCTTCAGACTCTTATCCAAGCGCCGCAGCATCTGATTCGGCCCGAGCTTAGCGCGTCTTGCGAAAAAGTTCGGCTCGGTAATTTGCAGCTCCTCAAGTTCGAAGTCGCATCCGGATTGGAGATTTATCGAATCGCCGGTGGCCGATCCTTTTATCGGATCGCCGCAGAAACCGCATCATTAGCAGGGGAGCAGATTCACTCGCTCAAAGAGGCTAAGAAGAATGTTTTCTACGAACGCCAACAGGCGCTCAACGCGACCTGGTTCGATCTCGACACCGATCTAATGCAGAGTTTTGTCGACAAAGCGCAACAGGGACATGAGCCTCAGGCGGTGTTGAGTCAGACGTATCATTTGCTCGATCACTCCCGCGCGATCCCGTGCCCCAATATGGCGGCGTTACTTTTATTCGCCAAAGACCCGCCGCGCTGGCACCCGCGCGCCGGCATCGACTTCGTCAAATACGAAGGCACGGAACGGCAGCACGGCAGCTCGCTCAACGTGGTCAAGCGGATTCGTTTCGAAGCGCCTCTGGTACGCCTGATTGACGAAGCGGTCGGCCGGATCAAAGAGCATATTCGCGAGCGTACGATACTGCACGATCTTTTCTTTCGCGAACGGCTCGAGTACCCAACCTTCGCTTGGCAGGAGGCGCTTGTCAACGCGGTAGCGCACCGGGATTATAGCTTGACCGGTACCTCCATCGAGGTGTGGATGTTCGATGATCACATCACCGTGCGCAGTCCCGGTCTACCGCCCGCGCCGGTAACGCTCGAACAATTGAGACAACAAAAAACTATTCATTTTTCGCGCAATCCGCTCATTGTCCGAGTGCTGGCCGATCTCGGTTACCTGCGCGAAATCGGCGAAGGCATACCGCGCATGTTTCAGGAGATGGAAAACCACGGTCTTCATCCGCCCGAGCTGGCCGCCGACGGTTTTATTTTCTCCGTCACGCTGCGCAATTCGCCGATTTACGACGATGCAACGCTCAGGTGGCTGAACCAATTCGGCACGTCGCAGATCAACGTGCGCCAACGACGGCTGCTGGCGTACGCTTACTGTCACGGCAAGACATTTTCGACGGCAGAATACGAAAAATTCGCCGAAGTCGACCGCGATACGGCTTACAGAGAAATTCGCTCGATGGTCAAGAACGGCATCGTCGCGCCGCTCAAGCCCAAGAGTCGCAGTTACCGCATCATCGAAAAACTCTAGCGCGGACGTTCCTAAATCCGCCCGCCCAAGAAGTTGATTCCTCGGTCGCTCTGCTCTTGGGCGATGACACTTGAGACCATCGAGTTAAAAGTGTCATTTCGACCAAAGGGAGAAATCCTTTCGAGCGGAGCGAGAAATCTTTCTATTGGTAAGGCGATGTCTCGTTAGCGGCAGCCGATTCATCGAACTCCTAAGACCAGACGTAGGATTCACATGAATTTTTCTGATCTCATGAGCCTGGCTAGCGGCCATGTCGAAGCCCGGATCGTGCAAACGGCCGTCGAACTGGGCATCTTCGATACGCTTGAAGCTTCACCCTTGGGCGCCGAGGCAATCGCCACATCGCGGAAGCTGAATTCGCAAGCCGCTGAGTTGCTGCTCAATGCTCTGACGTCTCTGCAGCTGCTCAACAAACAATCGGACATTTTTTCATTGCCAGATATCTCCAAGCGCTATTTGCTTGTTAGCTCGCCCAATTACGTTGGCGGCATGATCCGTTTCGACTCTTCGCTGTGGAATTGCTGGGAGAAACTTCCTGACGCGATTCGCTCTGGCAAACCGGTGCGGTCCCCCAATATGTATCAGGACGATGCCAACGAAACCGAGATCTTCATCAAGGCGATGGATTCACTCGTCAACGCCCGCGGTGACGCGGACCTGATGGCCAACACGCTTAATTGGGAAACAGTCAGCGAACTGCTCGACGTCGGGTCTGGACCAGCCACCTACCCCATCGCGCTGTGCAGAAGATTTCCCAACCTTCGCGCCGCGATTATCGATTTACCCGCAACGCTAAACATCACCCAACGCTTTGTTCGCGAAGCCGGGATGGATGACCGAATCCGCTTGATCGCCGGCGACTATCGGAAAGACGCCGTCCCAGGAGACTATGATCTCATTTTCCTGTCGAACATTATTCACGGCGAAGATTACGACAATAATCGGTCGCTCATCCGGAAGCTGGCCAATAATCTCAAGTCATCGGGACGAATGATTATCAAAGATCACATCCTCGACGACGGCCGTGCCAACCCAGCCGTGGGGGCAATCTTTAGCCTGCTCATGCTGCTCACAACCGACGGCGGGCGCTGTTACAGCTTCAATGAACTTCGAGCTTGGATGGAAGGCGCCGGCCTGTCAAAGGTCGAGCAAATCGAGCTACCATTTCCGTTCACCTCTTCGCTGGTAATCGGCACCAAGTAATTAGCTTCGGGAAAATTTGTGCTACACTAGACGGGAATTCGCCGCAAAGGAAGGTATTTTTTACCATCGACGAGCTAGAGCAAAAAGCCAGAGAGCAGGCGGTCATCGAAAATCTCAAACCCGCTTGCTTGTGCAACAAGATTCGCAAAGGCACCGTGCTCAAAGCCATTCAGGCTGGCGCGAAAACTTTCGAGCAGGTAAGCAAACGAACCGGAGTCGGCACGGGCCCGTGCGGTGGCAGGCGTTGCGGCACGATGGTCCGAGGCATGTTGGGCGAACCCGTTGTCAACTGTGCCGAATGTGGCTGGCCGGTCTTAGCCGGAACTTCGCCCCAAGTCTGCCCGCGCTGCGAATACGCAAAGCAGGAAAGCTAACTCATCCAACAATTTCAAAAACTTTTGATAGAGGTCGGAAACGGTTTTCACCGCCATAGCCGCCTGGAAGTGCGCCACCGGCTCCTTATCCATCTCACCAAATATTATTCCTCCTTGACTGATCCGTTCTTTCTTGTGTTGGTCGACCGCGGAGCGAGAGGAACATCGTGCCAGATTACGCTACTACTTCGACATCAAAGCGGGACTGGCGACATCGCCGCGAAATTAGTGTATGAATCAAACCTTTACAACTTCAGTCGTATCGTCGTTGTGTGGCGAAAAATTCGAGTGAAGTGATAGATAATAAGTCAGTGACGCAGCACTTTTCCCGCAGGCTGCGGCTGGATCTGATCGGCCAACGACTTGCTTTAGTAGTCGTGGTCATCGCTATCTGGTGGTTGTCGTCACTATCGGTGCCGCATTACATATTGCCCGGTCCCAGGCGCGTCTGGGACGCTCTTCATCTCATCGCTGGCAACGGCGACCTGTGGAACAATCTCGGCATCACACTGTGGCGGGTTGCCGTCGGTTTCGTCGTCGCCGCGCTGGTCGGCCTGCCGTTTGGCATCGTGCTTGGAGCGAACAAGCGCGCCGGCGAGTTTTTCGAACCCGTGATTCCAGTCCTGAATACGGTCTCGTCGGCGATCTGGGCGATCTTCGCCATCATCTGGTTCGGTATTTCCAACGCGACCACCATATTCGTGGTCTTCATGACCGCCATGCCTTTGATCATCACCAATGTCTGGCAAGGGACGCGCACGGTGAACGCCGATTTTATCGAGCTCGCTCAGGTGTTGCGCATGCCGCACTGGAAGGTCATGACAAAAATTTACCTGCCGACCATTCTCCCCTACTTCTTCTCAGGCGCCAGGCTTGCGTTCGGTTTTGGCTGGCGCGTGTCCTTGGTCGCCGAAACGATCGGTTCTTCCAGCGGCGTCGGATATCGCCTTCGGCAAGCGGCAGACTTGATCAGAACCGACCAGGTATTCGCCTGGACTTTGACTTTGGTGATCATGATGGCAACCATCGAAATGGGCATGATGAAGCCGCTGGAAAATTATCTGTTCCGATGGAAAAAGGATGCGGCAACGCAATGATCGCGCGCCAGCATCGCAAAACAACTCATTAGTTATGACAACGGGGCTTCCGACCGTATGACTCCTTCAGAGTCAACTCGGAAGGTCTGCGATGACTCATATTGAACTCACCGAGCAAACTTGTAATGACGCTGAACAAACGCCGCCGGCGATCCGGCTGAGCGGCGTCGACAAAAGCTTCGCCAATGGCAACCAGACGATCGAGGTGCTAAACAACGTAAATCTCACGGTCGCGCCGCAGGCGATCGTCGGGTTGATCGGCGCATCCGGCTCAGGCAAGAGCACGCTGCTCAACATTATTTCCGGGATTCTGAAGCCCGACCGCGGCCAGGTCTGTATCTGCGGTGCGGCCAGCGAAGAATTCAACGACTGGGGCTCCGTCAGCTACATGTTCCAAGACGATCGTCTATTGCCTTGGCGCAGCGCCATTCGCAACGTCGAGTTCGCCCTGGAACCCGGCTCCATCGCCAAAAAGGATCGCGCGCAGCGCGCGCTCCAGGCGCTGCAGTTGGTCGAGTTGGAAGGCTTTGAAGAGGCGTTTCCGTATCAGCTTTCCGGCGGCATGCGGAGTCGTGTCGCGCTCGCTCGAAGCTTGGTGACCGAGCCGCGCATCCTACTGATGGACGAACCGTTCTCCCGTCTCGATGCGCAAACGCGCGCTCTCATGCATGAAGAGCTGCTTCGTGTATACAAGCTCAAGCGCATGACCGTGGTCTTCGTGACCCACGACGTCGCGGAAGCGGTGCTGCTGGCCGATCAGGTAGCGGTGCTGTCGCCGCGGCCGGGAACGATCCGAGAAGTCGTGAACATCGCACCGGCACGGCCGCGGGATATTACTCAGCCGGCAGTGGCAAGCTACATGCAACGACTTCGCGCGCTAATTTGAATCCTGAACAAACCC
>Ga0137374_10000750_pt1 | contig 34572 bp, 35 predicted proteins | sample SagtaG_20_FD_104811 | JGI IMG/M metagenome (GOLD analysis project Ga0137374, IMG submission 104811) | Vadose zone soil microbial communities from Sagehorn Ranch, Mendocino, California, USA - Sage1_R_100_16 metaG | ecosystem: Environmental > Terrestrial > Soil > Vadose zone | place: USA... | reverse complement strand
CTTTTACGTAAACAAGAGTGTTCGCCGTTCCGAGATCGATCCCGATGTCGCTGGATAACCAGCCGAAAAGTCCGTTGAACATGAATTATTTAGTAGCACTTTCCAGTCCGAAGGAAGCGCGTTCACCCGTCTGAGCGGATCCTTTTGCAGGACCCTTCCCCGCGGCGCGATTCGGCCAGCCTGAAACGCCGTAACATGAAACAGTGCGAAGCGCCGTCAAGAGAAAGGTTAAAAGTTACGTCGTTACAAGACTTACAACACATGCCCCTTGTAACCTTTGTAACCCTTGTAACGTTGTAAGATGCAGAAAATCATCGTCGCTCCATCCATCCTTGCCGCCGATTTGTCGCGACTCGGTGACGAAATCCATCGCGTCGAAACAGCGGGCGCGGATTGGATTCATTGCGACATCATGGACGGACATTTTGTCGATAACATTTCCTTCGGACCGGAGATTGTCAGGATCGTACGCGGCCTAACGAGTCTTCCGCTCGACGTCCATCTCATGATCGAGCATGCGGATCATTACGTGCCGCGATTTGTCAAAGCCGGCGCAAACTCCATCACCGTTCATGCAGAGCCGGAAGCGAAACACGATGTCGAAAAGACGTTGGACCAGATACGAGACACCGGTTGCCGCGCCGGGCTCACTCTAAATCCCGAAACGGCATTCGACTTAATCGAACCATTCCTCCACAAAATCGACCTATTGCTAATCATGACAGTGCACCCCGGTTTCGGCGGCCAATCATTTCGAGCTGATCAAATGGAAAAAGTTAAGCGTGCCAGGTCGCTGAATCGCGAGCTCGAGATTGAAGTCGATGGCGGCATCAATGCGGACACGGCCAGGCTCTCAATCGAAAACGGCGCAAACGTACTCGTCGCCGGCACCTCAATTTTTCACTCGAAAGATTATGCCAAAGCGATTCGCCAATTGCGTGGCGATAATGCGCGGGGACAATAATCGATCTTAGCGCGCTTCGGCTGATTCGGCGGCTACCACCGGCTCGGCTTCTTCGGTAGTTTCAGCCATCACTTCGTCAGTTTGCGTGACGCGCACAACTTCTTCGATGGTTGTTCTGCCCTGGGCGACGCGTCGCCAGCCATCGTGCCGCAAAGTTTCCATCCCTTCCGTGATGGCGCATTGCTTGAGCTCGCCGCCATCGCGCTTTTGCATGATGAGCTTTCTCATCGGCTCCGTGATGAGACAAATTTCATAAATCGCTGCACGACCCTGATAGCCGGTCTGGCGGCACTGATCACAACCGGCGCCACGCCGAAAGCTGGTACCGAGTTCTTTTACCGGAAAACCGATCTCGGCAAGATAGTCGCGCGGATAATCAACTATTTCGATACAGTCGGGACAAATCGTGCGCACCAGCCGTTGTGCGATAAACGCCTTCACTACCGAAGCGAGCAGAAAGGGTTCCACATCCATATCGAGCAAACGCGTGATGCCACCAACGGCATCATTCGTGTGGAGCGTGCTGAAAACAAGGTGGCCAGTCATGGCCGCGCGAATTGCAATGTCCGCCGTTTCAATGTCGCGAATCTCACCGACCATGACCACATTCGGATCCTGCCGCAAAATGTGACGGAGTCCTTTGGCGAAAGTCAGATCGATCTCCGGTTTCACATCGATTTGCGAGACACCAGCAATCCGATATTCGACCGGTTCTTCGATGGTGATGATGCGGCGCTGGACGGAATTGATGCTGCTGAGAAAGCAATAAAGGGAAGTCGATTTGCCGCAGCCGGTCGGGCCGGTCAGAAGAATGATCCCGTTCGGTTGGGCCAGGAGATGGCGAATGATCTTTTCCTTCTTCTCGCCCAAATCGAGGCGCTCGAAATTGAACTGCTGCTCGCCACGGCTGAGCAGACGCAGACTGATTGACTCGCCGTTGACTGTGGGAATTGTCGAGACGCGCACGTCAATCTCTTGATTGTTCGCGTGCAAATTCATGCGTCCGTCCTGCGGAAGACGCCGTTCCGCGATGTCCATATGCGACATTACCTTTAACCGCGAGATGATGGCCGATTGCAAGACGCGCAACTGCGGCGGCACAGCGCCCTCGTGCAAAATTCCATCGATTCGATATCGAATTCGCAAATCGTTTTCCAGCGGCTCGACGTGAATGTCGGTCGCGCGCTCGAAAATCGCCTCGCGAATGATCTGGTTTACGAATTTCACCACGGACGCCTCGGGATCGTCGGCGTTGAGCTCGATGGCGGTCTCGGAGTCTTGCAACACCTCGAAGGCGCGGTTCGTCTTTAGGATTTCATCGAAAGTTTCCGCCCCGATGCCGTAGAGCGTTTTCATCGCGCGCAAAAGCTGGGCGCGCGGCACCAGCACCCATTCGGCCGGCTTTTTCAAAAGCTGCGCTGCGAGCTGGCGGCCAATGGAATTGAAAAGATCATAAGTAGCCAGCACGACCGAATTCTCCTTCACATCAATGGGCAGAATGTGATGTTGAAAAACAAAACGACTCGGTAGGGTCGATAATGTGCCGCGATCGATCTTTTTCGCGTCGATGGAGATAACCGGCACCCGGAAGAAATTCCCAATTGAGCCGAGGAATCGTTGTTCGTCCACCTTGCCGGAATCGAGCACCTGGCCTACCCATGAACCGCCGTTCAGATTTGTGGCCAACTGGAGCGCCTCTTCGTTCGACGGCACGCCGCTTTCCAGCAGCAAATTAATCAGGGATTGGCTGGGAGCTGAGTTCATTCAGAAAAACTCACGGCATGTATAATGCGCGCCGCACCGGATCGTTGAGCATCCCGGTGACGCGCATGGAATAATTCTTTTGCAGCCGTGCGATCGCGTCCGCCACTTGCGGGGTAAAGACGCCGTCAACGGGGCCGCAGTAATAACCCAGCCGACGCAGCGCCGTTTGCATCGAGCCGACATAACCAGGATCCAAAATGAGTTGTTCGGGCGCCTTGAAGTAGTAAACCCATCGCCAGTGATATCTCGGTGCGAAATCTGTGGCATTCAGATGTGGCCCCTGATGAACCAATCCCCATTCGTCTCTCTGCGCCAAAGGCTCGGTCGGACGAAAAATATCGTGAGACAAAACGTCGAACTCGTCAGCGTGCGCGATGGTTGCGCCCAACGAGCCAAGAATCAATGCGAGGGCTATTCGTTTCATAAAGATAGAAGTAAGTTAATTCATATCTTTCGCGGCGGGAATATCAGGCGGCGGCAAGGCTAGCTGTTTGCCACTTTCCACCTTGGGGCAATCCTGACACTCGCCCTGATCGAGTTCGGGACCGAAATGCGTGGTGTCCTCCCATTTTTGACGCAGCCGATACGCATCCAGCTTGGTCAGGGTCACCTGCGGACACATAAGAATGATTAGCTCCCGCCGCTGCTTGCCACTTACTGTGCCACGGAACGCCGCGCCGATGAGGGGAATGCGCGAGAGATAAGGAATGCCTTGGTACCGCTTCTCTTTTTGCTCTTCGATCAATCCGCCCAGGATGATGGTTGATCCGTTCGGAGCAGCAACGTTGGTGCGAATATACTTTGTGTCGATTGTTGGAACCGAGTTGCCGCTGATCGTTACGTTGCCGTTTGGCACAATACTGTCGAGCTTTTGCAAAATATCGAGCGACACTTCCTTCTCGGAATTAATCAGCGGTACGACTTCAAGCTGAAGCACGACCTTCTTGTACTCGATGCTCGCCTGCACGGCTGCCGTCGTTCCGACGACATTGGCATTCGTAAGGGTGCTTACCGGAACTGGAACCTCCCGCCCGGAAGCGATGATGGCTTTCTTATTGTTGCTTGTGAAAACCGTCGGTCGCGACATGACTTTGAACTTACCCGTGGACTCAAGCAGATGCACAATGGTCGCCAGATAGTTGCCAGCCGCGACGTAGATATTGGTTCCGCCGGCCACGTTCTGAATGATTTGGCTGAAGTTGATCAGATTCGAGGGATCGATTATTCCATTTCCAGTGATCGTTCCGGGTGAAGCAGCGACGCTCGGAATCGGAATTGGCACACTGGTATTGCGTGAGATGCCTACCAACTTCTTGTCGTATTTTGCGAACCAATCGACACCGAATTCTTCGTCGTTGTTAAGTGACAACTGGCCAATTACCGTACTCAACGCCACCTGCGGCGCTTTGACGTCCATTTCGTCGAGGATCTTTTCCACCTTCACGAGGACCTCGCGATTGCCGAGAACGATAATCGAGTTCGCACGCTGATCGGCGATAAGCTTTGCGTTTCCGATTGTGACTGCTTTTGGCGTCGTGTCCACCGGTTGCGTGGAAAGTTCTTCTGAAATGTTGACTGCGCCGCCGGCACCAGCGCCTGTCTCGCCCCCGGTCAAGCCGGACAAGGGATTTGTCCCGGTGTAACTCGCCCGGCGCGCTTGTGGTTGTCCTTGCCCAGGCGAAGCACCTGGAATCGGTGCGCCTCCACCGGCACCAGCGCCAGCCTCTGTCCCTGGTTCAGTCAATGCCTGCACCAGCACGGGCAGAACCTCCCCGGCGGAAATGTATTTCAAATAGCGGGTAATTGGTTTCCCAAACTCAACGTTGGCATCAAATTCGTGGATCAACTGCCTGATGAAAGGCATGTTGATCGGCCGCGTCACAATATGAATGCGGTTGGTGCGCACGTCGGGAGTAATTTTGATTTTACCCACGATCACTGCTTCTTCGGACAGGATACCGCCGCCCGCCTCAACTGGCATCGGCTGCGGCGCTACCCCGGGCACCTTCACCGAGCGAACACCCGGCTGACCCGGTGTCTCAGTGCTCTTTTCAAAAATTTCCTTGAGCATATCGACAACTTTCGTGGCATCAGCGCGCTCGAGCTTGATGAACTCGCTCACCACTTCCGCTGGCGCCACGTCCACTTGGTCAATCACACCGGCAAGCTGCCGAATGATGTCCGCGTTCTGTGTCACCAGAAGGCTGGACGACTTCGGCAGAGCCAGAATGTTGATCGTGCCTGAGCTCCCTTGGAAATATGCCATTAACACCTGTTGAAGCTCCTGCGGATCGGCGTACTGCAGCTTGAACAAAAAGCTGACCACAGGGTTACCCGCTGGAATGTCCGCCAAGTCGGAAATAATCGGTACCGGGGCCTTCCGAGGATTCTGGCCAGCGCCCACGACGTCGGTTAAGTCGCGGCCAGCCGGAACAAGCGAAATCCCGTTAAGCGCCATGCTCATCTCGATGATCTTGACCGCCTCATCGCGCGACACGTCTTTGGCGATGAAAATATTCACCTTGCCCTGCACAAAATTGTCCATCACCAGTTTCTTGCCAGTGAGCTGTTCGTACAGATGCAAGACATCGACTACATCGCTGTTTGGAAACTGGAGCCGAACCGTCGCCGGCGTGCTCGGAGCAGCAGGCGCATCTGCCGGTGGAGGATTCGCTGCCTTAACAGGTGGCGGTGCGGCGGGACGCTGCGGTTCGCCTTGAGCTAACAGTGCGGTGGCGCTGGCAAGCACGAGCATCGCCGCACCGGCAGCGCCTGAGCGTAGCGACGCGGGCGGAGCGATGCAGAAAAGCCGATGCACAGTCCTATCTGGGTGGATGGGCGACCGTAATAAATTTATGAGACCCGTCAACGTATTTCCCTTGGTTGAGACCATCCTTTCGTGCTGGCGCTGGATGAGGCAGGGCTGGTAGTTTACCAAGGATTACCGATGCTGCAAGCGATTCGCCATTCAAGCCCCGCGAGCAAGCGCGCCCTCGCAATCATTTCTTTTATCTTGATGGCCGCGATCGTCTCCTCTGCGCCGGCGCAGACCCAAAACGCAACTGCCCAGATCCGGTCCGTCCTGCGCGCGCAACAGGACGCATGGAACCGAGGCGATATCGACGGATTCATGAATGGCTACGCGCGATCAGCATCGACCGTCTTCGTCTCCGAAGACACAATTAGACGCGGCTGGGAAACCGTGCGCGAGCGTTACAGGAAAAAATATTCCGATCGCGCGAAAATGGGGAGGCTCACCTTCTCCGACCTCGAGATCACGCTGCTTTCACCTGATGCGGCTGTGGTGCTCGGCAGCTGGGGGTTGAAGCGTGCAAAAGATTCCCCGCATGGACGCTTCACGTTGATCTTCAAACGCCTGCCAGAAGGCTGGCGAATTGTGCATGATCATACAAGCGCAGCGCCGCCTTGATGACTTGTAGGGCGTCTGTGTCAGACGCCGCCGTTTCACTACAATTCGCGCAGACGCGCGAGCAACTTCTCATGGATGTTATCGAACCCGCCGTTACTGAAAACCACGACGACATCCTTTGGCCGGAGCATTGGAACAATTCGATCCACAATGGCATCGGCGTTTTGTTCGTAAAACGCAGGTCGGCCAGCCTTGGCAATCGCAGCCACAACTCTGTCTGGTTTTAATCGCTCATTTTCGGGGATCTGTTCCAGCCTTGCCACCTGCGAGATGAAAACTCCATCGGCCAATTCTAGCGCGTCAGGAAGTTGTTGTTGAAAGACCGCGCGCCGAGTTGTATTCGAGCGCGGTTCGAACACAGCCCAGAGCCGGTGCCCGCGATAGCGATGACGGAGCGCCTGCAACGTGTGCGCGATTGCCGTGGGATGGTGGCCAAAATCGTCAATCACCTTCACGCCCTGCACTTCGCCACGAAGCTCGAGCCGCCGCGCAATCCCGGCAAAACTCTTGAATGCAGCGTCGATTTTCGTCTTCGGCACATCGTAAAACCGCGCTGCCATTGCTGCCATCGCAGCATTGTGGACATTGAATTCCCCAACGAGCGGAATTTCGAAAGTTTCTTCTCCTAGCTTGAACCTGGAGCCTTCAGCCGAGTAAGCGACGTCCCGGATTCGCTGAGCGCAATTCTTCGAGAAGCCGACCTCGATCATCTGTGCCAGGCAATCTTTGGCAACTTCCACGCAATTGGGATCGTCGCCATTCAAGAGCACCATTCCATTCTGAGGAACGATGTTGAGCAAGCGCCGGAAGCTGAGCTTGATTTCGTCAAGATTCTTAAAGATATCCGCGTGATCGAACTCGATATTATTTACGATCACCAGTTCCGGCAGATAATGAACGAATTTGGAGCGCTTGTCGAAAAACGCGGTGTCGTACTCGTCGCCTTCGATCACAAAATATTTCGAATCGTTTAGCCGCGCGCCTTTGCCAAAGTTTTTCGGGATCCCGCCGATGAGATAACCAGGTTTGCGTCCGGCTTTCTCCATGATCCATGCAAGCAGCCCCGTGGTGGTTGTTTTACCGTGCGTCCCGGTAACCACGAGATTATGGCGACCACGCAAAAAATAATTTTTCAGCACGTCCGGCAACGAGAGGTAAAACAGTTTTCTGTTCAGGATGGCTTCCACTTCCGGATTGCCGCGCTTCATGGCGTTGCCAATCACCACCACGTCTGCATCGGTCGGGATATTCTCCGCGCGATAACCTTTCTTCAGCGCGATGCCCTTCTCCTCGAGGAATTTTGACATCGGCGGATAAACATTTTCGTCCGAGCCAGTCACTTTAAAGCCGCGCTCTTGCAGCGCGGCCGCCACAGACGCCATGGCGCTCCCGCAAATTCCGAGGAAATGAAATTTCTTCGGCGCTTCCTTCACGCGCATTCTTTACGCCGACCCGATAGAAAAACAAACCACGGAAAGATGCTGAGTGGATTTTCTTTAGAATTCCGCGAGATCAAACCACTCGCTGCTGCGCCGCCGGCACTGGCTGGCCGCGCCGCCTGTGCGCCATATCAGCCTGCCAGGTCAACATGCCAAGCATCACGAAGAAGCCGATCACGTATGCCACCACAACGTACCAGCCGTGACGCAGCCATTGCGTAACTGATTTTGCTTCGGGATACATGTTGGAGAGCGCCACACCCGCTGATGATCCAAACCAAATCATGGACCCGCCAAAACCGACTACATATGCCAGAAAACCCCAGTCATAGCCGTCCTGCCTAAGCGCCAAGGCCGTCAGTGGAATGTTGTCGAACACGGCGGAGGCAAAGCCCAGGCCAAACGCCGTTCTCCAGGATGGAATTGGCAATTCTTCCACCGGCATCATTGAGGCGATTAATACCAGCGAAAGCAGAAAGACGGACCCTCTGAAAGCGCGAGGCAGCACTTCCCAGTCGGGTGGGCGCGCTCTTACGGAGAGCAGTATTGCCAGCCACACTGCCACTCCGACAAAAGGAAAATGATCCGCCTCTTTGGGGAACTTCAGATTCACGACTACGTTGGTCGCGAGCGCGAGCGCGAGAACCAGCGCTACAATGCCGACGCGCATCCAATCCACGCGCGCATGTGGGCGCGCGCGCTGCAAAATGGGCGAATATCTTTGCTGTTTAATCGCCGCCGGTATGCCGAAAACAAATAGCGCCACCGTCGCGGCAATGATTGCCTCGAACATCAGGTGTGGCGCGACGCCGGCGATCCACATCATCGTCGTCGTGGTATCGCCTAACACGCTCCAGGCGCCGCCCGCGTTCGAGGCGGCGACAATCGCCGCCAGATAACCGATGTGCACCTTGGCGCGGTAGAGCTCTCGCGCCATCGCACCACCGATCAATGCCCCGGCGATGTTGTCCAAAAAACTGGAAAGAATCCAGACCATTGCCAACAAGCCGAACCCAGCTTTCCAATCATGGGGAAGGTACTTCGGCAATACTACCGGCACCTGGCTCTTCTCAAAATACTGCGATAACAACGCGAAACCCGTGAGCAAGCATAGCAAGTTCGCAAGGATCACCCATTCGTGCGCGACGTGAGAAACGAATCCCATTGCGCCATCGCCCGTTTTAAACCCGGTGAAAAGGATTTTGTAGATAGTGATTGTCACCAAGCCTGCGAGCGCAACCCGCAAAGTGTGATGATGAAACACCGCAACGCCAAGGAGAGTCAGCCCGAACAGAATGAAATCGAATGAGATGCCGAACACGCCAGGACCTCGCGGCATCAGCGCAATTGTAGTTAAGTTAGTGTCCAACACATCCATTTCAGGATCAGAATTGGTAATCAGCCCGGAGTTGTCGCGCCTGGCAACTGAATTTGAAGTAAGCGGACACGTCCGCTGATCACTGTTCGCTGATCACTCGCCTCCACCAAGGCCATGGCGAGGCAGGCGGATCACCAATCATTGGAAAGCTAGGGCCTACGGGCGCGGCGCCGGGGTTATGGTCGGCGAACCGGTAGGCGACGGCGGCGGTGTGAGGTGAGGAGGAGGAGTGGGTCGCGGAGCCGGGGTCACGCTCGGTGAAGCAGTAGGCGTTGGCGGCGGTGTCAAGTGAGGGGGCGGGGTGGGTCGCGCCGCCGAAGTTGGACTAGGCCTCGGTGTGGGTGAACATCTCCCTGTACATGGGGTTGGCGTAGGAGTCGGCGTAGGCGTTGGTGTTGGGCTAGCTGTAGGCGTCGAAGCGGGCGTAGGAGTGAATGTAGCTGTAGGAGTTGCTGTCGGTGTAGCAGTTGGTGTTACGCTGGGCGTAAGTGTTGTTGTTGGCGTTGCGGTCGCTGTCGGACTCGCTGTCGCCGTGGGAGTCGGTGTCGGTGGCGGACCGGATTGTGCGCAATATCTCCCACCGGTGTTCAAATCAATGGGACCAACTCCAATTCCACCCCAGACAATCATTTCACTGCTGCTCCAAATCGCTGTATGAATGTATCGGGCAGACGGCGCGTTGGCGATGCTGGTAGCCGTCCAGCTATCCGTGCCGGGATCGTATCTCCCACCGGTGTTCAAATAGTTGCCGGTGCCAGCAAATCCTCCCCAGACAATCATTTCACTGCCAGTCCACACTGCCGTCTGATAGTCTCGCGCAGAGGGCGCGTTGGCGGTACTGGTCGTTGTCCAGCTATCCGTGCCGGGATTGTATCTCCCGCCAGTATTCAACCGGTTCGATCCATCAAATCCACCCCAGACAATCATTTCACTATCAGTCCAGACAGCTGTGTGAAGCCATCGCGCAGATGGCGCGCTGGTGGTGTTTGTGGCTGTCCAACTATTTGTCGCCGGATTATATCTCCCGCCCGTGTTCAAACTGTTGGTGCCGTCGTAGCCTCCCCAGACGATCATCTCACTACCAGTCCAGACAGCTGTGTGAAGCCATCGGGCAGAGGGTGCGTTGGTGATGGTGGTGGATGTCCAACTATTGGTCTCGGGGTTGTATCTTCCACCGGAGAACAAAAGCTGAGTACAGTTATCATTTGCACACCCACCCCAGACGATCATCTCACTGCCGGTCCAGACGACTTTGTGATAGACCCGGGCAAGGGGCGCGTTGGCGGTGCTGGTCGTTGTCCAACTGTCTGTGGTGGGATTATATCTCCCACCGGTATTCGCAGGATTGGGAGCAAGTCCACCCCAGACGATCATTTCACTGCCGGTCCAGACGGCCGTGTGAGAGGCTCGGCCATCGGGGGCGTTGGTGGTGCTGGTAGCTGTCCAAGTGTCGGTGCTGGGATCGTATTGTCCGCCGCTGTTGCAATAACCGAAACCGCAGTCACCAAAGCCACCCCAGACGATCATTTTGCTGCCAGTCCACACTGCCGTGTGAGAATCTCGTGCAACAGGCGCGTTGGTGGTCGTGGTCGCTGACCAGGTGTCATCGGTGCAAGGAGGATTGCCTTCGGAAATCTTTGGAAGGGTATAGGCCGTATTTCCTGACTTTGTATTAGTCGATATGTTAGGCAGCCCATTGCCGTGCGCAGACGGGGGATCATATTTTTTCTCTTGCGCTGCCAGAGTAGCAATCAACCGCTCTGTTAACACCGGTCTGGCCAAACACTCAGCGATGACAAAGGGATCATTACTAAGCGCTTCGAATAATTCGTGCAACACGCCGGGCTGCTTGGTGTGCTGCGCCATGCGATCCATTTCCGCCTGCAACTGCTCGGCAGTAATCGGCCGTTGCCAGTAATCCTCCAGCGCCTGTGAATTGCGCAGGTAATCTTCCACTTTCTTTTCCAATTGCGCCTCGGTCATCACCGCATCGAGCGATGGCTTCGGATCAGGCCGTTCTTTTGGCCAGATGCGGTGACGCCAGTAAACTTCCTCAATCGCTCGCTGGTACGCCACGCGTTCTGCGAACGTGAGCGCTCTTTGAGAAAGCTTCGTCGGCGCTTCGGCACGGAAGAAGGCCAACAGTGTGCCGCTTACCACCGAACAGGCAGCGGCTCCGCAAAGAAGGAAAATGAGTAACGCGCGAGGAGTAAAGAAACCAGATCGGGAACTCGATTTTTTTTGCATCAATATTTGCCGACGGCGACGAAGCGCACAGGGTAGTTGATACGGCAGAAGCGTGTCAACGTGTTTTTCGGTTCCCGTTTCCGTAGCACCTTCTCAGCGCTCCCGGTGCAAAGTCGCGGGGCCCGATTGCGAACCACCGCGAGAATCTGCGAATCGCTTTCGCAGGTTCTCGACTGGAACTGTCAACTTTACCGCCGCAGCCTATGGGCGTGGCGCCGGAGTTGGCCGAGGCCTTGGTGTCGGTGAACACCTCCCCGTACAGGGGGTTGATGTTGGCGTCGGCGTGGGCGTTGCGGTCGCTGTTGCTGTTGCAGTAGCCGTTGGCGTTGCCGTCGGAGGCGGCGCCGTTGGCGTTGCACTCGGTATAGCTGTTGCAGTCGCTGTCGCTGTTGCCGTAGGCGTCGGAGTTGGTGAGGGGCCGGCAGCGCAGAAGATTTCCATCGAATCCGTTGGGCTACTGGGAGCATAGCCGCCTGCCAGCCAAATCCTGGTCGTGCCATCGGTATCGGTAGGGAAGTTGCGCCGCGCAAGCGTGAACGCAGGAACAGGAGTACCGGTTGTCCAAGTGTTAGTGCCCGGATCATAGATGTCCACCTCGCTGGAGGGATTCGGCGCGACTCTACCCCCGCCCATCACCAGCATCTGACCATTGAAGGTCAAAGCACGCGTTTCACCCGTGGCCCTTGGGATGGGAGCTATCGAGCCAGTGGTGTTAGTCGTCGCGTTGAAGCTGAAGGAGTTGGTGGTGTCGATCACCGTGCCACCGGAGAAATCCGATGCCCCTGCCAGGTAGATGATGTTACCTATGGTGCACGTGGGTGCGTACATGACCCCCTCGGGCGCGTTCACCCTCTGTAGCCATTTAGAGCCTACGGCCTGAGTAGGGTCAAACTGCCATATCTGGTTGGTGGAGGCTACGTTGATGTCGAACCCACCGACTATGTACAGCTTATCGTTAAACACCGCAAACCCACCTGGCAGGATTGTGCCTGACATGTTACCAGGCCAGTTGTCTCCACTGGTGAGAGTGGTCACGGTGTCGGTGACCGGATTGTAGAAGAACACGCGGGCTGTGGTTGTGGTCTGCCCAGCTGCTGAGCCGCCTACACAGTAGATGTACGGCGTGCCTGACACGGCGAGCACGCCACACGCCATGTTGTTCATCTGGTTATCGGGCAACGTCACACCCATCTGGGTCCAAGTGTTCGAGCTGGGTGAGTAACGGAGCACGTGCTGGAAGTCAGAGCCGCCCGAATCTGAGGTACGGCCACCCACAGTGTAGAAGTTGCCGTCAGCCTGGAAATAAACGCCGACCGCTCTGATCAATACTGTAGGCAGGTTCGGTCCGGCCGACCATCCCGACGGCGCGCAACCCCCCGAAACATTGACCACGCCGGTCATGCCAATAACGCAGTGCGACGCGCAGAAATAGGAATAAGTGCCAGGTTGCGCAAAGGTATGCTGATAAATCGTGCCCATGTTGGAAAGAATTCCTGCGGCGCAGTTCATGTTATCCGGCGAACAATATTGCGAATCAGCCGCGCAAGGAAGGCCGCTGGTGACACTATGTCCGCTAGTGGCCCAAGTCCACCGCACCGTGTCACCCACCGAGATATTGACCGTGCTCGGCACAAACTGGAAACCATTTCCACCTCCTACCGTCACATCGACAATCGTGCTGATAGCCGACGGTACGCCGTTCACGGCTGGCTGGCCGTTTTCATCGACAATTTGAATGGGGGCGAGTGGCGCACTCATTGTCTGGGGCGTACTTGTGCGCCTGTCGCCAGATTCAGCTCGCACCAAAAATACGATCGCAAATATCATTCCCAGCCAAAGAATCGGCCGTACTGCGTTTGATCTTGTCATCTTTTTACTCCTTTTGTGCGCGCCAGCGTTTCGGATTTTCTTTTACATCGAACCGCAGCTGACGCCCTGCGATTCGGCATTAGAGGCGATATTGCGCAGGAGCTTCCAAGAAAGGCAAGCAGAATCTTTGGGCGAACACCACGGAACCTAATAACTTTCGCAAGAAAAAGGTAACACAACTGTTACCAGCGCAGTGCGGCGACTTGCTCCAGTCCAAGGAACAAACCGGCTATTTCTTCTGACGGCTGATTTCTTCCAGTAACTCGATCTGGATCTGCTGAATCTCGAACAACCGGTTGTATTGCCGTCGCAACAGGTGATCGATTTTTTCGTGCAAATGCCGGATCTCCAGCTCGGCCTTCAAATTGACTTTGTAATCGTTTTCCGCCCGCAAACGATCGCGCGCCTCGGCCCGGTTCTGGCTCATCATAATGACCGGCGCCTGCACTGCGGCAAGACAGGAGAGAATCAGGTTGAGCAGAATGAATGGATAAGGATCGAACGCTCCGGTAGCCAGCAACACGGCGTTGGCGCCGATCCACACGACGATAACAGCGCCAAATGTAATGAGAAATTTCCAACTGCCGCCGAACTCGGCAATGCGGTCAGATAGCCGCTCGCCGAAAGTGAGTTTTTTCTCGAATTGCTTCTCGATGTCGGCTGAAAGAATTTCGTGCTGCTGCAAACTTTCGATCACTTCGTGGTCGAGCGCAGAAAGTTCGCCAATCTCGTCTTCCAACACCTCTTTGATGTAGTCCTTGCGGAATTCCCCCAAGTCATCGAGGCAGATGAACGCTTTGCTGTCTAAGTCGGGAAATTTCTTCTTGATGAATTCGAGAAGCGACGGCCGGATCAATTCCGCGACCATTCCGCTGTGCGGCGACTTCGGTTTTTTGCAAACCTCACAGATCACAGGTGTGGTTACGGTTTTGCTCATCGTGATTTCGCCGCTGAATTAAACTGATTCGGGAAGGCTTGTCGATTACGTCTTGAATCAATGATCGTCAATCCTAAGCTCCCGCGATGGAAGAATCGGAAGTACCTCTGGAGCATTTGCACGAACAAGTAAAGGAAACGGCAGAGCGCAGCGGGGCCGTCTGGATTTCATGGGTGGCCTTGAGCACCGCTATCCTTGCAGTGCTGGCTGCGATCGCGGGACTACTTTCCGGGCACCACGTCAATGAGGCGATGATGGACCAAATCGAAGCGTCCGATCAATGGAGCTACTATCAGGCCAAGAGCATTAAAGCTTCTGTGCTTGATGCGAAAATGGCGCTTGCGGGTACCCCTGACGAATCGGACCAATCAAAGCGCGATCGGTACGAGAAAGAGCAGGAAGAGATCAAATCGGAAGCCGAACGCAAGGAAGCCGCTGCGAAATCAAACTTTCACAAGCACGAAGTGTTCGCGCGCGGCGTGACCATGTTCCAAATCGCAATTGCAATCGCGGCGATCTCCGCGCTGACAAAGAGACGTCCGTTCTGGATCGTGAGTTTACTTTTCGGGATTGTCGGCTGCGCCTTTCTCGTCCTCGCGGCGATTGCTCGATGACGAGGTATCTCGGCAAGGCAATGACTGTAACTGATCGTCCGCGAAGTCGTATCAGCGCGGGTCTGCTGATGTTTCGCCGCAAAGGCAGCGCGCTGGAAGTCTTGCTCGTTCATCCCGGGGGCCCGTTCTTTCGACGCAAAGATGAGGGCGCCTGGACCATTCCAAAAGGCGAAGCGGTTCCCGGCGAAGATTTGCTCGCGCGCGCCCAGACTGAGTTTGAAGAAGAGCTTGGCATTCGGCCGTCGGGCAATTGGATTGAACTCGGCTCAATAAAACAGAAAGGCGGCAAGACCGTTCACGGCTGGGCGTTTGAAGGCGATCTCTCCGCGTCGTTCCAGCTCAGATCGAACACGTTCGAAATGGAATGGCCGCCGCGCTCGGGAAAGCTGAAGCAGTTTCCTGAGATTGATCGCGCTGAGTTTTTCACTGATGAAATTGCGCGGCGAAAAATCAATCCCGCGCAGATCGTTTTGCTCGACCGACTGCGTGCCGCTCTTCAAGACTGAAGTTTCTATTTCGCGGTTAGTCCTTGCTTATCCTGTTTGCCGCCCCAGAGGTGAAATGTGTAGGTGAAAACGATGTAGCCAAACAGATCATGCTTCGGACCATTGCTGACGTAGAGCGCCGGATTGAACTGAAAATTACGTGTGACGTTGCAGGTGAAACCGATCGTCGATGAATTTTCAGAGCCGCTCTGGAAATCGACCTGCACCCGCCAGGTCTCATTGAAGTCGTAGGCGTAACCGAGGATTGCTTCGTTTTTGTAGCCGGCGTGAATGGCCCCGACGATCACTTTGTGATGCTCAGTATAATAGCCGGCTTCGATGTACGGTTGGGGATCTACGTCCAGGTGAGGCGACCAATTCACAAACCCAACGGAAAGAAGATAAGGCTCTTTCGTTAGCAATCCGATCTCCGTGCCGAAGATCCAATCATCTGGTTGGAACCCGCGAAACACCGCTACCTCAGCCCATTTCGTCAGGCCCATCTCGGCTTGCAATTCATACGGGTTCGCAATGCGCCGGTCTTGAATTTGCAGACTCAAGGAGAGATCTCCTTCCCCTTGCAAATCCGGCGTCACGATCTGACTCAAACCTTTCGTCGTAGCGAATGATGAAGAGCTGGTTAGAAACAGAACCAACGTCACCACGATGACCATGAAGTCGGTTGGCTTCTTAGTCGCAGCTAGTTCTTGCAAAGCGTTCAGCATTTTGCCGCGAGTAAAACCGTTGCTCGAGAATTTGTCGACTGTATGTTGAGCCGAAAGCGCCTGCTCGCAAAACCGTTAGGACTTCGGGGTTGAACGCGCGCCGGGCGATTTTAAACTTGCGATAATGCGCGTGCTCGCCATTGACGCTTCTCTTCGCCGCACCGGTGTCGCAATTGTGGATGCAAATAATGGCAAACCGCGCTCCATTTATTTCGGGACGATCCACAATGCGAGCGCGATGCGTTCCTCCTCCTGCTTGGTCGCCATCCGCGATCGGTTGATCGAACTTATCCGGGCGCACGAACCAGATTGTTGCGCGTTGGAATCAGTCATCTACGTGCAAAGTTATAAGACCGCGATTGTTTTGGGAGCCGCCCGCGGCGCCGCGATTCTGGCCGCGGCTGAAAATGGATTGCCAGTTTTTGAATATTCACCGAGACGAATCAAACAATCCACCGTCGGGCGCGGCGCAGCCGGAAAAGATCAGGTCGCGTTCATGGTGCGGGCGCTTCTCGGTTTAACGGAAACGCCGGATGCAGACGCCGCGGATGCGCTGGCGATCGCTCTCACTCATCTGCGCACGCAGGAAGCAGTGGCGCGGGGTCTTCCGGGAGGAATACAAATATGAACGCCGCGGCTGGTAGGGTCGGCGCGACGCGCCGATCGGACGCCGCAGCGCGGCGTCCCTACCTAAACGTGCGTTGGCTCGGGCGAGTTGAATTCGCAAACGCGCTGGCGTTGCAGGAAGAAATCGTCGCTAGGAAACGGAACGACCCCTCGTTGGAAGATGAGCTGCTCTTGCTCGAGCATGAACCTGTTTACACAATCGGGCGGACTCCTGATCAATCCAGTTTGTCCGCCACAGGATCCCGAGCGACTCGGGATGGCGAACTCGGCGCCGCGCATCTGCCGCATCCGCTCTTCGCGATCAATCGTGGCGGTCAGGCAACCTATCATGGACCCGGCCAGCTAATGGGCTATCCGATTATCGATCTTCGCCGGTGCGGCCATGATTTGCATAAATATTTGCGCTGGCTCGAGCAGTTGCTCATTCAAGTGCTGGCCGAACACGGCATTGCCGCGAAGCAACGCGAATCGCTCACGGGAGTTTGGGTAGAGGATCGCAAGATCGCTTCCATTGGCGTCGGTGTGCGGCATTGGATCACGATGCATGGATTTGCGTTGAACGTGTGCGGCGATCTTTCGCCATTTAATCACATCGTTCCCTGCGGCATCGATAATGTCGCGATGACTTCGATGGAGAAGGAAATCGGCGCCGCATTCTCAATTTCGGACGTTGAGGGGGCAGTCGAGAAAGTGGCGTTGGAACAGATTGCTAATTTGCGCGCCGGCGAAGAAGTGCTACCGGCGAATGTTTAATAACGCAGAATGATTCCGCTGGAAGACAACGTGGGCGATATCATCGGAAAAGCGCAACGTGGCTTGGGCATTTCCGACTCTGAACTGGCCAAAAGAGGGGGCATCAGTTCAGAAGCAATCCGCAAGTTGCGCGAGGGCGATTTCGACGAACCGTCCCTCCTGAGCGTAGCGCCCATTCTTCGCCTTAACGGGCGAGCCCTTTGCGAGCTTGCCAAGAACGAATGGCATCCGGAAAAAATTGAAGCGTGCGACGGTCTCGCACAATTCAACACGGATTATCACGGCATGGCTGTTAACTCCTACCTAGCGTGGGACCCAACGAGTCGCGTGGCAGCAGCTTTCGATACGGGCGCTGATTCCAGCGAAATGGTCCGCTTTGCGAACCACCACAAACTAAATGTGCAACTGATTCTCCTTACGCACGCGCACTCTGATCACGTAGCAGACCTGCCGCGCCTCCGCGAAGAAACCGGCGCAGATGTTTTTACGCCAGCACGGGAACCCGTTCCAGGCGCGGAGCCGATCGAGGAAGGAAAGCAGTTTCGACTTGGAAATTTCCAAATCGATACGCGACTGACCTGGGGTCATTCCCAAGGCGGAATGACATACGTCGTGACGGGTCTTGCCCGTCCGATCGCGATCGTGGGCGATTCGCTTTTCGCCGGTTCAATGGGCGGCGGAAATGTCTCCTATGAAGACGCGTTGCGAAATAACCTCGAGAAAATCCTGACGTTGCCGGACGAAACCATCATTTGCCCAGGACACGGCCCGATGACGACAGTCGGCGAAGAGAAACAACACAACCCGTTCTTTGCAGGCAAAGTGTAATGTTTGATGTGAGATGTTCGATGTAAGATGTAGCAGCAGATGGATAAACGTGAGCTGCAAAATCGGACCAAACAGTTTGCGCTGCGCGTGCTGAAGCTCATCGATGTCTTGCCGCGCACGGCTGCCGGTCGCGCGATTTCGAGCCAGCTCGTTCGAGCGGCTACTTCTGTTGGCGCAAACTATCGCAGCGCATGCCGAGCGCGATCACGAGCAGAATTTGCAGCCAAGCTTGGCATTGCGGTAGAAGAAGCGGATGAAAGTCTCTATTGGCTCGAGCTCGTCCGCGATGGCAAACTTGTTCCAGAAAACAAGCTGTCGCTTTTGCTGAAGGAAGCCGACGAACTCACGGCGATTCTTGCGAGCGGCCGCAAGTCTGCAATGGATACATCAAACCTCAAACATCGAACATCTTACATGTTGTCATGAACATCGGTTTTGTTGGAGTTGGACGCATGGGCGCGAACATGGCTCGCCATTTGAAAGATCGGCAGTTCCAGATTACGGCGGTTTACGATATAAACCGCGCGAGAGCGACATCTGTTGCTGCCGAGGTTGGTTGCGCAGCGAGCCAGGATTTGTCGGAAGTTACAGCAGAATCGGACGTGATCTTCACGGTAGTGACTGATGACAACGCGGTGCGCCAAATTTTTACCAGAGCTGGTGACAACTTACTCGTAAATGCAGGAGGCAAATTATTCATCAACTGCGAGACAATCTCGCCGGGAGTGGAGATCGATATTGAAAAGCTGGCGCATCAAGCCGGTGCGGAAAGTCTCGAAGCATGCATGGCCTCGAGCATCACCCAGGCACGCGACGGTAAGCTTTATCTGATGTGCGGCGGAGATGAAGAGACATTCCGCAAAGCTGAACCGATTTTGAAGGAGCTCGGTTCAGTCGTGCGCTATGTCGGCAAGTCTGGCGAAGCCGCCAAGGTAAAAGCGCTCGTCAACATGGTGATGAACATCAACACGGCGGGTCTGGCCGAGGGACTCGCGCTCGGCGCAGCGTTGGGCCTTGATCTGGAAATGTTGAGAAAGGTTTTTTCGCAGACCGGCGCGGCCTCGCGCGTGCTCGAGACCGATGGCGAAGACATGCAAAACCGCGAGCACAGCTGCTTTTTTTCTGCTGCGCATGCGGCCAAAGACAGCGGGATCGCTCTCGAACTTGGGCGCAGGCTGGGTCTCGATTTACCGCTCGCGCGCGCGACCAAGGAACAATATGACCGGATGGTCGCTGAAGGCTTGGGCGAGCTCGATAAATCTGGGATCGCCGAACTGACTTTCAAAGATCGCCACAAACATTCCGGCGATCGCGTGTGACGCCTCCGAATCGGCGCTGGCATAGCTGGCTTGCCAATTAATCGGCAGCGCGTTCTCGTGAAAGGCCGATCATTCTTTTCGGTCCAAGTGCATCGCGACTGTTGACATTCGGTTGCCTCTTTAAATATCCTCTGAGAAAGATGTAAAGCTTCGGATTCCCTAAAGGGTTTCCGTTGCTCAAAGAAAGGAGTAACAACAATGCCTAAAAAGAAAGCCCGTAAAAGAACAAGTCACGGGAAGCGGCGTACAAAACAAGCTGTCGCGCACGTGAAAAAGCTGGAAACAGCCCTAACTGCAGTCAAGAAGCACCTCGCTATGTTGCAGTCCGACCCGCACAACTTTGTCTAATTCGCATCCAACTTGATACTGTTCCTGCCGGCGAACGGACAGTACTGCCGATAGTCGTGAAGGCTTGAGCGACCTCGAATCGCCCATTTCACTTTCAAAGATTGCCATAAGCATCCGCCACCACGCATGCTCGCGGAATGGCGGCTGGACGCGGACTCAGTCCGACCGTTGACATTCGGTCGCTTTCTTGAATATGCTGGGAGAAAGACGTGAAGCTTCGGATGCCAAATGGCTCCGTTGCTCGAAGAAAGGAAGGAATAACAACAATGGCTAATAATAAAACAGATTGTGTAAAGAAAGCGACAATTGACGCGGAGGCGCAACAGGCTATCGATGCCATCGACCCTGTTCTTGCGAATTCGAATGCTCAAGCTACAGACCTTCAAAAGGCACTGAAATTGGCTAGAGACGCCCTGGCGACCATTAAAAGCGATCCACATCATCTGTGACCCGAATTTGATGCTGCCTTGCAACTATATTGCATCAACCGAGACAGATGCGGCAGCAGACGATCCGATTGCGACGGGCTAGATGCTTGTTCTTGTACTGGCGGGACGGTCGGCTGTTTTTGCATAATTTCGCCAGGCGACTGACCGTCTCCGGGAGACCGATTACTTGCGGAGTTGTCGATTTCTTTGGCGAGTGGCGAACCTACCAAGAGGCGATCGCGCATTTCGCCGGTTACAGACCGCGGAGCGTGCATGCTGCTATTTCTCAATTGGTAAAGCACGGGCTGCTGCTGCCGAAAGATTCACCCGAAGCGGCGCAAGACAGTCGCATCGCGAAGGAGTGGTCCGATTGGCTTCCCGAAGGGAGTTTTCATTTCTCAACAAAGGACGTTCCGTACGTGGACCGTAGCGGATGGAGCCTGGATCGGCTGAAGTCCATCATGCCGAAGACGCCGCAGCCCAAGTTTGTCAAAACTGTGAGAGGCGTGGCGAAAGTGTGGCTGCCTGCACCCCCCTCCTCTGATTCCGAGTTCCTCCGAGTTTTGATGGCCCGGAAAACACATCGACGATTCTCGGATAAAGAGCTCAAGCTTGAAACGGTATCGCAACTCCTCTCGTTGGTTTGGGGAGTCAACGGCTACCTGTATTCCCCTAGATTCGGGAAGTTACTCCATAAAACCAGCCCATCGGCTGGCGCGCGGCACCCCGGCGAAGTGTATTTAATGGCCTTGCGCGTCCAAGGCCTTAAACCGGGTCTGTATCACTACCACCCCGCGCATCATCGTCTCGAGATGATCAGCACGAATGCCACGCGCGAAAAGGCGTGGTTGTATTGCGCCCGCCAACATTTCGTTAGGAACGCAGCTGCTTTGTTTATAATGACGGCAGTGTTTCCGCGCACGATGTGGAAGTACCAGAACGCTCGCGCCTATCGCGTAGTGCTTCTCGATGCCGGTCACCTGTGCCAGACGTTTTGTCTCGTGGCGACCTGGCTTGGCCTGGCGCCATTCTGCACTGCTGCACTTAAGGATACACTAATCGAAGAGGACATTGGGATAGATGGGATCCGCGAGTCGGTGCTTTATGTAGCAGGGGTTGGTCTTCCGGCTACTTCAGCGCGAGCGAGGCGACAATTTTCTCGAAACGTGGATCGCCACGCAGCGAGTCCCAATAAGGGTGGAGTTTCAGAAGGCCATAACTGAGGACATTTGGGGCGCGTTCCACGGCAGCGATTTGTTCGATGGCGCGATCTTTCTCGCTCGTCCAGGCGTAGATTTGCGCGAGGTTAACGGCTAACACCCCGCCGTCGATAGCATCTTTGGAGATTGGCAGCAACTCACAGGCGCGGCGCCCCTCGCGGAGTGCATCTTCTTTTTGTTCGAGGCCAGCGTCGATCATTCCCAACAGACTGAGTGCGGCCGCGAAGTCGGGCTGCTTTTCCACAGTCTTTTCCACTTCGCTGCGCGCGGCGGTAAAGGCGGTTCGTGCTTTGGCTGAATCACCCTGGCAACGAGCAACGACGCCCTCCCAATATGCATAAGGATAGCTGACACCGTTATTCACGACGCCCTCGCGCGGATAGTTTGCCAGCGCCTTGGTAGCGAGGGCCGCAGTCCGATCGCACAGTGCATAGTTAAGGGTGTCTACGTCGAGCGGCATCGCGGGATTTTCAGCGAACAAAGCGGCGAGCGTGGTCTCAAAAGGTTTGATGTCCGCCCGCCAATCCAGCGCAATCAGCGCTCGAAGTATGCGGCTTAACGGGTCTCCCGGTACGATCGCCAGTGCGCGATCGTAGGTACGGACTTCGTCGGCATAGCGACGCTGCGGCTGATAAGTCAAAGCGAGTTGTTGCAGAATAAAAAAGTTGCGCGGATCCAGTTCAAGAGCGCGTTCCAAGTTGCGCGTGGCTTCGTCCCAACGGCCTTGGCGACGATCAATGAAGCCCGCGTAGCGGAAGACGTCGACGTTGTTAGGTAACGTGCGTTTGGCGATAACCAGCTCGCTACGGGCGCGCTCATAGTCGCGGAAACCGTTGTAGTAATAATCGGCTAGGGCGAGGTGCGCTTCGCCTGCATCCGGCTGGAGGCGTAGAGCAGCCTGCACGGCCGCATTGGCCATCTCGAGACGAGCCGTAGTGTGGTCGTGGCCCCTAAAGTAGGTAACACCATGCACCCTTGAAAGAAGGCACCAAGCCAGTAGAAAGCCCGGGTCGCGGGTGACAGCTTCATTGAGTAGTTGGGCGGCTTCCGGCAGCTTCTCCCTCGCGTGGATCGGATCCGATGTGTCCGCAAAGAGCGCCTCGGCGCGCAAGTAGAGGTCGTATGCTGCAAGATCGGTTGTGGGTGCTTTCTCGATCGCCGCCTTTTCGCTCGGAGAGATTTTGGCCTGAAGCTGATCGGCGATCGTCTTCGCGATCTCGCTCTGGATTGCAAAAACATCCGCTAGATCGCGGTCGTAGCGATCCGCCCAAAGATGCGTGTCTGTCCTGGCGTCAATCAACTGCGCGGTCACGCGCACACGGTTCCCGGTGCGTTGCACGCTGCCTTCGAGTACGTGCGCAACGCCGAGTTGCTGGGCGATCTCGCGCAGGTTGCGATTTACGGCGTTCTTGTACTGCATCACGCTTGTACGACTAATTACTTTTAGGTCCGCAACTCTGGCGAGATCCGTAAGGATTTCGTCCTGGATGCCATCGGCGAAGTAGGCGTTCTGTTTCTCATCGCTCAAATTCTCAAAGGGAAGAACGGCAACGCTTTTTTCGGGAATAGGAACTGCCACGCTGCCTGTCGGCTCAGCAGCGCTCGAAATGATTTTCCGCGGCGATGCTCGCTGGAAGAAAAACAACGAGCTAATAACAAGGGCGATTGTGAACACGAGTAAAGCAACCGCAAGCGCGACCTTGGGCCAAGTGGGCGCACTAATTGGACGAACCGTGACAGGTTGCTGCCTCCGTCTTTTTCGTCCCTTGAGTCTCTCAGGGACCTGCGGATTGCCAATATTGTCTTTGTAGAGGTTAAACAGGTGCAGGCGCCGCCCGTGCTTCACTTCGCACTCACCGAGATCGTGCAGGTATGATTGCCAGTGCCGATATTGGACGAGATCCTCAGCTATGTGTGCGGATAAAAGGATATGCCCAGCATCGCCGCAATCCAGCACCCGCTGGGCAACATTAATTCCTGAGCCGGCTATGTTCGTTTTGTCGTTGACATCGGTGACTCGATTAACCGGGCCGCAGTGAACCCCCATCCGTACTTGAAACTGCGAATGAACTTGCAGTGCTCTGCTAATTTCCAGCGCACATCGCACCGGCTCTTCCGGGCTGCGAAAAAAAAGTAGCGCCATCCCATCGCCTGTTGGCACTCGAATAAGTTTGTCGCTTGCTTCCGCAGCGCGAAAAGGTTCTGTTGCGCGGACGATTTGATTCAACTTTTGCAGCACTTCAATCTGCTCGTTCACGAGCAGTTTCGAGTAACCGACAACGTCGATTAACAAGAGATGTGCAATCTCGAGCTGGAGATCAGGCGTCGGCTCCGCAGACGTGTCTTGCGCGTTCACCGTTCTGGAAAGCCTAACAATATCTTTATCGACCGTCGAGGCAAACGAACCTCGTCAACTATCGCGCGCTTAGCCAACGCGGAAACGAACGTCGCGAATCGTTTTTGCGCCGAAGCGTTGCTTCAATTTTCGCACGATTTCGGACTTCGAAACTTGTTCGAGTTCGTAGTGCAAAGCCGGTTGGAGCACGCGGACATAGAGAATCCCGTCGCGCAACGCGAAGGGCGCCGAGTGGGCGGCGATGAATTCGCCAACGATCTTTGACCATGCGTCGATTACTTCTGTTTCACGTAAGCGCTCACGAAGTCCCAGGCGCTGCATCAGTTTCGGAACCAGCTCCGCAGGCGACTGCCAGCGGTCGGTTCGCATCTTTCTCTCATGCAAGCCGCGCCATTCGGCGATCACGGCGGCACGAAGGGATGGGGACATTGGAGTGTTGGAGTACTGGAGTGTTGGGAATCAGATTAACGTCATTACTCCATCAATCCAATACTCCACCACTCCAATTCTCAGTATTTCCGCCGCATGTGGCTTGGCAGAATATTCAGCTCGGTGCGGTACTTGGCCACGGTGCGCCGCGCGATCGGAATACCGCGCTCGCCGAGAATCTCGACGATCTCATGATCACTTAACGGCGCGCTGCCATTCTCGTGCTTTACCAGCTCGAGAATGGCTTCTTTTACGCTGGTGTTGCTTAACGATTCGCCGGTTGCAGTTTGGTAGCCGGACGTGAAAAAGTATTTCATCTCGAACACACCCTGCGGCGTGGCCATGTATTTGCCGGACACAGCGCGGCTAACTGTGGTCTCGTGCAGGCCCACGGCATCGGCAACTTCTCCCATCGTCATCGGCTTGAGATGGGACGGGCCATGTTCAAAGAAATCGCGCTGCCGCGAAACGATCTGCCGCGCGATGTTGAGAATTGTCTGCTGGCGTTGATGAATTGAGCGGATCAGGAATTTTCCGCTCCGGATTTTGTCGCGGATGTAGTCTTTGACCTCGCTGGTCTGAGTGTTGCCGGAGGCGATGATATCCTTGTATAGATTGCTGATCCGCAGATGCGGAATCTGCTCGTTATTTGAGCTGATCTGATATTCGCCATCCACCTTCTCCACCATCACGTCGGGCAGCACATAGTTTTGCGGGGCAGCAGCGAAAACCTGGCCAGGACGCGGATTTAGTCGTGCGATGTTGTCAGCGGCCTTTTGCACGTCTTCCACGCTAATCCCCATCCGGCGTGCGATCTCGGGGAAGCGTCGCCTACCCAAATCTTCCATGTGTTCGGAGACAATCTTGTACTCGAGGCTTTGCTCCTTCCCTTGCCGGCGCAGTTGAATGAGCAAACACTCGCGCAAATCACGCGCGCCGACTCCTGCCGGATAAAAACTTTGGATCAACGCCAGCATCTTCTCGAAATCTTCCTTTGGAATTCCCGAGTTCAGCGCCATTTCCTCCGGCGTGCTCTGGAGAAATCCGTTATCATCGATATTGCCAATGATTAGCTCGGCAGCTTTGCGGTTACCGGCGCTGAGCACGCTCTGATTCAGTTGCCCGATCAAATTTTGCTGAAGCGTCTCCTGCACTGGAATGGAGTCGAAAACGAACTGGCGCTTTTCTTGCGCTTCCTTTGAACGGCGACCACCATCGGAGCTGTAGCTGGCCGACTGCGCCATGTAATCGCGCCATTCCTCATCCAAACTCGCTAGTTTCTCGAATTCGTTCTTGAAATTGTCGTCTGCGGAAGGTTCAACCTCGTTGCGTTCATCGACGCCGGGCTCATCCGGCAACTCCTCGAGAACCGGATTTGTCTCCATTTCCTGTTGAACGAGGTTGCGCAGCTCTAGCAGCGGCGTCTGGAGAATGAGCAGGCTTTGTTGCAACTGCGGCGAAAGAACTTGCTGGAGGGCAAGATTCTGTGTCTGCTGCATTCCCTGTCCGGCCATACGCCGAGTTTACCGGCATGGCTGACGGCGAGCAAGTAACTCTAGGGCAGCGTGCCGCTCATACTCCCGCCATGTCCCATTTCTCGATCGTTTTCTGAATCAGGCGGGCGATTTTGTCGTTCACTTTTGTGAAATATTTTTTCGCCTTGGCAGGATCGAACGTCGGATAACCCTGGCCCTCCTTGTAGAGCATGATCGTTGACGGGAAAGGATACGCGCTCCACGTGTTCGGCGCGGGAAGTGCCGTCGCCATCTCCGGCTTGTAACGGTTCTTCTGAACGAGCGTGGAATCAATCGCCATGATGTATGCGCTCTCGTTTTCTGCTCCGTGACCGCCGTCTTCGCCGAACACCTCCAGCGTGACATCACTGCAATAAGACCACCAGTTCACTACCAGAATTCTACTGTTCGTCTCGCGGCCGACCTCTTGCGCTAGCGCGCTCAAAATCGCCGTCTGCCCGCCGCCGTGCCCGTTCAACAAAATAATGTTCTTGAATTTGTTCTTCGCCAGGCCAGTCAGAACGGCGCGAACATAATTGCGAAAGGCGTCCTCGGGAACTGTGAAACTCCCCGGGTAGGCGTCCATGATTCCAGTGAATCCGTATGGAATCACAGGCGCGATCATCGCGTTGACGCGCGGTGCGATCTCGCGCGCCATCGCTACCGGGGCGAGAATGTCTGTTCCATTAGGCGCAACACCGTGCGGCTCAAGCGTGCCCAACGGGAGCAAGACGGTTTGGATTTTTGCCGGAACCCACTCGCCGAATTCCAGCCAGTTGATGCGCTCCATCTCGCGCGTGCTGGGCGCGCTCTGTTTGGCAGAACTCATCTCAATAGCTTAGCAGCCTCGCCAGTACTTCGCTTCCGTTTTTCCGTTTAGAAGCATCCAATCGACCGGTCTCTCAAACGCGATGATTTCGTCGAAAACATTACCGCTTTCACTACAGGGAATGCTGATCAGATCGGCGTAAAAGCTGGGCCGAATTTTTCCCAGCGCATTTTCCTGCCGCAACGCGCGCGCCGGATTGACGGTTACCATTTGCAAAACTTCTTCCGGAGGAACGCCTGGAAACTCCTTCTGAAATGCGCGCATCTCGGCAAACAAACTCAGGTTTTCGTTGCTAGCGAGGCTATCAGTGCCGAGGCAAATATTGAATCCAAGAGCGCGCAATTTTTCGAACGGAAATCGGCTGTGCTTGAAATAATCGTGGCTGCGCGGCGAATGGACTACATGAAATCGCGTCTCCGATCTTTCGAGCGAATCGAAGTCGCTTTCTATCAATTCGTTTAGATGCGCAACAATCCAATTGGGTAGAGCGCCATCGCCCGGCGCCCCGACGAACAGCCCCAGCGGCGTCTTACTCCCGCAATCATTCATCGGCCGTCCGATGCTCTTCAGAAATTCGTAGAGTGGGCCCGACGCGTCGTGGAACATCTCCATTTCTTCCTGTGATTCGGCTAAATGTGTCGTCAGCAAAATATTTTCGCGCCGCGCGATTTCCTCGCAGCGACGATAGAGATTTTTCGACGCAGTGAACAGGGCATGCGGCGCTAAACCCCAGTTCGGCGCGGACTTTAGCGATTCGACCGCACGATCGACGATTTCGTTCGAGCAGTCTGACGTGCGCACATCGATCAGTTCCGCAAACCACCAGGTGCGAATCGGCGCGCTAATCTCCTGGATCAAGCCTGGAAACGCAGTGAGATTCGCGATGGTCGTTGTGCCGAATCTTTTTGCCTCCACGAAACCGTCGTTGATTGAGGCGAGATAATCTTTTGGCGAAAGATTTGCCTTCTCTGTATTGATGGCGCGAATCCAATCGGCGAAAGATTTTGGCGGCGGGATTTTGCCGCGCAAACAGGTGTAATCGAGGTGGCAATGCGCGTTGATCAGCCCCGGCAACAGCGCCTGCTCGCCAAGATCGACAATTTCACCGGCGTTGCGGCTTGTGATCTCATCAAATTTTCCAACGTCGACAACGGAGCCGGCGGGGGCCGAGCGACGTGGACGGGCAGCCCAAACGGGTGACGAGCCGGGAGGCGAGTCATCAATTCGATCATCGGAAACAGCCACCGCGCCGTTGTCGATGGGCGCTCCGTCCATCGTCACGACGGTGCGGGTACGAATGATCATTCGCCTTTCACCACTTTCCGGCATTCGGCGATCAACAGATTGCACGCTTCCTGACAAAGCAGCGGAACTGTAGCGGGGATCGCCGCTGTAGCTGGGGTCGCTGACCCCGGCGGATTTGCCGCCGTTGCCTGGTCACGCGCAGGATCAAATTTCTCTTTCGGCAATTTTGTCGATGAAATCGCTCCGTCCGCATCGCGTTTCCACAAGATCGTCCGCAGACAGCCGCCGTTGGATCGACAGAAGTCCGCCACAAGACCATTGATCTGCGAATCGGAAATTTTAGCAGCCACCCGATACATTCCTGACTGCCGACCCAGGGTCTCCCGCAACGTCGTGGTTTGCAGCTTGCCGCTTCTCCAAGCAGCGAACACCGCGAGCCTGCCCGGATAAAAATAATCCAGCACGCGTCTCAGGTCTTCGAGCGTCCCAAGCTCCAATCGCCAACCATGATGCAGGTTCGGTGCGGTTTTAAGCGGACGATAGTTTCCAGCGTCGTCGTGTTTTGCAATCTCAATCGCGTCTTCTGCGCTTCGAAATATCTTCAATTGATCCGCCGTTTTGTCATCGCGATGCAATAGAACAAACCCGCCGGTGCTCGTTTTCCGAACCAGAATTTCTCCGACACAAAAACTTCGGGAATCGTTGCAGACAGTTTCGAGGAGCTTCTCGACGGGATCCGGCATTGGTAGGGCGTCCCGCAGTCGCGGGACAGGGCGCGGCCGCGCTAATGCAAACAGTGCGCGATCAGCCCACCTGCGCGTTCCAGGAATTGTCGATCTTCATCGCTGAAGGCATTCAATTTATCGCTCTCGGCATCGAGCATGCCAAGAATGTGCCGATGCTCGTTGCGCATCGGCACAATAATCTCGGAGCGAGTGGTGTGAAACGTAGGGAGATACCGCAAATCCTTGTGCACGTCTCCCACGATGATCGGTTGGCCCGAGTCTAATGCTGCGCCGCATAGCCCCTGGGTAATAGGAAAGCGCGCGTAGGTGGGCGGTTCGCTGCCGGTTTCTGCGAGAATCACGAACTCTTCTTTCACAATCTTATAAACGCCGACCCACCGATAATCGCGCGCCGCGCGAATCATCTCTACGAGTTGCTTCATTCGTTTTCGGGTGCACCCGCCAGCCAGCGCAAACCCCCCGATCTCCTGCAGCTTCTTGCACGTGGTTTCCTTCATTTGCGGGAAAGCAATCTCGCGCAAAAGAAACCAAGCGCGAGCACGATTTCAACTTTTTGCGTTCAACGCTTGCTCGATAATGATATCGGCAAAACCGGAATCGGTGCCGATGGATGGCGCATAGAAGAGCGAGCGATTGTCGATCTTGTACGGATTGCGACGGAAAACTTCGCCGTGCGACCTTGTAGCTGGGGGCGCTGACCCCGGCCGACCGCGGTCAACGCCCGCGGCTACAGCGATTCCAAGCAAAACCGGAATGTCTTCATAACTGTGTAATCCGTCAGAAATAAAGAACGGAACCACGACCACGTTCGAAGTCTTCGTTAATTTCCGCCAATCGGACACCAGGGGCGGCTCTTCCATGTAAACGTTGAGAACAGTCGCGTACTTCCCGAGTGCACGGATCTTTTCCGCTTCGCGTTTCGCGGCGACGGCGCTGTTTTCATTCAAATCGGTCCCGTGGGCGACGATCAACAGCGTAGCTTCGTTTTCGGGAACACCCGGCGCGATTTCCCGAGCCCGTCGCAGAAGCAGCTTCGTCATCATCGGGTGATTTCCGACAGGGTCGCAGTACCTCCAGATTTGACCGTTGGAACGTTTTGTGGTTCCGCCATTCAACTCAAGCTCGCGCGGAACCACGGTCTGCGTGAAATAACCTTCACTGATAAAATTCGGCACGACATAGACCGCCGGAATCGATTCGGGATCGAACAAGAAGAGCGCGTCGCGCAAACTGGGTTCCTCTTTCCAGAACGCGCACTGCACGTCCGCAAAAACTTTCCGCCGCCGGATCTCCGCCGCATGCGCCAGCGTAGGCGCACTCGAATCGGGGTTCACGGTCGAGCCGTGTCCGACGATTAAGAGAACGCTGTTGTCGGATCTCACAGAAGAAACGTTCAACGTCGAACGCTCAACGTCCAATGAATCATTCGTATGTCGGCTGCATTTGTACTGGCTTTGGCATTCAATGTGACTAACCTGTGCCGCGGGATGGGACGAGGCATTGCTCAGCGAAAAAAACGCGCCCTCCAGAACCGCAAGCTGGCAGCTGCCGTTCACGAAGATGCTTCCGGATATGCTCTTGCTGGAATGGAGGAGCCGCGACCTGTTACTTCGATCACGCAGATAAGCAAGCTAAATGGCGGGTTCAAAGACTCCGCTTTCGGCGATAATAAATCTAGGCCAATTCATCGTTGGATTCCTTGGATCGCCGGCTTCTCTTCCGAATTCGTGCGTGATGTTTTCTTGCAATATCTCCCGGCCAAGCCTTCTTCGACGGTCACCGTTCTTGATCCGTTTTGTGGAACGGCGCCGTGGGCGCGAGGATAGCCTCGAGACAAATACCCGCCTTAGTCATGGAGAACAAAACACCGGATTATTGGATGGCAGTCGGCAGCGTTGACAATTGGAATGAGGCGTTCCGTCTTGGCAATATCTGGGGACTCGAACCGAAAAGACTTAATTTATGGGAAAATGTTCAGCCGAACGACTTCCTTCTATTCTACGCGATGCGACCCGTTGCCGGCATAATCGGCTATGGAACCGTGAAGACTAAGTTTCGTCAGACACAGCCTCTCTGGCCGCAGGAAGTGGAGAGGGGCCAGGTGCTTTGGCCTTTGCGTTTTGAAATTGACGTCGGTTACTGTCTGCCACCGAATAGGTGGGAGCTTGAAAAAATCAGTTCCGAGATATTGAGATTTAAGGCCGGGCTGAGTTTTCGCAAGCTGGACAGCGCGCTTGCACTGGACGTAATCGCGAAGTTCAAAGAAAAGCGCGAGCCGGAAGTTCCTGAGCCTTCAGTACACAAGGAGATTAAGCAGAAACTTCTAGAGATCGGGAATCTGCAAAATCACATTGCAGAGGAGGAATATTCGTTCGATTTGGGGAAGTTGGATGTTGTTTGGAGGCGGGTCCAACAATCCGTTCCGACGTATGTGTTTGAAGTCCATGTAAAGGGTGATCTGTACCACGATCTCGCAAAACTGAAACACGCGTTCGACCTTTGGAACAGTCACATTTTCTTGGTTGGGAACGAAGCAGACCCAGACAGAATTAGCGAACTGACTCGCGGAAGCTTTCATGAAATCAAGCGCCATTTGAAATTCATCAGCTTGGCGAAAGTGAGAGAACTTCACGCGCGCAAGAGAGCGCTCATAGATCTTGAACGAGAACTGGGAATGTGACTATGTTAAACACAAATGGCTCTTCAGGCGGTGAGAGATCCGTGGGCAGCGCACCAATTCAGCCCACTTGATGTTCCCAACTATCTTTTGGAACGATTCGAGCAGAGTCCATTGCTATCTTTCCCGCCTCGCAGTATTCCTCCGGTAGCAGGTATCTACGGACTGTATCTTGGACATCAGGTTGTCTATGTCGGAAAGGCGACAAGCAGAAGTCATCTCAGAATGCGAATCTGGAAAGCCGCCAATAAGATCAGCAGCACTAAAAGTAAGCTGTCACACCTGCGCTGCCGCTTTCTATTAATGACAGAGGAGTGCGTCGATTACGCTAAAGACCATCTAGTTCGTCACTATCAGCCGGCATGGAATCTATCGGAACGCGACAGCCCCGTTCATGGTGCATGGCGGCCGGGTGTGAAAGGACCGCCTACTTGGGACGAGATGTATCCTCCCAAGTGAGCACGGAAAGCGGACGCAACGAGTTACGTCGCGCCTTTTCTCCTTATGAAGTGTTGAGCGTTTAAGGTTGAACGTTTAAGTTCTGGCCGATGCTCTTCCGCACTTACAAAAACACCGATCTCACGGTGAGCGAAGTTGGGTTTGGGCTTTGGACAATTTCCACCGGTTGGTGGGGGAATTTCACCGAGGGCGAGGCGATCGCGCTGATGCACAGGGCGTTCGACCTCGGCATCACGCTGTTCGACGCCGCCGATACTTACGGGAATGGATTGAGCGAAGAATTGATCGCCAAGGCGTTTCCGGAACAACGGGACGAAATCGTCATCGCGACGAAGGTCGGCTACGATTTTGTCCATTACGGTGAGGCCCGCGGACGCGGGCAACGCGAAATTCCGCAGGATTTTTCGCCGGACGCGGTCACGCATGCGACGGATGCGGCGCTGAACAGGTTGAAGACGGACCGGATCGATCTGCTTCAACTGCACAATATTCGGATGGAGCAGGTTTACGATGACGCGCTGTGGACGACCCTCGAAAACTTAAAGGCCGAAGGGAAAGTTCGTTACTACGGCGTCGCGCTGGGGCCGGCGATCGGCTGGCTGTATGAGGGAGTGAATTGCATTCGCGAGCGCGACATGACGAGCGTGCAACATATCTACAATATGCTCGAGCAACATCCCGGCCGCGCCTTTCACGAAGCCGCCACCGATGCCGGCAAAAACACAATGTTCCTCATCCGCGTGACGCATTCCTCGGGGATGCTCGAAGGAAAATACACCGCTGAGACGACGTTCCCGCCGACCGACCATCGCAGTCATCGTCCGCGCAGTTGGCTCCTCAATGGAATCAAAAAAATTGAGCAATTGCGGTTCCTGGAAAATTCCGAGCGGACGTTGGGACAGGCGGCATTGCAATGGCTGCTCGCGGATGATCGAGTGGCTTCGACGCTGCCGAATATTTATAACGAAGAACAGCTCGTTGAATTCGCCAAGGCGCCGGAATGTCCGCCGCTCACGCCGGACGACATGGCAAAAATCGACGAACTCTACTCCCACAACTTCGGAATCGAAGAAGAACCGCCCAAATTTAAGGGAACAATGGAGCTTCCGAAGGAAACGGCAGCAGCGTAAAAGGGCGCGCCACACTCAAAACGGGGTCATCCCGAACAAAGTGAGGGACCTCACAATTGGAGTTAGGAGCACGCAATTTAGTAAGTGTGATCATTCATCGTTTGTGAGATCCTTCGCTTCGCTCAGGATGACAAATCGCACAATGGAGCTGCCGAAGGAAACGGACGCTGCGTGACGTTCGAAAAGGTCATTCTTCTCTGTAGAGGCAGCCGTGTCGGCTGCAACCATTAGGATCTCGCAGGCGACACGCCTGCCGCTACAGCTCAGCTCAGTGGTCAGAGACCGCGGCTGCAGCTAATCCGATTCGTCTTCTTCCTGCACCGGCTCGGCGCGGCGGATTTCCGGTTGTTCGCGAGCGCGCCGCTGCTGGCGAGTGACCATCTTTTCACCTTGGTAAATGTCCTTGAACACATCTGCGATCATTGGCGCAGCGGCGGAACCACCATGAACCTTGCTGCCGACGTCGCCCTCGTAAACAGCCGCAAACGCATATCGCGATTGGTCGGCAGGCAAAAAGCCGGCGAACCACGCGGCTGTGCGCTCTTTGTTTTTTGGTCCCCATTGCGCCGTGCCCGTTTTCCCCGCGACTTCAACATTATCGAGGCTAGCCTGATGCGCAGTACCGCCTGCGCCATTCACGACATTAATCATACCGGCGCGCACCTGGTCCAGCGTCTCGGGCGAGAGATCGAGTGTTCTTTTCGCGCGCACTTGGTATGCGGTCACGAGTTGGTTGTCGAATGTCTGCACCTGTTGGACCAGCCGTGTCTGATAAAACGTGCCGCCGTTGGCGATGATCCCCATTGCTTGCGCCATTTGCAACGGCGTCACTTGGATGTCTCCCTGGCCGATTGACATGTTTGCGATGTCGCCGTTGAGCAATTTGCGTCCGTGCGTCGCCTTCATGTACTCATCATTCGGAATGCGGCCTTCCGCCTCGCCGCGCAGCGGGATGCCACATTTTGCGCCAAACCCCAGCTTTAACGACCAATCGATGATGGGCGCTGCGCCCGTTTTAATACCAACCTGATAAAACCACGTGTCGCACGATTCAGTGAGCGCCTGCACGAAGTTTAGCGCCCCGCGATCGCCCTTTTTCCAATTGTGGAAAGTGACGTTGCCAATCTGAATTGCCGGCACACATTCGTATCGATCGTCTGGGTAAACCGCGTGGCTTTCCAGCGCGGCGATGCCCACCGCAATCTTGAAGGTCGATCCGGGCGGATACGACGAACGATATGCGCGCGGCAAAAGCGGAATGTCCTTGTCGTCCTGCAAGGCTTTGAATTGATCGGCCGAGATGGAAGGAACAAACACATTGGGGTCGTATGTGGGCCAGGACGCCAGGGCGAGAATGTCGCCGTTGTTTGGATCGATAATCACCATCGCGCCGCGCTTCGCTTTTGCTGCCAGCGCTTTTTCCGCCAGTTCTTGAAGGTGCAAATCAAGAGTGGTGACAACGTTATATCCGGGCTCAGGCGGGGTGATTAGTTTCTCGGACGTCTTCCGGCCGTCCTTGTCGAAAGTCAGTTTGTATTCGCCGTGCTTGCCTGTGAGCATCTCGTTAAAGGTTTGCTCCAGTCCCTCGCGTCCCTCTGTTTCCGGCCAGAGCGTTTCGTGATTATCGACGATGCCGTCGGGATTTCGCCCGGTCTTACCGGTGTAACCGATGACCTGTCCGGCGAGTTTCCCGTTCGGGTAAACCCGCACGTAAATGGGCCGCACCATCATGCCGGCCGGCAGCGCGTCTTTGATGTTTTCGTATTCCTGCGGGCTAAGATTCTGTGCGATCTCGAACGGCATGATTCCCCG
>Ga0137374_10000718_pt1 | contig 34967 bp, 34 predicted proteins | sample SagtaG_20_FD_104811 | JGI IMG/M metagenome (GOLD analysis project Ga0137374, IMG submission 104811) | Vadose zone soil microbial communities from Sagehorn Ranch, Mendocino, California, USA - Sage1_R_100_16 metaG | ecosystem: Environmental > Terrestrial > Soil > Vadose zone | place: USA... | reverse complement strand
GAATTTGACGCGATGGTTCGGGACTGTGGGCTGGCAGATGCCGCGCGCCTGGCACAAAGTCATTACGCCCGTGATGTACGCGTCTTCGGTCTGGACCTTATTCCTCATTCCGCTTTCTTGGCATTATCCAATCATCCCGGTATGTCTGACACCCTTTCGGTCTTCTCCGCGCTCAACCGGCCGGGTTTAAAGGTCATTGCCCTCGACCGTCCTTTTCTCAGAGCAATGCCTAATACCAGTAAGCACCTTTTCTACGTAAAGGAAGAAAGTTCTTTTCGCATGAATCTAGTCCGCCAAGTGAGTTCACATCTGCGTACAGGTGGCTCGGCTCTGACGTTTCCCGCAGGCCACATTGAACCAGACCCAGATGTTTATGAAGGAGCAATTGAGTCGTTGGAAACATGGACAGAAAGTGTTGGCGTCTTCATCCGCATGGCTCCAGACACAGCTATGCTTCCCATCTTGGTACGCGGTGTGATTTGGGATAAAACCGCGACTCATTGGTTGCTGCAGATAAAAAAGACAAAAGAAGAAAGAGAAAAACTCGCCGCGGCATTTCAAGTGTTGGCACATATGATGTGGAATGCGCGCCCTGTCACTGTGCGCGTGCAAATTGGCAGGCCCATTTACGCAAAGGACTTGGGGACAACTGAAACGGCTATACTGCATCAAGCCGTCCTGATGGAAATGCAGAGACTCATTGAATGTCCACCTGAAGGCGAAGGGATCAGCGTGCTATGATATGAAAGCTAAGACCTTACATATTCTGCGGCTTGTTGCAATTTATACCGTACTTGTAGGCCTTTTGTATTTTGGTCTTCGCTATGCCCCCCTTCGAGACATTTGGAAAACGCTCAGACAACTACACCTCTGGCAAATCGCCGTGTTGCTTGGACTTAATTTCACGATCTATTTACTTGTCACATTACGCTGGTGGTTGATCGGCAAGGTGGAGAAAAAGGATTTACCATTGCTGCCATTGCTCGGGGTGCGCCTGTCTGTGTTTGGGATCAGTTACTTCACTCTTGGCCCACAGATCGGAGGAGAACCGGTTCAAGTTTTGTATCTTCAAAGAAAATACAAAATGACTTACACGCGCGCTACTTCGACTGTCATCATGGATAAATTGCTTGAGTTCTTGGCAAATTTTTTTCTGCTAGCGGTTGGATTAATGGGAATTTTTCAAGCCGGAATCCTACCGAAAGACGGAAGCAGGGCATTCGTAAGTCTGATCGGGCTTGTCATCCTATTAATTTGGCCGCCCATTCATATTATCCTGTTGTATCGGGGAAAATATCCCATCGCATCATTTTTGCGGGCATTGCCGTTCATCAAGAAGAGTGCACGGAGCTTTCGTTTTATCGCGGCCTCCGAGCGCATGGCAGGAACCTTTTGCCGCCGCCATTTATCGTCACTGATTTCTGCGATTTTCGTTTCGCTGCTTGCAGCAGTTGCAATGGTTGGGGAATTTTTCCTGGTCACGAATTTTTTGAAAATCAATTTGTCATTCGCGCAAACCATCACCGCGTGGACAGCAGGCTGGCTCGCATTTCTTGTTCCATTGCCTGGAGGGTTAGGCGCGCTCGAAACTAGCCAAGTATTTATATTTGGCGTATTTGATGTCTCCGTGGCATCAGCCATTGGCGTGACGTTATTGATACGTGCCCGCGATCTATTGATCGGTGGATTGGGGTTACTTATCGCAAGCCGGGGTGTTCAGAATAAACAATATGGTGATGGTCAGTTCCATCTGTCTATTACCAACTCTAGTGGAGGAAATAAGTGATGAAGCTTTCTGTAAAACAATACGGAATATTACTGCTCGGGCTTTTCACCGCTATCGTGCATCTTATTGCGGCATTTGATAAGATCCTGTTCCCAGAGTCTCCAGATCCACTATTCATTTTAAACGGCTTAGGCTATCTCGGTCTATTGGTCGCCTACTTTGCACCGATCAAGTTTTTTCAGGAACGGCATAAATTAATTTGGCGGGTGCTTTTTGGATACGTGATTCTGACCATTGTAGCCTGGCTTGTCATCTGGGTTGGTTTCAGTGTAATTCGAGATGGCATACCATTCTTCAGCCATGATTCTTTATATGGTGTGCCCGCCAAGGTCGCCGAAACCATCATGCTGATTTTGTTATGGTCGGACAAGAGCTAGTGGAATACTTCTTCCCTCGCTATCTGCTCTCCAAACAGAGCGTGGATGACCGCGCACTAAATCGAACCGTCCTCGATTCGTTGAAAGCCAATCTACCCACCACGCCAATTTGTATTATTGAGGTGGGTGCGGGGATTGGGACAATGCTCTGGCGTTTACTGCGCTGGAATGTGGTGGCAAAAGCCGTTTATGTTGTCGTAGATGAGATGGCGGAGAACATCGAAACAGCTCAGGAGTGGATTCCGTGTTGGGCTGAAGATGCAGGTATGAACGTGGAAAGAATTGCGCACGATCAATTGCGGGTGTTTGATCAGGCGCACGATTTCCAAATCCGCTTTGAGCAAATAGACGTTTTCGATTTCATCCAAAAGAAACCCTTGCCCGCAGATTTGTTGATCGCGCATGCCTTTTTAGATTTGTTGCCGTTGCCTGAAAGTCTGCCGAAGTTACTTGCACTTACAAGTAGTTTAGCGTGGCTGACGATTAATTTCGATGGCGTGACTTCTTTGGAACCGACAATTGATCCCGTAGTGGATGAACAGATCGCGCGGCTATATCATGCGACGATGGACATGCGCTCAACAGGTGGCGATAGTCGTGCGGGGCGGCATTTGTTCAGCTACTTACGGGCAGCAGGTGCACATGTGCTAGCCGCGGGCGCCTCAGACTGGGTGGTGCATGCTATCAATGGAAAGTATCCTGCAGAGGAGGCTTACTTCTTACATTCCATTTTGAACTTTATGGGAGAGTCACTAACAGGTCATGTTGAATTGGACGCGATCACATTTGCGAATTGGTTGAATGAACGACGCGCACAAATCGAGTGCGGCGAGTTGGTGTATATCGCGCATCAGATGGATTTTTTGGTGAAGGTTTGAAATAAAAAATCTGACAGTCGACTGTTAAACGCCAGAGTTTAATCCGCAGGTACGCCTTCCAGAGCTGGTTCGTCGCCGTTATACCGGGCCAATTGCGGCCATTTCCAAATGATCAGGAACAAGCCAATAATACAGCCAATCCCACCGCTAATAACCGCGAAAGGCGCACCGAAAAACTGTGCTACTGCACCGGCTTCAATCTCACCGAGCTGTGGCCCACCCTGAAAGAAAATTTGGTTGATACTGGTCATCCGCCCACGGATATAATCAGGGGTTTGCAACTGGCGGATGGTATTACGGATGATCGTGCTGACCGCGTCTGCAGCACCAGTTGTCGCCAGTGCAAACCACGCAATGGCGAAGAGGCTTGTCGCACCAAATAAGATTGTCGCCAATCCAAAAACTACCACCGATCCAAGAAAAAGCGGCCCTTGCTTGCGTAATTCCTTCACCTGCGAAATGACCAGCGCGGCAATCACCGCGCCCACCGCCTGCGCAGCGGAGAGATAGCCATATTCCACCACACCAACATTTAATACATCCTTGGCAATAATCGGCATAAGGGTATTCGCTGAAGCGAAGAACGTCGCGACAAAATCCAGCAACATCGACGAAACCATAATAGGTCTGCTCAGGATGAAATGGATACCTTCACGGATGGACTGCAAGCTCACACCTGCGGTTTTCTCGGAGAATTTTTGTGGGACGTCGCCGATCATTACAAGCGCGAACAAGACTGCCATAAATGAGATTGCATTGAAATAATAAACCGCCGCTTGTCCGGCGAAGGCAATGACAAACCCGGTGAGAGCCGGACCTAGCACGGAGCCAATCTGGAAAGATGTAAATGTCATACTAAAGGCATTTGGCAGGTCTTTTTTTGGAACAAGGTTTGGGATCAAAGCCTGCCGTGCGGGTCCATCAAACGCGACGGCAATTGCCTGTAAGGCGGTAAACGCATAAATGTGCCAGATAGTGACCTGGCCAAATTGCGTGAGCAGGCCGAGCATCAATGCAAGCAGCGCCGCAGAGCTTTGCGTAAAAAACAATACTCTCCGACGGTTATAAGAGTCCGCCAGCGCGCCTCCGATCAGCGAGAAAAATATGACGGGTAGAATGCGCGCGAGACCAATCCCACCAAGCGCAATCGGATTCTTATTCAATTGATTGATATGCCAAAGCAGGGCCCAGATTTGCATCTGAGTCCCCATTACTGAAATCAATTGTCCAAGCCAGAGGTAGAAAAAGCGCTTATGCTTCAATGAAGGTGGAATTTGCAGCTGCATCAAGTGCCCCAATCGCGAAGATATAAGAAATCATAACCGATAGTGCGGTTGCTAAGTTTTGCAATCGGCGGCTGCATGCGTTTGAACTGGAACCGTTGGACGCGCTTTACGACTGCATCTACAAATTTTTCGTCAAAACCTGCTTCTATACATTCTTGCGAACTGTAACGTTGGTCAACCAAAAGATAGAGCAACTGATCCACTTGGGCATACGTAAAGCCAAGCTCTCCTTCATCCGTCTGGCCAGTCCATAGATCAGCGGAAGGTGCCTTATCTATGATTGGTTGTGGAATGCCCATTGTCTTAGAAAGCTGCCTTAACTGTGTTTTGTAGAGATCGCCAATCGGGTTGATAGCGGAGGCGGAATCACCCCATTGTGTGGTGTAGCCGAGCAGGATTTCAGTCTTGTTGCTCGTGCCAACGACCAATCCCTTGAAGTCCTCGGATTGATCATACAAGATGATCATACGCGCCCGTGCCATGATGTTGCCTTTGCGCGTTTTCGACATTTGCGGATCGTGCTCAATCAATGGATCGACCATTGAGGTGATATCTATCGTTTCACTCTCGACTTTGAACTGATCAATCATCCATTGAGCATGTTCGATCGAATCAGGTGACGACGACTTATAGGGCATCCGGACTGCCCTCACATTCTCTGCGCTAAGTGCATCCACCGTAAGGGCAAGTGACAGAGCTGAGTCAATTCCGCCGGAGAGACCAATTACCGCGCGGCTAAATCCAGTACGGGAGATTTCGCTTTTGATGAAACCCCTCAAGATGGTACGGGCCAAGTCGGTGTTGATAGTCAGGTCAATATTCATATAACTTAAGCCAAATGCTCGGCAATGAACTAGTTAGTTCCCAAGGTGCTGCCGAGAGGTAATTACTTATGAAGAATTCGCTCCAGTTCTTTCTGCACAAGATTTGTCCGCTCGTCACGTAACAAGGGCAGACGCGCCCGCGTGCGACGGAGCTGATTGAGGTCGAGTTGAGCAAAAGTGAGACCTTCTTCAAAATATGGCCCTTGTGTGATCAATTCCCCATTTGGATCATAAACGACCGCCCCGCCCCAGAAGAGCAATCCGTCCTCATAACCTACCCGATTACTATGCGCGACGAAGGATGTGAACATGCTTGCGTACGCTTTGGTCACACGTTCCACCCAACGCGCAGACTCAAGTTTCTCTTTGTCATTCAGTCCGCGGCCTGGAGAAGCGGATGAAAACAGCATGATATCAGCACCATCCAGCCAGAGAAGATAGGGCGGTGAAGCATGCCAGAAATCTTCACAAATTAGCAGCCCGGCGCGTCCGAAGCGCGTATCAAACGAGCGGACAGAATCACCCCATGCAAAGAAGCGCCCTTCATCAAAGAGACCATAGGTTGGCAAATAAACTTTATGATGGACATGAAGTAATCGTCCACCGGAGAGATAAGCGGAGGCAATGTAGAAGCGATGGCGGAAGTCCTCGTCCACGAAGCCCACCACAAGGTCCAGATCGTGACTCGCTTTGAGTAGATGTTTGAAGACAGGATCATCCTCCGTCGGTCTGTGCGCGACGGTGGCAACCAAATCTTGTAAAACATATCCAGTTAAAGAAAGTTCAGGAAATACTACTAAATCCGCGTTCTGGGCTTTTGCCTGCTTAATGAAGTCCAGATGCTTATCAAGGTTGGATTGCACATCCCCCAGTTTGGTCGCGATTTGAGCGAGGGCAAGGTTTAATTGCATTGCCAAATCTTACCATTAATATTCAGACCATTAGCTTTATTTTTCCTTTACCCTCTCCGCCAACTCTTTTACTTTTGGTAAGACGCGATCCCAGATCTGGGCAGACATCTCATGATATTTCTCTCCGTCTGTCATGACGGAAAAATCACCCTGCCGAAGCTGAAGAATTGTCTTGCCATTCTTCTCAGAGAGTTCATAGGTTATGCCGTCGTCTTCTGTGACAGTAGGTCTCTCGCTATGAACATCAAAAACCGTGAAACGCAGAAGTTTCTTCGGCTCAAGAGCAGTTACATTTCCCTCGACAATTACCTGATCGTTCTGATCCTTCCACCGAACCGGACTACCAAGCTTCCAATCGGATTCGATATGGAAGGGAGAGCCGCCGCTAAACTCAGAGGCCCATTGAGCAGTATGTTCACGACTTGTAAGCACATGCCAGACTTCTGACGCATCTGCATTGATCTCGACTGATTTTTGAACAAAAAGTTTTGGCACGCTACTTCTCTATGATTTCACTCGCATCCATTAACTAACTTTCCAGCAATTTTTTCATGCCATCCAGCATCGCATTCCAGTTTTTTTCCGATTCTAAATTCTCTTCTTCAGAACCATTATTATCCTGGGTGATCGTAACCTCTGTGCTATCGTTTTGGCCTCTCAGCTCATATGTAATCGTATGGTAGTTTTCTGGGGTATCCGGTACACCAGAAAGAGGAGACCAATGAGTGGAAACCAGTCGTTTTTCCGGCTCAAACTCCAGAATTTTGCCCTTGTCCTCAAAAGGCTTGCCTTTCCACTCGCCTTTATAAATGATGGGACTGCCCACTTTCCAGTCCGAAATTATATCTGCACCCAAAAAGTATTGCTTAATGATCTCAGGTGTTGTCAAGGCTTCCCACACTTTGGAAGCGGGCGCGTTGATTGTGGTTGATGCTTTGGCTGTAAATTTGTTGTTCATAGTTCTAAGACCTCTTGTAGAATTTTAGCAAGTTACAGTAATATAGTGATGTCATTGGTAGTACATACACTAACCGCGTCGCTTAGTGAACTTATTAAGCACATATCCTAGGGGAAATAACGTCAGCCCAATAATAGCGCTTGAGAAATCAAGGTAGTGCCCGACGCTATTTGGAGAACCCCAATGCATAAAAGGAAATAGATGAAGTGCTTCAGAAATATGAGTAAGAACAACTACCACTAAACATCCTGCACCGAGCAACTGTAAGAAATGCCACATCCCCTTTTCTTTTGTAAAGGAGAGGATAGACCAAAAAAAGAGTATGCACACTGGCACTAAAGCGACTAAGGCTTTAAGTAATGTAACATTCATAAAGGGCAATTAAAGTTTGCGGCTCGTTAGAACGCGCATCCCTTCAGGCTGCTCGCCCAAGGGATTGCGCCTTGATATTTCACCAGCGTTTGCTTAAATTTCTTCCCATTGATCGTGCCGCGAACCGGAATTGGGCTCCTCGTTTTGTTTGCTTGCTGAAACAAGCTATTTAAAACATCTTCAGATACACCCACATAGGGATTGATGCCAATTTTAGCGACTCTTGAGGAGAAAGATTTCATAATTGATCAGTGGCTAAAGCAGCAGGTATCCTACTCGCAGTTTAGCAGCTGTACTTTCGGTCTTTCCTGTTCCAAGTTTTTTATTCATGCTGGGCTTACAATCATTATGACGAAATCCCCCAACTATTTGTTACGACCCGACCTTTGCACATCCCATTTCGTCAGCGGGGAGGGAGGGATTCGAACCCTCGGTGGACCGAAGCCCACAACGGTTTTCGAGACCGTCCCATTCAACCACTCTGGCACCTCCCCATGAAATGTCGTGCGTCAAATCTCATGTAGGCGGCGCAAATTATAACCTAAATATTCACGCTTTCATGTAAATCAGGATAATGAACATGATCCATACCCTTTGCTTTTAGCATTTCTGTCAGAGCCATGGCAGGTTGCTCTTCACCATGTACAAGAAAGATCTGCTTCAGGCTAACCTTTGGAGCAAGGGCATAATCAGTAAGCAAATCTTGCCCTGCATGCGCAGAAAGACCACCAATCGTGGCCACTTCAGCGCGCACTTGATATGGCTCGCCAAAAATCTTCACCTGCTTCTCTCTATCCGCCAGACGGCGGCCCAGTGTATCAGGTGCCTGCCATGAAACAATGCAAACTGTATTCTTCGGATCCTCAATGTTATTCCGTAAGTGATGTAAGATCCGCCCTGATTCTGCCATGCCAGAAGCTGAGATAATGACCATTGGATCTTTTCGTTCATTCAGCGCTTTGGATTCATCCACCGACCGGGTATAAGTGAGCATAGTAAAATCCAGCGCCGGGTGACGTGCATGCTCGATAAACTCACGCGTCTCAGGATCGAAACATTCGGGATGGTTTCTGAACACCTGAGAGGCATTTACCGCAAGTGGACTATCCACGTAAACGGGAATGGCCGGTACACTTCCATCACTCACCATTTGATTTAGGTTATAAACAAGTTCCTGAGTACGTCCTATTGCAAATGCAGGCACGATCACTTTTCCACCACGTTCTATTGTTCGCTTCACGACAGCGCGGAATTCCACAAATGCGGCTTCAGGATTACCATGCGGCTTGTCGCCATACGTGCATTCCATAATCATATAATCCACTGTCCCGGGCAAAATGGGGTCGCGCAGAAGTGGGAGTCTAAATCTGCCGATATCGCCGGAAAACCAGAGTTGGAACTTCCTTCCATTCTCCTCGATTTTCAATGAGACAGCAGCCGAACCAAGGATATGACCTGCATCCACAAAGCGTGCAATCACACCCGGTACGGGTTCGAACTCCGTGTCATAATCGATGGGCTGAAAATACTTTGCAACTTCTGCTGCATCGGACTGTCTGTAAAGTGGTTCAATCGGCCCATCACCGCGCCGCGCTTGTTTCTTATTGACGAACTTTGCATCCGCTTCTTGAATATGCCCCGAATCGAGCAACATAATGTTGGATAGGTCAACCGTAGCCTTCGTTGCATATATCGGTCCCGCATAACCTTGCCTGACCAAATTAGGCAAATTCCCTGAATGATCAATATGAGCATGCGAAAGGATCACAGCATCCACTTTTCGCGGATCATAATGGAAGTTCAAATTACGTTCATAACTTTCCGAGCGTCGCCCTTGATACAACCCACAATCCAGCAGCAACTTCGCGCCATTGATCTCTAGCAAATGCTGGCTTCCCGTCACGGTGTGAGCTGCGCCGTGAAAATTAATCTGCATCTTTGCCTCTTAATAGTTTCAATATCTGACTTCCATATTGTTCCACACGCGAAGGCGTCGCTTTCATAATCGTTTCCAGCTCATACTGATCTCTAGGCGGATTTTCCGCCAAAGCAAAGACATAGGGCCTTGGCAGGACGATATCCGACTCAATCCCCATTTCCTGTGCGATCTTCTTTCTCCAATTTTTGAGTTTATCCAGCCGACGAAGAACCGCCTCATCCTGACGTTTTGCCTGCTTCCGTTGTACTAGCGGTGCTGCAGCCCCTTGACGGACCGCCGTTAAAATATCGTCCCCCCACAGACGGATCTGCCGTTCACTCAAACCAATCCCAGCCAAGTCTACTTTGTGGCTTGGCACACTCTTGGCAAGCTCGATAAGCAAATCATCAATAACCACTTTATACGGAGGACGGTTTAACTTTTCCGCTTCTGCATCACGCCAGTTACACAGCTCTGCCAAAATGGTCAAATCTTGAAGGGAAATATCTTTCCGGGAAGCAAACTTCTCCCAACATTCTCCATTTTCCTTGTGCTTCGGTTCACCGTTAAGGCAGGTACGGGCAAAATCTTCTTGCGCGAGTCGCCAGCGGCCTTTCTCACGCAACTCTTTCTCCATCACATCCCGCAGCTGGAATAAATAGTGCGTATCCAACCGCGCGTAATGAATTTGTTCTTGTGAAAGCGGTCGTGTTCTCCAGTCCGCTTTTTGGTAACGTTTATCAATCTCTATACCGAATTTCTCACCGAGTAACCTGTCCAATCCAACTGCAGGATATCCTATGATGCGCGCTGCTTGCATCGTGTCAAATATATTAGCGAATTTAAAACCGAAATCACGTCGCAGGCAAATCAGGTCATACTCGGCTGCGTGGAATATCTTCTCAATTTTTGGGTTTTCAAAAATGGGAGCGACTGCACTCAAGTCATTCAATTTGAGCGGGTCAACCAGATAGTCCGTGTGTGGCGACGAGAACTGCACAAGACAAACCTGCTCTTTATACGCATGCATGCTATTGGACTCAGTATCTACAGCTACGCGTTTCTGTTCTGAGAGATCCTCCAACATTTTGGACAGCAATTGTTCGGTGTTCACCCATAAAGGCGGGGGAAGTATTGAATTATTCATTACGATCATTATAACTTGATGCAGATATTTTTTCCTTTTGACGGAAATGCTTGACAGAAAACCCACCACCCCATGAAAAAAGCTGTATTCGGTGGATCATGTAGTTATAGGCAAGTTGAAGATAATAACAAATAAAGATTACGATCACAGATCCAGGCAGAAGCCTGACCCAAACAATATCACTGCTTAAGATTCCCCATGGCACCATCGCGACGAACTCCCAAATCGGGCGATGGTACAAATAAGCAAAGAATGAGGCGGTAGAAATCGGCGCCCAGATTTTCCAACTGGATATACTCCCTCTGAAAACCTTTAGCCAAAAAAGATCACTACTTAGGATATAAAAATCCACAGCTGCAAGATGCTGCCACGATAGGAACCCATATCCTGCCGCCTGAACATACCAATACGAAAGTAAACCAGGCAACGCGAAAGCCAGACTTAGCACAAATGGAATGGAAAAGAACCATTCAAAGGCTTTTCTGTTACGTGATAAATAGATGCCGGTTGTGAAAATAGGTAGATACATTAAAAAACGGCCGTCAAATAATTCTGTCTTTATATGGACCAGGTACACCAGAGCAAAAACAACCAACATCCCCAAATATAGAGATAGACCGGAATTTGTGCGAACAAACAGAAAGGCATAGACGATATAAAAACCCATCAGCACGCTGATGTACCATAGTGTGAGCAGCTGCTTGACAAAAGCGGGCGAAAATATAAATTGAAGGTTCAACAAATACACAGCCCAGTCTCTCCGCTTCAGCGTGTAATCCAGAACGACTACAAACAAAATCACTGCAAGCAGATAGGGTGGATAGATCCTCACAAATTTGGACTTGAAAAATGCAAATATGCCTTTATCCCGTCTGGACAAAGACGCATCAACAAAATAGCCTGCAATGAAGTAAAAGGACCCGAGCAGAAATGATCCTATGAACGGCCCAATCCATTCTATGGATACGCCATTGAATTTACGTGATAACACTTCACTATGCGAGACAAAAAGTAGGAGAATAGCTACCGCCCGCAAAACGTCAAATTCACGAAGTTTGACAGGTTTAGGAGTTACCTCCATGGGATGATCTGTGTTATTCACAATATTTTCTCCATCACAATACCATCTTCCCCATCACTATAGTATCCTTTCCAAATATCGATTGTCTTATATCCTTCTTTTTCGTACAAATTAATCGCCCCGGTGTTCGATAGCCGTACTATCAAACGTACACGTGGCACAGACAGTTTGCTTTCGCAGACGTGTAGCAGGGCGCGACCAATGCCACGTCGCTGATAGCGTGGATCTACCGCGATCATGGCAATCCAAGCAAACCCATCGCGCCGACGCGGATCCCCAGCGACGAATCCTATCATTTGGCCGTCACTCATCGCTTTGAATCGCACTACTTCAGGAAAAGTCAGGACAGCAAATAAATCCAGAACAGGCCAGGCATCTTTTTTGAAACACTCTTTTTCGAGTTTGCGGAGCGCGCCGAGGTCCCGAAGGGAAGCAGGGAGGATGTCCATAAAAAGAGACCTCTCGTGGCTGAGAGGTCTCAATTGTATTACGTTTTGTGCTTTATTTTCTTGTTTCTTTGCCAAGGAAGTTATCGAGCAGACTTGTAAATTCCATCGGGAAGATATATTTCGTGGATGGACTTGTACCGATGGACTTGAGCGTCTCGAAATATTGAAGGGTCATGGTCTTTTGATCTACTGCCTTTGCGGCATTGAAGATCGCTTCAAGTGCCAGTGCAAAACCCTCTGCACGCAAAAGCTGAGATTGCCTTTCACCTTCCGCAGACAAAATTACAGATTGCTTCTGACCTTCGGCTCGCAAGATGTTAGATTGTTTCTCACCTTCAGCCACATTAATGGCAGCTTCGCGTGTACCGGTAGACTCGGTCACGACCGCGCGGCGGATGCGCTCGGCAGACATCTGACGGTTCATCGCATCCTGAACTTCGCGTGGAGGGATAATTTCGCGGATTTCCACGTTGGTCACTTTCACACCCCAACGTTCGGTTACTTCATCGAGACGAGTGCGGAGCATGTTGTTGATGTGCTCGCGTTCCGAAAGAACGTCATCGAGCGGGATACCGCCTATCACCGCCCGCAGAGTGGTGGCGGCAATACCGGCAGCTGACAGTTCAAAATTCTGTACTGCAAGAACCGATTGAGTCCAATCGAGTACCTTGTAATACCATAGAAAATCAATCGAGATCGGGGCGTTATCCTTGGTGATCGAAGTCTGGTGTGGCACTTCGCGGATTTGTTCGCGCAGGTCCACTTTTACGCCGCGGTCGATACCCGGAATAAGCAATACGAGGCCAGGGCCACTGCCACCAACCAATCTTTTCTCAGTTGGAAGTACTCGTCCTAGGCGGAAAACAACGAGGCGCTGGTATTCCGGGATGATTCGAACAGCATTGGCTAAGATAATTAAACCAATGACCAATACTGCGCCAACTCCACAAAGAATAACGTAATTCATTTTATTATGCTCCTTCTGTGAATTAGGGCTGGGATTAAATGTTTTTTTCGACTACCAAGGTAAAACCTTCTCGACGAACAACTCGAATCGGACTTCCTGCATCAATAGGTTGCTCGCTTCGAGCCGACCATAACTCTCCTGCAACCTGAACGCTTCCTTCTTCCTCAACCTTTGTCTTGGCCTCGCCAGTTTGACCAACCAGTTCTTCGAGGTCATTGGATGGTCTTGAAAATAGGGCTTTCATGGAAAAATGAACTGCGGTCCAGATAAAGCCCGCGACCAATGCCGATGAAATGACCGCTACAAATGGATTCACTGCCGGTACACCACCATCGCTTGGGAATATAAAGATTGACCCAATCACTAACAAAATGATGAATAAACCAAGAAACAGTTCACGTTTCGGTTTTTGGATTGAGTAAACAAAGGGAACAATACTAAAAGCAAGAATTAATAATGCCCACCAGTTGAACGAAAGGTTATACAATGCATATCCTACCAACGCGAGACAGAATAGGGCCCCCACTTCGAATATCCCCGTACCCGGCGTGACGATAGCCATCATCACTAGAATTACGCCCGCTAGCAAGATAAGGTAGGCTACATTCGGATCGAGCAGAAATTCCATATCGCCTCCAATTCATTATACATCCGATTCAATCTACGAAATTAGTTATGTTAAAGTTGTGTAAATGATCACGCTTCACAGTTGTATAATAAGCTTTCTAAAAGAAGCCCCCAGAGATAATGCTACTTCCTTAATCTGTAAGGGATTTTGCAAAATTTCAAAGGTTAAAATTCAGTGTGACTCTACAATTTCATGTGAGTTCGGCACAAGGAGTTTATGTGAAATTCGAAAAAATCTGTGTCCTCGGCCTTGGCTATATCGGACTGCCAACAGCATCCACCTTCGCCACCAATGGGCTCAAAGTCATAGGTGTGGATGTTAATTCACAAATCGTCCAAACCCTGCAAAATGGGGATATCCACATTCACGAGCCAGGCCTGCGGACGTTTGTCGAAGCGGCAGTTAAATCGGGCAACCTTACAGTGGCAACTAAACCAGAAGAGGCTGATGCCTTTCTGATCACCGTACCGACGCCTTTTCAGCAAGGAAAATCAGGCGAATACAACGGCAAGAAATATAAACTCGCGGATATGACCGCCGTGATTTCTGCGACGGAATCCATTGTTCCCTTTCTACGTAGAGGAAACCTCGTTGTACTTGAATCTACCTCGCCTCCTCGCACGACCATTGACCTAGTTGCCCCTATTTTGGAAAAGTCTGGTCTCAAGGCGGGTTCCGATTTTTTCCTATGCTATTCACCAGAGCGTGTGCTACCCGGACAGATCTTACGCGAGTTGATTGAGAATGCACGGGTTATTGGTGGAGTGACGCCCGAATCCGCGAAAGCAGGGCATACCCTCTATGCGACTTTCGTTAAAGGCAACATCATTGAAACGGATGCAACCACCGCAGAGATGGTTAAATTAATGGAAAATACATATCGCGATGTCAACATCGCCATCGCGAACGAATTCTCACGGCTTGCTGAAAAATTCGGCGTAGATGTCTGGGAGGCCATCAGCCTAGCTAACCTCCATCCCCGAGTTAAAATCCTTAATCCTGGGCCGGGTGTAGGCGGCCACTGCATTAGTGTGGATCCCTGGTTTTTGGTTGAGGCTGCACCGGAACTCACGCCATTGATCTATAACGCGCGCATGGTCAATGATGGACAGCCGCGTTTCGTGGTAGAAAAATTCAAACAGGCGTTTAACGCTCAAGCCGCCGGGAGCATTAGCGGCAAAAAGATTGCGGCGCTTGGTCTAGCTTACAAACCTGATGTGGATGACTTACGCGAGTCACCTGCTACTGAGGTTATTTATCTCCTGCAGAAAGAAGGCGCTCAAGTGAAAGCTTGGGAACCCTTTAAGCCTACGGCAGACTTGCCTGGCATTGATATGTGTCCTGATTTGGAATCGGCGCTTGAAGATGCAGATGCAATCCTTCTCTTAGTTAATCACACTGAATTCCGCGAGCTGAATCCCTTAGATGTGGTGAATCAAACGAGAGCCCGTGTAGCTGTAGACACAGTTAACGCCTGGAATGGAGCTCAATGGCAAATGGCAGGTATCCAGGTATTTCATCTTGGAGACAATAAATAAACAGGTACACACATAAATCAAGCCTGCTTCCTTGTCTATTTGTGTACTTGTTTACCTGTGTATTTGAAAACCCCAAATGCCAGCACTAGTTTATATCTCACTTGTGCATCTAATGAAACGCGCAAGCATTATTTTGACAGATTCAGGCTGAATTCAAGAAGAAGCACCCGCTTTCGGCAAACCTGCGCTCGTCCTGCGTGAGGTGATAGAGCGACAGGAGGGAGTCGAGACGGGGCATTAATGCTCGTCGGAACAGAAACACGCCACATTGTGGAAGAAACGAATCAGCTTTTGGACAATCCTTCTGCGTTTATGGAATGGCCAAAGCATCCAATCCATTCGGTGATGGGCATGCTACCGAGCGAATTGTCCAAGCACTACTCAGTTTTCAAAGTTAAGTTAGGCTTACTAAAAGCAGACAATTTAGACACACTTACGACAGGAGACTTTACAAAATATCCGAATTCAAAAGACATATCGAAAATGAGAGGTCTTTGTGCAGTTAACAACATTGGAATGTGACTAATGGGGGATTTTGTGTATAATGAAAACGGTACGGATTTATTTATGTCTCGTCGAATTTATTTTTGTGTTCTTATACTAATCCTAGTGGGTGCAAGCTGGATGACAGTCAGCGCTCAAAGCTTAGATTTTAAGTACTTCAACGAAACGGGTCATAATGTAAAAGGGGAATTCCTAAAATTCTACAACAGCAATCCAAATGCCACCCTAGTTTATGGATATCCAATCACGGAAGAGATCTCTGGCAAAGACGGAAAGAACGTACAATATTTCCAGCGCGCACGCTTCGAATACCGTGCCGACCTACCTGAAGGCCAACGTATACAGTTGACACCCCTTGGGCGTGAGACATATGCTGGCACAAGCCCTCTTAATGTTTATAATCCGTTGGCTTGTCGTCTCTATACTCAAACTGGTTTCTCTATATGCTTTACCTTTCTTGAATTCTTTGATAAATATGGCGGTTTGAATCAATTTGGCTATCCGATTTCATCCTTTGAATACCACGACAATATCCTCGTACAATATTTTGAAAAGGCACGACTTGAATGGCAGCCGTGGAAGCCCGAAGGCCAGCGGGTAGTCATTTCTGACCTCGGTCGCATCTACTTCGATAAACTTGGTGAAGATCCTGGGTACCTGCCTCCTGTAACATCTTTGGATAATTCTCCAACATCAGTAACTACTTTGCAAGTACGAGCTTTTGTCTGGAAAGCTGTTACTCTGGCTTCGGATTCGCAGTTGATCTTCATCATCGTGCAAGACCAAACTCTTCAGCCGGTACCCAGTGCAAGTTGTAAAGCTACCGTCCATTGGCCGGATAACCACTCAGACTCAAACACCATCATTACCAATAGCAATGGTGTAGGCATGGTGGCTCTCTCATACGCGAACCAGCCATATGGCAGTCTGATTTATACGGATGTTGCTTGTAGTTATAGTGGCCTAGCCGGAAACACAACGACATCATTCCGGATCTGGTATTAGAACTTACTTATCTCACCCACCCTCTCCTCGAAAGGGAGAGGGTTTTTATATTACGGCTTATTAGATTAATTCCTGATCTTACTGGAACAAATTGCGAGAATAGATCAAAATCCGGGTTTGGCTATTTATGCGGTACCCTGTAATTCGGATAATTCAAATACCGGGCCATGTTTGCAAACCATCAGCCAATCATGCCTGACCACTAGCGCGCAGACGCCACATTCGGCCAGGGCTCCACATGGCATGGGGGCGCGGACTAAAACCTGAGCCTCAAACTTGGTTGGAAGCTGATTCTTACCTCCCAGCTTTTCCAGCAACTCTGATAGCGATTCGCGTGCTACATCAAATGCAATGTAATCTGCCCAATGGCTGATTTCTTCAAACGAACGTAACGGCTGGACTTCCACTTCTTCAGGTAAATCTTCTGGTACGGACTCACTAACCAATGCGATGGATGCATCTTGTTTTAAAGCGAGTGGGATTAGTCCGCGTAAGCGCGCAGGGGAACGGTCGAATGCGACTAAGGCTACATGACGGGCAGAGGTTGGTAGCGTAAAGCCACGTCCCAGTGGACCGCGTATATAGAGACGCGATCCGGGATTCCATTCGGAAGGCAACGGTGGCGCGCTCCGAAACCCATCGGGACTGGATTCCGAAAAGAAAATGGGGGTAGCTAAGGGTGAGTCTGAGGCGAATGCATGGGCGAGGAGATATTGCCCAGGTGCGGGGACAAATTCGGGCGGACAAATGAGTCGTCCGCCGGAGTCCAGATATATTTCCGCCAATTGGCCTTCGCCAGTTTTCATCGAAGAAATGGTAGCACGCTTCGATATCATCGGCAAGCGGGTTATAATCTTGACAATCTTTCGATTCGGAGGAAAAGATGAATATCTCAAGTTTATTGCAAGGACTTGCAACCGTTGCATGGATAGGCTTTTTTGGATTGCTGGTTATGATTGTCGTTCGAGCTGGCCGTAATCAGCCTACCAGAGGATTGACCACATTTGTGGTTTCCCTGCTCGTTGCCGCGATTCTATTAACAGCCGTAGGGGCGGGTTTAGTTTTTCTTCAAGCCGATGAATATGGCGTGGTAATCTCAGCCTTCCAGCCAAATGGTTATCGCCCTGAGGCTCTTGGACCAGGTTTGCATTGGATCGTTCCCTTCGTTGAAAGCGTGCGGACCTATTCCATTGCGCGGCAAACGTACACAATGTCTTCTACCCAGAGCGAAGGACAAGTGCAGGGTGATGACTCCATCCAGGCACGCACAAAAGATGGACAGCAGGTGTTTATTGATGCCTCCGTAATTTATGGAATTGATCCCGTACATTTGATTGACTTGCATAGGATCTGGCAGAATCGTTATGAAGAGAATGTGGTACGTCCAGTATCGCGTGCTGCAATCCGCGATGCTGTTTCTCAATTTGGCGTGGAGGAAATCGTAAGCTCCAAGCGCTCTGAACTGGAGGCTGCAATCAGTAACGAGATTAGAGAAAAACTTGCCAATAACAACATTCTGATGAGTGATTTTCTGCTCCGCAACATTCGCTTTAGCGATGAATATGCCGCGGCAGTTGAACAAAAGCAAATTGCAGAACAACAGGCACAGCAGGCTAAGTTCGTCGTCGAGCAAAAGAAGCAAGAAGCAGAGCAGGCCCGCCAGACAGCGCAAGGCCAGGCTGACGCGGCTGTGATTGCGTCCAAAGGTGCAGCGGAGGCAAGGCTAATTCAGGCACAAGCTGAGTCCCAAGCAAACCAGTTGCTCGCGCAGTCGCTTACACCCACGCTTTTGGAGTATCAATATATCCTCAAACTTGCACCAGGTGTTCAAACCATCTTCATACCAAGCGGTAATCAATTTATTCTGCCATTACCGAACACGACAACACCAGAGACGACAACTCCGAGCCAGTAACCATTTTCAGTAGCCAGTGACCAATTTGATTACGATTTCTGGCTTCTATGAATCAGGAGTAGTAATGCCAATTCCACAGACAGGACGCGAGATTCGACTCACGACTCTCTCCGCCTGTGCAGGTTGAGCATCTAAATTAAGTGCAGAAGCACTGACGCAGGTGCTGCGTCCTGTGAAAGATCTCTTCGATCCCGCCTCTTACCCGGACCTTTTGGTTGGCCTCGACGGACCGGATGACGCGGCCGTTTGGCGTTTAAGCGAAGACCGCGCCATAGTAGTGACCACCGATTTCTTCACGCCGGTCGTGGACGATGCATATGATTATGGGTCTATAGCGGCGGCAAACAGTCTCTCAGATATATATGCGATGGGCGGGACTCCTTTTCTCGCGCTCAACATTGCTCCGCTACCAGATAACCTTCCTCCTGAGATCTCAAGTGAAATTCTGCGCGGTGGGGCCGAAAAGGCGCGCGAAGCAGGTGTGGTCATTGCAGGCGGGCATACTGTCAAAGATAAAGAGCCAAAATATGGCCTTGTCGCGATCGGCTTTATTAACCCGCACACAATGCTTACCAAAGGCGGATTGAACGCTGGTGATGCGCTCGTGCTCACCAAACCGCTTGGTACCGGAGCCACGACAACTGCGTTGAAGCAGGAAAAAGTTGAAGAGGCAGATATTCAGGAAGCGATCATCTGGATGAAACGCTTGAATAACAATGCAAGCAAGCTCGCACTTGAATTCAATCTGCACGCCGGAACAGATATTACAGGTTTTAGTTTATTGGGTCATGGGACCGAAATGGCAAATGCTTCCGGCGTCTCGCTCCACTTTGTCTATTCGCAAATCCCTTTCTTTGGCGGCGCTAGAAAATATGCAGAGAGAGGTATTTTCCCAGGTGGCGCGTTCGACAACAAGAAGTATTTTGAGCCACATGTTCGTTTTAATGAAAAGATAGACGAGCCCGCGCAAATGTTACTTTTCGATCCGCAGACCAGTGGTGGTCTCCTGCTCGGCGTGCCGGAAGATCAATTAGAGACCTTCAAGCAGCGCGCAAATGAGTTGGATCAGCCCGTCTGGGTGATCGGTAATGTCCGCACTGGTAGCGGAATTGTGGTCCAGTAAGGAGCGAGAAAAGATGTTTCGAATCGGTGTTATGGAGTTAGTGCTTACTTGTATAATCTCTTTACTGGTTCTAGCTATTCCAATGGTCATTGCGTGGCTTTATAAAAGGATTGACTATCGCCTGAGAAATATTGAGGCTAAGCTTGAGAAAAAGTCAAAAGAGTAATTCATCAGGTAAAATAAGAATAGCAAAATTAACTGCTATGGAAAGTCATGTCTGAAATCCCCCTAGAAATCAATTTCACTAGCGGCCTAATTGCCATAGGAGTTCTGCTTCTGTTCAACGGAGTCCTTGCAATGGCCGAAACAGCTTTGCTTTCTGTCCGCAAGGTGCGTTTGCAAAGCCAGAGCAATGAAGGCGACCAGCGTGCTCGTACCGTTTTAAAACTGACCGAGAACCCCAATCATTTTCTTTCCGTCATTCAAATTGGTATTACGTCCATTGACCTGCTGATCGGCGCGCTGACCGGCGCGACCTTGGGCGTGTGGATCAACCATGAGCTGGAACAATTTCCCATGCTGGAACCATATAGCGGGGCGATTGGCCTGATCGTCGGCGTACTGCCAATCACATACCTTTCGCTAGTTCTCGGAGAACTCGTACCGAAGCGGCTGGCTTTACGTGATCCAGAAGGGGTCTCTGCAACAGTAGCATCTCCGATGATATTTTTCTCAAAGGTATTCTCTCCGATTGTGCGCTTGCTGAGCTTATCTACCGAAACGGTCCTGCGGCTGATGGGGGTAAAGCCAAGTGACGTGCCACCAGTCACAGAAGAAGAGATTCAACTATTAATCGATCAGGGGACGCAGGCCGGGGTCTTTGAGGAAGCAGAGCAGGATATGGTCGAAGGCGTGTTCAGTCTAGGCGATCAGCGCGTGTATTCATTGATGACGCCGCGCACCGAAATAGTCTCCTTAGATATTAATGATTCGGTGGAAGAGATCCATAAAAAAATTGCAGAAAGCGAATACTCACGGTTCCCAGTCCGGCAGGATTCGCTAGAGACAATCTTGGGGATTGTGAAATCACGCGACCTGCTCGTCCAAAGTTTATCCGGGAGCCCGATCAAATTAAAGGATTTGTTGAAACCTGCCTTTTTTATCCCTGAAACGATGTTCGCATCGCGTGCACTGGAGATTTTCAAAGAAAAGGGAACCGAGTTGCTGCTTGTGATCGATGAGTTCGGTGGATTGCAAGGTTTGTTGAGTGTGCACGATATTATCGAAGAAATAGTTGGCGAGATCGAGCTTGAGGAACCGCAAGCCACCCAGCGGCAGGATGGATCCTGGCTATTGGATGGCATGCTTGAAGTGGATGAGTTCAAGGAAATCTTCAACTTGGATTCCCTACCCCATGAAGATGAGTATGAAACATTGAGCGGGTTCATGATGGTCTCACTTGGGCGCGTTCCACAGACAGCCGATCATTTTGAATGGAAGGGTCTACGCTTTGAAATAATTGATATGGATGGCCGCCGAGTGGATAAAGTGTTGGTGACCACATTACCAGCGCGGGCAACAGCAGCAAAATCGGAGTAAATCCATGACCGCTTATGTCATTGTAGATATCGAAGTTCTTGATCCCGAAAATTATAAAGAATATGTCATGCTCGCACCCGAAACCGTGAAATTGTATGGTGGCCGGTATCTCGCGCGTGCAGGTAAAACTGAAACGCTGGAGGGGGAATGGCAAGCAAAACGGTTGGTTATCCTCGAATTCGAAAGTATCGAAAAAGCTAAACAATGGTTAAATTCGCCGGAATATGCACCGATACGCGCTTTACGCCATAAATATGCGAAAACGAACATGGTAGTCATTGCGGGAACGTAGGAAAAGCCATTTCTTTTCAATGGTATAATCCTCGCCCGTATGAGTCCAGAACCTTCAACATCGAAAACAAAAGTTTGTCCAACCTGCGGAACCAGGTTAAGCGAAAATGCTACACGCTGTCTAGTCTGTGGCACACAGCTAACTGCCCGACCAGAACCAAAAGTCGCGAAGAAAGTTGAAAAATCAGTTCAGGCAAGCCGAATGCCGGAGATCACCCTGAGTCTTCCGGCTGCGCTCGGCATTCTGACAGTTTTCCTGGTGGTAGCTGGGGCCGCCGTATTTTTCACGGTGCGAGCATCCAATCCAACTGCCTTTGAGGTGACGGATGTCCCGCTTCCCACCAACACGCCAACTCTAACCACAACCGTAACTCCGATTTTCACTGCAACAAGCGTCCCCACAATTACGCCTCAACCACCTTTTCCCTACACAGTCGGCGCGGGCGAAACCTGCTCGCTAATCGCTTTTAACTTCAGCGTTTCGATCCAGAGCATCATCGTTACAAATAATCTACCTTCCACTTGTCCCATAAGTGAAGGACAGGTGCTTCAGATTCCCTATCCAACTGCCACTCCTCCACCAGCACCGACTAATACTCTACAGTCATCCGAAGCAACGCGCGATGCATGTCAGAAAGTAGTTGTGACAGTCAATGAAAACGATACTCTTTCAAGCATTTCTTTGAACTATGGCGTACCAATGGCAGCCATTAAAGAATTTAATGGTCTGACCACAGACAACGTATATATCGGACAATCCCTTGTCGTCCCCTTGTGTATGCGCGCGGCCACTCCTGGGCCTACTCCAACAGCAACGATCCCGCCTCCTTACCCGGCCCCCAACCTGCTCCTACCTGCGGATGGTGCAGCCTTCACCTTGGCCAACGATGTTGTCACTCTACAATGGGCATCAGTCGGCACATTGCGCGACGCAGAGGCATATCAAGTGACAATTGAAGATGTGACCTCGAGCCAGTCGCGGCGACTGCAGGATTACGTCACAGATACAAAATTCATCGTCCCTACCTCATTCCGACCGAAAGATAATGTGGCCCATGTTCTGCGCTGGTGGATCACACCTATGCGCCAAGCCGGGACAGATGACCAAGGTCAGCCTATTTGGGTCGCTGCGGGTGCAACCAGCGATAAACGAGTATTCACATGGGTGGGAGTAGCCGTCGAAGGCACACCCAATCCCTAGGTCCAGAAAGAAGCGTTTTACTCCCTGTCATAATTGGCAGGGAGTTTTTTTATTTCCTAGATCTTGACAAATTCAGACATTTGATTAAAATATGTGTATTATTCAATATTCTGAATAATTCAATAAAGTGGAGTAAAACATGTCACCCTTTGCACTAAATTTGGAAAAAATTCGCATTAAAAGCTCACTTGTAAGAGTTGAGCCTGCTATTAATGCATTTGGAAGCATGCTGTTAGTCTCTAAAGATGAAGGCAACCCTGGTATTCATGAATGGGTAACCAAAACCAAGGCACAAATGACAAGCGAGGAGCAGTTTCGCCACAAACTGGTGACAATTGGTTTTCATTATGCCATCTTGCCTCAGACGATTGGAGCCACCTTCGAGGCCTATATGGATAGCCTTGAGGCAACCCCACCTTCGTTATTTCGTGAGCGTTTATTGCAGGCATATTCGGAAACTTGCATTACAGAGGATTCTTGGAAGGATCATGGCAAACCGGTAGATTGGGAGGAAATTCTTACTTCCGCTAAAAACTACGTGGATTTCCTGAGATATCGTTTCGGCGAAGAATTAACAGACGAAGAAGTGGAAACGCGTGCATATCAATATGTAGTAGATCCTGCTGCACTCAAGCAGTTGGTGACCGGACACATCCGTTGGTTTTGGAAGAATCACCTGCAAGCCGAGTGGATGCGCGTACGACCCATGCTAGAAGAGTCTGCAAAGGCATTCAACCAGATCGACCTAAGCAACAAAACTCGAGCTGAGCTTGTCCAATTTGTGACGGGCAAGGAAATTAGTGAGACAAAGTGGGGTCATGAGCATGAGCTTGAAGAGGCAAAGGAAATCATCTTTGTTCCCAACGCTCATATTGGCCCTTATATCCGTGGCACAAAAGTAGGAGACAGTTTTGTGCTTTACTTCGGCGCACACCTGCCTGAAGGTTCGAATGTACACATTCCCGAACTCGACCGCGCCGAGATCGTGGCACGCCTCTCTGCGCTCGCTGATGACACACGCCTCCGTATCTTACAAATGATCGCAGAGCGAACGGAAATGCGGGCACAGGATATTATCGACGAGATTGGGTTAAGCCAGCCAAGCGTATCGCGCTATCTCAGCCAATTGACAGCATCAGGTTATCTTCAGGAAAGGAGAGTGAATGGAGCAAAGGCATATACATTGAATCGTGATCGAATTGAAAAAACCCTCAAGGCAGTATCTGCCTTTTTGCTGGATGGTATCTAGTGCCGCAACCTTGCTTAAGCGGTACCAGTTTTCCCACTTATTGGAGGAAGATATGAGTAACTGGCCTACAGAATATACAGTTGAGTACCATCGCCGCGCTATCAACGAAGAAGTGGAACAAATACGATTGGAAAAATTGGCCATACAAGGCAAACCCTATCGCCCCGGACGATTCCAGCGCCTTATGCGCGGACTAGGTGCATGGTTAGTTGAAATTGGAGAGGACTTACAATGCCGCTACCAATCTCCTGCAGCGGATTGCGTGCGATCGTCCACGCAGAGCTATGCAAGTTAATAGAGAGCATCTTATGTTCGAAAGACTTAAATCTACTTTTAACGAATATCCACGCGCATTCTGGATTTACAACATTATCGTGTTCATAGACCGCTTTGGCGGATTCATGCTCTATCCTTTCTTTGCGCTCTACCTCACGAAGCGCTTTGATATCGGTATGTCCAGCGTGGGCATGTTATTCGCAGCTTTTTCCCTTTCAGGTTTTGTGGGAAGCGCTATAGGCGGTGCATTGACCGATCGCATGGGTCGAAAAGGTGTGATCATCTTCAGTCTTGTACTCTCGTCACTGAGCGCCCTGGGTATGGGATTCGCCCCTACACTGGAAATCTTTGTGGCTATATCGGTAATCGTTGGGACGCTTTCTAGCATCGGCCACCCAGCACATGAAGCAGTCGTGGCAGATCTGCTTCCACCCAAAAAACGTCCTGAAGGCTACGGAATTATCCGCGTAGTCTTCAACTCCGCAGTGATTATTGCGCCAGCAACGGCAGGATTGTTAATCGCAAAATCGTATCTTCTGCTGTTTATTGTTGACGCTGTCATCAGCCTCATTGCTGCAGGGATCGTACTCTTTGCCTTGCCTGAAACCAAACCACAAGGGCAGAAGCAAGTGAAACCTGAGACCGTTTCTCAGACCTTCGCTGGCTACGGCAAAGTGGTCAAGGACATTCCTTTTGTCGCCTTTGTGCTCGTGAATATAATGATGACGCTCGTCTATATGAATATGAACACCACACTGGGCGTCTTCTTGCGCGATAGCCACGGGATTCTAGAGGCCGGTTATGGATATTTGATTAGTATGAATGCCATCATGGTTGTGCTCCTCCAATTTTGGATCGCACGCAAACTAGAGAAATATAAGCCTTTGCTCATGATGGCTTTTGGCACAGCACTATATGCAATTGGCTTTGCGATGTACGGGTTTGTATCAACCTACATACTTTTTGCACTCGCAATGGTCATCATCACGATGGGTGAAATGGTCGTTACGCCGTTCCAGCAATCCTTGGTGGCCGGCTTTGCGCCCGAAAATATGCGTGGACGTTACATGGCTATTGCTGGTCTTTCCTGGGGAATCGCGTTCGCTGTAGGGCCATATCTCGCTGGCCTAATCATCGATAATCTGAACCCAAATTGGTTATGGATTGCCTGTGGAGTTCTTGGCACGGTTGCGATGATTGGTTTCGTAGTGCTGGATAAAGTCTATCACTCCCATGCAGAGGCACCTGCAGGTAATCCTGCTGCGGCAGATTAATTCGATTTTCTCCTCATAAAGAGAGCCAGGTTTTACGCAGACCTGGCTCTCGTAAATTAAAAGATCACCCGGATAGATGCGCGCTGCGACCTTAACTTGCGCGACCTCTTCAAATGTTTCGAAGTTGAGGGAGGGATTCCACTTCAGACCCAATATCTCACAACAAATGGTTTTCACCATTCTACAAGGTAGAATTTATAGCAGGCTTGCGTAGCAGTAAAATCTTGTAAATCTCTCGTCTCCACCAGCGACGGCAGTTATTGCGACAAGGAATACTATGGATACTCGTAAATACAACCAGACAGCATGGGATCGGCAAGTAGAAAGCGGAGAAAACCCGTGGACGAAACCTGTAAGCGCTGAAGTGATTGCACGTGTGCGCACTGGTGATTTTTACGTTCTGTTAACGGAGAACAAGCCTGTGCCCCACGAATGGTTTCCAAAAATAAATGACCTGGATATTTTATGTCTGGCCAGTGGTGGCGGGCAACAAGGACCGCTCTTTGCTGCGGCTGGTGCAAATGTGACCGTGCTCGACAATTCACCCCGTCAACTCGAACAAGACCGCCTTGTTGCGCAGCGCGAGGGACTGAACATGCGTCTCGTGGAAGGAGATGCAGCGGATTTGAATATGTTCGCGGATGAATCTTTCAACGTTGTATTTAATCCATGCTCGACTGTTTTTATGAAAGACGTGCGTCCGGTGTGGAAAGAAGCCTTTCGAGTGTTGCGTAAAAATGGATATTTAATGACGGGCTTGATGAATTCAATCTATTACATTTTTGACCTGCCCAAAATGGATGAAGGCATTCTGGAAATAAAACATTCGATCCCGTATTCAGATTTAGAAAGCTTGAGCAAGGAAGAATTGACAGACCATATTCTGGAAAAGGGTTGGCCACTGGAATTTGGTCATTCGCTCACGGATTTAATTGGTGGTCAATGTGAGGCGGGCTTTCAAATCGTGAATATGTATGAGGATTACATGAAAGACTCGCCGCTGGCAAAATACCATCCGAGCTACATCGCTACGCGCGCAGTAAAGCCTTAAACTATCATTCCATAGAAAAAGCATCCTGAAATCGTTATACTTAATGAAAGTTATCACGCGTAAGGAGAGCCAGATTAAAACCGTCTAATCTAAAACAATTCTACATTATCTTTTTTGTGGGTAATTAATGAGATAAGATTGATGTGAACTTAGCAAACAACTCCACCTGAGACCGGTGGAGCAAGATATGAAGCTTCTGGTTTGATTTGAACTCCATCCTTAGATAATATAGCAAGTTACTCTGCATCGAGGTTGTGGCATTAGAGGTGATGAGGATGAAAAAAACAAAGAGCATTTTATTAATCGGATCTATTCTTGTGAGTTTTGTGGTATCTTCGTGTGCGGGGCTTTCCACAATTGAAGAACCTGCCAACCGTGATTATGGACCTCGCTATAGCCTTCAAGAATACCAGACCCAAATATTTGAAGCATTATGGAAAATTATCCAGGATAACTATATTTATTATGAAAGCGCAGATACCGATTGGGACTCTCTTCATGATAACTACCTAGAACGTATCAAGAGCGGCCTTACTGCAGTGGAATTGAACTCCTTATTTGAAGAGTTGACCGCTGAGCTACCCAGCGGCACCCTGGTCTATCAATCTCGTGAAGAGAGAATTACACAGGATACAACAGACCTATCTACTTATGGGGGTATTGGAGCATTTGTAGGATTTGAAGAACAAGACGTACCTCATATTGTTGTCCTTGATGTCATCCCCAAATCGCCTGCCGAAAAAGCTGGACTCAAAGCACACGATAGTATTTTGAAAATTGATGGCGATCCTATTCATTTGGAGGAGGGACTAAATGCTGTTGAACGAGTCCGTGGCCCGGCGGGAAGTTCGGTCGATCTAAGTATACAGTCGCCTGGTCAATCTGAACACGAGATCAAAATCACACGCGCAGCAGTATCTACTACCGGCCAGTTGAAAACCAATGAAATCACAAATACGGATTACGGGTACTTGCTTTTCCCGCCCGTCACATATGAAAAGCTAATGGACGATGTCCTCCAGAGTCTTAAAGATTTCACAAATAATCGCAAGCTGAAGGGACTCATCCTTGACTTACGCATCGCGAATTCTACGGGTGGATGGCCGCTTGAGCAATTACTCACATTATTTGGGGATGGAACCGCTGGTGTATTTTATGACCGTGAGCAAAGTCAGCAAGTCACGATCAAGGGACAGAATATTTTAGGTTCACAATCCATTCCATTGGTGATTATCGTCGGCGAGAACACCACTGGTGCTCCTGAAATCCTTGCAGCCAGCCTTCAGGCAATTAAGCGAGCAACAGTGATCGGAGTAGCCACACCGGGCTCAGTAGAGGGAGAGTCAACATTCTACTTGCCGGATGGCTCTCGGATTTTCATCGAAAGCTCATCGTTTCGCTCGTTGAACGGAGAGGAAATTGGAATTAACGGTATTAAACCGGACGTCTTGGTTGAAATGGGATGGGATGAAATCCAACCAAACAAAGATCCGCTTATTGATAAGTCAGTAAAAATATTGGAGGCAATCCAATGAAAAAATTACTCTATACAAGTACCCTTCTGGTTTTTTTGCTTACATCCTGTCTACCAAAAAATTTTGAGGTACCTCAAAGCCCGTTGCTCCGCACCTTAGAGCGCAAATCAGGATTAATCGCTTATATTGGCACTGATGGAAACGTTTATGTGTCTGATCAAGGGGGTGGTCATCTTTTAAAGCTCACTGAAGATGCGTCTATTACAAAAAGCCAATCGGGGAAGGCAAAATATTATCAATATCCGACTTGGTCGTTGGATGGAAACAAACTTGCCTTCACGGGCTTGGATGTCGATGGTTCGGATATTCACTCTGAGCTTTTCATCACCGATATCAAAAAGGAAACTCCTACACGTGTATATTCCAGCGCAACGGAGCATCCGTTTTATCTTTACTGGTCCCCGGATAACTCAAACCTAAGTTTCCTTAGTACTTCTGCATCGGGACAAGCAGTCCTCTTACAAACGGTGTCTTCAGAAGGAGGCGATCCCAAGATACTGGATGCCGGAACACAGTATTATTGGTCCTGGGCACCAGATGGCAAATTTATGATTGTCCATGCAACCCGAACTAGCGATGCAGAAACGAATCACCTCTCATTTTTACAAGTGGATTCTGGGATTACGGAATTTGGATTAGACACAGCCCCCGCTTCCTTCCAGACCCCGGCTTGGTCACCAGATGGAGAACATATCCTTCTAGCTGATGTAAATGAAAAAGGTAAAAACGAGATTATCCTTACGGATTCATCTGGTGCATACGAGAAGACCATTGATACATTCACACTCAACACAGCTTTTGCATGGGCTAACGATAGCAAGAAATTTGCATATATTGCAGGAGATCAGAAACTTTCCGCCGGAACACTCGGCGACTTGCATGTATATGATCTTGCATCTTCTAAAGAAATCGGACAAGACAAAAATGTACTAGCCTTTTTCTGGTCGCCAAATAGCGAGAAGCTTGCTTATTTTAAACCGTTTCTTACCAAGAATACTTCAGAGGGCACGGACGGGAGTACAGCTACACAAGAGTTAGTTTTACAGTTGAACGTATTAAATGCTTCGACAGGTGAAACACGTGAGTTATTTACTTTCGCTCCAACAGCTCCCTTTACAGAGATCCTTCCCTATTTTGATCAATATCACCAGTCAACCACCATCTGGTCACCGGACAATAACAATCTAGTCATTTCTTTTACAGGTAAAGATGGAAAACCCGGTATTGCTGTGGTTGCGGCTTCGGGTCAACTAGAACCTCGTATCCTTGCTGAAGGGTTATTAGCGTTCTGGTCGTGGAAATAAACAAATATGATTTGATGAAATAAAAAGGTCGGAGCTGCAAACTCCGACCTTTTTATTATTGAGATTTCAAAGCAGTTTTACGCGATTTCGTTTTACTTTTCTTTGCTACTTTTCCTTTCACAATGGTCTCATCGACTAAAGCCCTGAGCAAGTGCTCGCCATAGGATGCGGGCGACTCCTCAGAAGCAGCAGAGCGGATGATCTCAATGCACTGTTTACCTGTCAAATCGCTCCTTTCCAATAAAGCCTGGGCAACCGCATGGACTTCAGCAGAATGCTGGATCAGGACCTGTTCGGTCTGTTCTTCAAGTTTTCTCCAAAAGCCTTCGACAACCTCATTCTTCTCTTTGAGCACTGGTCCAGGGACTTGTTGAAAATCCAGTGGAGGACCAAAATAACCATAATGCGCTAACTGCCACAAACGCGCCCGGACGTTTTGGAAATCGCTTGTCGCTCCGGTCCAGTATTCACCCAGGAATAGTTTGGTTGCAACATGCCCAGCCATGGAAACCAGTATGTCCGCAACAAAAGTGCGCAATGGCAGAGCATAAATATCGTAATTTGGCACAGGTAAAACATATCCGAGTGCCTCGGAACGGCGAATGATACTTACGCGGACGATGCGTTCGTCCGGGCGCAGGTAATACTGAACCACCGCGTGACCCGCCTCGTGGTAAGCCACCTGCCTGCGCTGATCTTCTTCCATCTCTTCGATAGGATTTTCCAATCCCATTGCCTGTTCCTGAAAGGCAAGCTCAATATCGTGCTGTGACACACTTTCATGATCATCGAATAATGCCAGGCGAACCGCATCCTTTGTAATAGCCGACATGATCCTGGCCGGCGTGGCCCATGAAGTGTCGCTGACAATCGCCTCAAGATCAACTGACTCGTCGCATTTGATTTTACCCAAATAATACTTCACCATCTCGCGGCGACCCGAGCGGTCAGGCTTGTTTACCACAACGGTGCGATCAAACCGCCCCGGACGAGTCAGCGCGGGGTCGAGCACATCGGGCCGGTTGGTAGAGCCCATGAACAATATATGCCAATCGCGCGGTGGGACAGGTTTCTTGCGCAGTTGATACCAACGCGCACGCAACTTCTCCCATCGCGTCAACTCGTTGATGCCATCCATCTCATAGAGCAAACGAGTGAGAGCACCTCTACCAGCACCCATCATGCCACCCATACCCCCCATACCACCCATCATGCCGGTCTGACCGCCCATCACGCCGCCACGTGATGCACCAACTGCATCGATCTCATCAATATAAGCGATACATGAACCATATTCTCGCGCCAGTTTGCGCGCCCGGCTGATAAAGCGGATCATTTTGAGCACATCCACACCCAAGAACATCGCTTGGAATCCAGATCCTTCAATGGATATAAACGCAATCCCTGCTTCACCTGCCATTGCCTTTGCCAGCAGCGTTTTGCCCGTTCCAGGTTCGCCGTAGAGCAACAACCCATTAATGAATTGACCACCCATCTTTTGAAATTTGCTTCTATCAGAAAGCAGATAGATCCATTGGCGAACCAGCTTCAGAAGATGGGGTTGACCTTTATAATCGTCGAATGTAACCTGTTTGGGATCACCAGGACGAATGACCTCTACGCGAGATTGCGCCATGAACCAGAAAATAGCCGCAAATTGGATAACAACGAACGAGATGGCAAAGAGAATCCGAAAAGCGAAAGAGAGCACGAGAATGGCGATATTCAGTACTTCCGGGCTAACCAACGCCCAGTAAATTAACCCGTTTAACGCGGCCCAGCCTAAAATCCCGAAGAAGAAGCGTGTGGGTTTTCCGGAAGCCGCCCAGATGAACACTCGCAGTTGAATATAGAGGAACAGAAGTGCCAGTAAAATGTAAAACAGGATAATCAACCCGCTAACGATCGTCGCACGGGCTGACTCGGATACGATAGCCAGGGATACCAACACGTTGACGGTCGCCCAGAGGAAAAGTCCTACGAACGTCCATAACCGCCAATTTCTGATGTTACTGAGCACATAACCTAAGCCACCGAGAGATAACGGGTTAAGCCACCAAGCGACAGCGATGCCTAATGCAAGAATCTCAGCTTGGTTCGAGCGCGAAGCGTTTGTGGTCAAAAACCAAATGATTGGTGTTGAGATAAAAAGCGTAATGAGCAATCCAAGGAGCCAACCGACTGCACCATAAAAATCTCCCGAAAGTCTGGTGGGCGAAACCACGTTCGGCTGCTTTGGAGGTCTCCCCTTATCCGTTTGCGCGAGTTTATCCTTTCCTTTATCCTGCGGAACTAATTCAGTCGTTGTCATAAGTCACCTCTCCAATTACCTGAAATAATTTCTACCGCTTGTACCGCAGCCTCCATGCAGTTTTTGTGAAAGCTGCGACACTCTCTGACAAGAATTCAAAAAAGTTTACCGCAAAAGCATTTCAAATTCAACGAGTTATAACAATCCTTATGTAATCTTAATTTGAAAGAGTTGTCACAAAGTGGCTGGACATGCATTACCAGTGCAGATATATTTACGACAACACAAGCGGTTGATTTATGACCCATGGTCTGGTAGATTTCTTCAACTGTGATGCCGCGTACAAAAGCAATTTCGTGCTTGTCTCGAATTGACGTCAGACAAATTATTTTGAAGGATAAAATTAAAAACGATGACTGAAGAAATCCGTATCGGTGACCGTGTGAAGATATTTCTTGATTCCAAATTTGGGGATAAAGAAGGTTGGTACGAGGGAACGATCTTCAAGATTGATCCTTATTCTGAACACCGCAGCTTCTATTGGGTAGAACTGGACAAAGAAGCACAGGACATTCTTGGTATCAGTCAAATTTCGGTTTTAAACCCGAAGAACATCGAAAAGATAGGATGACATCACACCCAATCACTTTTCTACTCGATAAGGCGCTTGCCTCACGCGTGACCTTATTTGATGACCGTCACGAGTCAGCCTTCCGGCTCTTCAACGGGTTCACAGAGGGCTGCCCTGACCTAGTGATTGATCTCTACGCGAAGACGTTGGTCATACACAATTATGCAGATGAACCAGAGCAAGGTGAGCTGTATGTAAAGCAATCCTTATCTTTTCTCCAAAATCATCCACTCCTCTCACATTGGTTACGCGCAGGAGTGGTCAAGGCACGTAATGGAAAGACACAAGAAGAGAAGCGCGGAAGACTTTTATTTGGTGAAGCACCTGACCACAAAATAAAAGAGCATGGCATCTGGTATGCCATTGACCTAACAATAAACCGCGATGCGAGTCTCTATCTTGACACGCGCAGTTTACGAAAATGGCTCATGGAACATAGCGCGGGTAAAACCGTCCTGAACGCGTTCGCATACACTGGCAGCTTAGGAGTCGCTGCAATGGCAGGCCGAGCAGGCCGTGTGGTCCAGCTTGACCGGAATCATCAGTTTCTAAATCTGGGAAAAACTTCATATACACTCAACGGTTTTCCAATCCATAAAGTAGACTTCATTACGGCAGATTTCTTCACGCAGATAAGCAAATTCAAACGAACAGGTCACACCTTCGATTGCGTGTTAATCGATCCCCCATTTTTCTCCACCACATCCAAAGGCAAAATAGACCAGGTCAACGAAAGCGCGAGGCTAATCAACAAAGTACGGCCTTTGATAAACGATGGAGGAAATTTAATTGCGGTCAATAATGCTTTATTTGTTAGTGGGAAAGAGTACATGCAAATGCTTGAGTACTTGTGTAAAGATGGTTATTTGAAAATCAAGGATCTGATCTCTGTGCCCGAAGACATTACGGGCTACCCTGAAACACAAGAAGGCAAGCCCATAACCGATCCATCACCATTCAATCACTCGACAAAGATCGCAATTTTAGAAGTCAGGCGTAAACACTCTCCAGGATAAAACCATGGAAATCACCAAAACATTATATGTAACTAAACGGAAAGACTGGCGAAGCTGGCTGAATAAGCATTATAAGACTGAAAAAGAAATCTGGCTGGTCTATTACAAGAAAGCGACTGGAAAACCGCGTATTTCTTATAACGATGCAGTGGAGGAAGCACTTTGTTTTGGCTGGATTGATAGCATCGTCAAAACTCTGGACGAGAAAAGATCCGTCCAACGCTTCTCGCCGCGAAATCCCAAACGCGCGTACTCGCAGGCTAATAAAGAGCGATTGAGATACCTGGTCAAGAAGGGAAAAGTAAAGAAAGATATCCTAAAAACTTTGGGAGATATTTTGAATGAGAAGTTTGTCATTCCCCCCGATATATTGAGAGCATTGAAAGCCAATCAGCAAGCCTGGAAGAATTTTCAGAAGTTTTCTGATTCTTATCAACGTATCCGAATTGCCTATATTGATGGAGCGAGAAAGAGACCTGAAGAATTTAAAAAACGGCTGAGACACTTCATCGAGATGACTGAAAAGAATAAACAAATTGGCTACGGTGGGATAGAAAAACATTATTGAAAACTCTGTTAGTAACAATTCGCACGAACCTTGACGAATCCCTGAAAAGTTGTATAGTTGAATTTATAACACGACAAACTATATCCAAAATTGAATTGTCCTAGGCTGAGAGGCAAAATATCTGTATTTATCGACCTTTATTGCTAACCGATAGTTTTCAAATAGTACTTTTATAAATTTTTAGGTTGGAGCCTATATAACAAATATATGGGGAGAGTTTTATAACGATCTGGAAAACCTGTTATACGTTCACGTATAGCTGATCACGAAGGGAAAAACGAATAAAGAGATAGCAGAACAACTGTCCCTTAGTGTGCGGACGATGGATCGGCATTGCTCCTTGATATTGAACAAGATTGGTCTGCAGAACTGTGCCGAAATTGTTGCATCTGCCCTGAGAAAAGGCTTTGCTCGCGGAGGCTATATGCAGCAATCCAAATAGCACATAGTTATCACTCGTGCTTTGCATGGCACGTTGCCGCCATTTGTTGTCGGTCTACACGGAAGCATAATACGCGGGAATGGAATATATATAACCAGCGCGCGTTAGAAATATTAAAAAGACTTCACTAGGGAAAGGTAGAATGATACGAGTTTTAATAGCTGATAGTCACCGCATTGTACGCCATGGTATCAGACAGATTTTAGAGAAAGCAGGCGATATTATCGTGGTTGGCGAAGCTGACAATAATGAACAGGTGTTAACCGCAATTCATGAAAATGAATTTGATGTGCTTTTAGTTAACATTACCATACAGGCTGAGATAGGTCTCGATATCCTCAAGGAACTTTATCGGCAGAAGCCGGAAATTAAGGTTCTAATCTTAGCTACTCATTCGGAGGAACAGTTTGCTTTACGAGAATTGAACTCGCACGTTTATAGTTTCCTTACCAAGGAAAGCGCTCCTGAAGAATTGATTACCGCCGTTCGTAAGGCTGCACGCGGGGAAAAATATATCACCTCGACAGCTCATCTGAATTCTGATGACACGGCCACTCATGAGGCACTTTCACAACGTGAATTTGAGATCCTCCGAATGCTGGCTACAGGTAAAAGTCCTACTGAGATCGCTAGGGAACTTTCGATAAGTGTAAAAACTGTCAGCACTTATCG
>Ga0137374_10000717_pt1 | contig 34980 bp, 35 predicted proteins | sample SagtaG_20_FD_104811 | JGI IMG/M metagenome (GOLD analysis project Ga0137374, IMG submission 104811) | Vadose zone soil microbial communities from Sagehorn Ranch, Mendocino, California, USA - Sage1_R_100_16 metaG | ecosystem: Environmental > Terrestrial > Soil > Vadose zone | place: USA... | reverse complement strand
ATGCAGACTCCCGGCGAGGCCGAGCAGGAAGGCGGTCCAGAGTTCCATGTTACTCCACTATTGCAGGCTTGGCTTTGATGCCGGCGCTGGCTTCATCGACGACAATCACTTGCTCAAAGAAATAATCCTGCCCCGCTCCGCTCCACTGGACGCGAACCCTCCAAAGTCCGCCGCGAAGCGCGTCGGTGCCAATGCGTTGGATTCCGGTCGCATCGCTGGGTCATCGGGAAAGGCCCACTGCCGTTGGGCCGTTGCTTGCTCGACTCGCGCGCCTGGCGCCGACGCCAATTCATAAAACTGGCCCAGCCCGCTCTCCGTCAGCAGCTCGAACACCATCCGGCATCCTAGGCAGCAGAAACTCCTGCGTTCGTCAGTGACCGGCGCGCCCATGCACCGCTCGCCACAGTGGAAGCAAAGTTCCGGCTCAGCGCCGGCGCGGCCAGACACGAGCCGACCGTCGGCGTTCGCTGTCCACTCACTGGCTGTCCCGCCGTCCACCGACGGCTCAAAGCTCGTTCGATTCACCGGCCAGAGCTTCGGCGCAATCGCTATCAGTGGCTTCGCTGCGTTTGGCATGAACTGAACATCCTTTCCGAAGTCCATGCCACGGTGGAGTTACTCCCCGGCAAGAAACTCCCAATGCCCGCCAAGCGCCGTTTGGTGGGATTTCCGTAACGGGCCTCTGTTTCCGATGCAGAACACGCCGCGGATTGCTCGGATCTCCGCCAATTCTCAGCCATTGATCGCCAATCAGCGGAGAGCCGAAATCGGCAAGCAACCTAGCCTTGGGCTGCGAAAACAATAACCAATAGAAAGAAGCCAGTCTATGAATACTACCCGAAGAGAGTTCATCAAGACCGTCGGAATTGCGGGAGCGGCAACCTTCCTCCCGTGGTCAGGGGGCGTGCGCCGAGTCCGTGCCGAATCGCTTCCAGGCGGGACGCTCGATCCAAACCTGATCCCCAAATACGTAACGCCGCTGGTCATTCCGCCAGCGATGCCGCGAACGAGCAAACTCGTTCACAGAATGGGACGGCCCATTGATTACTACGAAATTGCCGTCCGGCAGTTTCGCCAGCCAATCCTCCCGGCGGGTCTGCCGCCGACGACCGTCTGGAGCTACGGCTCCGTCAATCACCCTGGCACATTTAACTATCCCGCGTTCACGATTGAGGCCAGGTCGAAAACGCCCGTTCGGGTCAAATGGATCAACGGCCTGGTGGACGACGCCGGGAATTATCTGCCGCACTTGTTGGCGGTGGACCCGACTCTGCACTGGGCCAATCCTCCGGGGCCGAGAGACTCACGGCCGAGGTTCAAAAGAACGCCCGGGCCCTACCGCGGCCCGGTGCCCATCGTCACGCATCTCCACGGCGCCCATTCGACGGAAGAGAGCGATGGCTTCGCTGAGGCGTGGTATTTGCCCGCGGCGAACAACATTCCCGCCGGCTACTTCAGGACTGGAACGTCGTACGACCCTTTCAAGGCGAAGTTTGAAGCAATTTGGGGGCAGCCGTGGGAACCCGGCACGTCCGTCTTCCAATATGCAAACGATCAACGGGCAACCACGCTTTGGTATCACGACCACACGTTGGGGATGACCCGGTTGAATGTGTACGCGGGACCCGCCGGCTTTTACCTCTTGCGCGGTGGTTCGTCTGACCTGCCGGACGGCATCCTGCCCGGGCCGGCTCCCGCGCTGGGGGATCCGCCCGGACTGAACTACTACGAGATCCCAATCGCCATCCAGGACCGTTCCTTCAACGCCGACGGTTCCTTGTTCTATCCAGGCAGCCGGGAGTTCTTCGACGGTTTTGCCGGACCTTACATCCCGCGCAGCGATATCTCGCCGATTTGGAACCCGGAAACTTTCGGGAACACGATGGTCGTCAACGGGCGGACCTGGCCCAACCTGAACGTCGAGCCCCGACGCTATCGCTTCCGTCTCCTCAACGGCTGCAATGGACGGTTCGTGATCCTGAAACTCGTCACCAACCCACTGACGCCGAGACCGGCCAGGCCCGAGCTGCCGTTCACGCAAATCGGCACAGAGGGCGGATTCCTGCCTGCGCCGGTGCAACTCGGACAACTACTCATGTCGCCAGCGGAACGTGCCGACGTGATCGTGGATTTCACGGAGTTGCCGGTGGAAACCGAAATCTACTTGATCAACGAGGGGCCGGATGAACCCTTTGGCGGCGGCGAACCGCCGGATGACTTCGACGTATCTGATCCAAACACGACCGGCCAGGTGATGAGATTCACTGTGGTGCCCCTCACCGCCCCGGACACGAGTGTGCCTGTCGATCATTTGGCGCTGCCGAACCTTGCGCCTTTGGGCGCCCCGATGCGGATCAGGCGGGTCTCGCTCAATGAAGAAGTCTCCGAGCGCCTCCGAAACGTGGGGCCAAGAGCAGCCTTGCTCGGAATCATGGACGGCTTCGGTAATCCCGTGCCATTGATGTGGGACGATCCCATCACGGAGAACCCCGGCCTGAACGACACGGAGATTTGGGAGATCTACAACTTCACGGCGGATGCGCACCCGATTCATATCCACCAGACTCAGTTCCAGGTGCTCAATCGCCAAGGACTGGTTTCGGACGAGGAAGGGATGGCGCTGCCGCCGGCACGACTGGTCGGCGCGCCATTCCCCCCGGGGCCTTGGGAAACCGGCTTCAAAGACACGGTCATCGCCTACCCGGGGCAAGTGACTCGCCTCAAGGCCACGTTCGACATTCCTGGCCAATACGTGTGGCACTGCCACATCGTCGAGCACGAGGACAATGAAATGATGCGCCCACTGCGGGTCGGACCGTAGCGGGCGCAATCCAACCCTGAATGTTGATTCATGAGCATTGCCACTGGACCCGTTCGAGCGCTGCTTGCAGTTCTAATAACCGGCTTGTTGGCACGAACCACGGCTTCCGCCGCGACCGTGCAGATTAGCGCCAGCAAAGATAACACCCTTTACCAACCCGCCAGCGGCGGCACCACGAACAGCAACGGCGCCGGTGAACATTTGTTCGCCGGCAAGACGGATGACGGTTACATCCGGCGCGGAGTCATTGCTTTCAACGTCTCAAACTTCTTTCCGCCCGAGTCAACCGTCCCTGGCGTAACCCTTACGCTGAATATGTCCCGCACCCGGGATCGGTCGGAAGACGTGACGCTGCATCGCGTGCTGGCCGATTGGGGCGAGGGTGCGTCTGACGCCGCGCAGGAGGAGGGGCGCGGCACGCAAGCCGCTCCCGGTGACGCCACGTGGTATCACCGGTTTTACCCGACCAGCTTCTGGGCTACCGCAGGCGGAGACTTCCGCCCCACGGCCAGCGCCACCACGACGGTCAGCGATCGCGAAGGACTCTTCTCGTGGTCTTCCACCGGACTGGTTGCCGACGTGCAGCTGTGGCTCAACAATCCGGGCACGAACTTCGGCTGGCTGATTCGAGGCAGCGAAGGGACGACGAAGACATCCAGGCGCTTCGATACCCGGGAAGTGGCCACGCCCAACCTGCGTCCGGTGTTGCAGGTGAGCTTCATTTCGGCAGTCGCCCTCGGCGCCTGCTGCGTCCCGGATGGCTCTTGTCTCACCGTTACTTCAAATCAATGCATGCCGCTCGGTGGCGTGTATCACGGGAATAACACTACCTGCGCGCCGAATCCGTGCCCCTCGCCCCTCGGCGCGTGCTGTCTTCCGAGCGGTGACTGCACAAACGTCACAGCCCTTCAGTGCGTCGGGCTCGGCGGCACCTACCAGGGGGATGGGACTGTTTGCACCTCGAATCTATGCCCGGTGGTGCTCACGCCGTTTGTGGACGCACTGCCCGTGCCGGGACCGCTGCAGCCCGTCAGTGGGAGTGTCGGCGGAACTGCTTATTACGAGGTCACGATACGGCAGGTTCAGCAGAAGCTGCATCGCGACCTGCCACTCACCACCGTGTGGGCTTACGGCACGGCGTTTCCGGGTCCGGTGATCGAAGCCGGCGCCGGCCAACCCGTGACTGTCAAATGGATTAACGACCTGCGCGACGGTTCGGGGGCACTGCGGACCAACCATTATCTGGCCGTCGATACCTGCCTGCACGGTCCGGACACGGAAGGCGCGAAACCGCGCACGGTCGTTCACTTGCACGGAGGCAAGGTGGCCCAAAAGGACGACGGCTACCCGGAAGAAACCCTTTTGCCAGGCCAGTCACGGACCAATTTCTATCCCAATAATCAACCGCCGGGGACGATCTGGTTCCATGACCACGCGCTCGGCATCACGCGGCTGAACGTGTACATGGGCCTTGCAGGCCTTTACCTCGTGCGGGATGCGGTCGAAAACGCTCTGGGCCTACCCTCAGGCCCGAATGAAGTTCCACTCGTCATTCAGGACCGGAAATTGCGCGCCGACGGTTCGCTCGTCTACCCCGCGATGTGGGACGAACACTTCTTCGGTGACACGCTCATCGTGAATGGCAAGGTCTGGCCGTATCTCATCGTGAAGAAGGGCAAATATCGCTTCCGCGTCGTGAATGGTTCCACGTCGCGCACCTACTCCCTGGCGATTTCGTCCGGAGCCACGTTTCACCAAATCGGCACCGACGCAGGCATGTTGCCTGCCGCCGTTCCCCTGAATCAACTCACCCTCATGCCGGGCGAGCGCGTCGATGTCGTGATGGACTTCGCGTCCTACGCAACCGGCACGGAGATTCTCCTGACCAACAGCGCACCTGCCCCCTTTCCTGGTACACCGGGAGTCGGGGTAATCCCGTATGTGATGAAGTTCATCGTCACGAATCTCGTTGGCCATATCGCCGCGCTGCCGGCGAGCCTGCGCCCGGTGGAGAAGCTTTACGAGACGAACGCCGTCAAGCACCGCGAGTTCGTCCTGCGCAAGAGCGCCGACCCTTGCACGGGGGCAAAGTGGCTGATCAACGACCTGCGCTGGGACGACATCACGGAGTTCCCTCTCCTCGGCACAACCGAAGTGTGGAGTTTCATCAATCGTTCCGGCGTGGCGCACCCCATGCACCTACATCTGGTGTTGATGCAGATTCTCGACCGCCAGCCGTTCATCTTCACCAACGATGCGATTGTGCTCACCGGCCCGCGTGTGCCGCCGCCCGCCAACGAGGCCGGCTGGAAGGATACCGTACGCGCCAATCCTTCCGAGATCACACGTGTCATCGCTCGCTTCGATGGGTTCCCCGGCCGCTATCCTTACCACTGCCATATCATCGAGCATGAAAACCACGAAATGATGCGGCAGTTCCAGGTGGTGGAGCCGCCGCAATTAACTTCCGTCCGAGTGGCCGGCACGAACGTGGTGCTCCAATTCACCAGTGCCACGAACCATTTGCATACCGTGGATCGCCGCAGCGATATAGTCGGCGGATCGTGGGCCACCGTCACGAACAACCTGCCGGGCACCGGCGGCCTGGTGAGCGTGACGAATTCGGGGGCCGGGCGCTTGCCGAAGGGCTTCTATCGCATCGGCGTGACGCCGTAATCGCGCTTCTCATTGCGAAGCCTGACTGAGCCGAGTCGGAGCGAAACAAAACATGTTACACGTGAACAGTCTGCGTGGAGAAACGAAGTCGGACGCCGTCGCTTTCGTTTCCGCTATGGGCACCTCCTCAGCCGGCGTACTGCCGATGATGTTGACATTCTTGTCACGGTCGAACTTTCGGACACAACGCGTTTGGCCGTCCTGCATGACGAAAATGGCGTATCCCCGTTTGAGCATATCCGTGATCGCCTGCTTGGCCTTTTCCACGTCGGCAGGACTATCCGGGTCGAAGCGAAGTTCAAAATCACCGTAGCCAGTGTTGAGTATGTCGATTCCAGGTAAGGCATCGCCGTTTCGCTCCATGAGTGTGTTCAGAATGTTAACGGCTGGAAAATGGCGACGGTGCATGGATCATCCCTTCCGCACAAGCCTGACCGCTTCAACGTGAGAGGTCCGCGAAGAGCATGGACCTGATTAGCCCGGAAGTTCGCGGACGAAAAGCGCTGGAGGAAGAGCGCAGCAACTCAAGGCGAGCGATGGCCTTGCGACCGCACCTTCGGCGTGAAGCGCATCAACCTGACGCTCTCGGCTGCCTTCTCGGCTCCTTCATTTGAATATGTGTGGTAGGATGTGTGGTAAATTGTTCCCCGTTTTTCAGGAAGTTCGCCATGTTTCACAAAAGCTGTCTGTGGTAGCCTAAAATGCGAAACACTCAATAAAAACGGCCCTGAAATGCGTGTTTCAGGGCCGCAGAGTGGTTGCGGGGGTGAGATTTGAACTCACGACCTTCAGGTTATGAGCCTGACGAGCTACCGGGCTGCTCCACCCCGCGATCCGAAAAATCGCTGTGGTTGCCTACAGAGGATTTTGTCCTCTGTCCCCTTCGGTCCAAGGGGGGCGTCAATCTAGGGATCGACCCCCGGCAGCGCAAGCCCTTTTCTCAACTCGCTGCAAATTCGTCCCGCACGCGCTCGAGGAGGCGTTTGGTCGCGCGAACGCCGTCGGGTTCGCTCAGCTTTTCGCCTTCGTATTCGATGCCCAGGTGTCCGTGATAGCCGGCATCAAGGACGATTTTCAGCATCCGGCGGTAGTCGGTGTGCGTTTCATTGCCGGCGGCGTCGAAGTCGTGGGACTTCGCGCTCACCGCCTTGGCGAAGGGCATCATTTCGGCGACACCTTTGTAGCGGTCGTATTCCTTGCCGCCGCCCAGTTCGAAATTGCCGAAGTCCGGCAAGGTGCCGCAATTCGGCAGGTTCACGATGCGCATCACGCCAGCAAGCCAGGCGCCATTCGAGGAGAGGCCGCCGTGGTTTTCGACGATAACGTTCAGACCGAGCTTCGCGCCAAACCCGCTCAAGCGGCGAAGGCCGTCGGCGGCGCGCTCCTGCTGCTCCTCGAAGGAACCGGCGCCGCGCGCCTCGGCGTTGACGCGGATGGAGTGGCAGCCGAAGAACTTTGCGGCTTCGGCCCACTTGTAATGGTTCTCCACGGCCTGCCTGCGTTTGGCCTCGTCCGGGTCGCCGAGCGCGCCTTCGTCGTCGCACATGATGAGCAGGATGCGCACGCCCTCGCCGTCGGCGCGCTGCTTGAACTCGGCGAGGTAGGCTCGGTCCTTCGCCTTGTCCATGAAGAACTGGTTGACGAGTTCGATGGCCTCGATACCAAATTCCTGCCGCGCCGTCTTTGGGAAGTCGAGGTGGTCGAGTTTCTTGCCGAAGAGGGCCTTGTTGAACGACCATTCGGCGAGGGAGATCTTGAAGAGGGGCTTCTTTGAGGAGTTCACAGTCGAACAGCCCGGCAACGCGAGCGCGCCGATGCCCAATGCGGCATGGGCCAGAAACGCGCGGCGGTCAAATTTGGTGCTCATGGGCAAGGGGGTGGAATCAGTGCGCCGGCGCCATGGCGCCTTCGACCTGTGGCTGCGCCTTTAGCGGCGGACGAAACAGCAGTGCCAACGCAAGTGCCGCAGTGACCGCGCAGCCAAACGGAATCAGGAACAGACTCTTGAACTCCGTAACGCCGGCTTTGGTCATCGCGGCGAACAGTCCCGGGCAGAACGTGGCGGCCAGGAGCGCGCCGACGCCGAGAATCATCACGTTGAACAATCCTTGCGCGCTGGCGCGGGCGTCTTTCGGGAAGAACTCCTCGACAAAGATGTACACTGTGGCGAAGAAGAAAGCATAGCAAATGCCATGGAGCACTTGCACGAGGATGATCAATTCCTTGTGCTGCGGGAAGATTGCGTAAATTCCAAAACGCGCTGCGTGGCCCAGAATGCCAAACACCATCGTCCATTTCCAGCCCAGCCGCTTGAGCGTCGCGCCGAGTACGAACATCGTGAGGATTTCTGCGATTTGGCCAATACTCATCACCGGCATAACCCAGTTGCTGTCGATGCCGACGCCGCCGTTGTCCGCTGGTGTGAGCAGGAACGTTCCAGTCCACATGAAGTAGCTGTTATGCACCGTGCTGTCCACAAGTGTGACCAGCCACAGCACGAGAATGAATGGATGCCGGAGCAGTTTCAGGGCTTCAAGCCAGGCGAACTTGTCCTTGCCCGATTCGACTTTCCTGGGCGGCGTGTGCGGCAGGACGAAGCTGAACGCTGCCAGTACCAGCGACGCGATGCCCGCCACGATGTAGGTCCACTTGGTCGCCGCCTTGGCGGCATCACCGACCAGCGGATGTTTCAATGCTTCGCCGATCCACGCAACAACCCCCTGCGGATTGGCGGACTTGACGGCCTCCCAATCCACAAAAATGAACGTGAACGGCCACGCCGCAAGAATCCAGCCGATGGTCCCACCCATGCGGACGATCCCAAATTCCTTCTGCGCATCCTTCATCGCGGCGAAGGCGATGGAATTCGTGATCGAGATCGTCGGCACGTAGAGCAGACAATGGATCAGCATCAATCCGAAGAATGCCAAAAATGGGGCATTCGGCACCGCCTTTCCCGCCAGCAAGGCTTTGCTCTTCACAAAGTCATCAACCGTCACGGTACCATTTGAGTCCGCATCCAGCTTCTTGAAAAACTCCGCGGCGGCCTGTGGGTTGTCCTTGAATTCAGGGACATATCGGCTGGTCCAGTTGTTGTATTCAACAATTTCGAGCGCTCCATTCTGATTAGCGTCCAGCGCTTTGAAGATCATTTCCGGCGTGGGTGGCCGCACCAAAGCCAGCCCCAACATTGCCAACCCGCCGACAAGATGACTGAAGGCGAGAAATTTCTCCGCCGCGAAGTTTCGGTCCGCAAATTGATTGCTGAAAAACATCCCTACGATGGCAGCGATGGGGAACGCATTGAGGATCCATGACTGCTGTCCCGGCAAGAAACCCAGGCTGGGCAGGTAGCCGAAAATCAGTGGCAGCCACGCCCCCCAAATGAAAAACTCCAGCACCATCATGACGAAGAGTTTGAACCGAATGGATGAATTCATAGCGGTGATGTGCGGGGAAAGTAGGGGAAAGCCCGGCGCAGTGGCAAGCGCGGAGGCGGAGCCCGAATCCACACGTAACTTCGGAGAACAGGCTGCGACCACGAATGAACACAGCGCGGCTGACGCCGCAACCAAAGTTGATAGCCGCAAAAGAACGCAGAGAACCCAAAGCGCCCTGACTGAAATGAGGACTTCTCTGTGTTCTCTGCGTTCTTTTGCGGTTAAAAAGAATGACGTGAGAATCAGAGCGGCCGGCCTTGTGGGTCACCGCGCACGGCCTCCTTCCTCGTAGGAACCGAAGTTTCGCGACTCATGAACTTCAATGTTTGTCCCCGGCCGGCGAACGATGTGCGCGGCGGTTTGCGGAAACTGTTCGACGAGCTTCAGCCCCTTGGCCGGCCCGAGCACGCTAACGGCCGTCGCCAGGCTGTCGGCCGTCGTGCAATCGCGCGCGATGACCGTCACGAGCGAGTGGTCCGTAAGTCCCATCCCCGTGCGCGGATCGACGATGTGCGAATACCGAACTCCGTCGATCTCGACGTGTTGAAAGATGTCGCCGGACGTGGCCAACGCGCGGTTGCGGAGAATCACAAAACGGGCCGGAGGCGCGTTGGTCACATCGAGCGCGGCCACTTCGATGCGCCAACCGGCCATTCCAGGCGGCGTATCGCCCACCGCCATGTCGCCGCCCCCTGCCACGAGCGCGCGAGTGACGCCGCGGGCGCGGAGCACTTTGAGCGCCTCGTCCACGGCGTAGCCCTTCGCGATGGCGCCGAGGTCCAGACGCATGTCGGGGACGAGCAGCTTCGCCGTGCGGGTGCGCGGATCCAGTTCCAGCTTCCGCCAGCCGACGGCCGCGCGCGCCTCGGCCAGCCGGTCGGCGCGCGGGAGTTGTTTCTCGCGACGCGCCTTCCGCCAGAGGTTCACCACAGGGCCGACCGTCACATCAAACGCGCCGTCGGTACGTCGTGCGAGCGCCTGCGAGCGTTCGAGCACGGTCCACAGGTCGTTGCTGACCTTGACCGCCTTGCCCTCCCCTGCGGTGCGCGAGAGGCGGCTCAATTCGCTGTCCGCGTCGTAGTCGCTGAGGCTGTCGTTGAGTTGGGAGATGCGGGCGAACGCGGCCTCCGCGGCGGCGTTGGCGGTGGCGGCGTCCGGCGCGTAGAGGACGATGCGGAAAGGTAGTCCCATCTGCGGCCGGGTGAACTCGAAGCGAGCAAGCGGGGGGCCTTCGCGGGATGGCGTCGCGCATCCCGCAGCCAGCAGGAAGGCCGGAAGCAAAGCGAGGAACATTCGCATCGCACAAAGCGTGCCGGGTCGAGATGACTTCGTCGAGCAGCGTCGAAATCTGGAGTGCGCCGGCAGAGCGCAGCGGCGACAGCGCTTTGGCTTATTCACACTATTGGGAACGGCAAGCCAAAGCGGCGTCGCGCTGCGCTTGCCTCCGCACTCCATAGCCGCCAGTTTGATGCGGATTCCGTCTTGCGCTCACGCTGCCACTGAGTAGCCTGCCGGCCAGACAAGAACGAAGCGCAACTCGACTCCTTATGGGAACCAATTACGTAAGTCTGAAAGGTGATATCATGAAGTGGGGCCTGGAGAAAGGCCCCGCCCTTCTCGGCGCCATTATCATCCTGGCTGCGGGCTTCGTTTTGGCCCGCGTCGTTTGCCGCCTGTTGCAAAGCTGGCTGGAAAAGCGCGAGATGGAACCGCCCGTGCGGATGCTGCTCACTCGCGTGACCTGGTTGATGATCATGGCGCTATTCGTCATGGTGGCGCTGGGCACGCTGGGCATCGCTGTCGGGCCGCTCATCGCCATGTTGGGCGTGGCCGGCGTCGGCATCGGCCTGGCGATGCAGGGCGTGCTCGGCAACCTCGTCTCCGGCCTGCTTATCATCTTCACCAAGCCTTTCCGCGTCGGCGAATACATCGAGATCGCGGGAAACTACGGCCAGGTCACCGCCATCGAATTGTTCAGCACCACACTCCTTCATCCCGACAAATCGCGCGTTGTGATCCCCAACCGGAAGATCTCGGGCGAGATCCTGCACAACTACGGCACGCTCAAGCAGCACGACATCACGATCAACGTGGCCTACAACACCAACCTGCCGGAAGCCATTGCCGTCATCCAGGACGTGCTCGCCCGCAACGCCAACGTGCTCAAAGACCCCGCGCCGGTGGTCGCCGTCGGCCGGTTTGCCGATTCGGGCATCGATATCGAGGTGAAGCCGTTCAGCAAGCTCACCGAGTTCGGCGCCGCGGCGGCCGAGGTCAAACTGGGAATCGTCGATGCGTTCCGCGAGCGCAAAATCGAGATTCCGTTCCCGCAGCGCGAAGTGCGCGTGCTCGGGCCGGCGACGATGACCTCGTATCCTTCCGGAGAGACCCGGGCTGCGAGCTTGCTGTGACGCCACGCGATCGCCGCAAAGCCAAAGTCCGGCACGCCAAAAGTAATCCATCAAGAAGGCGGCCGACTGGGCAAGCAGGTGGAAAAGTCTCGCCGGCCCCGCGAGGAAAACCGCCCACTCACGTCAGTGGCTCCCAGCCGCAATTTCTCACCATGACCTTGAGGACACGACAGTCGGTAGCCGCCGACGTGAGGAGGCGGAGAACGCGGACGCACGGTCCATCCGCCTCCTCACGTCGGCGGCTACGAGCGTCGGTGAGAAATGCAGGCTGGCCTGCGGTGGTTTTCGAGCGGGACGCTGGACTATTGTGCCTTCTGCCCCTTTTTGCGGCTCTCCCTTCTGAGTTCCATCCCGCGGCCTAATCCGTATTCGGCCTCCTGCCACGCTTTCGCTGCCATTCACGGCACCCACCCCGCAGTCCGCCCCAAAAGTAGCCGGTTTGCGAGGGGAAGCTGTTACAAACAGCGCGCTACCACTCGAAACTCGGCGCTCGAACCATAAACAACGCTCAAGCTTTATGCGATTCCGCTTCACCGTCGCGATTCTAGCCGCGGCGTTCGCCACTGTGGTCACAGGCCCCAAGGCTCTGGCGCAGGGCTGAGTGACCGCCCGCATCAGCTCGCCCAGTTTGGGCGCAGCCTCGTATCAGGAGCAGGGCGCGTGGACCGCGTCGGTGAGCCATCGCTGGCAGCGCTCCGACCGCCATTTCGTCGGCGACGACGAGCAGAAGTATCGCCAGAAGGAAGGCAGCGAGGTCATCAACAACATCCATCTGATTGACATCGGAGTGGGCTATGCCGTCTCCAAACGGGTCAACCTCACGCTTTCCATCCCGTTCCAGTTCGCAACGCGCTCGCAGGCGATCCGGGACCCCAGAGCTCCGCGCAATGAGTTCGGCAATCGCCCGGTGATCGATCGCTACGAAACCTCAGCCGACGGTTTGAGCGATATTCGATTGTTGGGCACGGTCTGGCTGTTGGATCCCGATCACAACAAGAAGCAGAATGTCTCGCTGGGCTTGGGGGTGCTGTTCCCCACCGGCGAGAAGGATCACAAGGATGTCATCAAGGTTTTCGACACGAACTCGGCGGGTGCCTACTCGCCTCGCGCTGAAACACGCAATGTGGACAATTCGATCCAACCCGGCGCCGGCGCATGGGGCGTCATTTTTGACACGTACATGTTCGCCGAGGTGGTCACCAACCTCACCCTGTATGCATCGGGCACGTACATCGCCGTGCCCGCGACGGACGCCGGCGTGGTGTCAGGCAATTTGCAGACCAGCACCACGGTTTGGTCGACCGGTGATTCGTACCTCGCCCGGGTGGGCGCAGGGTATAGATTTCTACCCAAACAAGGGCTGTCGCTTACGCTTGGGGCGCGCCTGGAAGGTTCCCCGCCCAAGGACCTTTTTGGCAGCGATGACGGCCGGCGGCGTCCCGGTTACGCCATATCCATCGAGCCGGGATTGGTGTATGCACGAAACAAGTGGTTCGCCTCCTTCAGCGCTCCGGTCGCGCTTTACCGCAATCGGCAAAACGACGCCGCAGGGCAGGAGGGCGACGCCGCGTTCGCGGATTTCATCACCTTGTTCAGCGTGGGCTACAGTTGGTAGCCCGTGACCTACTTCACAGGAATCATCCGCGGCTCGTAGGACTGATCGATTTTAGCGCGCGCCACAATGACGGCTCCCACGCCCGCTTGAGCAGCCAGTCGCCGTGCGGTCGCGGCTTCACCAGCCCGGGAATCCTCCACGACCATCCAGAGCCGATCGCGCGTCGCATTTCCGCCGTGGGCGGGAACGGTCTGGTCCAGATACCCGATGGCATTGGTGACCCAGCCCGGACCGCCGCCAAACTCCGTTTGCGTCCGCTGCAACGCTGTGTGCAGCGCCAGAAGGCCGAGCGGGCCGTCGTGGTCTGACACCAACGCGGACCATTGACGCGTGAAATCCTCGGGGCACGCGCCTGTGGCGCAGCCCACGGTGCCGCACAACCCGGTGCCCGGGCGGCCCTGGTGTTTGTCCGCCGGCAAATCGACGTTCTCGCACTCGGTGGTCCAGACGGGAACGACCGATTTGTCGCCGACTCGCTTGCGCACTTCAGCGACGAACCGGGCCGCGACGGAGTCCCCCGCCAACTTGGTTGCCGTGGAGCGTACATGGTAATCCACAGCCCATCGGCATAGCAGGTTGCCGCAGCCACAGGAACTGGGTCCGGCCTGGAGATCGTTCAACAACAGCCCGCGCCAGCCCGGTGGCGCGCGCTTGAGCAGTTGCTCGATGCGCGCCAGGTGCGCGTCGAAAGCTTCGCGGTAACCAATCGGGACCCAGGGGAACGCCTTGGCCACTTCCCCGACGCCCGGCTCCGGGAATTTCGGAAAGTTCTTCTGCCAATCCTCGTGCGAGCCTAACGCGGCCATCCAGCGGGGATGCGCCGTGGCCATGGCTGGATTCCGCGCCACTTCGATCCAGTAGTAGAGATCCAGTCCTCCTTCTGAAATGCGACGGGACAGTTCGCGATAGTCCGCCTCGCCCGTCCGTTCGTCCAGCGCAACCGCCACCGCTTTGAACCCTTCCTTCTTCCACTGCGACACTGCGCTAGCCGTTACCGTTTCCGCTTCCACGAGGACGATTTCGACGGGCGCCGCGTTGGACGGGCTGGGAGCGGCGTCGAGTTGCATGCCCATCGGTGCAACCAACAAGGCGGCGAATAACGCCAGCCTCAGCTTCGCTAATCGATCCAGTTCGTATTGATTCATACCCGTATTCGCGGCACAGACAGCCTCGCCCGGTGCCACGTTTTTCCGCTTCGCCCATTCCAGTTTGAAAAACAGTTGGGATCAACCCTTAAACAATCCGCGAAAAGCTTTGTGTTTGCCCGCCACGACCGGCAGCTTCAACCGGAACAGAAAACGCAACGGACACGCGATGAAATACGGAGCCAGGAACAAACTCACCGCCAGGGTCACGTCCATCAAAAGCGATTCCATCATGTCGCTCGTGAAGTTCGACCTGATTGCCCCCGCTCAGATGGCTTCGGTGCTCACGACCGAATCCCTCCAGGACCTCGACCTCAAGCCAGGCGACGTGATTCAGCTCATCGTGAAAGCGATTCACGTCCTGCCGGTGAAGGAATAAGGCGTTATGGCAAAAGAATGTCCCGCAGGACGACCGAGACCTTCAACGTCTCCTCGCCGCGCTTCAAGGTGAGGTCGAGTTTGGTGCCCGCCGGAAGCTCACACGATCGTTCTGGCGGTCCACGCCCCGCCTTACGCCAGTTTGTGACATCACGATCGCCGACCTTCAACAGGATGTCGCCGTTTCGAATCCCTGCCACCTGAGCCGGACTGCCGTCTACAACCTGCGCGACGAGATCATCAGCTTGCCAGTGCCGCGGCATAAATTCGGCGCCCAGCCGATTGTGCGGGTACGGAGGAGGCGGCGTTCGCTTCGGCCGCAAGTAAGCCACACCGCGCTTGCCATCGATGATGAAATCCAGGCGTTTCAGAGCGGCGAGACCAACAATTGGCTGCCCGTGCGCCGATTCGATGAGGTTGGCCTGCCTAACGGGCACGCCACTTAACGTCAAAGGGCCGAGAGAGAGTTCCTTTGCCCAAGATACTTCGCATACTGCGGCTCCGCTGGGTGGCGAATAGGCCGCCCAAAGCGTCAATGGTGCATTTGTATTTGCCGCTTTCCATTCTCGCCACTTCTGCGATACCAGCGCGACGCCATCTGGCGCACCTGTGTCAACGGCTATCGTCCATAGCTGACCCGGGAGCGCTAAAGAGAGAGTCGGGGCACGTTCTACCACAATGAATTTCGTCCAGGCAGTCGCTTCTTCGGGCACGCGATCTAGTAACTTCACAGTGAGCGCCTCCGCGTCTATGGCGCAAATGTTACTCCTGATCTGATTCCAGCCATACAATCCTTCCAAATCCACCTTCCCCAAGTAAGCTGGAAACTCCAACGTTTCGAATGTGATCGTGCTGCTGACCTTCCACTGCGGGAGGTAAAGTTCCGCTGTCATTCCTATTAATCCACCTTCACCGGGGCGAACAGCGGACGTTGGAGGTTTCGATTTCAGTCCCAGACGTTCCGCTGTATCGGGAAGCAGCCCGCACTGGGAGGAGCCTGTATCGAACACCAGCCGCACAGGCTTGCCATTGATTGTTCCATCAAGCCAGAGCCGCTCGTCGGCACAGGTGTTCGCGGCCCACAGACACGTGAGTACAATGGCAAAAAGCGCCGTTGATGGCCTAGATCCTGAGGAATTCACCGTGAGACATTCGGTCGAGCTAATCGCGGTCCTCGGAGGGCCGAGTTCGCTGTCGATAGCGTGCCCATGCGCACGAGTGTGCCGAAGGACCCGGGCAAAGGCAACCGCCGGCTCTAGTTCGGCGGGCCGGCCAGCGGATTTCTCACGCGATGAGGCCCGGTCAAGCCGGCTCAACATTGTGCGAGGAACGCTCCCAGGAAAGTGCGATGCCGCCCGTTACGGCCAACGCAATGGCCAGCGTTTGTCTCAGTCCAACCCGTTCGCCGAGCAACGCCACGGCCAGCAACACCGTCACCACCGGATACAGCGCCGCTAACGGCGTCACCACCGACGCCTTGCCGCCGAGGCGGTAGGCCGCCAACGTCGCGAGCACACCGAGGCCATTGAGCGCGCCGCCGAGCGTCGCCCAAAGCCAATCGCGCGCGGAAAAGCTCCATTCCAGCCGGGGCATCAAAACGATTGTGACGGCGATCGGGAGAAACCCTGCGGCGAACGAGACGAACGACGTCTCGGCCGGGATTCGATTTGTCGCCAGCTTTTGCAGCAGTCCCGTTGCGCCGAAAAGAAGCGTCGCCAGCAGCGCCATAGGCATCCACCTGGACCAGGATTGATGCTGGGACTCAGTCGCACCGGAATCCTGGACGTTGAACAGGAGCATGGCCGTCAGGGCCAAGGCGACGCCGAGCGTCTGGACCCATTGCAACTCCTCGCCCAACCACCACCAGGCCGCCAGCACTGTCAGCAGCGGATACACGGCCGTCAACGGCGAGACGACGGCGGCCTGCCCGCCGCCGCTCAGGGCCGCCAGCATCGCAAGGTTGCCCAGCGCTCCCGTTAGTCCGGAGAGAAACGCCAACCACCAGCCGCCTCGCGCGCCGGTCAGGGAGACTCGGCGATCCAGTGAACACACGAGTGCGGCCAGCGCGGCCGGTGCGAGCAGCCCGAGCGTGGAAAGGACCTGGTTTTGAAATGGCGGCACCTTATCTGCCGCCACCTTGGACACGACGCCCCACGCACCCCAACTGAGCGCGGCAAGGATGGAATAGAGGAGCCACCTCGGCATTTCACTCGAACTTTCGCCGGAGCCGCTGGGCGTCGTACTGGAGTCGCTGGGCGGAGGTCATCTTCGCGAAATCGGGTTTGCCGTCCGGGAGCTTCGGCCAGCCCTCGCCATTTCGGATTTCGGATTTCGGATTTCGGATATCTGAGCTGGCTGCTCCGAGTGGATTGTTGCGCACAGCGAGAGTCGCGCGCCGGGTGGCGCTTCCATCGTAGCTCATGGCCTGATCGGTAAGCTTGAGGTCGTCTTCAAGGGAGCGGTGGGGCTGGATGGCTTTGCCCTGGAGCACGCCGTGGTAGGCGCGCACGGCTTCTTCGGGAGACAGTTTGCCGTCGGTGATGAGCCGGAGCATCTCGATGAAGGCCAGTTGATGTTCGGCATTGTTAATCTTCCGGCCGAACAGGGCCACGCGCGCGCCGTATTTCTGCGCGTCGTGGATGAGTTGGAAGGCGTCGCGGGTCGTGCCCGCGCTGCCGCCCAGGATGCCGACGACGAGGTTTGGGTCGTACTGCGCCAACTCCTCCATCGCCTTCGGGCCGTGATAGACAATCTTCAGGAAGATGGGCCGGCCTGATTCCGGCACGCCCGCGAGAGTGCGGAGGATGTTGTCGTTGATGAACTCGCCGAGTTTCTCCGGCGAAATCCCGGCGTCAACGTTCGGGTCGAAGACTTCGAGGAAGTGCCGGAACTGCTTCCGCTCGGCCTCTTCACGAAATTCCTTGTACCAAAGCAGGGCGTCGCGGTCCTGCTGCAGGTCGTTGACGAACGTGATCGAGTAGAGGCCGAGGTTGGCGCCGGGGAATTCCCCGCTGCCGTCGCGCCCGCACTCCACTTCGCCGCACTGAATATGGTCGATGCTCGCGCTCCGGAACGGCTGCGACGCCTCTCGGGTGTAGCAGCCGTGGCGCACAGCCCACACGTCGGTGGTGTCGTTCGCGCGCGCGGCGGGCGTGACGGGCGAGTTCCTGAACAGCCCATCCTTGATCGTGAGTTGCTCATTCACGTAGGCGGACATGAGCATGATATCCACGAGTCCCTGGTGAGTGATTTCGCGAATGATGTCGAGGAACTCCGGCAGGTTGCGATAACCGAACTCGTCGCGCGTCCACACCTCCGGCGAAAATTGTGCGGGCCGCGCACCGTGTCGGGCGAGATAGCCGCGCGGCCCTGGCGAGCGCGCCCCGAAGGCCATGTCCGCATCCTTCGCGTCAGCCAGAATGAACGAGCGCGGACGCGGGTTGGCGCGGATTTCACTGAGCTTGGTGTCGAGGGATTTCATGGCAACCACGAATGAACACGAATCAGAGCACGATCCGTTCCCACTCCAGCTTCGGGTTCTTGAAATTCAAATCGTCCTTCAACAGCAGCCTACTGTCTTGATTCGTGTTCATTCGTGTTCATTCGTGGTTTACTTCATTTGCGCCAGGATCTGGTCGGTGATGGCCTGTACGGCAGCCTCGGCTTCGGCGTCATACCCCGCGCTGGGTTCCGGTTTCGCAGGCACCGCGCAAGCCACGCCGGGGCGCCATTGGTCGTTGTCGCACAGTTCACATTCCTTGAGGCCGTGGCGCGGGTCGGGAATGCCGAGGCTTTGCTTGATCTTGAGGAGATCTTGAAGCTGGGCCGGCGTGAACGTGTTGGGCGATTTGCCCAACTGCGCGGCGACCAACACCGTGCGGCAATAGGCTTCGAGGATTTCCATCTTGAAGTAGGCGTCCTCGACGTTGTTGTGGCTCCAGCTCACGACGCCGTGGTTGGCCATGAGGATCGTGTTGTGCTGGTCCGCAAGGTCGGCGACGAGCTTGCCCATCTCGGGCGTGCCCGGCGTGCGATACGGCGCGACGGCGACCGAGGCAAACACCTCATATTCCGGAATCATGCACGTCGGTGGCGCCAGGCCGGCGACCGCGAAGCCCGTGCTATAGGGCGGATGACAATGGCACGTGGCCACGGCCTTGGGCTGGCGCTTCATGATTTGCAGGTGCATCAGGATTTCGCTGGTGCGCTTTTTTGTGCCGCAAAGCTGGTTGCCCTCGAAGTCCACCAGGCACATGTCCTCCGGCTTCATGAACCCTTTGCTCACCAGCGTGGGCGTGCACAGCGCGATGTCCTCGCCGGCGCGGATGGCGATGTTGCCGCCGTTGCCGTCCACGTAAGCGCGCTGCCAGAGGCGTCGCCCGACTTCACAAAGCTGTTCCTTCAAGGCGTGGGCAGCTGGTGAATTGAAGTAGGCCTCCAACTCCGCCTTCGACGACTTCGAGTTCAGCGGCTTGGCCAGAGCCGATGAAGGAGCGCCAGGGCTTGCAGGACCCCGGCGCGAATTTGCGTGGTCCCGAATCGCGTCCTTGGCGCTGGGGGTCAGAATTGCATCAGCGGGCAGGCTCCTTGGGTCGCCGCCTTTGGCGATGATGTCTTCGACTTCCCTGGCAGTAATGACAGCGGGCATAAAATCACTTCACCGGTTTGTAGAAAATCTCGTCCACCAGCGCGGCGTTGATGGCGTCAATGGGCGGCGGCTCGTCGAAAGGTTGTGCGGCTTCGCGGCCTTCAATGTAACCAATGGTCTGTCCGACCGCGCCACCCAGCGCGTCGTAAATGACGAGGCTTGGGTCTGTGCCCATTGTTATCGGCGCCCCGGCCCCGCTCGCGAAATGCTCGCGCGTGAAGGGCGACACAATCAGCCAGCGCGCGCCCCGGAGTTCGGGTAAGACCTTGCTCAGGGTGACACGACCGATGACAGCGCCAAGTTTCATGCGTTGAGAAACCCGAAATCCGAATTCCGAAATCCGAAAGAAATCCGAATTCCGAGGACCGAATCCCCAAAGTACTTGAGCGCGCCCGTTTCGGATTTCGGATTTCGGGCTGCTTTCGGATTTCGGATTTCGGCCTTTGGATTTCTCATACCGGCACTCGCGATTCCTTTTCGTCCACTACGCCGACGATCATCCAGCGCGCCGGGCTTTTGTCATCACCCACCGCTTTGCGCGCCGCCATGCCATCGGATGAGATCACCACGCGTTGGTGCATTCCCGCGCCATGCGAGTCGAGGGCGATCTGCGGCACGCCCTCCGGCACGCCCGCCCCGTTGATGGGCTGGCAAAGGACCAGCCGCCAGCCCGTCAAGCTCGGATGCTTGCGAGTGGCGACTACGTTGCCTTCGACGCGGGCTAACAACATAGGATGGGTTGAAATCCGAAATCCGAATTCCTAAATCCGAAAGAAATCCGAAATCCGAAGCCCGAATCACCAAGGTCCTTCAGCGCGACCGTTTCGGACTTCGGATTTCGGGTTTCGGTCTTCGGGTCTTGCATCGCTCACTTCCTCCAAATAGCGCCAAAGATCAAATTCAGCTCCTTCGCCTCTCTCCACAGCCTTCGAGCTTCGCTGTTCAAACTCTCCTCGGACGCCGCGACCATTCGCAAGAAGAACATCGTTTCCTTCGACTCCTTGCGGCAGGTGCCGATGCTCTTTTTGAAATCCTTCCCCGAAACCGAGTCATCCGCCTCGCAATAATTCGCTCCAACGCTTGTGCCCGCGCCAACGAGTTGGTCCACGAGCCGATTGTTCTCGGGATGATTCGGCCCGCGGGGAATTCTTTTCACGAAGCGGACAATGGCTTCTCCAAACTGCGCCGTCCGCTCCATCAGGTCCTTTGGCGGCATGCCATCGGGAGTAGGCTCATCACGCAGAACCATTGCCTCCGACTCCGACTCCGACTCGTCACACCACTTCCAAAACGCTGAATCATCGCGTTCCGTCCCAGCGGACGCGCGACTCCAATCGGATTTCGGTATTCGGATTTCTTTCGGCATTCGGATTTCGGTGTTCGGATTTAGTAAATGCGCAGATTATCCACCATCACGCACCGCCGCACGCGGCAGAACGTTTTCGGGTTCGTCACCCCTTCGCCGGTCGGCGTGGCGATGGAGTAGCTAAGATAGCCCTCGCCACCCAGGCCGAGGCCGGCCATGCACGGGCCGTTCTTAATGAAGAGCGTCGTGTCCAGCGCGCGGCCCATCGCGGTCATAGCCTCGACGTCGTGGGAATGGATGATGCTCGTATGCTTGTACCCGTGCTCAGCTTCGAGCGAGCGGGCGATGCCCTCCTCGACGCTCTTGACGCGCACGATGGGCAGGAACGGCATCATCTGCTCCTCGGCCACGAACGGATGGTTTGCGTCCGTTTCGGCGAAGAGCAATTGCGTGCCGGGCGGGAGGCTTACGCCCGCGGCCTTCGCAAGCACGCCGGGGTCCTTGCCAATGAAATCTCTGTTCACCGACGCGTGCGGGCAACCGCCGCCTTCGCCGGGCTTGAAGGTGAAGGCGGCCTTGGTCAGCGCCTCAAGCTGAGCGGGGGTCAGCCTCACCGCGCCGTTCTGTTCCATCTGCGCCATCAGCTTGTCGGCGATGGAGTCGAGCGCGAAGACTTCCTTCTCGCCAATGCAGAGCAGGTTGTTGTCGTAGCTGGCGCCTTGAATGATGGCTTTAGCCGCCCGATTCATGCAGGCGGTGTCATCGACGACGACTGGTGGATTGCCCGGGCCGGCGCAGATGGCGCGCTTGCCGGTCTTCATCGCGGCGGCGACCACGCCGGGCCCTCCGGTCACGCACAGCAGGCGAACGGCCTCGTGTTTGCACATCGCGGCGAAGCTTTCGAGCGTCGGGTTCTCGACGATGCACGCGATATTCTCAATGCCGGTTTCACGGTGGATCGCTTCGTTGAACGCGCGCACGGCGGTGGCCGCGCAACGCGTGGCGGCCGGATGAGCGTTGAAGACGACGGCATTGCCGGCGGCGACGATGTTCACAATGTTGCCGCTCATCGTCGGAATCGAGTGCGTGCTCGGCGTCACCGCCGCAACCACGCCAAAAGGGGTATGTTCCTCCAGCGTGATGCCGTGGTCCCCGCTGTGGCCGTCTGGCCGGAGCCAATCCACGCCAGGGACGAGCTTGATGATTTGGAGCTTCTCGATCTTATGGTCGAGCCGGCCGATCTTCGTCTCGTCCAATTCCAGCTTGCCCCATGCATCAGCGTTCTTGTCGCAAAGCGTCTTGATGATTTCTTCAATCTTCCGCCGCGCCGCCACGCCCTTCTGCTGAAGTTGCAGGAAAGATTCGTGCGCGGCTGCACAGGCTTGGTCGGCGTCCTGAAAGACGCCGAACGTGCCGCGCAGCGCGGGGCGGGCCGCGGAATATCCCTTGCCATTGCACCCGCACGGCGACGCGGCGGACGCGGGCCTAGCGACCGGTTTGGCGGAGGCCGGCGCGCCGCCGAGGCGGCCCAGCACTTCACTCACGATGTCACGGATTAAAGATTCATTCACAGCATTCATTGGATTCCAACCACGAATGGACCGTACGGAACGCGCATCAGTCCTATGTTGGTACTCGGTATCATTAGAGTTTGGTGATGCCTTCAAAGTTTTCGTCGTTCAATCCCGTGCGCTCGCTCAGGGACACCCTTATCAATTCGCCAGTGAAATTCAGCTTGAAGCGGTAGCAGTTGATGCGTCCTACCAGGTCTAATTGCAGGAGGAATTGGTCCTCGGTGAGCCAACGACCCTTGGCGGCGACTGGAAGGTTCACCAGGGAATTGGTTGAGAATCGTTCCACTTCATCGAGTCCAACCGGACAACTCACTTTCTGCCCGAGCCACGTCAACTCGGCGAGGGTCTGTGTCGACTGATTGAAGCGCAGCGCCAGCGCGGCGAGTCCCATCGAGTTGTCGTTGAGGGTGTAGGAGCGGCCTGACACTCGCATGGCCGTCTTGGGCAAGATTGGCACGGGTTGCGGCGCGGGGGGACGGGCAGCAACGGCCAGCCGGTCCTTCAAGTTGGCTTGCGCCTTTTCGGCAGGCGGCAAGGGCTGGTCGGACCGGAGGGATTTCACCACGAAGTTGGCCAAATCGCCCGGCTCAAAGCCGCCCCCGGTGAATACGAGCACGAGGTCTTTGGCCGGCCACACAATGATGCGTTGGCCGCCGCGACCCACAGCTTCGTATACCCCCGCATATTTTTGCCCCTTCACCCACCAGAAGTAGCCGTAGTGATCGTCGTTTACGGTCTGCATAACGTGTGGCCGCGTGGCCGAAGCGATCCAACTGTCCGGCAAAAGTTGACGCCCACGCCATTTTCCGTTTTGAAGAAAGAGTTGACCCAGCTTTGCCATGTCCAACGGACGCAACTGTAGGTCTCCCCAGCCGTGATTGTGTCCGTGCGAATCGACGATCCAGTCTACATCACGAATGTCGAGCGGCGCGAAGAGGTACCGTTGCGCGAAAGCCAAGGCGTTCGTGGACGCCGCACGACTAAGAAGGGCGGAGAGTAGATGACAGTTGCCGCTACAATAGGCGAACCTCTCGCCCGGCTCGGCCACCATTGGCAGATCGAGCATGAACTGAATCCAGTCGGTGCTGCGGCGCATTTCAGACAAGCGCGCTTCCTTCGGCTCAAAGCCGCAGTCCCAGCCCGCCCGCATGGTCAGCAGATCTTCCAGAGTCATCCGCTGCTTGCGCGCGTCGAGCCGGGCCATGGGACGCGCGGGGAACAAGTTGGTGAGCGGCGCCTTGACTCCGTTCAACAAGCCCTGGTCAATCGCCAGCCCAATCAACGTCGAAGTGATGCTTTTGGTCACTGATGCCACATCGTGCCGCCACGCCGCATTGAAGGGATGGAAGTAGGCGTCGAGCACCAGACGACCGTGCCGGACGATTTGCACGCTATGGACGGGCACTTCATGCTTTCGGACGAAGTCGAACATTTCGACGAGCGCCGAGGAATCCATCCCAACATCTTCAGGCCAGCCAGTCGGCCACTCCTGCGTGGCAGCGCGCGAGTAGACGGGCGCGGTGGCGCAGACCAGCCAGAGCGCTGCCGGTCGTGCTACTCGAAGCAGGCCACGCCTCACGAATACTGAGGCTCCAGCAAGTGGAGACGGCCGCGTTCCTTCGCAGTCGTGTTCATTGGTGTCCATTCGTGGTTCTCAGTTCTTCGCGCTGTAAATCTGTTTCCCCAGCACGTCCACGGAATCGACGATGCCGATGATGACGGCGTCGACTGGGGCGTCTTTGAGTCCGCCGGCCAGGCGGGCGCTGCTGCCCTGGCAGAACATCACCAGTTCGCCTATTCCGGCGCCCATGGTGTCCACGGCGACGATGGTATTGGAGCCGGGACGGAACTTCGTGGGATCCTTCTCGTCCACCAATTGGGGGCGGAGCAGGAGCAGCTTGCGGCCGTTCATGCTGGCCTCTTTCTTGGTCGAGACGACCGAACCTTCGACGCGGGCTAGAAACATAAGTAATCAGTTTTCAGTATTCAGTAATCAGTGGGGGCAGTCGCTGGAGGCGACTGAATACTGATTACTGACCTACTGATTACTTCTTCTTCGGCAACACCGCCTCCACGTCGCTGTGCGGGCGGGCGATGACGTGGACGCTCACGAGGTCGCCTTTGATGGCCTTCACGGCCTGCGCGCCGGCGTCGGTGGCGGCTTTCACGGCGGCGACGTCGCCGATCACCGTGGCAGTGACGAGGGCGTTGCCGACCTGGACCATAGGGCCGATCAGTTCCACGTTCGCCGCCTTGAGCATCGCGTCGGTCGCTTCGACCAGCGCGACGAGGCCGCGGGTTTCAATGAGTCCGATTGCTTGTTGGGTCATAGGATGCATTTACGATTTATGATTTACGATTTACGATTTGTGGAAAGGTGCTGCTCCAGCAGCCGCCTGGCTTCGCGCGCCACGACGAGTTCCTCGTTCGTCGGGATGACGAGGATTCTAACGCGCGAGTTTGTGGCGCTAATGACCGCTTCGGCCGCGCGTATGGCGGCATTCTTTTCGCTGTCGAGCACGATGCCCAATTGGTCAAGGTTCGCGCAGATCGCGGCGCGTATTTCGGCGCGGTTTTCGCCGATGCCGGCGGTGAAGACGATGGCGTCGGCGCCGTTCAAGGCGAAGAAGTAGTGCGCCATCCATCGCCGAGCTTCGCTCACGAACACGTCGAGGGCCAGTTGTGCCTTGGCGTTGCCCTGGAGGGCGGCCTGCTGGAGGTCCCGGATGTCGTTGGAGAAGCCGCCGCTCAAACCCTTCAAGCCGCCTTCATTCGAGAGCTGGCGCTGGGCTTCCTCGATGGAGATGTCGAGCGTTTTCACAGCGTACGGCAACGCTTCGGCGTCGAGGTCGCCGACGCGGTTGTTGTGCGGCAAGCCGGATTGCGGGCTCATGCCGAGGCTGTTGCCAATGGCGACGCCGTTCAGGATCCCCGTGATGCTCGAGCTGCCGCCGAGATGACAGGAGATGACGCGCAAGTCCGGCTTTTCAACCGGCGACTGGCCGGCGTCCACGTAGAGGTTTTGAGCGCGGCGTGCGACATCTTTGCGGCCAAGCAGTTCGGCGCTGCGTTCGGCGATAAACTTGTGGCTCGCGCCGTGAAAACCCCAACGGCGCACGCCCAGCTCGTGCCATGACTCGGGCACGGCGTACTGCATCATTGGCTCGGGCGCGAATTGGTAGAAGGCAGTCTCGAACAGCCCGATGAGTGGCACGCCAGGCATCCGCTTGCCGAACAATCGAATGCCGGTGATGCAGGGTGGATTGTGCGCGGGCGCCAGACCGTTATAGTCCTCCATAGCCTTGAGCACCCGTTCGTCGAGTCGCACGCAGCCCGTGACGTTCTTCGCGATCACGGTCTTGAAGCCGACGGCGGCAAGCTCGGTTTCGCTCGCGATGGCGGCCGCCTGCTTGAGTTGGGCCAGGCAGTCCTCTATCGCCTTGGCATAATCGGTCACCCGCTCGAAGCCGCCCTTGTGGAACAACTTCTCAGCGTTGTTCGAGAAATCGAACAAGCGCCACTTGAGGGATGTCGAGCCAATGTTGGCGACGAGGATCTTCATCGATTTACGATTTACGATTTACGATTTACGAGCGGCACAAACTCCGGCCCGAGCTTGGCGAGTCGGCGGACTCGTCAATCGTAAATCGTAAATCGCAAATCACTGGAGCCACTTGCCGAGCACGCCCAGCCCATCATGCGGGCGAGGGATGACTTGCACATTGACGACCTGGCCGACTTGCGAGGCGGCTGCCGCGCCGGCGTCCGTGGCGGCCTTCACGCTGGCGACGTCGCCGCGGAAGAAGGCCGTCACGTAGCCGGAGCCGATTTTTTCCCAGCCCGTGAAGGTGACGTTGGCGGCCTTGAGGGCGGCATCGGTCGCTTCAAAGAGGGCGCACAGGCCCTTGGTTTCAATCATGCCGATTGCTTGGTTTGCCATGTTTTAGTTGAAGAGTTGATGGTTGAGAGTTGAGAGAGAACTATTTCTTTGCGGCGGCGCTCGCCTCGCCGAGAAAGCCCTTCGACATCTCCTCGTGCGGGCGGGCGATGACGTGGCTGGCGACCAGTTCGCCGACCTTGCTCGCCGCCTTGCTGCCGGCATCGACGGCGGCTTTGACGCTGGCGACGTCGCCGCGGCAGATGACGGTGATCATGCCTCCGCCGATGGCGATGGTTTTGGAGATGCTGACGTTGGCGGCCTTGGCCATCGCGTCGGTGGCTTCCACGTTGCCGGTGTAGCCCTTGGTTTCAATCATGCCGATTGCTTCGCTCATTGGTTGGTTGTTGGTTGATGGTTGAGAATTGAGACACGAATTTCACGAATTCTCACGAATGCTTGAGACCGGGCCCGTTTGGAGGAATTCGTGTTCATTCGTGGAATTCGTGTCAATGCCGTTCACTTCAATAGCTCACACGGCGTGTCGGGTTGGAGATTGCACGCGTTGCCTTCGTCCGTGTCGATATGGACCTCCAGTTTGTAGCTTTTGTCCACGCGCACGAGCAATTTGTCGAGAGTTATGCCGCAAGGGCCGCCGATCCTGAGCTTCATTGCCTCGGCGGCTTTCACGCCGTAGTACTCCGCGTCCGTCGGGTGCATGTGGACGTGCCGCATGGCGCGGATGACCCCCTGCTCCATCTCGAAGAAACCCGCCGGACCCATCAGCATGCAACCGAGCGTGCCCTGGATGTCGCCCGAGATGCGATGGGGCAGCTCGAACCCCAGCGCGATGCCGTCGGTGTAGGCCAGCTCGACCTGGTTCAAAGTGCGGCACGGGCCGAGGATGCGAAGGTTCGAGATGACGCGGCTGCGCGGGCCGATAAGTGTCACCGCCTCCTTCGCCGCGAACTGGCCTTCCTGGTAAAGCCACTTGTGGACCTGAAGCTGGTGTCCCTTGCCGAAAAGCGTCTCGACGGCCTGCGGCGTGAGATGGCAATGGCGGGCGCTGACGTTGACCACCAGCGGGCTGGGGGCCGACGCCGCGCGCGGCAGGGTCTTGCCGAGCCGGGCATAGACCGCCTGGCGCACGAGGTGTTCGACCACGGCGCGATGGGGCGGCGATTGCTGGGCCACGGACATGCTGAAAGGAGTGTTGATGCGGCGCCGAAAGTTGTCAAATAATTTCTTGCAAAATCTTGCAAATTATTTCAAATTTGTGACAACGATTATGGCGTGGAAACGCCAAATCGTTGAATCGTTGAATCGTTGAATCGTTGAATCGTTGAATCGTTGAATCGTTAAATCGTTGAATCGTTAAATCACTCGGGGGCGCGCGTTTGCGCTCCAACGATTCAACGATTCAACGATTCAACGGTTCAACGAACCCAAAACATGCAAGCCGAAGAGCGCCAGAAGCGAATCGAGGAGCAGCTCCTCAGGATGGAGTTCGCCTCGCTGGAGGAGTTGAGCGAACTGGTGGACGCCTCCGTCGCGACCGTGCGGCGCGACCTCGGGGTGCTGGAGGGCAAAGGCACGGTGCAACGGACCCACGGCGGCGCCAAGTTGGTCAATCCCAGGTCCGACGAGTTCGCCTTCAACGCGCGCGACACGCATCAACTCGAGGAAAAGGAGGCCATCGGCCAGGCTTGCGCCGGGTTGATTCCCCCAAACCAGACGGTGATCATCGACGCGGGCACGACGTGCTACCACGCGGCGCGTTACGTGGAGGCGAAGACGCCGCAGGTGTTCACGAATTCGCTGCCGGTGGCAAATCTGTTCGCGGCGGCGAACAAGCTGGAGGTCGTGGTGTCCGGCGGGGTCATTTACCCGCGCCTCGGCGTCCTGGTGGGGCCGCTGGCGGTCGAAGCGTTCTCGAAGATTCGCGCCGACGTGGCCATCATGAGTTGCGGTGGCATCACGCTGGAAGGCATCACCAACTCCCACGGGCTGCTCATCGACATCCAGAAAGCCATGATTGAGGCGGCGCGCAAGGTCATCTTCTGCATCGATTCCTCGAAGTTCGGCCGCCAATCCATCTCAAAACTATGCGAATTGGACGTGATCGACGTGATCGTGACCGACAAGGCAGCGCCGGCGGACACCGTGAAAGGACTGCGCAAGCGAGGGGTGGCGGTGGTCGTCGCGGCGCCGGCTGCTGGCAGATGAATGCGCAATTGTGGCTGGATGGCGCGGTCGCCGGCCTGGCCCGACGTTATACCCGCCAAGGCTCGGGCTGAGGTTGCGAGGCTATTGCCAGCGCCTCGTAGCGCAGGCTGCCCAGCCTGCCGTTTCGCGGGTTGCCAACCCGCGAACCTCCGAACTGAATTGGACGTCGATTGGCCTTCAAGACCCTCGCCGACTGGCAGTCGGCGAAACAGCAGACAGGGCTGTCTGCGCTACGCGCATGGCGTCGCTTGAACGCTTGGAAACCTAATTCCTCCGCCGCGTCCGGGCTTCGCTCCAGTCGTGCTCCCTGGCAAGGATGTTGGTGGGTTTGTCAACGTGCGCCCTCGCGCAGCTCGAGTCTCACACAATTGGAGGGCAAGGCTAACCGTGCTCTTCAACCATGGGAGTTGTGCGCTTGCGGTCCACAGGCGGTTTCAGCCGCCGGGCGCGCTCGACAAAGAGAAAGAAAACGCCCGGGCCGAATGACATCAGCATCACCGTCAGACCACAAACGATCCCCCAAAACGTGGCATAAGGCGCGCAACAGTCATCGCGATGCCGGACGACAACGTGCGTGGGCACGGCGACGAGGAGTTCCAGGATGCTGCCGCGAAGGAGCCAGCGCATTGCGCGGCGGGAGAGTGAGTCCGGATCGTCGTTGCGCGAGCCACGCAGGAAAAGCGCCGCCCAAATCATCCAAAGGATTCCGACCAGGGCCAGTATGAACAGGAGATCGAACAAACCGCTCCGCGGGCTCAGTCCGACGGCGGTCATGCCCCGGGCCACAGCCGGCACAGCAAACGCCTGATCCTCGTTGGCCCGCGCGCCCAGGGACAGCAGCTCAAATGCACCGTCCTTCAAGAAGGCGCAGAGCAAAGCCAGGAGTCCGGCGAAGGCGAGGTTGGCCAGGAAAAACGACGCCGTAACGACCGGAACGAGAATCTTGCGCCGTCGCACCGGCCGGCCTTCTGCGGCGGCGACCGGAACGAGCAGCAGGAGCGCCTGGCCCGCGAGCATCACTGCCAGCCAGAGCCAGTAGCTCCAGTGCAAGACCATATCCCGCACTTCTTCCGAGCCGTGTTTCAAACAAAGCAGAACGAGCGGCGTGGTGAGGAGCAGTAGCCAGATCGCATACAGCAGAACGACGAGAACGGCCCAGCGTTTCATCGGGTCAAATGCTCTCCGCGCGCAGTTGTGCCAGGAAGCCCGGCTCTGTACCGGCGAAGTCCACCCGGCGCTGGGCGGCGAGCAGGGCTCCGTAGACGCGCAGGTCGCGCACGAGCATTTCGATGCGGTCGCGTAAGGCGTCGTCGACGATCCGGCCCTCCTTCATGTCCGCCTTCTCGACGAACGTTACCGCGTAGGGCAGCGCCCATGCGTAGCACTGGCGGGCGACGGTGCGGATGTGATCGGCGACCGTCAGCCCCTTGTCGTGCGAGGCGACGACTGTGGCAAAGAGCTTCCCGGTGTATTCCTTCCAGAAATGGTCGAGGAAGTTCTTGGTCGCGCTGCTCATCGTGCCGTGATAGTCGGGCGTGCCGACCAGGTAAACGTCGGCCCGTTCCACCCGCGCCTTGAGCGGTGCATAATGGGGTGCCGTGTAGCTGGTGTCCGGATTAAACAAGGGCAGCGGTTCCTCGGCCAGGTCGATCAAATCCACCGTGGCGCCGTCGGCTTCGAGCTGGCGGGCGATAAGCCTGAGCAAATCGCCCGTGGCGGATTTCCGGCTCGCGCTGCCGGAGAGGAGGAGGATGTGCGGTTGCGACATGGGGCGGCAGTATTCAGTAATCAGTGTTCAGTATCCAGTTTTCAGTAATCAGTATTCAGTAATCAGTATTCAGTTTTCCGTGGGCTGGCTTGCTCACAGCAGCTCGCACGCCTGGAGACTGATCACTGAATACTGATTACTGAATACTGATTACTGAATACTGATTACTTTGGCTCGCCCACGGCCCATCGTCCGCCACTGGCACTCCAGGCCGATCGACCTCAGCCTCTTCCGTCCCCATGGCCTCCGCGGGCGGGTCGGCTTCGGCCTTCTTCGCCGACGTGTTGCCTTCTCCCTGTGCACGCGGCCAGATGTGGAAGCCGCCTTTGCTCGTCTTCCCGATTTCCCAGGTGCCCCAGATGCCGTGCGTGTCGCGGTAGCCGCGATAAAATACGTCGTGGGCGCCGATGTAGGTCTTCGTCCAATGGCAATCACGCGTCGGCGCGTCGTAGCGTCCGCGAATGAGGAACGGCCCGATGTCATCGCTGCCTTCGCCCGCGATGCCGCCGCGAGCGAACGTCAGGTGCAAATCCATCCGGTGCCGGTCCTCGGGGCCGGTGTAGTTGTAAAAGCCGGTCCAGGGGCCGGAAGGGAAGAGGGCGTCGTCTTCCATGTCCGCTTTCTATTCGCACCTGGAACAATTGACCAGTGCGAAGTCACGGCTTGCCACGCCGTCCGGCATGGCGGATAACCGCAATCGTCCGTGCGCCGCAAGCCCCATGAAACTCAATCTATTTCCAATTGTCGCCGGCGCCGCCTTGGCGCTGGCTGCCGTCAGTTGCAAAAAATCCTCGGACGCGCCGCAAGCGGACGGCTCCGCCGCCGGCGGCGCCAATTCCCCTGCCGCAGCCGGAAATCCGGACGATCCCGCGGTGCTCAAGCTGCGCTGGCCCGTCGGCGGCCGGTTCGGACACCGCATGGAAGTGGCGCAGACCACACAGATTCCGGCGATGCCGGGAATCCCGGGCAGCAGGCCGGCCACTCAGGAGATGAACATGGGGCAGGAGTATTCCCTGAATGTCCTGCGTGAACGTCCCGGCGGCGGGCGCGAGGTCGAGCTCGAGTTCCAGTCCGTCAACCTGTCCGTGTCGATGGGCGGCAATGAGGTGCTCGGCTTTGACACGCGCGGCGAAGCCACCGGCGATGAGAGCAATCCGGCCGTGAAGCCGTTCCGCCAGATGGTCGGACAGAAGCTGAAGCTCCTGTTCGACGCGAGCAACACTGTCGAACGCGTCGAGGGGATGAAAGAGTTCCAGCAGAAAGTCTTCGGCAACCCCGATGGCAGCTCAAATCCGATGGCCTCGATGTTCAACGAGGACTCCATCAAACAGTTGGTGAGCCAGGGGCGCGACCTGCCGGCCCAACCCGTCAAGCCGGGCGCGACCTGGCCATCCAAGTTCGAAGTCACCATGGGCCCGCTTGGCAAGGTGATGCTCGATTTGACTTATACCTTCAAGGGTTGGGAACAGCGCGAACAGCGGCGTTGCGCAGCGCTGACGTACACCGGTTCCATTGGGCCCAACACGGGCGACCCGAACAGTCCGTTCGGCGCCATGATGTCCGTGTCCGGCGGCCAATGCTCGGGCAAAGCGTGGTTCGACCCTGCCCGCGGCATGATCATCGACAACCTGTTCGACCAGACGATCCAGATGCGAATGAAGCTCCCGGGCCAGCCGGGCGTCGGCGCCGGAGCGGCCCCGCCCGTCGAAACCAGCCTGAAACAGAATGTTTCGATCAAACTCGTCGAGGAATCGCGGAAATAGGCGCTCGGGCCGGTCATGGTGGTCTTCCTCAACGGCCGATTCCTCGCTGAAGAAGCGGCACTCGTCTCCGTCTTCGACCGCGGCTTCCTTTACGGCGACGGTCTTTTCGAGACGCTGCGCGTCGTCCGCGGCCAGCCATTTCTGTGGGACGCACACATGGAACGATTCGCGCATGGCGCGCTTGTGCTGAAGCTTCGCCCGCCGTTGACTTCTGCGGAAATGCGCCGCGCGGCGGACCGACTCATCCAATTCAACGGCTTACCGAATGCCGTACTCCGCGTCACACTGACTCGCGGTCCCGGCCCGCGCGGTTACTCGCCCAAAGCCGCTGACAGGCCCACTCTCGCGATGACCCTCCACGTTGTGCGCCGGCCCGGCGTGAAAAGGCCCGCAGGCGTCCGGCTCATCACGTCTTCGTTTCGAGTCGCCGCCGGCAACCCGCTAGCGAGCGTGAAAACCTGCAACAAACTTCCCCACATCCTTGCCCGCGCCGAAGCCGACGCGGCCGGCGCCGACGACGCGTTGCTTCTCAACACGAGGGGCCGCCTCGCCGAGGCGACCTCAAGCAACCTCTTTTGGCTCTCGGGTGACGCGCTCTTGACCCCGCCAAGCCGGGCTGGCGCCTTGCTGGGTATCACACGAGGAGTGGCCTTCGAATTGGCCCGCAAGCTGGGATTGAAAACCGTCGAAGCGGATGATCTACCCGCTGTCTTGAGTCGCGCGGCGGGCGTCTTCCTGACGAACAGCGTCACTGGCATTACCGAGGTGATGGAATTGGACGGCAAGACGCTGCGCCGTTCGGCGATAGTGGAAAAACTAAAAGAGGCTTATGCGAAGCTGGTGTGGCGGAAGTGACCTGCCAATTTTGACAAACTCGGTTCGAGAGTTTTTAGCAAATTGGGATTGGTCAGTACTCCTCGGTCTTCTGCTCGCCACCATGAGCCGGGTTCGGAATGAGCTTGTGGCCTTTGCTGTCTACCACGAAGTCCAACACTTGGAGCGGCGCCTGCCCCAGCAGGTTGGGCACGGATTCCGGGACCTCGATAACGTCGAAGTTCTCCTTGCGCCCCATTAACTCCAGTTGCACAGGCCCGTACTTGAATCGGAGGGCCTCACCGTTGGTGATTTGCGAGCGGACGGTGTCGGTGCGTTCGAGCCCAAGTCTTTTGATGACGGTGGGCTTGAGGTAAAGCCGGGTGGCTCCGGTGTCCACGAGCGCTTCGACCTCCACCGCGCGGGGCTTGGCCTTGCGGGTGCCCGCCGATTTCAGGAAGGCATCCTTCAGGTTGGTGAGTTTCAGTTTGACGATGACTTTGCCCATGACGGCACTGTGCGCGGAAACCGTGACGCCTTCAATCAAAAGCTTGCAATCGTTTCGAGCCTGGCTCGCACGCGATGCGCGCCCGCTGAGTTTCGTCTCGACTTGCGGGGCATTCACGGCTATTCACCGCGCCGGTCAGTTCAGTTGCGATGAAGCCGGTCGTTCACTGGCAGTGGTTCGAGGCGCGAAGTGGAGGCGCGCGTCAGGCAGCGGACGTATCCAGCTTTGGCCGCAGGCCTGCCCCTGGCCCCACGAGCCAAAGCGGTGTCGCGCTGCGCTTGCCACCGCAGTCCAAAGTCCTGGTTGCCTTGTGCCTCGTCTGCTGTTTCGCGCTCCGAGCGCCCGCGCAGACGATTCAATTGTTTGAAGGTTTTGAGGGCAATTTTCCAGAGGACAATGGCTGGTCAGTGGGCGATGCGAACCCCGACGGCCTCGTGAATCCATATTGGGAGGATGTCAATCTTGCCTTCGGTGGCGAAGGATCGCACACGGGGAATTGGAAGGGCTATTGCGCGGGCACGGCGTATCCTTTCAACAGCACCGGGCCCGAGCCGTTTTACGAGGACTACATGGACGCTTTCATGAGCCGGTCGGTCAGCCTGACGGGGTTCACCTCGGCCAATTTGACGTTCTGGCACAAGATTCCTGGGATTGAAGCGTGCTGTGATAGAGCCCGGGTCTGGATTGACGCGAACCTGGTGTGGGAGTCGGGCACTGCGACCGCCGGCTGGACCGAGGTGAACCTCAATCTCAATCCATATCTCGGCGGTGCGCATACCTTGGAATTCAATTTCTACAGCGACCTGTCGGTGTTTGCAGAAGGCTGGTATCTGGACGATATCACTGTGTCGGGTTCGGCCGGGCCATCCCACGATTTTTTCAGCACGGCGATCCCGCTGGCGGGCGCCGCGGGGAGCCGCAGCGACAGCAACACCGGCGCGACCAGGGAACCGGGCGAACCGAACATCTTCTCGAATCCCGGCGGACGTTCGGTGTGGTATCGCTGGACCGCGCCGTCCAGCGCACGCTACGTCTTCCGCACGAGCGGGAGCGCCTTTGACACGATCCTGGGCGTCTACACGGGCAACGCCGTCGGCGCGTTGACGCTCGTGGGGCATGACGACGATGGCGAGTCGTGGAGCCGCACCAGCCGCGTGGCGTTCCAGGCCACGGCCGGGACGACATATTACATCGCGGTGGACGGTTACAACGGAGTCACGGGGGCGGCCAGCGGAATCATCTCGCTGCATTGGGGACTGGACTTGCCGGACGTGATTGTTTGGGCGCCGTCCATCGCCCCGTTCATCACCGTCGATACGTTCGCGAGCACCAACTGTGAGGTCGTGGAGGGGACCGTGCAGGCCGGTTGCCGGCGGCTGCTGCGGTTCACGACCGAGGCCCGGAACATCGGGGAATCGGACCTGGACCTGGGCGATCCGACGGGCAACACCAATTTCATGTTCGCCCCATGCCACATGCACTATCATTTCACCGGCTACGCCGAATACCGCCTGCTTCAATTCGGCCTGCCGGTGATCTCGGGCCGCAAGACCGGGTTCTGCCTGGAGGACGTGAGCCAGTTCGACGCGACGGCCAGCCCATCGTCCCTCTTTACTTGCCAGCACCAGGGCGCCCAGCGCGGGTGGGCTGACGTTTACGGGGCCTTTATCAGTGGGCAATGGCTCGACATCACCGACGTGCCGCCCGGCAGTTACACTTTGGAGCTGGAGGTCAATCCGAGCCATGTCTTCGCTGAGTCGGATTATTCCAACAACAAGGCGCAGGTGCCCGTCACGATTCCGCCGCTGAGCAACGACAACTTTGTCAATGCCCTGTCCATCCTCGGGACCAGCGTGAGCGCCAACAACTCCACGGCCAGCAAGGAGGCGGGCGAACCTTCGCACGCCGGCAATATCGGCGGTCGCTCGCTTTGGTGGTGCCTGGCCACGACCAACACCGTGCCCGTGACACTCGACACCCTCGGCAGCAGTTTCGATACGCTCCTGGCCGT
>Ga0137374_10000694_pt1 | contig 35443 bp, 30 predicted proteins | sample SagtaG_20_FD_104811 | JGI IMG/M metagenome (GOLD analysis project Ga0137374, IMG submission 104811) | Vadose zone soil microbial communities from Sagehorn Ranch, Mendocino, California, USA - Sage1_R_100_16 metaG | ecosystem: Environmental > Terrestrial > Soil > Vadose zone | place: USA... | reverse complement strand
TGTACGGCAACGCTAGCTAGCCTGCCCCTTTTCTTTCAAATAGCTGCGCAGAAAGACGGCCATCTTCTCGTAGCTTGCCCGTGTGTCCTCGATGGTTTTTTGCTCGATGAGCTTGCCGATCATGAGGACCTTCACTTCGACGGAGAACTCCACGATGCGGCGGATGCGCTTGTCGTCGAGCCGCTCGGTGTACATCTCTCCCGAAATGTGGGTCTTGTCGGGCATCGTGCTGGGGATGATTCGGAACCGGTAACGGTTTTGCCTACGGTCGAGCCGGCCTTCTTCGACGTAACTGAAGCGGTCGCCGAGAACTTTCCTGATCGGACCGGGCATGTTGTCGACCGGGGGCTGCACTTGGACTTTTCGCTGCAGCGCGTCGTCGGTCACCTGTTGATCGACCAAGCGCCAGGACGGGAACCGCAGCGTGTCGAAGTAGAGCCGTCGACTGAACTCCTCATCGAAAAAGGAGATCTGCCAAAAAGTCGCCTCGGTGCAGTCGAAGTCGTGCTGGATTCTCGTCGTCGCCATGGGGTCTGCCGGCCTCCGGCTGCTGGGTTACTGTCGGAGATACTTGATATAGACGTAAAGGTCGTTTCCCGGCCAGTAGAAGTCTCGAATGCGAGCCGCCTCCTCATAGCCGCTCCGCTCATAAAAGGCGCGGGCCGCCGCATACGAGTCCAGGCCGGCGGTCTCGACGCGGATGAGGCGCGCCCCCGAGCGCCGAAGCGAACCTTCGACCGAAGCCAGTAACTCGCGACCGATGCCGGTGCGGCGGGCCTCCTGGTCTACGACGAGCCAGTAAAGGTCGTAGGATCCCTGGGTCATGGGCGCCGACCCGAAGCAGGCATATCCGAGCACCCTATCGCCCTCTTCCCAAAGCACGAATCGGTAGTCATCCGAGGAAGGGTCGGAAAGGGCGCAGTCGATCAGCTCGAGGGCGATGGCGACGTCGGCGGACGTGAACTCGCTCGTCGCGGCCAGCAGACTAGCGAGCTTCGCCCGATGATACGGCGCGAGCTTCGCGAGCACTGCCTACACCCTTCCTGCGCCGAAGCGCATAGCGAACCAAAAGGCGCGTGAGGGCGGGAAAGTCGATGCCGACCGAATGCGCTGCCCGGGCATAACCCGCGTCCGGCGAAAGGTCGCAATTGGGGTTCACGTCGATGACGTAGGGGATACCGGTAGGGCTCAAACGAATGTCCACCCGGCCGTAGTCGCGCACGCCGACGGCACGGCACGCTTCGGTCGCCGCGCGGCGCAGGCGGGCGGCGACCGCGGGCGGCACCTCGGGGTGCATTACCGGTTGGGTGCCCAGGTCTTCGACCGAGCCAGGCTGCCATTTGGCATCGTAGGAGACGATGCGAGGCTGCTCCTCGGGCAGATTCGAAAAATCGATCTCCTGAAGGGGCAGCACCCGGGCCTGCGGGTAGCCGAGCAGCGCGACGTTGAATTCGCGCCCTTCGACGTATTGTTCGACCAGGCAAGGCGCCTTGAACAGATTGATGAGCTCGGAGACCCGCTCGTAAAGGGTGGGCTCGTCGTGCACCACGGAGCGCCCCCAAATACCCGCCGAGCCATCTTCACGCGCAGGCTTGACGATGAGCGGGAAGGGGAGGTCACAGGGCGCGTCGGGTCGCTCGAAGAGCGCACCTTGTGGTGTCGGCACGCCCGCAGCCAGGAGGCGCTGCTTGACCCGATCCTTGTAGAGCGCGGCGGAAAGAGCGTCCGGCGGCGATCCCGTATAGGGAATCCCCATCAACTCGAGGACTGTCGGCACTGCGGTCTCGAGGCGGGCATCGCTTCCGAGCGATTCGCACATGTTGAAGACGCACATGGGAGAGGTTGCTTCCAGACGGGAACGCAACTCGGCAAAATCCCCTTCTGTGGGCATGAGCGTCGCTGTGTGCAGGCCATCACTCGAGAGGGCGGCCGCGACCTCCTCCGCCACCGCCTCGACGGTTATCCGAGACTCGAAGCTCGGATCGCCTTCGGTTCTGGCTTCTTCGAAATCGACGTTGTAGATGATGGCAACGTCGATGACCTGCTGTCTTTTCCTCGGGGATCGCTTCGCGGCTTCCGCGTCGTCCATGAACCATTCCTTGCTAAACACCTTCGGCAATACGTCGCCCCCATTTCGCAGATATCGCGCGGCGAATTTAAGGTCAAGAAGCTCGTGATCAAAAATTCACTCCTCGACCCTGCTGCGAAGTGGATCCGCGAGACGATCCTCATCGCAAAAAAGGATCTCGCCATCGAAAGAGCGACCGGCGAGATCGTCACGACCAGCGGTTTCTTCGCCATACTTTTGACGGTGCTCTCCTCTCTCGCGTTTCGCGGCGGTCCCGATGCGGCATCGCTCGTGGCCCCGGGCGTGATCTGGCTTTCGGTGACCTTCGCGGCAGTACTCGGCCTCAGTCGAACATGGACCCGTGAACGCGAAGAAGGGGCTCTGCGAGGGCTCGTGGTCGCTCCACTGGCCAGGAGCGCCATCTTCGCGGGGAAAGCCATCGGTGTTTTCGCCTTCGTCACAGCGATCGAGGTTCTCGTGATCCCCGCATCGGCCGTGCTGCTCGGCTTCGACCTCGGCCGCTATGCGCTGGGGCTTGCCGCGATCGCGCTCTTCGCCAATGTGGGCATTGCAGCTACGGGAACCCTCTTTGGCTCCATGACCGTCCGCACTCGGGCGCGCGACCTCGTTCTTGCCAGTGTCTTGCTTCCGCTGCTCGCGCCGACGCTGGGCAGCGCCATCGCGGCCACGCGCGAGCTGTTCGAGGGTGGCGCTTCGGTCGCAGAGCTCGGCGATTACCTGGAACTCATGCTGGTCTTCGACGTCGTCTTCTGCTCCGCCGGACTTGGTCTGTTTGGTTGGCTCATCGAGGGCTAATGCTCCGTTCGACGCCATCTGCGCTCATGAAAAAAATCTTCGAACGTCCGATCCCACCGTCTGTGCTTGGCTCCGGATGACCTCGAGCGAAGGTCCGGTTCCGGCCAGCTCGCCCGCGCACCAGACCGAATCGACCGCGCGTCCGCAGGGGTCCGTCTCGGGCAGGTACCCGCCGCGTGTGGGATCGAACACGATGCGCGCACCGGCCTGCTCGGCGAGCTCGAACGAAGGTGCCCCCGCTACCTCGACCAACACCGCGTCGACGTCGGTACGGCGCGACGCGCGAGATCGGCGAGCTTGCGAACGTGAAGCTGGATCGCGAATCGCGACAGACGTGACCCGGGCGCGCCCTTCGACCGCGATCGCGACTCCCTCAGGTACCGTGATGGCTTCGATGCGCCCGCGCATCCGCGTGAGGAATGCGTCGGCATAGGGGCCGGCGCCGAGTATGGCGACCTTGCGGCCGATCAGGATGCCGTGATGAGCAAGCAACGCCGCCGCGCGCGCCGAAACGACTCCCGGCAAGTCATTGCCGGCAAAAGGCGCGATCGCGTCGTGCACGCCTGTTGCGAGAACGAGCGCCCGCGGTTTCACGAGGATCGCTTCCTCACCGATGAGGAGCACCTCTTGATCGTAGATTCCGGCGGCGGCCGTAGCACGGTAAAGCTGCACGCTGGCAGGGTCGGGCACCGGCATGCCACGCGCGCGTAGGGATCCTCCCGGCGCGACCCCATCGTCGGCCACGATGATGCGAAGGGCCGGCGTCGAGGAAGCGAGCAAGAGCGCCACCGTGAGACCGGCGGGCCCCGCACCGACGATAAGGACGTCTGCCTCTTCGCGTCGCGCGGCGCCGGGACCCCGAGGGTCATCGGGCAAACGACCGAGCCCGGCGACGTGCCGCGCCACTTTCTGGACGACGAACGACGCGGCCGGAACGCCCGCCAAAAAATGGTGGTGGTCGATTCCCTGCGGGAAGAACCAATCGGTGACCCGCATGAGATCCATCTTGCGCGAGCCGAGGACATTCTGCGTTTCCGCGCGCTCTCCTCCCTGGCATGCACGTAGACACGTGAGGACGTTCGGCTCACCGTTCACGCGCAAAATGCACCCGTCGCACCCCCCCCGAAGACAGTACGGCCCGTGAGGACGGTGAAGCTTGGGACTGCGCGACAGCGCCAGCCGATCGGCTGCGATGAGCGCGAATGCAAGCGGCTCGCCCCGCTCCGCCGTGATCGCCTCCCCATCGAACTCGAACTCGACGGGTTGTTTCGGCGGTTCGAGGCGGCTCGCCATCGCCGACGACGATAGCATCTAGGTACTAGAGTGTGTCAGAACTCGAGGCACCGATGAACGTCTTCCTCTTCGGTGGCAGCTTCAACCCTCCGCACGTCGCGCACGTTCTGGCGGTCGCCTATGTGCTCGCCACGCAGGACGCCGATCGCGTGATCGTCATCCCGTGCTACCGGCATCCCTTCCGCAAAGACCTTGCCCCGTTCGAGCACCGCTTTGCCATGTGCGAGCTGGCGATGGGATGGCTCCCGCGCACGTCCATCTCGGCCGTCGAGCAGGAGCTGGGCGGCGAAAGCCGAACGCTGCGAACGGTCGAGCACCTCGTCCAACTCCATCCCGAGTGGCGGATGCGTCTCGTCGTCGGGGCCGACATTCTGCTGGAGGGGCGACGGTGGCTCGGCTTCGAACGGGTCATCGAGCTGGCGCCCCTGCTCGTACTCGGCCGCGCGGGGGTGCAAGCGGACGGCGCGCCTTCGCCGGTCCTACCCGAGCTCGCGAGTCGCGACCTCAGGCAAGCCCTGCGCGAAGGCCGAAGGGGCGACCTCGAGACATTCGTGCCCCGAGCCGTGCTCGCCTATATCGACGCGCATGGTCTCTATCGTGAAGAGTGATCTGAGCGTCGCCATTCTCGGTGCCGGCAAAGTGGGGACGGCCCTCGCGCGCGCCCTACGCCCACGAGGCATCCAGGTGACGCTTCGCTCCGCGCGCCGGGGGATTCCCAAGCGCCCGATCCAAGCCGATCTGTTGATTCTCGCCGTCCGCGACGGCAAGCTCGGCGATCTCGTTCGCGAGCTTTTGGAGCTTGGCGCTGTCACCCGGCGGACCGCGGTCGTGCACTGCGCGGGGTCGCTCGGCCCCGAAGTGCTCGCGCCGCTGCGCGCGATATCCGCAGGCGTCGCCCAGATGCATCCGATGATTTCGTTTGCGTCACCGGGCTTCGTTCCGACACTGAAGGGGGGGCAAATGCACGTCGACGGCGATCCCCGCGCGGTCGCAGTTGCCAAGCGCCTCGCGCGCTCGCTCGGTATGTCGGCGCGAACGATTCCCGGGCTCGATCGCGTCGCCTACCACGCGGCTGCTGGCTTGGTCGCCAACGGTGCTGCTGCTCTCGCAGCCGCCGGGAGCGAGCTCTTGGTCCAAGGTGGCGTAGCGCCCGATGTCGCCCCGAAAATGTTGGGACCGCTCCTTCGCAGCGTCGCCGACAATGTCGAGCGCCTCGGGTTGCCCGATGCGCTGACCGGACCCGTTCGCCGCGGCGACGCCCCCGGCGTCGAACGACACCTCGAGGTCATCGCCGGCCGCGCACCGCACCTGGTGCCCCTTTATCGGGCGCTCGTCCTCGCCCAGGTCCCGCTGGCCCGAGCCTTGGCCGACGGTCCCGCTGTGGCGTTCGATTCCATCGAGCGGCTCGCCGAGGGGCGCTGAACGCTCGGGTCGAAGAGGGACGCAGAAGAGGGTAGGCTTACGGCGTCTTGGATCTTCGAACCCGCACGCTGCTTCTCTGCGGCGCACTGGCGCTGGCCATCGCGGCGTCGATCCTGCTTCGCGGGCGCAGGCGTGACGCTCATTTGCTCTTTGCGGGCGTGGCGACCGACATGGGCCTCTGGTACCTGGCGCAGTCGCTCTATGGGATTTTTCACGCCAACGTGTGGGCCCGCATCACCGCAGTCTTGGCGATCATGCTGCCCCAGTTCACTTTGCATTTTTTCGAAGCGATCGTCCCTCGGCGATACGGTACCAACTCGGTCCTGCTTCGCTTTGCCGGCGCATTGGCAATTCCGATGCTCCTGCTGGCGCTTTCACCGCAGCACCAATCGGCCGCTGTGCGAGTGGCGATTCTCCTGTACGCCTTCGGTCTTCTAGCCGCAGGGCTGTGGTCGCTCGCCATTCGTGGTCAGAAGAGCGGGTCCCGCGCCACCCAGCGTCGGGTGAGCTTTCTCGTGGTCATCGGGGCTCTCGCAGCCGTGTTCAGCCTGGCCGACTTTCTGTGGTTCATCGGAGCGGAGCTGCCTCCGGTGGGGGCCGTCTTATCGATCGTGTTCCTGTTCTTGCTCGCCGAATCGCTCCGGCGCGAGCGGCTGCTCGATCTTTACGAGATGGTCGGCCGGCTGATGGTTTCGACGGCGCTCGCATTCTTGCTGGCCGGAATCTTCTACGTATTCGTCACCTACTTGGGACGGCTCAACACGATCTATCTGAACGCCGTTCTGTCGGCGATCGTGATTTTGGTGTTGTTCGAGCCGCTGCGCACCTGGGTCGAACATCGTATCCATGGCGTCTTCTTCCGGGAGCGACTCGATCTCGCGAATGCGATCACCGAAGCCCGCCACAAGCTCGTGCACGTGCTGGAGACCGACGAGCTTCGGCAAGTGGTGATCACTGCGATCGAGAAATCGAGGCACGCAACATCCGCCGCCCTCTACCTGCTCGATAAAACGGGCACGGCGTTCGACCTCGCCGCCGGATTCGGCGCCGAAGTACCCGCACGCATCGAGCTCGCCACGGCGCGCCCGCTGCTCGATCGGGTGAGCAAGGGTTCGGTGATCCTGGAGGAATTCGCTCGCGATTTGAACGAGCGCACCACGGCTTCCCCGCCCAGCGACGCCTCGGTCGCCCAGGCGGTGCTCGCGTCGGCCGCCGTTCTCGGGCCTTTGAGCCAAGGGGTGGTCATCGGCATCAGCGCGGAGTCGGGCGAGCTTGCGGGGCTCCTCGTCTTGGCCGACGATCGCGTGCGCGATGCCTACTCCCACGAAGAGGTGGTCCTTCTCGAAAGTTTGGCGGCGCAGATCGGAGTCGTTATTCAAAATTCGCTGCTCTACCAGAGGATGCAAGAGCGCGATCGTCTGGCTGCGATCGGTCAGATGGCCGCGCGACTCGCCCACGAGGTGAAAAATCCGCTCGGCGCGATCAAAGGCGCGGCGCAGCTCCTGGCCGAGCCGAGCCCGGGCGTCGCCGACATCGATCCCTCCTCACGGGAGTTTCTGGGCATCATTCTGGAAGAAGTCGATCGGCTCGACCGCGTGGTGGGCACGGTGCTCGAATATGCACGTCCGACCGAGGGCAATCCGGGGCCGGTGGACATGAATGGCATCGTGCGCCGCACCATTCAGATCTTGTCGTCCGATCGCGACGACGAAGTCGCCTTCGATCTGGACCTCGTCGACGATCTGCCGCGGATTCGTGTGGACGCCGAACAGCTGCGCCAAGTCTTGATGAACCTGATTCGTAATGCGACCCAGGCGATGAACGGCAGGGGCAAGGTGGTCGTCGGCACACGTGCCCGGAGCGGCCCCTCTTCGGCGGCGAGCTGGGTGGAGCTGCGGGTCACCGATACTGGACCTGGCATCTCGCAAAAGATGCTGAAGAACCTCTTCGTGCCGTTCTACACGACGAAAAACCAAGGAACCGGGCTCGGACTCGCCATCAGTCAAAGACTTGTGCAGGGTGCGGGGGGCACCATCGAGGTCAACACACACGAAGGTGCTGGTACGACCTTCACCGTGGTCCTACCGGCCTCACACGATCCGTTGGTCCCCGCCGCGACCGACGGCGACGAACCCGAGGTCATCGTGCAACCCTTGGCTCCCTCGGTGCGGCCGTAACGCGGAGCATCCGCGGTCATTCCGCGTAACGGCGGGTGAGCAGCTCGCGCAGCGCCGGAGCCGAACGTACGAGCTCGAAGGTGTGCTCCGCGTGACCCTCGGCGTAGCCATTACCGATGTACATATCGACGTCCTTGCTCATGCCTTCGGCGCCGAGGGCGGCGGCCGTGAAGCTCGTGCTCATCGCGAAGTAATAAATCTTGCCGCGCGGGCGGGCGACCAAGATCGCGGCGGGCTCCGCCCCCTCGACGTTCACACACGAAACGACGAGATCGGCCTCGTGGCCCGACGTTGCGCGAAGAACGGCGTCACGCACCGCGAGAGCTCCTCGGGCGTCGACCCGGAGCACGCGGCAGATGCCGAGCCTCTCGAGGTCGGCCGCGGCGCGCTCGTTTGGTTCGATGCCAATGACCTCCCCTCGCGCCCCCACCTGGCGGCGGGCCTCCGCAGAACAGAGCAGCCCCGACTTGCCCCCCGCGCCGAGAACGACCACACGCTGCCCCTGCTTGGCATGCCGCGCGATCTGCGGAGCTGCGCCCGCCACGTCGCACAGGGCAAGCGCCAGTCGCTCCGGTAGATCGGAAGGGAGCTTGACCATCGCGGCCGAAAGAAAAACGACCGCGCTTGCCTCGACGTCGATCTGTGCGCTCTCGCGTCGCACGGCGCGGATGTTTCGCAAGGCGAGCGGGGTGAGAGTCAGCGACGCCAGTGTTGCCACCCGATCGCCCACCGTGAAACCCCTCTCCTCGGCGCTGGCTCCCACCCAAGCGACACGCCCGAGGAGCATTCCTCCCGACCCGGTCACCGGGTTGTGCTGCTTGCCCCGCGCCTGAACCGTCTGGCGGACGAGCTCCGCGATACCGGTTTCGTCGCCGCCGGTGGCCATCTCCATTTGGCGGAAGCTGGCCGCATCGACGTTCAACGCGTCGACATCGACGTGGATCTCCGTTTCGAAACGTCGGTTGATGTCATTGTCCAGGCGCCACGCCGGCTGCGGCAGCGCCCCCTCCGGTTCGATGACGCGATGAATTCCGAGGGGATCGCCCAACATCGGGCGAAAGGTTAGCGGGTCGGCAAAGAGGCCTCCACCTCCATCGAGCGGCATCCGGCGCCCCTCCCATCGGCGGTCGCCGTCCAAACGGGCGGATGGAGGTGGGTTGGAGTAGGCACGCCCAGGAAATCCCCTTGGTGGCCGTCAGGGCCAACCCCAGCCAAAGTCGACCGAGAGAGAAGGCGCAAAAGGACGTTCCCTTGACCCTATGTTTGCGCTGAGTCTAAACTTTCCAGAGCTCGGCGTGGCGCGTCCTGCAGCGTCGGCTCGCATCCGCCCTCCCCACATGCACGATTCCGTGTCCAAGTCTGCCTCGCACCCGACGGGTCCTCGGCGATCCCTCGCCCTGCGATTTATTTCTGGAAAGTACCAAGGCGGCGAGTTTCCCATGGTGCCCAACCGGGAAATCGTCGTCGGACGCTCGAGCGACTTGGACATGGTGCTCGTCGAAGAGATGGTGTCGCGCAAGCACGCGCGCATCGCCTACGAGAACGACGCCATCGTCATCGAGGACCTCGGCTCGACCAATGGTACGTTCGTCAACGGCGAAAAGATCAAACGCGCGCAGCTGAAAGAAGGCGATCGGGTTCTCATCGGGACCAGCATTCTCAAGGTCATCGCCATGGAGGGGGCGCCCCAAGAGCAAGGGCGGCCGAACCTCGAAGTCGTCGCGGCGCAGCGTCGCACCTCGCCGCGCACGATGAGCGGTGCCATCGACGAAGTGCCGCTCCCCGATCTGCTCCAGCTTTTTGCGACTTCCAAGAAGAGCGGGACACTCGTCATTCGAACCGAAGAGGACGTCGGCCGGATCTACCTGAAGAAGGGCGTCATCTATTACGCCACCATCAACGATCTCGACGAGCTGCCGCCGATCAAGTGCATCTTCCGGATGCTCACCTGGCAAAAGGGGCTCTTCGACTTCGATCCATCGGACACTCGGGAATTCCAGAAGCCGGTCGAGGTCACCGTCCAGGAAGTGCTGATGGAGAGCCTCCGACAACTCGACGAACTGAACTCGATCCGCGAGCAGCTGCCCGCCCTTTCGGCGCGCGTCGTGCTGCAGACACCGATCGTTCCGCCGCTTCGCGAGTTGACTCCCGAAGAGCTCGACGTTTTGCAGCTGACCCACAACTTCGGCCGGTTCGGCGCGCTGCTCGATCGCAGCCTGGCGTCGGATGTGGATACCGCGCGCATCGTTCTCAAGCTGATCGAGAACCATTATTTGAAGATCGAGTGAGGCGTGCCGACGCCGTCCGAGGACGAGCCGCTGTTGTCGATCCGCGCTTCGCTCGACGTTCCCGGTGAGACGCGCCGCCAAGCCATCGTATTGGCGATCTGGCTGCTCTGCCTGGCCGCCGCGGTCTTCGCAGGGTCGGTGGTGGGGACGCACATACCTGCTTACGTTTCCGATCCCGACGTTCAGGCGCAGGAGCTCGGCCGCTCGCGCAGCGCACGAGCCAAAGTAGCTTTCGGTCTCGGGCTCGTGTGCCCGACGCTTCTCACGATCTACGTGACGCGCCGTCGCAGGCGCGGCGGTCCACACGCACGCGGAATTCGGCTGGAGATCACCCGAGACGGAGAGCTTCGCCTGTGGGGTCGCGGCTACGGTACGCGCGTCACGCTCGCGCGCTCGCGCATGGCCGAACGGCAGGTCGATCTCTACGCAGGCCGGCTCGGGGCCTGGCGCGAGCGAAGAATCTCGGTATCGAACGGTTCGCGCGAGATCGAGATCGGCACGCCGGCCACCGATGAAGACGACGAGTTGCCGCTCGAGGGTGGCGAGGGAGATTGCGTCGAGTTCGATCGCGAAGACTTCATGCGGCTACGAGCGTCGATTGCGGAGCGCAGGACCTGAGCTCCGCTGCTCGGTCGCGCGGGCGTGCGCTTCGAGCCCCTCGGCGCGGGCAAGCACCGCGATGGCCTTGGCTTGCGTTCGCAGGGCGGCGGGTTCGTATTGGATGTACGAGGTGCGCGCGACGAAATCGTAAACACCGAGCGGCGAGCCGTAGCGAACGGCTCCGCCGGTGGGAAGCACGTGGGACGGGCCGGCGAGGTAATCTCCCGCTGCTTCCGGAGTATCGGGTCCGACGAAGGCCGCGCCCGCCGCTCCGACGCGATCGAACAATTCTTCCGGCTGTCGCACGTGCAGCGCAAGGTGCTCCGAGGCGATGACGTCGGCGAGAGCAGCCATTCCTTCCCGCGAGCCGACCACCAGGATGGCGCCGTTATCGGTGATCGCGCGCTCGGCGATGTCTTTTCGCGGCAAGGTCGCGAGCTGCGCGTCGACCTCGGTCGCGATCCGTGCGGCGAGTACGGCGGATGTCGTGATGCAGAGCGGATAGGCGGCCTCGTCGTGCTCCGCTTGCGACAACAAATCGGCGGCGATCCAGGCGGCATTAGCACTATCGTCGCACAGAACGAGGATCTCGCTGGGACCGGCGATGCCGTCGATTCCCACTTCCCCGAAGACCAGCCGCTTGGCGCAGGCGACATAGCGGTTGCCCGGTCCTACGATCTTGTCGACTTTCGGAACGGTCTCGGTTCCGAACGCGAGAGCGCCGATCGCTTGCGCTCCCCCCGCGTCGAGAATGGCCGTCACGCCCGCGAGGTGGGCTGCCGCGAGCAGCAGATCGTTCGGCGCGGGCGTGGCGAGCACGATTTCTCGCACGCCGGCGACCCGAGCCGGTGCCGCCGACATCAACACGCTCGAGGGGTAGCGCGCCTTTCCGCCGGGAGCGTAGACGCCCACGCGTGCGAGCGGGCGGACTCGCATGCCGAGCCGTACGCCGTCTTCTTCATAGCGAAAGCCCTGGGTGAGCTGGTGCTCGTGGTAGCGAACGATGCGCTCGGTGGCGAGCTCGAGCGCGTCGCGCAGGTCGGGGGCGAGCCGACCGAGGGCTCCGGCGCCGTCGTACTCGCGGGAAAACAACACCGCCGGCCTCCGGCTTTCGAACCGCTCGATCCACCGCTACACCGCCTGGTCGCCGCCCCGGCGCACCTCGGACAACGTTTCGCGCACGGCCGGTTCGACCGCCTCGAAATCGGAAGTTCCCCGTTGAATCAAGCGAACCCGCTCGCTGTCGAACTCTTTGGTCCCCTCGTGAACGACGCGGATCATGCCCGGCTTCATCTAACCATGCCTCCTTCGCCTGAAAAGCCAGATTTGACTGGTGACGCTGCCCCGAGCGCGCGGAAACTCTGCGAAATTCCCCGTCTAGTGGTAGGAGACGGGGCATGAAGGTTTTGGGATGGCTTGGAATGTGGGCGGTCGCCCTCTCGCTTCTCGCGACCGGATGTCCCTCGAACATGTGCCTTCTGACGGTCAACAACCGGTGCGAGTGGTCGACCTGTCCCGACGGCTCCGACTACGACACCCGCCGCAGGGTCTGCGTCTGCCGGCGCGACCGCGTTCCACTCGGCGGCGGCTGTCTCACGTTTCAGGCCGCCAACCAGTATTGCGGCAAGGGAGCGCACTACGAAGCGGGAGGCTGCGTACCGACTCGATGTCCGCCAGGCCACGAGCTCGATCAGGACACCGGCCAGTGCATCACGCCTCAGCAGACGACGCAGGTCGCCAGCAACATGGGGGTGCAGGTAGGCCAAAACCAGAAGCTCGGCTGTCCGCCCGGCGAGCAGCTCGTCGTGGAAGGGCAGCAGGCGGCGTGCGTTCCCATCCAGCAGACGTGCGGAAGAGACGAGGTGTGGGATGGGCGCGCATGCCGAAAGACGCTGCAGTGTCCGCCCGCCTCGACCTACGATCCGCAGACCAACAGCTGCGTGAAGTTCGCCACCGGTGCCGAATCGAAGGAGTACACCGTCGACCTCGCGACCTGGATGCGCACGTCGTATGGGCCCGACGGCGGCGAGGGGACCTCGGGGTTCTGCGGCGCGTTCAACAAGCACCCCCTCGCGTTCGGCGTTCGCGCGGGAGCCTCGATCAAGGTGAAGATCGGCGTCCGAGTCGAAGTGCCGGAGAGCCAGGTCACCCGCGCCAAAGTCTCGACGCAGGCCAACGCCGACCCGAGCGGCCAGCAGGTGCCCGCGAAAGGGGCCACCGAAGTACAGCAAGCTGCGCAAGCTACGCTGGCTTCCCTGGTCGCCGGAGGCGGCAAGTCGAACGCCGCTGGCGCGAGCGCGACGGTGACCTGCCAGGTGGTCAATTCATCGGCGCCGAGGGCGGTGACCGTCACCGGCGGCCTCTGAGCGTTCCCTACTGCACGCGCGAAATTTTGCTCTCGATCGGTTCGGCGGGTGCTGACGCGAGATCGACGCAGCCGACGACTCGCTTGCCCTGAACCTTGAACTTCTCGACGCCCGTTCGGATCTGCACGACGTCCACCGTGAGCATGTTCGCGCCGTCGAACTGCGCCAAGAGCTTGTGACCCTTGGCGCTGGTCCAGGTGCCGACGCAGGTTTCGCGCGAAGCGCGGTCGTACTCGAGACCAGGGGGAGGTGTCGGACGAAGACGGTCTTCGACGGCGAACTCGCTCGAGCCCTCGATGGGGGTCAGCGTGAACCGTACCTCGCCGTTCTCGTAGCCTTGTCGCGGGTGTTGCGAGGCTTCTTGAATGCGAAACTCGAGGGTGTCGTCCTTGGTCAAGACGGCTATGAACTCGCGCTTGCTCGTGCTCCTCCACTTGCCGGCCAGCGCGGCGAGTCCCGAAGGCCGCGAGGCAGCCTCCACCAGCCGTCCGGCCTCCAACGGTTGCGCGGTCACATCCGTCGTTGCAGGAGACGGCGGCAATGTTTTACCGCTGTCGCCCGCCGCGCCCAGATAGAGCGCGGCTCCGCCTCCTGCTACGACCACCAGCCCGGCGGCGATCCACAGCCAAGATCCGCGCCGGCGGGGCTCCGGTTTCGGGCCCGATGGAAGCGAGGCTCCCTCGCCGGTAACGCCTCGATAGGGCAAGTTCTGCACGGCGAAGGGGAGCTCGGCCGCGATCTCGGTCGCGGGGACGCCGCGGCCGACCATGGCAGGGGCAGGCGTCGGCATCGGCGGCGGCGCCGCGAGCGGCATCGTCATGGGGCGCGAGGGTGCATCGAGAGCCCCGAGAAACTGCGCGGTGCTGCCGAAACGCGCTTCTCGGTCCTTCGCGCATGCCCGTTGAATGACGTCGTCGAGGTGAGACGGCACATCAGGGCGCAGCGCCTTGATGCTCGGCATCGGCGATTCCGCGTGCATGCGCATGAGCTCGTAATCGCTCGGCGCCTCGAACGGTACGCGTCCAATGAGCATCTCGAAGAGCACGATGCCGAGAGCGTAGATGTCGACCCTCTTGTCGAGGTCGCGCTGCCCGCGGACCTGCTCGGGCGCCATGTACGAGATGGAGCCGATGATGCCCTTCGTCACGCCGCGTCCGGCCTTGGCGTCCTCTTCTCCTTTGGCGATCCCGAAGTCGGTCACCTTGGCGACACCGTCTTTTTTGCGAACCAAGATGTTGGCGGGCTTGAGATCGCGGTGAATCAGCCCTTCGGCGTGGGCCGCGCCGACCCCCTGCAGAATCATGCGGAAAATCGAGAGCGCGGACGCGATCGACATCGGCGTACGCGCCGTCACGTGCCGCGCGATCATTTCGTCGAGCGGCTCACCTTCGATGAACTGCATCACCAGGTAGAGCGCGTGGGCTTCGACGACCACCGCATTGAGCCGGACCACGTTGGGATGGTCGATCTTGGCGAGGGCTCGGCCTTCGGCGAGCGTGCGGGCGCGAAACTCCGGGCTATTCGCGTATTGGGCACGGATCGCCTTCACGACGACGTTCGTCTCGGTGTGAACGTCGCGCGCGAGGTACACGATCCCCATGCCCCCCTCGCCCAGCACGCGCTCGACCCGGTACTTCCCGTCGACGACGGTCCCCGCCTCAAGATAGCCGGCCCGGGCCGCTAACGGCGGTGTAGCGTCTCCGGTCGCATCGGCGGTCACCCCGCCCAATGGAAAGCCGCATTGGATGCAGAAGGCAGCGTCGCTGCCGTTGGCGGTGGAGCAGGAGGGGCAGCGCTTCAAGCCGGCACCCTTAGCATTACTGCGTCAGATCGTCGCTGCCAGATCGTTTCATCGGAGTAGCCATAGGCCCACTCAAGTCTGACCGGACAGGCGGAACTGGCTGTCGGCGAAGCCAAAGAGGCGAGGCCTCGCGGCCATGCCGGTCTGATGGGTCCTACCGACGGCCTCGCCGTAAATTTGCGTGGAGAAACGCTGCAATTGCTGATCGTGATCTGTCATCGCCAAGATCTGACGCAGTCATGTTAGGCGAGACTCGGGGCCCCGCGGAGCGGCACTACGTCCAGTGACCCGCGCGCAGCGCTGCGGCGTCGATGGTCTTGATCTTGTGCCCGAACGCCTCGCGGAAAGCCGCTTCATCTTCGTCGTCCATCATGGCTTCGCCGAAACCTTGGGCTACTTCCATGCCGGCCGCCAGAATGCGGAGAAATTGGGCGAATGTCGAGCCACACAAGCGCGGCTCCCACCGGCCGGCGCCGCTCATGGCCGTATAGATGGCGCAGTCCCCCTCGGCGTCGAGCTTGGCGACATCCAGAAAGTACGGATCCCCCAGCAGGGAGCTCTGCGCGATCACGACCCAAGATTTGCGCCATTCCCCGTCCTTGTTGATCGCCCGCGGGGTGCCGTCCTCGTTTAGGCCGAACCCTACCTGCTCGCGCGCAATTTCTGAAGAGGGGAACAGGCGAACCCGCTCGACCGGAGTCGCGGCTTCCACCTTGATAGGATCGGCCTCGAGAAGGAAAGTCCGATAGCGGGCCGGAACTCGAAACGACTTGCGGAGCGACTCGACCACGGCCGGGTCGGCCTTCCCGAATTGGGCAGTGATTCTCCGCTTCTCCAAGACGGCCTTGAGAGCCTGCAAGCTCTCCGCCAAATCGCTATCCACGTGAGGCCTCGCGCAGGAGTCGGTGTGAGGGGAGGGGCCCAGGGGAGGGCCGTCGGAAGGAGTGAGGGGGGAACTCTTCAGTTGATGTTGAATGTCTTTCGGACGGTGACCGCTGCCCCGCCGAACGGCGGTACGTGTGTCCCCCTGAACCGCGCGGCTATGCAGCCGCCGACGGGCGTTCCAGCGAAAGGCGGACCCTCGATGTTGGCCGTGGTCGCGCTGCCGTCGTTCGTGAAGGTGACCGCCACACGTCCAGTGCCGGTGGGCCCGTCGGGTTTCTTGCAGCTCTGAGCGGCGGTGGCCGCTGCGCTCAACGCCGACAACGCACCCGCGCGGTCGAAAGAACCGCTACCGCCACCTCCGCCCGCCGGAGCGGGAGCCGCCGTCTTTTCGGGGGCAGGCGTCGCCGCGGTCTGGGCGGGTACCGGTGTCAGCGCAGGCCCGGGCGCCGGGTTCGAAGCAACCTTTTCGAGCTTTTCGGTCTTCTCCGCCTTGTCGGCTTTGGCGGCGGCCTTCTTCTCCGCCTTGTCCTGGTCAGCTTTGGGAGCCGCCTGGCCCGGCGCTAGGGCGGTGGGAGCGGTCGGCTCAGCCGGTGAAGGCTCGGCTTTGGCGGTCTCGGGCTCCGCTGGCGCTGCGGCGGCGGCTGCCGCGGCGCTGGCAGCGGCAGCCGCCTTGCTGGTCTCGTCGCTCGAGCTGCTCATCAAGGCAATGGCAGCGACGCCGACGAGCGCGAGCCCGCCGATGATCCCGAACGTGAGCATCCGGCTCTTCGGTTTCGGATAATCGGCGATCGACGGCAGATCGGTGTCCGCCGGCCCAACATCGACCGGGGCGCTCGGCAAAGCGGGCGCCGCCATGAGCCCCGGGGAGTAAACGCCACCGCCGCTCAGGTTCATGATGTCGTCGAGCTTCGATTTTGCCGCGGCGGGGCGGCCATTGTCGGTCGTGCCCATGAGCATCCGCAGGTCGGCCTTCATCGTGGATTCGTTCGGCGCCGGCGCCGTTGCGGGTTGGTTCACGGTCCCGCCCGCGGTGAGGGCGCTCAGCGAAAACAAGACCGAGTTTTCGTTGCGCGCGCCGGTCAGCCGATCGTCGCTCGATGCATGAAGGGCCGGAGTCGGTGAAGCGCTCGAGACGACATCGTCTTGAGCTTGTGCGCCGAATAGATCGGTTGACCCGCCGCGGCCGGGTCGCCTGGCGGCAGCGGGGAAGGCGACCGTAGGTTGCTTCGCAGCGGGGGCGGCGGCTGCGATAGGCACGGGTGCAGCCGCTTCGGCCACACTCGCCGCCGTGGCGTGCTCGGTCATCGTCGGGCGCGGGCCGTGGTCGAGGACGGATCGCAACGCATCCACCTGTGCAATCGGAAGCCACTCCGGCATTCCATCTTTCCACACCGGCGTCTCGTAAACGATGCCACCACTCGCATAGAGCTCGGCGATCTGGGCGGCGGTCAAGTTGCGCTGATCGCCATCGGCGACCAGCACCGTCCACTGCTCGTCACTCGGACCCTGCTGCGTGTAGTCGGCGACCGGGCCTGACGTCGGTGGATGCTCGCTGGGAAGCGCGCTCGGGTTGTCGGTTCCGTTCACGATGATGGTCGTGCCGCATTTCTTGCAGCGAATCTTCGCGACCTTCCCGCGAACCTTCTCGTCCGCAATCGAGTACTTCGCCTGACAAGACTGACACGTTACCTTCATGAATTTCGCCTAGCCCTTTCAGGCGGACGTAGCTTGGCTCCAACCTTACAGTTCTACGCAAAGTCTAGCGTGGTCTCCGCTAATTCACCAGCACCAGCGCGGTCCCATCCTTGCCGCAAAAAGTCGCCTCGCCGCCGTACCTTCCGCCGCAGCTCGGGCAGATCTTCCCACGTTCGACTGAAAGACCCGGCTTTTGTACCGTGGCGCGGTAGACGGCGGCGGGCACCAGGTCGTCACCGTGCTGCGGGCACATCTTCACACCTGGGTCGTAGCCGCGCCCGCATGTCGGACAAAGGCCTCCAGCACCCGCCGTCGTCGGAGCTCGTAAGGAGCCGAGCGGAGCCGCTACGAGGCGGTTGCCGTCGTGTGGGCAGAAGGTGCTTTGAGGAGGAAACTCGCTGCGACACGAGGGGCAAAGCAAGGGGCGCGCGGGAACCGATCGACCGTGCGTCAACACGATTGTGTTACTCGGCGCGGCCTTCGGCCCGCCTGCGATTGTGTGACTCGGCGCCGCGTTCGGAGCGCCTGCGATTGTGTGACTCGGCGCCGCGTTCGGAGCGCCTGCGATTGTGTGACTCGGCGCCGCGTTCGGAGCGCCTGCGGTCTTCGCCGATGGCTCGTCGGCTCCAGGTTTCGGGTGGAGGCCCGCCCCCATCGGCGCGGCCGCTGCTGCGGACTCGGCAGCGGGAGCCTGGCTCGTGCGCCGAGACGAGCGACGCGGCGAACCGCGCCGCAGAAGGACCACGCCGAGCGTGGCCAAGCCGAGCGCAAGTGTCGCAATCACGATGATGAACGTCGTCTTGCGAAATTTCGACTTGTCCTCTGCGACGGCTGGATTGGCGCCGAGGCTCGCTCCTTCCACGACGGCGGCAGCTGCCTCCTCGCTTTCGCCCGCATCATTGACCGATTCGGTCGACAGCAGCGCCTCGTAGCGCTCGGGCGTGGCGACCTCGACCGTGACGCGCACCGTCTTGCTCCCGAGCGCGACCGTCAGCTCGCTGATCTCATCCTCGGCATCTTCGGGAGCCGTGACCGTGCCCCCTGGTGCGACGGTGAGCTTGGTATTCGAGTTGCTGAACGTCCACGTGAAGCGCGCATCGACGGGGCAGCCGTTCGCGTCGACCGCGAGGGCGCGGAAAGCGAAACGCTCGCCCGGTCGTAAGAGCTTGCGTGCAGGTCGCACTTCGACACGAGCGGGTGGTCCCGGCTCCGCGCAGCGATCTGCCGTGCTCGACCGCGGTAGCGGTAGCCGGCCAGGAGGTAGGGGCAACGGGGCTGGAGCAGGGGAAGGTGTGGCGATAGCCGTCGGCTGAGGCTGAACCCCGGGTGGTGGTGCAAGGTCTCGCTGTCGCTGTACGAGCGCGAGGCTGCGCGAACGGCGGACGCTCGCCGTGCAGCTCTGCCCCTCGATCCGAAATTGGTATTGCCCCGTTTCATCCAACGAGATCGTGTTATCGGTGGCGGTAATGGTCGTGATGAGCGTGGCTTGGCGTGAATCGTTGGGCGGGCTCGTACATTTGGTCTGCCAAGCGCGCGCGGAAACCGTGTGCGACGTCTGCGTGACGGAGGGAAGCTGCTCCCAGCACTCGTTGGTTCGGAAGGTTCGACCGGCGCCCGCCATCGAAAGCTCGACGCCTTCCTCGCGGATCGTGACCTGCCCGCCCGGCGCGTCGTGAGGCACGGGGCGCGGACCGCACGCCTTCCCCCATTCTCCGATGTTCCAGCGTTCGGTAAGAGGCGTCGCGTTCCAAACGCCGGCGAGCGCCGGCCGATCCGCGCCCGCGCTGGCTCTCGCCCGCGTGAAGAATGCCAAGCAGACCAGCGCCGACGCGACCACGATGTGCAGCCGAGAGAGCGCCGAGCGTGCCAAGGGAACCGGACCCGAACCCTAGTATTACTGCGGGAAGTTGCCCAACTGAAACGCTATTGGCGCCGCAGTAGGTGAGTGGTCGCTCGAACGTTCACGGCAACCCCGCGTTGACACTCGCATTTGCCGAATGATAGCGTCCCGGAAGAGCCGCCGTTTTTCCTAGCTGTCGCGAAACCAGTCCACCTCTCGTTCATGGCCGCTTCTAGCCAAGAAAGTCACTCCCCCTGAATGCGCGGGAGTCGATGGGGAACATGCTGCTGACCCAACGTTGGATCACGTTGCTCGTTGTGGCGTTCGTCTTGAGCCTGTCTGTCGTGGCCAAAGCGCAGGATGGAAATCGAGTTTCTGCCACGAATGGCGACGGCATGGATACGCACTTGTTTCGACCTGCCGTCGATTCGAAAGGTTTCTTCAGCGTCAATGGCTCGGACATTCTCGGCGCCAACGACATCAGCTTCGGCCTGGTCATGGACTACGGCCACAACATCATGCGGCTCGAGGATGGTCACGGCGCCGACGCGCTCATCAAGCATTCGTTTCAAGGCACGTTCCATTTCAACTACGGCATTGCCGGGGTCGCCGCCGTCGGACTCAGCATCCCCGTGAACCTCATGGGAGGCGACGCGGTGACCAACATCGGTCCGGCCGGTGCGCTCTACAACTCGCCGGAGATGAACTCGCAGTCGCTCGGCTTCTTCGGTTTGCATGGCAAGTACCGCATCACCCGCGTCGAGCGCGGCATCGGGCTCGCGGCTCTGGCGCAGGTCGGCTTCGGCCTTTCCAACACCGCGCAGAAAGATCTCGCTTCCGACGGCGTGTTCTTCTGGCCTCAACTGATCGCCGAAAAACGGTTTGGCGCCACCGGCGCGTTCAAGCTCGGTCTCAATGTCGGCTTTCGCCTGCACACCCAGAGCAACCCACGCTTCGACCAGCTCTCGAGCGGTCCGAACTTCCAGAACGGCAACCTGCTCACCGGGGGGTTTGGCCTGGCCTACCGCGTGCTCGATCCGGTCGACTTGGTGGCCGAGACGTATCTCACCCAGCTCGCCGGCGGAAACGGCGACGCGGGCCCCAAGCTTTCAGACGAAGTCGTGGGAGGCATCAAAGTCTTCGTCGAGCGAAATTCCTTCTTGATGCTCGGCGGCGGCGTGCGGACGACGGACGGCTTCGAGGCGGCGGATCAACGTGTGATTCTCGGGTTCGTCTTCGAGCCCTCCATCGGCGATCGCGACGGCGACGGCTACAAAGACGATGTCGACAAGTGCCCCGACCAGCCCGAGGACTTCGATGGCTTCGAGGACGCCGACGGATGTCCAGACCCCGACAACGATCAAGACGGCATCCTCGACGGCGACGACAAGTGCCCCAACAATCCCGAAAACAAGAACGGGATCGAGGACCACGACGGTTGTCCGGAAGGCGTCGACGGCGACCGCGATGGCGACGGCATTCCCGATTCGAGGGACAAGTGCCCCGATCAGGCCGAGGATCGCGATGGCTTCCAAGATGCGGACGGTTGCCCCGATCCCGACAACGACAAGGATGGCATCCCCGACAAGAAGGATCAGTGCCCGAACGATCCGGAGGATCGCGATGGGTTCCAGGACCAAGACGGGTGCCCCGATCCGGACAACGATCACGACGGGATACCCGACGCCCAAGACAGGTGCCCGAACCAGCCGGAAACCTACAACGGGTTCCAAGATCAGGATGGCTGCCCCGACAAGGGCAACGTCATCATTCAGGGCAACGACATCCTCATCTTGCAGAAGGTCTTGTTCAAGACGGGCAGTGCCGAGATTTTGCCCGAATCGAACGCGATCCTGGATGCGGTGGGCACGACGGTCGTCCATCACCCGGAGTTCACGCTCGTCGAGGTGCAAGGCCATGCCGACGAACGCTCGAACGACGACTACAACCTGAAGCTGACGCGAGAGCGGTCCAGTGCCGTCGTCGAGGCCTTGGTGCAGCGAGGCGTCGGGCGTAATCGCTTGCGCTCGCAGGGCTACGGCGAATACTGCCCGCTCGACGAAGGCCACAACGAGGCTGCGTGGGAAAAGAACCGGCGGGTCGAGTTCAAGGTTCTCAAGACGCAGGACGGTCCGACAGGCGTCGACCTTGGGTGCAAGCGAGCGCGCGACAAGGGGGTCAATCCCGCACCCATACCGCCGTGACACGCCGTTCGTTCGGCTTGGAAGCTGTGGCGCTCTCGTGCGCCTTCGCGGCGCTTTCGTGCGGCTCCAAAGGGGCCGTGGTGGTGACCGCGGTCATCTCCAGCGCGAGCGCCCAGATCGAGCAACCCTCGTCGCTCGCCAGCCTCCTGGTCGGCGGGTTCACGCTGCACGTGGAGCTCGGGCAGGTCGCGCCTTCGTCGACGGACGTCTCGCCCGAGGGATTCAGCCTCGTGCGCCCGAGCGATCAGCAGACACTCGTCGTGCTCCACTTCACGACGGCGCCGGACAAACCCTACCATCTGGAACCCGGCGCCAGCGCCGAGATCGCCGCAACCATCGCCGATCAACTGGGCACGTCGGGTCAGCAGTTGACCACCGACGAAGCGACGGCGATCTGCACGGCGCGAACCGTGCAGATCGCCGGATCGGTGTCGGACACCGCGACCGGGAAGCCGACCCCCCTCAGCTCGTCGAGCTTCGACGTGACCGGGTGTCCTTGAGGCTTCTTCGCGCTACGTAGGGAAGATGCAGTGGAACAGCTCGGCGCGACTCGCCACGTCGAACTTGTGGAAGATCGAAGCGATGTGGTGCTTCAGCGTCTTTTCGGTGTTGCCGGTGACGCCGGCCATCTCTTTGGTCGACAATCCCTTGAGGAGCAGCCTCGCTACGTCCCGCTCTTTGGCGGTGAGCTCGGCGCGCTCGAGAGCACGCTCGACGAAGTGGCCGAGGCCTTTCGGCTCGTCCCAAACGGAGCTGAGCGCGCGGCTCAACTCTTCGGCGCGAAACGGTTTCTCGAGCAGGTAGGTGGCCCCGTGGTTCAGCGCTTCCTTGACCCGCGTCAGATCCGCGAAGGCGGTGATCACGAGCACCGGAGCCCCTGTGGGCTGAAGCTCCTTCACCAGATCGAGACCGCTCGGACTATCCGGTCCGAGCATGATGTCGGTCACGACGGCGTCGAATGTGCGGCGTTCAAGAGCTCGGCGGGCCTCCTCGACGCTCTTGACCCACGTGCATGCGATCGAAAGATTCTGCAGTCCCGAGCAGAGCATCTCGCCGGCGACGTCATCATCCTCGATGAGCAAGACTTGTCGCTGCGCCGTGCTGCGGGCTCCTTGCCCGTGCCGATGGTGGCGTGGCTCGACGTGATGGCTATCCGGAGCGGGACCATCCGTCGGGAGCGGAGATCGCGGGGGCTGCGGCACCGGGGTGCCGTTTCCCTCGCTTGCCCCCTCCACGTTTTGAGTTGCGTAAGGCGTTCTCGTGGCAATCATGGCGAATCCCCTTTTGGGTCATTGATTGGGCGACCCAGATCAGTTTCTGCGGGCATCGCACCGTGAGCCGACACCCAGGCGCCCCAGCGGGCGCTCAGGCTTTGAGCAACCTCTGTTCCACAAGTCCGATGTGCTAACCGTTCACAGTTTGGCACCGCTCTGCCCGCCTGCCCGACGTCCCCGGCAGGGGGCGGCACCATCGTTCGCACGATCGTGTTCGCCCAATTCTCGTGACACCGCGCCTCACACCCTTCGCCATGACCGGGGGTTGGCGCCCCTCTACCCTGGGGTGTGCCTGGTACCGGTCCCGCGAACGGCAAGCCGGCCCTGCCGGATCTTTGCGTCGATCGGCCACCCTCCCGGCGCGAAGCGGTCGCTCTGCCCGGCCACCGGCGCTAGAGTTGCCGTACAGTTACGAGTCTTGCGATGATCAACCCGCCCCGATCGGCCCTCCCCGATGCTGTCAGCTCACCCATGGCAGATCGGGCTGACAACGAAGAAGCGTCACCACCCATAGACGACCGAGTGGGTCCGGGGACCCGGGCGGACGTCACTGAATCGCATGAACCGGCCGGCGAGTCCCCGGCGCTCGACGGCGAGGCGATGGAGCGGCTGCGGCGCGAGCTCGCCGAGTGGAGGGCCGGCCCCGTCGCCGAAGCGACGCGCCGAATCCGACCACGGCTCGACAAATTTTCGACGTGGAGCGACGTCGCGGTTCCTGACCTCGCGACCCCCGCCGATGTGCGGGGCGACTACCTGCGCGATCTGGGCTTTCCGGGGCAGTATCCCTTCACTCGCGGGGTGCAGGCCACGATGTACCGCGGGCGTCCCTGGACGATGCGGATGTTCGCGGGCTTCGGTACGCCCGAGCAAACCAATCAGCGTTTCAAGTTCCTTCTTTCGCAAGGTCAGACCGGACTATCCACCGCCTTCGATTTCCCCACGTTGATGGGCTACGACTCCGACTCGCCGCGAGCGCTCGGAGAAGTCGGAATGTGCGGGGTCGCCGTGGATACCCTGCGCGATATGGAGATTCTGTTCGACGGGATCCCGCTCGACAGGGTCACGACATCGATGACCATCAACGGTCCGGCGATCGTGCTCCTGTGTTTCTACGTCGCCCTTGCCGACCTACGCGGGACGAATCGCCGTGAAATCGGGGGCACCGTCCAGAACGATTGTCTGAAGGAGTTCATCGCCCAGCACGCCTGGCTCGTCCCGCCGCGGCCGGCGATGCGGATCGTCACCGACATGATCGAGTTTGCGAGCCGAGAGATTCCCCGTTTCAACTCCGTTTCGATCAGCGGGTATCACATCCGTGAAGCGGGTGCGACGGCTGCCCAAGAGTTGGCGTTCACGCTGGCCGACGGGCTCGCCTACGTCGAGAGCTGTCTCGCGCGCGGTCTTTCCGTGGACGAGTTTGCGTCGCGCCTCAGTTTTTTCTTCGACGTCCACAACGATTTTTTCGAAGAGATAGCGAAGTTTCGGGCGGCGCGGCGGCTGTGGGCCCGGATGATGAAGCAGCGCTACGGCGCTTCGAAGGCGGAGAGCATGAAGCTGCGCACGCACGCTCAGACGGCGGGCGTCTCGCTGACCGCGCAGCAGCCGTACAACAACGTGGTGCGCGTGGCCTTGCAAGCGCTCGCGGCCGTTCTCGGCGGCACGCAGTCTCTGCACACCAATTCCTTGGACGAAACGTATGCGTTGCCGACCGAGGAAGCCGTCACCGTCGCCTTGCGAACGCAGCAAATCATCTTGGCCGAGTCGGGGGTCGCCAACACCATCGACCCGCTCGGTGGAAGCTACTATCTCGAGTGGCTCACCGATCGGCTGGAGAGCGAAGCCACGCAGTACATCGAGCGCATCGACGGGATGGGGGGCATGGTTTCGGCCATCGAAAAGGGTTATCCCCAGCGCGAGATCGCTGCCTCGAGCTACCGCTTCCAACGCGAGCTCGAAGAAGGCGAGCGCACGATGGTGGGCGTGAATCAATACGTTCAGGAAGAACCAAACCGTGTGCCCACTCTGCGCATTGACGGGGAGGTGCAGCGCATTCAATGCGCGAATCTTGCTCGCGTGAAGATGGAGAGAGACAAGAACAAGCTCCACGCCGCCCTCGCGGCCGCGCGGCACGCTGCGCGCTCGGGTGAAAACCTGATGCCGCCCATCATCGAAGCTGCAAAAGTCTACGCGACCGAGCAGGAGATCTGCGACATCCTGCGGGAGGAGCTCGGGACCTACACGGATCCTGCCGAGTTCTGAGTCACTTCGGTCGATTTTTCACGCGCACGACGAATTTGAGCCCCGACCAGATCTCGTCGACCGCGCACACCTTCACGTCGACGAGTCCGCGCTCGAGGCCGATGGCACGCACGACATTTTCGTCGAGATCGGTCGCCACGCCCGAACTCTTCTTCGGCCACGATATCCACAAACTGCCGGCGGGAGCGATCGCCTTGGCCAGCGCGTCGAAACGCTTTTTGAGCTCCGTCTGGCTCTTCGTGAAAAAAATCGCGACATCGAGCGCGCCGCGGAGCGCCGTCGTCGCGGTGACGTTCTCTGGCAGGCGGCCGAGCGTTGCATCGAAATCGGCGGGAGCACCGAAAAGGCCGAGCCGAGCCCCCGGTTTGATATCGAGTTTTTGGGGGAGCGGGGTTCCGGAATATCCAGCCACGGGCAGCTTGCGGTGCTACCGCCGCGCGAACGAGCCCGCAAGTCTTTGCATATGGCTCGGCTTCGGCTTATGCCAAGCGCCATGCCGCCGGCCCCCCCGCTCGAGATAACGCCTGCCGACCTCGAGAACGAGGTGCGAGCTTATCGCGAGGCACGTGTCGCGCGCCTCACCAGCGAGAAGGGGTGGCTCACGCTGATCGGAAAGGTGTGGCTGCGGCCGGGCCGTCATCGTATCGGTTCGGCGCCCGGATCGGAGATCCCGCTGCCACCCGACCGCGCACCCCCCAGGGTGGCAACGGTCACACTCGAGAACGGCGCCGTGCGACTCGATGTCGACTCCTCGGTCGAGCTTTACGCGCGCGGTCGACCGGTGAAGTCGCTCGAGTGGCGCTCCGACGCCGACGATCAGCCGGACGAGCTCACGATCGGTTCGCTGATGCTCGAGCTCATCCGGCGCGGCGCCGATCTCGCGATTCGCGTGCGCGACTCCCAGAGCGCAGCAAGACTCTCCTTTGCCGGTATCCCGTACTACCCGATCGATCCCGACTGGCGCATCGTCGCCCGTCTCGACCGTTTCGTCGCCGAGCGGGAGGTCGTCTTCGACGATGGGGACCGCCGGCCGCAACTTTACGTTTCGCCCGGCACTGCCGTGTTCGAAAAGGCCGGGGTCACCTGCCGGCTCTTGCCGGTACTCGAGAGCGATCGTGCGAGAATGTTCGTGCTCTTCGCCGATCCAACCAACCGCGACGAGACCTACGGCGCGGGCCGCTTTCTCTATGCTCCCATCCCCGAAGACGGGCACATCGTGCTCGACTTCAACAAGGCCTTCAACCCGCCCTGCGCCTTCTCGCCCTACGCAGTGTGCCCGCTTCCGCCTCCGGAAAATCGCCTTCCGCTTCGCGTCGAAGCGGGCGAGAAGCGCCCGATGGATTAGCTCATCCATCCACCTGGGTGAGCGCGTTTTCGATGTCCGCCAGAATGTCTCGCGGTTCTTCGATGCCGACCGAAAGCCGCACGAGGCCGTCCTCGATGCCGATGGCCGAGCGCTCCTCGGGCGTCATTTCGAAGTAGCTCATGATTGCGGGCTGCTCGATGAGTGTTTCGACGCCCCCGAGCGATGGGGCGATGCGAGCCAGCTTGCAGCCGTCGACGAGCCGACGTGCGGCCGTTCCGCCCCCTTTGAGCAAAAAACTCACCACGCCGCCGAAGCCGTGCATCTGCTCGCGGGCGATGGCGTGGTCAGGATGACTGGATAGCCCAGGGTAGAAAACGCGCAGGATGCGGGGATTGTGCTCGAGCGCGCGGGCGATCGACGCCGCCGTCACGTTCTGTCGCTCCATGCGCAGCGCCAAAGTTTTCAGTCCGCGCCCCACCAAAAATGCTGCGTGCGGATCGCACACGGCGCCGAGCACGTGGCGGTTATCGCGGGCAAGCGAAATGAGGTGCTGCGGTCCCGCCACAACCCCGGCAAGCACGTCGTTGTGACCGGCCAGGTACTTCGTGGCGCTGTGGATCACCAAATCGATCCCAAAGCCGGCGGGGCGGCAGTTCACCGGAGTGGCGAACGTCGCGTCGATGACCGAGCGCAGGCCGCGGTGAGCCTTCGCGATCGAGGCGAGACGGGCGAGATCGACACACGAAAGATAGGGGTTGGTCGGCGATTCGGAAATGATCAGCTTGGTATTGGGTGCGATCGTTCCCGCCAGGGCATCCAGGTCGCCCGGAGCGACGAGCGAGCTCGACACCCCGAATCGGCCCAGCATCCCCCCCACGAACTGCCGTGTCCGGCGGTAGCAATCGCGAAACAGCACCACGTGATCGCCGGCCTTGGTGAGCGCGAGAATGGTGGACGTGATCGCGGCCATCCCGCTGGAGAAGAGGACGGCATCGTCGGTGCCCTCGAGCGCCGCGAGTCGGCGCTCGACCTCGCGAACCGTCGGATTGCCATAGCGGCCGTATTCTTCGCGATCCGGATCGGCGTCCTCCCCACGCATGTAGCGCTCGAGGTCATTGGAATCATCGAAGGTGAATGTCGCCGTCTGAGCAATGGCAGCCGTCAGCGTGTGGTTCGGACGCCGGCGCGGTTCGCCGGCGTGCACGCAGTCGGTCTTGTTCGCGGTGGCATTGGGCGGCGGTGCGCTGCTCGGTCGGTCGGTACTCATGGCGCTAGCTCGGGGGCGATGAACGGCACCGCGAGGTTCGCGACCTCGCGACGAAAGCGCACGAAATCATGCTCGGCCTCCTCGATGACGCGCAGCGAAGCTCCCAGGCGCCTGGCGAGGTCCTTCGACTCTTGCGCCGTGCAGTAGGGATCGCGGCCGGCGGCGACGAGCTGCACCGGCCCCGTGTACTCGCCGACCTCATCCGCGATCGTTCGGGGCGACGGAGCGATGAGCGAGACGCGATCGACGTCCTTACGAACGATCGCTGCGCGGTAGGCCACGCCCGTTCCAAACGAGTAGGCCGCCAGGGAGAGACGTGCGGGCGCGACACGGCGGCGAGCTTCCGCCAATGCGGCGAGGGCATCCAGCACCTCCGCCTTGCTGGCGCCGTAACGGCCTTCGCTCCGCCCGACGCCCCGGTAGTTGAACCGGATCCATCCGACCCGCCCCTGGCCGCGTTCGAGCAGTCTTTTGGCGAGGACCACGACGATGGCGTTGTGCATCGTGCCGCCGTCGAGCGGATGGGGATGGCAGAGAACCGCGACACGCTCGGCCGATGGAGCGAGATTCGCGAGAGCTTCGATTCGGAAGCCGTCCTCGGTCCGAAAGAAAAGCTCCTCTTCGCCGGCGATTTGCATTTCGGGCGGCAGCTCGGGAAGTTCGAGGGGGGAAGGGAGCTCGACAGAAGATGACATTAGGGGGTCGCAGCGTAGCATGTCGGACGGAGTCTCCACCTTCCTGGAGGTGAACCTATTCTCTAGTTGACAGGTCGGAAAAGGGGACAATAATTTCTTCCCCATTATCAAGGAGGCGCAGGTGTCTCACGAGCACAGCCGGCTGCAGGACGAAGCAATTGCTCGCTTGGCCGCGAACATCGCCCGCTATCGCGGGGGAGAGCTGACCGCCGAACAGTTCAGACCCCTCCGGCTGGGAATGGGTCTTTACGCGCAGCTTCCCCACGTGAAGCACATGCAGCGGATCAAGATTCCGGGTGGCGTCGTGACCGCCGACCAGCTCGACGCCCTCGCCGAAGTAACGGCCCGGTGGGGCCGTGGCAGCGCGCACGTCACCGTTCGTCAGGACATCCAGATCCACTACCTCGAGCTCGAGGATTCCGTCGAGGTTGTCAAGGTCCTCGCCAAGGCCGGCGTGACCACCGTCGGCGCTTGCGCTGATAGCGTGCGCAACGTCACCGCCTCGCCATACGGCGGTGTCATCGAGGACGAGCTTTTCGACGTGACGCCCCATGCACTCGCCATCAGCCGCCATTTCCTCTTTCACGAGATGAATTTGAAGTTGCCTCGCAAGTTCAAGATAGGAATTTCCGGAAGCCGGCGCGACGAAGCGCAAGCGATGATCAACGACATCGGTATTTTCGCCCGGGTCACCGATGCTGGTCGTGGATTCGCGATCAACGTCGCCGGGGGGCTCGGGTCGTCGCCGGAGATCGCTCACCTCTGGCTCGATTTCATCCCCGAGCGCGACTTGCTGGCGGCGTGCGAGGCCATCGTCGGCGTGTATTTTCGCGACGGGGAGCGCAAGAACCGCAAGCGCAATCGCATGAAGTTCTTGCTTCGATCGACCGGCGAAGAGGAGTTTCTCCATCGGCTCGACGAACAACTGAAGATCGTGCTGGCGGAGCGCGGCCCTGCGTTACGCGAGAGGTTGGCCGAGTACGTCGGCACCTACCGCGAACCTGCCCCCAAGCGGCCCGAGCCCGGCGCTCCCATTGGCGACGGCACCTTTGCGCGCTGGAAGCGCACCAATACGATCGCGCAAATTCAGAACGGCTACCACGTGGTGACCATCAAGCTGCCCCTGGGAGATGCATCGGCCGAGCAGCTACGACGCATCGCCGAATTTTCCCGCCAGTTCGGCAATGGAACGATTCGAGCGACCAACCAGCAGAATCTTCTTCTTCGCTGGGTCCCCACGATGAAGCTCTACGCGCTCTATCGAGCCCTCACCGAAATAGGGCTCGGCGAAGGGGACGCGCTGCACATCACCGACGTCGTCACCTGCCCAGGCACCGACTATTGTTCGCTCGCCATCACCCAGAGCATGGGCGTTGCCGCCCGCATCCGTGAGTACCTCGAGGAGGGAACGACGCGCCAGGAGGCCGACGACATGATCGCCGAGCTCGGGCGTTTCGAGATCAAGATTTCTGGGTGCCCCAACGCTTGCGGGCAGCACCAGGTGGGCGATGTGGGGATGACCGGTCTCATGGTGACCGGCAAAGATGGAGTCGAAAGGCCACACTATTCGCTGCGTGTCGGTGGTGCCTGCGGCGAGGGTGCGAGGGTAGGCTCACGCATCGCCGGCCGATTCCCGGAAGAAGAGACGCCCAAGGTCATCGTGGCCATCGTTCGTCACTACCTTGCCGGTCGTGGCGCGGGCGAGTCGTTTCGTGACTTCGTGCTACGGGTCGGAGCCGACGCGATCGGCAAGATCGGCCTCTCGGCTTCCCCCGGCGCGGTCTAGCATCACTGGGTGCTAGAGCGTCGCGACCTTGGTTCGGTCACCGGGCACCTGGCGCAGGGCATCGCGGGTGTCGACGATGAGCTGCGCCTCCGAGAGCATCCGTTCCCAATCGAGAGAACGGTGGTGGGTGATCACGACGACCGCGTCGTAACCGGCGAAGCTCGCGAAGGGGGACACGCTCTGCATCTTGATTCCCGCTTCATCGATCTCGGGCACGTGCGGGTCGACGTAGGACACATTGGCGCCGAGACGGATCAAGCCTTCCATCACGTTGAATGCCGGTGACTCGCGGACGTCCGATACGTCGGGCTTGTAGGCTACGCCGGCGACGAGAATGGTGGCGCCCATGACCGACTTTTTTCGGGTGTTGAGTGCATCGGTCACCCGTGAAACGACGTATTCCGGCATCGCGCTGTTGATGGCATCGGCGAGCTCGATGAATCTCGCTTGGAATTTCAGCGAACGCAGCTTCCACGAGAGGTACAAAGGATCGACGGGGATGCAGTGCCCGCCCAGCCCGGGACCAGGATAAAATGGCATGAAGCCGAAGGGCTTGGTGGCGGCCGCGCGAATCACTTCCCAAGCGTCGATACCGAGCCTGCGTGACATCATCGCGACCTCGTTGACGAGCGCGATGTTCACGGCGCGAAACGTGTTCTCCAGAAGCTTCACCATCTCCGCGCTGTCGGTACTCGACACCGGCACCACGGTATCGATGATGTGCGAATAGAGCGCTTGCGCGACGGCGAGGCACGAGGGCGTCGTTCCGCCGAGGACCTTGGGCGTGTTGCGCGTGGTGTACCTGGTGTTGCCGGGGTCCACGCGTTCCGGAGAGAACGCCACGAATACGTCCTTGCCGATCTCGTAGCCCTTGGTGAGCATCGGCACCAGCAACTCGCGCGTCGTGCCGGGATACGTCGTCGACTCCAGAACGATGAGCATCCCCTCGTGCTGATGGGCTGCGATCTCGTCGGCTGCCCACGCGATGAAGCGCATGTCGGGGTCCTTCGTCTTGTTGAGCGGCGTGGGCACGCACACCACCACGGCATCGGCGCTGTCGAGGACAGCGGGATCGGCGCTAGCGGAAAGCACGCCGCGTTTGACGAACGGCGCCAGCTCGCTCGAAGCAATGTCGCCGATATAGGACTCGCCCGAAATGAGCAGCCGAACTTTGACCGGGTCTTTGTCGTAGCCGGTGACGCGGTAACCCGAGCGCGCTAACTCGAGAGCGAGGGGCAGCCCCACATACCCGATGCCGATCACGACGACGCGCGCCGATTTGTCGTCGATTTTTTCGATGAGCTCGAGCTGCGACACGTGGACCTCCAATGGTTCAGCCGATTACGATTCGAGCGTGCCTTTGAGAATGGCAAGCGGACCCTCGCGCAGCAGGTACTGGGTTTCCTCCGCTCCCATGAGCTTTTCAAGGCGCTCGATGCCTCGTACCACGTCGTCGATGTCTCTTGCTCGGTGAGCGTCGCTGCACGCCGCTTCGTAGTAACCTTGCTCGAGGAGCTTCAACGCGGCGCGTTCCGGGCCGCGGCCATATTTTCCGACGACCGCCGCGATGTCGAGCAGCAGGACCGCTCCGCCGTCGAGCAGGGGATCGAGCACAGTCGGGTCCTTCCACACCGGCCGGTAGCGCTCGGGATGAGCCAGCACCGGACGGATCCGCCGCAGGCGCAGGTCGAAGAATCGATCGCTGATGCGAGCGGGAAACGCGTCGTTCGGGAACTCCACCAGGATGGCCTTGCCGCCGGGGTAGGGGAGCGCCTCGCCCGACAGCATTCGGCCGAACACGACGTCGTCGAAGAAATGCTCCGAAGCTAGGCCAACCTCGGGCAACTGCGGCTCGGCAAGCACTCGGCCCATGGCTTGGAAAGCCCACTCCAGGTCCAGTTTTTCGTTGTCGAACAGCGACGGTCGCATGTGGGGCGTAGCCATGACCAAGTCGAACCCCGCGCCGCGCAGGCCGCGCAGCATCGCCACTCCTTCTTCGGGCGTCGGGGCGCCATCGTCGATGGAGGCCACCCAGTGGCAGTGTAAGTCGATGAATCCCCGCACAGTGCCTGCTTCTAGCATCTGTTGCGCGGCCGGGCCTATCATTCGTTCGATCGGACCCGTGACGGATGAGCAGCTAGTGCCGAACCGCGCTACCGCGGGGCGCAGCTTCGCTGCGCGGCACTATCGTCTGTTCATCGGGGGCTCCGCCCCCGCCCGCGGTCTGCGTTAGTCGGCGCGGCCTTCGGCCCGCCTGCGGTCGAGGCGACCCATCAGGAAGCGAACCACCGCCTCGGCTTTGGGGATCAACGTCGCGATTTCGATATGTTCATCGTGCGTGTGAAATCCGGCTCCCCGGGGGCCGAGCGCGTCGATGCAGGGGACACCGACCGCCGAGAGGGTGCTGGCGTCTGATCCTCCGCCGACCAAAGGGGCTTCGACCGCCGTCAGGCCGGATGCCTTGGCACACGCCGCGTACTCCGCGCAGAGCGACTCGCTGGCGCGCGAACGTTCGAGCGGCTGGCGTGAAATGCCGCCCGAGAGCTCGAGGCTCGAGCCCGGTAAGCTCGAGGCCGCCTCGCGCGCCTCTCTTTCCAGCTCCGTCACCAGCTGCTCGCCGTCCTCGATGCTCGTGAAGCGAATATCGAGCTCGGCCCTGGCGAGGTCGGGAACGGTGTTGCGCGCGTGACCCCCTTCGACCGTGCCGACATTGACGGTCCGCCCGCGCCCATAGCTGGTGAGCGCTTGCGCGCGATCGATGAATCGCGCGAGAGCCCAGATGGCGCTCACACCCTCGTGGTGCACGTTGCCCGCGTGCGCCGCGCGCCCGCGCGCGACGGCGATCATGCTGCCGGTTCCCTTGCGTCGAGTGACGATGGCGTCGCCCGCGCGGCCTGCCTCGAAGACCAGTCCGCAAGTCGCGTGACCGGCGGCGTCGCGCAAAACGAGCCGACCTTCGGGAGACCCCACTTCCTCGTCACTCACGATGACGAACCGCACGGGGAGCTCGGAGAGCACGTCGACGTGGCCGAGGGCGAGAAGAGCGTAGCCAGCCACGACGAGCCCCCCCTTCATGTCGAGTACGCCGGGGCCGCGCGCGAGACCTCCCTCACGTCGGTAACCCTCGAAGGTCCCCGGAGGATAGACGGTGTCCAGATGACCCACGAGCGCGATGGGCTTTCCTTCGCCTTCGCTGCGAAAGACGAGGTGGTCCGCAAACGATGTGCTCTTTCGGCTCTCGCAAGTGAGATCCGGGCCTTCGAAGAGCTCGCGGAGGAGACTTCCCACCCGGTTGCCGCCATTCACGTTGATCGTGAACGAGTTCTCCTCCACGAGCGACGCGAGCGCCGATTCCATTTCCGGTCCGCGCGATCGGAGCCAGGTCACGGCAGTCTCAGTGAGGTGGCCATGGTCGAGCATAGGCGAAGTATATCGCGTCGAGACCTGCTCCGCCTCGAGCCGGTCGCACCCGGTCCACTACCTATGATAGAAGTCTGCCCACCCAGATGACATCGTCGAAAACCGTAGTGGGGATCGGTATCTTCGCGTTGTTGGTTCTTGCGGCGCCGAGTGTGCGAGCGGCGCCGCCGTTTGTGGACCGTAACATCACGCTGCCCCGGAGCGATTGGGCTTTCGACTTCGGCTTCGGCATCAACCACTTTAGCGGCGTACCCGGCGACCGCTTTGGGCCGGGTTTCAATATCGAGGGTGCCGTCGGCGTCACGCGCGGGCTCGAGCTCGGGCTGCGCACGGGCCTGCGCTTGAACTGGCCCGCGCGCGCAGACGGTCCCTACGGAGCGGACACCTACGCGAGGCCCTTCGACAACGAGACGTACGGCACCGGCAACGACGTCGTGGCCAATCCGGAGTTTCACATTCGCGGCGCGCTCGTCGAGGGGGACGTCGTCGAGCTCGGACTCGAGGGGCGCGCCAACATTCCGTTCGATCGACCGTTCATGATCATGCCTGCGTTGCCCCTCGCCTTTCATTTCGGGCATGCGGTGCGACTCGATACCGGCGTGTACATGCCCATTTTTTTCTACCCGGCCCCCGATGACCGGCAGACGAGCCTGATCATCGATTTTCCGTTTCACCTCTGGATCCAGGCGACCGATCAGTTGTGGCTCGGGCCGCTGCTCGGCATCCGTGTGCACGCCAGTGCCAACTACACCGAAATCCCGCTCGGGTTCGGTCTCGGCTACTCGATCACGCGTACGCTCGATCTCAAGACGTGGCTCCTTTTTCAGGACGTCACCAGGGGCCCGGATCCCAGTTGGGGGCTGGGCGTCGGGCTCCAGGTGCGTATCGAGTAGGCTTCACGCTTTGCCGAGCGGAATCGAATTGTCGATCAGCGCATCGCAAATCGCACAGTGAAGGCGATAGGGCCCGTCCGGTAACTCGGACTGCACGGTCACGCAGTAGCGCGCGCCGTCCTGATCGAGCGCGACGAGCTCGAGTTGAGGATTCGTGCCGACGTGCGCGGCCGTCTGCAAGAGCAGCTCGCGCACGGCAGGCTGCGGCTTTTTCGACGTAATCGTCACGATAGCGCTCACCGGGCGCGATCGTCCGAAGACGCGCGTCGGATGGAAGAGCGACAACAAGTGGGGTACGCGCAGCTGGGACCCGTTGCCATCGCGAAGGCGTACCTCGAGCAGGGTGACGGTCTCGATGCGGCCGGCGTGAGATCCGAAATGCGCAAAATCGCCGGGCTGCAGGCTGCGTCCATAGATGACCGCGATGCCTACGCACATGCTGGCGAGCAGGGGGGTGCTGGCGAGGCCGATCGAAATGAGCGCCACCAGGCCGATGCGGGCGAGCGCGTTGTTTTCGCTTCCGGTCACGAAGGGAATGGCCACCACGAGAAAGAGCACGATGATGACGAGCCGCACGACGAAGCTCGTCGGGCCGACGAGATCCGGTGGTACCCAGGCGATGGAAGTTTCGCCCCGCGCCGCGCTGTCGAAAAACAGGCCGACGAAGCGCAACAACACGAACAGCGCCACGATGCTGAGGCCGGCGACGGCCAGAACCGGCAGTGACGTTCCGACCTTGGATATCAAACCCGAGAGCGGGGTCAGAACGACTTCGGTGAGACGACCGGTGTACTGGCGTGTCGGTTCGAAGATGTAGAGGGCAAAAAGAAGCCAGCCGTAGCCGATGCCTATTTGCAGCAGGATGGCGAGGAGGCGTGCGGTCGCGGAAAGAATGAGCCGGAGCGTCGATGGACGCACGACTTCGATCGACTGAACACGAAGGGCGGGGATGCGATCGGGGTGCTCGGTCAACCACGCGCGCATCGCGCGCCACAGCTTGCCCACCCTGCGCAGCAAGAAAACGGCGATGATCCCGGAGAGGAGAACGCCGAGCAGCATGAGCCCCGTTTTCAAGAGGCTGACCCGCT
>Ga0137374_10000680_pt1 | contig 35668 bp, 30 predicted proteins | sample SagtaG_20_FD_104811 | JGI IMG/M metagenome (GOLD analysis project Ga0137374, IMG submission 104811) | Vadose zone soil microbial communities from Sagehorn Ranch, Mendocino, California, USA - Sage1_R_100_16 metaG | ecosystem: Environmental > Terrestrial > Soil > Vadose zone | place: USA... | reverse complement strand
GCGCGAAGAATTGGTAGGCCTCAGGCGTTTCGCGCGTGAAAAGCTTGCCGAGCTCCTCGGTAGAGAAGTCCCGGGTGTAGGTGTTGAAGAACGCGCGCGTTGAGGATGGCATGGAGCGAACAGGCAGGGGCGACACATCTGACGCCCTTACGCATCTACGTATCTAGATGACGCCCAGTTCCTTCCCGACCTTGCCGAACATATCCAGCGCGTATTGAAGGTCTTCGCGGCTGTGCGTCGCTTCTACGATGGTTCGAAGACGCGCCGAGCCCCGAGGAACGGTCGGAAAGCCGAGGCCCTGAGCAAAAACGCCGCGCGCGAAGAGCTTGTCGGACATTTCCATGGCCTTGGGGGCTTCGCCCACAATCACGGGCGTGATGGGACTTTCGCTGCGGCCGGTGTTGAAGCTCAGCGCCTGGAGACCGGCTTTGAAGAACCGCGTGTTGTCCCACAACCGCTCCATCCACTGCGGCTCAGTTTCGAGCACATCGATCGCCGCGATGCAGGCGGCCGCGACTGCCGGCGGATGCGAGGTGGAGAACAGAAACGGCCGGGCGCGGTGATACAGAAACTCGATGAAATTGCGCGTGCCGGCCACATACCCGCCGAGCGCGCCAATCGCCTTCGAGAGGGTGCCGACCTGGATGTCCACGCGCCCGTGGCAATTGAAATGATCGACGGTGCCGCGGCCCTGCTTCCCGAACACGCCGCTGGCATGCGCGTCGTCCACCATCATGATTGCGCCGAATTCCTCGGCGGCGTTGCACAACTCCGGAAGCCGTCCGAGGTCGCCGTCCATCGAGAACACGCCATCTGTGATGAGGAGCTTGCGTGGCGTTGCCGGGAGCTCGCTCATGATCTTTCGGGCGGCATCGACTTCTTTGTGCGGAAAGACTTTGATCGTCGCGCGGCTCAGGCGCGCGCCATCGATGATGCTCGCGTGGTTCAGCTCGTCCGAAATGATCGCATCCTCTTTGCCGAGAATAGCGGCGACGGTGCCGGCATTTGCGGTAAAGCCGCTCTGAAACACGACGACGGCTTCGACCTTTTTGAATGCCGCTAGTCGCCGTTCGAGCTCCATGTGGAGCTCCATCGTCCCCGCAATGGTCCGCACGGAGCCGGAGCCCACGCCGTATCGTTTGACAGCGTCCAGCGCCGCTTCCCGCAGCTTCGGATGCGTCGTTAATCCCAGGTAGTTGTTCGAAGAGAGATTGACCACCGACTTTTGATCGAAGGTTGCGTGCGGAAGCTGTTCGCCTTGGAGAATCCGCAGGTGACGATAAAGGCCTTGCTCTTTGAGATTCGTGAGCTCGTTCGATAGGAATTGAAGCGGATCAGCGCGCATAGTTGGTATCTCGCCGTGCCGGCAACTGAAACATTACATCTTCTCCAAACCTGTTGGTCTCGATGCCGCCGTGGCTCTCGAGCCATCCTTCCAGAGCCGACGCGTCGTTGCGCGTCATCGCGCCTTCGTGAAGAACGACGTGTGTGGTCCCCGCCTGGACCAGTGTCTGCCACGCCTCGTCGGGGGCTTGCATGACGCGTTGCAGACGCGCGACGCGCAGTTTGTATCCCTGCGGGAAGCCACCGCTGTAGCCGTTGACGATGCGCTTCCAGTGCACCGTGGAGTAATAGACGTATCGCAGCTCCCAGGCGGGATCGCCAAACGGAAATTCCGCCACAACAGTCTCATCCGGCATCGTCGCAAGCTGTCGATAGACGGCAGGCGCGTCCTCCGGCGGCTCAACGCGCGGCGGTGGCGCCGCTGGCGCGTCACTCCAGGATTGGTTGATCGGCATCGGCGCGAATGCAGCCTCCACGAGAAATACGGCGCACAGTGCGACGAGGGTGGCGCGGGCATTCCAGCCCAGAAGCCTCGGTCGCATGAGCCACGCGCTGCCGATTCCGGCCAGCATGGCGAGATAGACAGCCGCGACCATCGCGTAGCGCGCGGGAACGCGTAATCCGTCCACACCGGGCACCTGACTGAGAAAGAATCCATACAGGCCGAGGCCGGACAGCACTTGTCCTTGCGCCCGCGGCAGAGGACCAAGTGAAAGCCACAGCGCGAGCAGCAAGGAGAAGCTGGCAATGCCTGCCGGTGACGCAAGAAACAGGGCGCTCGCGGCGCGAAACTTTGGCGACAGCAGCGCAAGGATCGTTGTGAGGATCGCGAGTTGCCAAAGAAGGCGCGCACCATTTGTCGCGCGCAAGGAAACGCCCGCGACGTTGGTGACGAACCCGCCCGTGAAGACAAAGGCAATGAGCCCCGCGAGCGTCACGAGGGCGGCCAGACCGGTGACACACGCCGCGATCGAGCGAACCGGAATCCGCGAGGGAGGGACAACCGTCTTGAACAGCGTCTTTCCTTCCACGGCGTTGGCTCGAGCCTCGCGAATGCCCACAACGAGGGCGACGAGTGCCAGGAGCGTCGGGGTGAATCCCAGAAACACTTCGCCTTCCGGTCGGGGCCACGCGCGCAGCCATGCGCCGAGTACGCGCAGCGCTTCCGGCGCGGTGAGATAGCCGAACACGTCTGCAGAAAAGGCGACGATTTCAGCCGTCGGCCGTTGAAACGCGTGGATGCGCTGGGCCTCCAGATACATCCAGAGAAACGGCGCCGTCGCGCCGATGATCAGCAGTCCGGCAACGGCGAACATCCACCAAACCCTGCGATCGCGTGCGCGTCCCGAGGCAACCACCTGATGAACGGTGAAAAAGACGACGAAGGGCGCGAAGTACACGAGATAGTACCCGCAAGACAGGTTCTGCATGATGAGCGCGGCAGCGCCGCCGATCAGGCCTCTCACGCGCGATGTGTACGCGAAACGGCGAAAGCCGTACAACGCGAACGGCATCCACTGCGAGCTCAGAATCTGAATGTGAGCGACCTGCGCGACGCGAACGGGAACGAATGCATAGAAGAGTCCGGCGACGAAAGCCGCGCCTCGATCGGCGGTGATGTCGCGCACGAGCAGGTACATTCCGAGGCCGGAGAGCACGAACGTGCTGAGAAACAGGAGGTTGTAGCAGAGAATCAGGTTCCTCGTGAGTTGGTACACCGGCAGGATCTGCAGCACCTCCCCGAACAAGTGCTCCGAAAACGAAAGCGCAAGCGGCTCGGGATGGAAGATGTTGGCGTTCCATATATCGCGCACCGCCATCTGGCCGGTGATCACGCGCGGGATGCTTTCGGCGCCCCAGCCGAGGATCCACATGTTGAGCAACGAATCGCCGAGATCTCCCGGGACATCGCGCGTGATGCCGCTGGCGAGCGGCCACGTCATCGCAATCGTAAGGAGCAGATAAAGAATGAAGGGCGTCAGGCGTGCGCCGAGACTCGCCGGATGGCTCCGCGTCTCAGTGATATTTCGCACGACCTCCGTCACGAGCGCATCAAGGCTCGCGCGTGACGAGCTCCTGGACGAGCACCTGAATGATGGCCGCCGTCGGCACCGACAAGATCGCGCCAACAACGCCCAGCAGCTCTCCGCCCACAGCGAGCGAGACGATCACGGCGACGGCGCTCAGGCCAACCTGCCGGCCCATGACCTTCGGCACGAGGATATGGTTTTCGAGCTGTTGCTGCACCGTAAAGAACACGACCACGCCGATGGCGAGGCCGGGCGACACCGTTACGGCGACGAGCACCGCGGGAATGGCAGCGAGGATTGGCCCGACCATCGGAATCATTTCGCCGATCGCGGAAATCAGCGCCAGCACGTAGAAGTACGGCACGCCCATCAGTCCGAGGCCAACGGCCGATGTCGTGCCGATGATGAGCGCCAGCAACAGTTGACCCCCAAGCCACGCGCTCACTTTCTTGACGACGGTTTCGCTGATCACCGCGACCCGTGGGCGATGCCGCACGGCAAACAGGCTGACGAAGAACGCAAAAATCAGCCGCGATTCCACCAGCATGTAAAACGCCAGGATGATCAGCATCACCAGGCCGAACAGGCCGCCGACGATGTTGCGCACGGCGCCGAATATCGTGGTGAATGCCGCCGCTCCTCCGGACACAGGCGCTTGTTGGACGGCTTCACCGAGCGTGATCGGACGCCGCAGAACGCCGATTCGAACGAGGGCAGCCTGCGCCTCATCGATCTTCGACGGCAGCGTGCGCGACAATTCCTCCGCCTGATCCACCAGCGGCGGGATGACAAGGGCCGCAATTGAAAACAGCGCGCCGACAATGACACCGTAGATGAGCAGAATGGCCACCCAGCGAGGGAGCCGTCGCCCGATATCCACGACGCGCTGACGCTCGACGACTCTTACGAGCGGCGAAATGCCCATCGCGAAAAGCGCGCTGACATACACGAGAAGCAGCGTGCTGCGCACCTGGTACAGCACCAGCACCAACAACACGGCGGCTATCGTCGTGAGGACGCCGAAGACAATCAGACGGCGGGCTTCAGAGGTGGATTCTGACAAGACAGTAACGATGTCGCGATTTGGCGATTTGGTGATGTCGCGATGTATTGTAGCGATCTAACGATGTCGTGATGTATCTGGTGATGTAGCGTTAGCGCGCGACAGGTAGTGCCTCACCGAAACTCCCGCGCATATTCCGCGATCTCATCGTAAATCTCGGCGAGCTCCGCCGGCGGCGCGAGAAAGACAATGCGGAAGCTGCCGTCCTCGGGAGGCGCGCCGAATCCGGAGCCGTACACGACGAGCACACCCTTCGAGCGCAGCAGTCCCAGCACGAAGTCCTCATCGCTGCGACCGCGCGGCAGCGCAAACTGCGGCATCGCGTAAAAGGCGCCGCGCGGGGCCACGCAGCGCATACCGGGAATTTCGTTCATGCGGCGTGTGGTCAACTCCGCGCGTGCAGCGAGGGCCGCGCGGAACGCGACCTGATGCGAGCGATCGCCGGTCAGCGCCGCGACAACGGCATACTGCATCGGTCCGGGACTGCACAGGCGGCCGTCTGCGAGCTTCTTGATCGCGCCGAGCGCCGCGTCGAGTCGCGGCGTGGCGCCGACAGCCATCCACCCGGCTCGCCACCCGGGTGCGAGGTACGCCTTCGACAAGCTGGAATACGAGATGATCGGAGCATCCAGATCGAGCGTCGCCATCGGCCGAACGGGTCCGTCGTAGGCGAGGTCACCGTAGACTTCGTCGGCGAGAAGGACGAGACCGTGTGTGTCGGCAATGTCGATGAGCGCGCGCCGCACGCTGTCCGGATAAACCGCGCCGGTCGGGTTGTTCGGGTCGATGACCACCAGCGCTCGGGTGCGCGGCGTGAGCAGTCTGCGCAGGTGATCGAGGTCAGGCAGCCAGCCATTTGATGGATCGGTTCGATAGTACGCGGGGTCTGCGCCGATCTTCGCGAGGACCGCGGTGTACAGCGGGTACGTTGGCGAGGGCACCAGAACGGATTCGCCTTCGTTGACAATCGCGGTGAGCGCGAGCTCGATACCTTCCGACGTGCCGGAGGTAATCAACACGCGATCGGGAGACGTCGGCACACCTCGCGCGGTGAAATCCGCGGCGACAGCTTCGCGTGCCTCGACGATCCCCGGCGATGCGGTGTAGCCGTTATGACCGTCGCGCATCGCGCGCTCGACGGCCGCTATCAGATGCGGCGGCGTCTCGAATCCAAACTGGTTGGGATCGCCGATATTCAGGTATCGGACGCGTTTCCCGATCTGCTCGACTTTGCGCGCTTCGGCGACGATGTTGCGGATGGCGTATGTGAAGCGATCGACGCGTTGAGCTGTACGAATCGGGGCGCCGGCTTCGGCACGCATGTGCGGGATCTTAGCGCGTTCAGCATGAACACCCGACGACTTGGGTATTGGCCGTAATGTAATTCCTACACGCCGGACCGATTCTTACTCGGCGGTTGGCCAGGCAGTTGCTGCCTGAGTACGCGTTTTTCCTCACGTTTCGGCCGTTTTCTGGCTTGGCAAGAAGCTTGATGGACTGGATGGACATGAGACGGGGGCTCCTCCTCCTCCTCCTCGCCCTGATGGCGACGCCGCTTGCGGGTTTGGCGCAACAAATGCCACAGCCACCGGCGCCCCAGCTTCCCAGCTTCAAATCCGGGGTTGAGCTCGTTACCGTCACGGCAACCGTACGCGACCGGCGCGGGCGGCTCGTGAAGGGGCTCACGTCCCAGGACTTCGAGATTTACGACGCAGGCGTGCGCCGCGCGATTACGAACTTTCGCTCCGACCCATCGCCGGTCAGTCTCGCGATTCTTTTCGACGTCAGTGGCAGCATGCGCGTGGCCGATCGGGCTACGGCTGCCAAATTTGCGGCCTACCACCTAATCTCCTGGTTGGAGTCGGGCCGCGACGAAGCCGCGCTGTTCACGTTTGACAGCCGGCTGCACGAGGTGGCGCCGTTCACGGTCGATACGCGTGCCCTGCAAGGCGCGCTGGGGGAGGTCGATCCATTCGGCGCCACCTCTCTTCACGACGCAATCGCAGAGGCCGCTCGCCGCGCCGCCACGCGTGGCGGCGAGGGCCGGCGCCGCGCGGTTGTCGTCATCACCGATGGTGTGGATACGGCGAGCCGTTTGACGCCCTCGGAAGTGTCGGCAGTGGCGAGCGAGATCGATGTGCCGGTCTATGTCATCGCCACGGTGCTCCCAATCGATCACCCTGGCCGCGAAGGCTCTCTCGTTGGCCAGGCGACAACCCCGACCGAGGCGGGGACGGTAGAAGACCTCGCGATGTGGACGGGCGGGTCGTTCTTCTATGCGAGTACACCCTCGGATACGAGTCAGACGGCCCGCCAGGTCATCGAGGAGTTAAGAGAGCAGTACGTCATCGCGTTCGAGCCCTTCGCTGCCAGCCGCGGCTGGCGGCCGTTGGAAATTCGCACGCGACATAAGGACCTAGTCGTGCGCACCCGGAGCGGCTACATGGCCGGTGGACCGCGTGCGTAAACTCGGAGTAGCAGGAGGATCGGATCATGCGTAAGCCCGTTTTTGTCGTCGGTTTGTTGGCGCTCACACTCGGCGTCGCTCCCGCGTGCGCAACCAAGAAGTTCGTGCGCACCGAAGTCGGCCAGGTCAATGACAAGGTCGGCACGCTCGGCAAATCGCTCGAGGACACACAGGAACGCGTGCGTCAGAACGAAGGCCGAATTACTGAAGTCGATTCCAAGGCGGCGGCCGCGCAGAATTCCGCCAACCAGGCGGGCCAGGCCGCACAGGCCGCCAGTCAGCAGGCCACCCAAGTGGGCCAGCAGGCCTCGGCGCGCTCGGATTCCATCGAAGCCGCGAATCGCAAGCTCATTTATGAGGTGGTGCTGAGCGAGGATCAGGGCAAGTTCCGCTCGGGTCGGACGGACCTTCCCGCTGAAGCGACGGCCGCGCTCGATCAGATGGTCGCGTCCCTGCAGAATCAGAAGAGCGCCATCTGGGTTGAGATCGAAGGACACACCGACAACGTCGGCGACAAGAAGTTCAACGAACAGCTCGGCCTGAATCGTGCCGAAGCCGTGAAGCGGTATCTCTACGAGAAGCATCAGATTCCGCTGCACAAGATGAACGTGATCAGCTACGGCGAAGAGAAGCCGGTGGCGCCGAACCGCACGCGTGCGGGCCGCGCGCAGAATCGCCGCGTCGTCATCAAGGTCCTTGCCTAAGTCCGGCAAGTCACGAAATCGACCGTCACAGAACGGGCGTAAGGAACCATCGACAAAAGGGCCCTCAGTGGTGACACCGCTGAGGGCCCTTTTGCGTACGAAGTTTCCAGTTACCAGTTTCCAGTTCAAAGTTTAGTTACCAGTTTGGTGGCTTTTGACCGACAGTTCCTGCCGCGAAACTCTGAACTGAAACTTTGACTGGCAACTGGTAACTGGAAACTACAGTGCTTTACACTTCCTCCCGATACTTCACCCGAGGAGTCCCCCATGAATCGACACTGGCCAACCGCCGTCGTCCTCGTTGCGGTCGTTTTGACTGCGCGGGCAGGCTTCGCACAGGACTCGGGCTTCGGCATTGGACCACGTCTGACGTTTGTCCGCGGGAGCGCGGATTTGCCTGACGGCACGCAGCGATTCTCGGGTGGCGCAATGCGGTTTCGTGGCGCTCGCACGGCGCTGGAACTCGCTATGGACATCCGTTCCGGGGTGTCGGGCGATCTCACCGAACGGGTCAAGGACTACCCGTTTCAGGCCTCGATGCTGATCTATCCGTTTCGGGCGAAGGTTTCACCATATGTGCTCGGTGGGATTGGCTGGTACACGCAACGCGTGGAGCGGCTGAGTGGAAGCCAAACCGTTCTCGATGGCCAAACAACGCGCAAGAGGGGTTACCACGCCGGGTTTGGAGGCGAGCTTCGCGTTCATCGCCATCTCGGTGTGTACGGCGATTACCGCTATACGTTCATTCACTTCGGCGACAGCGAGCCCACGGCGTCGACTGGCAACAGCAGTCAGACATCCTCGAGTGAGGGGCCTCTTCCGCGCTGGATCCCATATGCCGATCGGCTGAAGATGTCGCACCAGGGATCGATGATGGCCTGGGGCGCCACGCTGTACTTCTAACGAGGCCGCGCTTCGCGCACACACGGGTGCGAACCACCGCCTACTGGAAGCCTACGCGCGAGCGAAGCGAGCGCGCCTACCCGAAGGGCCTAGTAGTGCAGGCGATAGACAACGTCGGTCCCAAACGTTGCAACCCGTTCGAAACCATTCGCCCGATCGAACAGCGCTACGAGCTCGCGACCCGTTGTCCCGCTCCACGCCCCTGAATGGATGACGAGGTGCGTGACTCCGTCGTTCACCATGCGGACCGTTGCCGCTCGGGGGTTCCGCACGACGTTCTGCATGTCCCCAAGTCGAATCAAGTAGGTAGGCGGAAAAGCGCCGCTGTAGCCGTTGACGATTCGGCGGTGGTGAATGGCGGAGTAGTAGACGTATTGGATTTCGCGCTCCGGCAACCCAAATGGCAGGTGCGCGATGACAGCGTTGTCGAGCGACCGCAGATACGCGTAGAGCGGCGGCAACGCGCTCTCCGGGTAAACCCGCGCCTCTGGCGGGGACACAACCGTCGGCGAGGTGGTCCAGGTCCCGTTGCGTGGAAAGGGAAACGCCGCGCCTTCGATGAGGAGCAGAACACCGCAGACGTACACGATCCAGCGACGCCGCTGCTCGAGCGCGGCAAGCGCGATGCCCGAGACGAGTGCCATCGCGAGGGCCGTTATCATCGCGAATCGCGCAGGTACGCGTGCGACGTCGTAGCCGGGCACGTACTTGTACGGAATCTGGTAGATGGCCAGCAGGCCTGTTGGTTGACTTCGCAGCTGGATCTGCGGTCCCAGAGACAACCAGAACGACAGCGCGATTGCAATGGTGCCGAAGACAATCGCGACCTGCGTGCCCTGGTCACTTCCCTCCGATCTCACGACAGCGCTCCATCCGTACCAGAGCCCGCAGATCGTCAACACCACAATCGTCGCGCCGGGAAACAAAACTCCCTCGAGCCTGACGAACGTCTGGAGATGTCCCCAGACATCCAGAAGGGGGCTCGCCGTAAGCCACGCGAGCAGGTCCGCTGAGTAGCCGGTGAGCGCGTGCAGCTCGAGTGACGTGTTGTATTTCTTCCGCACCGTCAGATACGGCATCGCAAAAGGCAACGTCAGCAGCACGGCACCACCGCCGGCCAGGCCAACCTGCAGCCACACTTTCAAGCTGCGATAGAGCCGGGCGAAGGCGATTTCGGCGAGCACATAGATCGCGACGAACGGCCCGAAGAACACCATGTAGTAGCCGCTCGACAAATGCTGCGCCCATAAAGCGGCGGTCGCGCCGGCGAGGCTCGTCACCGCGCCTGGACGTCCGGCGGACACGCGACTGAAGTAGCGGCGGAATCCATACAGCGCAAACGGCATCCACTGCGATGACAACACCTGGAGATGCGAGAGCGACGCGATGCGGTACGGCGCAAACGCGAATGCGAGTCCGGCGACGAACGCCGCAAGCGAGCGGCCGGTGCATTCGCGCACGAACAGATACATGCCAAAGCCGCTCAGCGCGAATGTGCCGAGAAACAGGACGTTGTAACAAAGAATCACGTTGCGCGTGACGGCGAAGAGGGGAAGCGTCAGGAGCGAGTGCAGCGCGAAATGTTCCGAGAACGCGGTGACGAGCGGCTCGGGATAGAAGAACGGGGCGTTCCAGAAGCGCCAGACAGCCGAGCCGTCGCCGCTCAACAGATCCAGCCAGTGATGCGAGCCCCACGTGAGCATGGCAGCGACAAACGCCGGGTCGCCGAGGTCGCTCGGCAGATCACGGGTGAGTCCGCGCGCGAGGGGCCACGTCATCCCAATCGTCACGGCGACGTAGAGGCCGCAGACCAGCGCGGGCCGATCGAGCAGACGTGCTGCAGTCGCCCGCGTCAATGCAGGATGTCGGTCGGCACGCCTTTCCGTTCAAGCGAACCGTCGCGATCGGCGTAATCGAGATACCACAGGGTTGTCGCAGCGACGAACTTGGCGCGTGGTTTCCAGTCGAGACGTTCGTACTTCGTACCGGCAAATTGCATCTTGTAACCCAGACCTTCCATCTCCTGATCGATCAGGAACACGGGGTGATATCCGCGTCGCACGAGCGTGTCCAGCGTTGCTTCCAGCATTTGTGGCTGAATGAGGTCGTAGCGCACGATTTGCGCACCCGTGTAATACGCGACCGCGCCGCCCTGCAGGAATGTCACCACGGCGGCGTTCAATGGCAACACCTCGTCGAGATATCGTCCCATCTGGCGGATATTCTCCTGACTTCGCGCCGTGTTGAAGATGAACGGGAAAAGCTCTCGGCCCGCCGCCGGAACTATCACCGCCGGAACGAAGCACGCGGCCGCGAGGACCTTCGAACGACGCGACAGCGCTCGCGCCGCATGCACGGTGACAGCAGCGAGCAGGACGAACATCACCGCCATTGCGGGCAGCAGGAATCGCGTGTACCAGATGGTGTCGAACGACAGGTACGGCAGGTACGACGCGTAGTTCATCAGCGCTGCTGCGACAAGGGCAACGATTATCTGGGCGGCACGTGGATCGTCGTGCCGGAGCCTGCGTGACAGAGGCACGGCGCCGGCAAGGCCGAGCGCGACGAGCGGCGTGTGCACCGCGCTGATATTGCGCGGATACATCAACAGGTTGCCGACGATTCGTTCCCGGCTGAAAAACGTTCCGAACGCGACGTAGCCGGGCGTCAGGAAGCCGCCGTAGAGCATCTTCTGTGACCACAGAATCATTGCCGGGCCCAACGCAGCAAGGCCGCAAAAAAGAAGCGCCTTCTTCCACTGCAACGGGCGGAGCGGCCAAAGCCGTGCGGTGTCGCCGCTCAACACGAGCGCGGCCGGAACGATTCCCAGGGGAGCAAGCACCGGTCTGGTCATCACCGCGGCCGCGAAGGCCGCTCCTGCCGCCGCCGCGCTGGTCGCCGTGCCCCGGATGCTCATCGCGATGGCCAGCATGAAGAATCCGGCCGCGGGGACATCGCTCATCGTGACCACCGTATGCGCGAGTGCAATCGGGCAGAGCGCCATGAGCACCGCCGCAATGACGCCTGCCCATCCGCCGGCAAGACGGTTTGCAATCAAAAACGTCGACCATACAAGAAGGCCTGCGAGAACCGGCGGAACCAAGTACGGCCCAAACTCGGAGTGCAAGAGATAACCGGCCGCGAGAAAAAGCGGAAATCCGAGCGGATACATGCTCGTGGAGGCGCCGCGGATTCGCGTGTGCCGCTCGGCGAGTGGAAGACCGATGTCGGGCCAGGGCAGCGGCGAGAAATCGAGCGGCGCAGGCCGGAAGAGATCTGCCGCAGCCCACCCGCGCGCCGCTGTCAGATAGTTCGCCGAGTCGGTGCCCCAGGGAACAAACGTCGCGTACCGAATGGTGACACCCGTGACGATCGCTGCGATGAGCAAGCCCACAAACGAGGGCAGCAGGGGCAGAAGGTAGCGCAGCCTGCCGGCACTGCCATGTAGTGGCGCGGCTTCAGGCGCGCCGGCTGCATGCCTCATGGACGACGAGCAAGGACCAGGAGAGAGAGACCAAAGGTGGGCGGCTTCTGTTCTTCGAGCTTCAGGAGAGGCATCAGCCACTTGAACGCCGAGAGTTGCGTGCGCGGCATCACTCGACGCTTCAGCAACCGCGAGTTGAGCCACCAGCCGGCCACAGCGGGACGATTCAGGAACCGCATGGTCTCAATCTCGAAGCCGGCGTTGGTGACGGCGCTGCGAAGGTCGTCTTCAGAGTAGCGCCGGTAGTGATGCAGATGCTTGTCCAGGGTGCCGTACAGGCTTTTCATGGCCGGCACCAGCAGCACGAGATGTCCGCCGGGTTGGAGAACGTCCGCAAAGTCGTGCAGTGTGCCGTGGTGGTCCTCGATGTGTTCGAGGACGTTCATGCACACGATCGTATCGATACGATCTGCCTTGAGCTCGGCCCGGGCGCCGTCCTGCAACGGAAACACGTACGATGCGATGCGTACGTTGCACCGGTCGCCAAATCGGCCTGTCAGCTCTCGCAGATAGTGCGGCTCGATATCCGACGCAATGACACGCTCGCGCTCGGCGACGAAGAACCGCGTCTGATTGCCGACGCCGGATCCGACTTCCAGGATGCGTGTTCCGAGATAGTGCTCGAATCGCTCGTGCAGCCATCTGTTGTACGGTGCGAGCGTTGCCATCCGCCGCAGCGTGATGGCGCCGATGTCGTCAGTTGGCGCTTCCCACCGCCAGTATCGCAGCAGCACCCAAACGGCCTTGAGCGCGTCTTTGAATCCGATTTTCTTCCCTTCTTCGTAGGTGCGGCCGTTGTACGAGATCGGCACCTCGTACACGCGCGCGCGCATGCGTGCCACCTTGCAGGTGATCTCCGGCTCGATGCCGAAGTCGTGCGACTGCAGATCGAGACGGTTTGCCACATCGCGAACGAACATCTTGTAACAGGTCTCCATGTCCGTCAGGTTCAGATCGGTGAACGCGTTCGACAGGAGCGTCAACATCCGGTTGCCGATGGAGTGCCAGAAATACAGGACGCGATGGCCGCGTGGCGAGCCGAGAAAGCGCGATCCGTACACGACGTCAGCTTTGCCCTCGAGGATGGGTTGCAGCAGCAATGCGTATTCGCGCGGGTCGTACTCGAGGTCGGCGTCCTGAATGATCAGAATGTCGCCGGTCGAATCGCGTATTCCGCGCGCGACGGCCGACCCTTTGCCCATGTTCTGCGCCTGCAGCAGCACGCGCACGCCGTTCTGCCCGTCCATCGTCGCGAGAATGTCTCTCGTGCCGTCGGTGGACCCGTCGTCCACGATGACGAGCTCTTTGTCTACAGGAAGGTCAACGGCCAGAACGCGGGAGACGATTTCGCGAATGGTGGCCCGCTCGTTGAAGCAGGGCATCACAATCGACAACTTCACGGACGGAATGGTAGCAGGCTCGGCCCGAGGGCGAGAAAAAGTCGGCCCGACGCCGCGGGGACGTGCGACGCCGGGCCTCCCGGAGTGACGTGCGCCTACGCCACCTGGGAATACGTGAGAACGTTCGGCTTAAAAGCCGCCGGGGCCGCCGGGGCCGCCCTGGCCGCCGATCCTGATCACCTGTCCTCTGATCTCGCCGCCACCGTTCACCGTGGTGTGAATGTTGGCGTAGACCTGCCCGCCCATGAGCGCTTGAAGAAAGTCGTCCCACGAGCGAATGCCCTGCTCCGGTCGAAGGTTGCTGGCTGAGCTCGCAGACCCGGTGATGTTGAAATCGTTCGAGATATTCGGCGGGAACGTAAAGTTCACCACGGTCGGCCCTGCGAGACCGGGGCCGCCGACATGAAAGTGGCCCGCGCTCATTCCGCTCGGCAAATTGAACACGTCGATGTTCCACGAGACCGTCCGCGTCGCTAAGTCGAGCGTCACGTTGGCCGTACCGAACGCACCGGTCAGCACGCCAGGGGCGGGTGTCTCGTTGGCGCCTGAAAGCAGCGCGACAAATCTGATCGTTTGTGCCTGAGCCGTCCCCGTCGTGCCGCCAAGCATGATCACCGCGGCGGCCACCATCCACAATCCACGTCGCATCGTTTCGCTCCTTCTCGCCGGCAACGAACTGGAAAGAATTTCGGCGCGCCACAGCTTTAGCACGAACCAAGCCAACACGGCGAGATCAAAACGCGATGCAGGATCGATGGAGCCCAGGTGCCGTGCGGCTCCTGTGAGATGGGTAGTCTTACGGCGCCTGAAAGCGCTTACGCGAGGGGTAAGTACGTCAGGCGCCTCTTTCCGAGGCCTTCTTCAGCATTCGATCGAGTTGGCCCAGCCGCTCATTGCTGCCAAGCAGCGAAAGCACGTCCCCGCTCTGCACCACATCGTCCGGGCCCGGCGCGATGTTCGTGAAGTTGCCGTCGCCGGTGCGGCCGGTGTGCTTGATGGCAATGGTCGTCAAGCCGAATCGTGACCGCAATCCGATTTCGCGCAGCGTCTTGCCGACGAATTCAGAGGGAGCCGGCACCTCCACGATCGAGTACTCGTTGGACAACTCGATGTAGTCGAGCACGTTGGGCAGCACGAGGCTGTGCGCAATTCGAATGGCCGTTTCCCGCTCTGGAAAGACCACCCGGGTGACGCCGAGCTTCTCGAGGATGCGGCCGTGAAGCGGCGTCACCGCTTTGGCGATGATCTTCTTGATTCCGAGTTCCTTGACCAGGGTGACGACGAGCAGGCTTGCTTCGATGTTTTCGCCGATTGAGACCACCGCAACGTCGACGTCTTTGATCCCCGCGCCGCGCAGGGCGCGTTCGTCGGTCGCGTCGAGCTGCATCGCGAGCGAGATGACGTCGGCCAACTCGCGCACCTTGTCTTCGTCGCCGTCGATGCCCGTGACGTCGTGTCCAAGGCCAGCGAGCGTTGTTGCCATGGCCGCGCCGAAGCGACCCAGTCCGATGACCGCGAACGAGCGTCGTGCCATAACCCTCTACCCGATCAGAATCTTGCCCTCGGGATAACGAATCTTCGGTCTCGTCGCCATTCGCGCGGCAAGCGCGAGCGCCAGCGTCAATGGTCCAACGCGGCCCATGAACATCATGCCAGCAATCAGGAGCTTCCCAATCGGTGTGAAGAACCCCGAGAGGCTCAAAGGCGCGCCATGTTCGCCCATGGACAAACCGACAGTGCCAAACGCAGAGGTCGTTTCAAAGAGCGTCGGCAGCAAATCACGCCCCTCGGTGATGAGCACGGCGCCGGCGACAACATTCAAGCCGAGAAACGCGATGAGCGACACGAAAAACGCTTTCGCGACGGTCTCCGCCGGAATGCGTCGTTTGAACAATTCCGGGTCGCTCCCTCCGCGAACGGTCGCCCAGAGCGCTGCGATGGTAATGCTGAACGTTGTGGTCTTTACACCGCCGCCGGTGCTTCCGGGTGAGGCGCCGATGAACATGAGGGCCATCGTGACGAAGAGAGCCGCCTTCGTCATGGCGCCGTTGTCCATCGTGTTGAAGCCAGCCGTGCGCGCGGTGACCGATTGGAACCACGCGGCGAGCACACGCTCGCCGACCGGCCACCCTGCTCCGAAGGTGCGCGGGTTGGTCCATTCGAGCGCGAGAATGGCAGTCGTGCCGCCGACGAGCAGCGCGCACGTCGCAGAGAGCACGAGTTTGGTGTGCAGCGACAAGGCGATCTTTCGCAGCCTGATATTTGTCAGCTCGGACAGCACGAAGAATCCGAGACCGCCGGCGATGATGAGACCGCTGATGACGGCATTCACCGTGAGATCACCGCGCCAGCGGATCAGGTTGTCGCTCCAAAGCGCGAACCCTGCGTTGTTGAACGCTGACACGGCGTGAAAGAGCCCGTACCACGCAGCCTTCGCGCCAAACTGTGGCCACCAGTGCAGCGTCAGCAGAAAGGCGCCGGTGAGCTCGAAGACGAGCGTCAACTTCAGGACGTTGATCGCAAACCGGATGAGCCCCTCGAGATCCTGCAGATTCAGTGCTTCCTGCAGCGTCAGCCGCTCCTGCAGCGTCACGGTGCGGCCGAGGAGCGATGCGAGCACCGTTGAAATCGTCATGTAGCCGAGCCCGCCAAACTGAATCAGCAGGAGTATTACAAGGTGACCGAACGTGGAGAAATCGTTCGGTGTATCGACGACGATCAGACCGGTGACACAGACGGCGGAGGTTGACGTGAAGAGCGCATTGAGAACACCGACTGTCCTGCCTGGAGCCTTCGCCATGGGCAGCGTCAACAACAGGGTTCCTGTGAGAATCAGGCCTGCGATGGATGCCGCCAGCAGTTGCGGCGGAGACAAGGTTCGACCTGGGCGCGGCATCCGCTGATAACGATCGGTGGCCCGTGCCACCAGCCTCGCGATTGTGACATAAATCTGTTGTGACCAATCGCAGACGCGCCGTGACGTTCGACGCGCCCGATCCGTATGCAAGCGGCAGATTCCCCTTCTCTCCGCAGACGCATGCCGCCGGCCAGCGCCTGCTCTTCGACTTGTCGACTGTGCTGATGATCCTGGACTGCCGTCCAGGAGATCGCGTGCTCGATATCGGCGCCGGCGCCGGGTTTTCCTCGGAAATGCTCGCGCGCTTTGGCTACGACGTCGTTGCCGTGGATCCCGACCATCGGATGCTGTCGTGCAATCGTCATCGTGTGTCGTTCGATCCGACGCGAATCGATGGACGCGTGCACGTCGTCCAGGGCACGGCCGAGGATCTGCCATGTGCCGACCAGTCGTTCGACGGGATCATCGGGCTGAACGTGATGCACCACGTGCCGGATCTGCCCCGTGCGGTGAAAGAGCTCGCGCGCGTGCTGCGCCCGGGCTGCCACGCCGCGTTCTCCGAACCCGGACTCGAGCATCTGGAGACGCTCGAAACGAAGCGTGCCGTTCAGGAGCACGGCGAGGGGGATCGTCCCTTCGACTACATCGACTTTGCGGCCCTCGCGGAGATGAACGGATTTTCAAGCGCCTTCGTGCCGGCAACACTGCATCCGATGTTGACCTTGTTTCCGGTCAGAGAGATCGATCTCTTCGCAAGCGGCGAACACCCCGAGCCGCTGCTCACCGCACGGGGCGTTGCTCACGCGCTGCGACACCAACATCCCTTTGTCGTGTTGATTCGAGAAGGACAGCGCGCGCAGACGTCACGATATTTCAGCACGCTGCAGGCAGACATCGAGATCGAGCACGCGCCCATCGAGGCACGCGCCGGCGAGACGATCACTGTGCGGGTGCGCGCGCGTAACAGCGGCAATGCCATCTGGTTGGCCCACGAATCGCCGCTCGGCGGGTTTGTCACCTTCGGCTGCAAGATCCTGTCGAGCGATGGACGGCTGCTCGACGATCGACAGGGCAGAACCGCGCTGGACGAAGATGTGCCGCCCGGCAGCGAAGTCGTCGCTGAAATGGAGATCGAGCTGCTGCCAGACCTCGAGCCCGGCGTCTACAAACTCGGCTTCGATATGGTCGACGAATTCGTCTGTTGGTTTTCCGATCTCAGGCCCGAGGGTCTCGTGACGCGACGATTGATCGTCGGCCCGCCGCGATCCGGCGCAGAGAACACGCAGAACGGGCGCAGCGATTAAGAACCGAGTGGCGACATCTGTGTTCTATCTGCGTTTATCTGCGGCCCATCTGCGTCAATCGGTGGCCCATCTGCGTCCATCGATGGCTTACCCGCGCTTGCCCGCGTTGCAGCGCGGATACACCGTCATGCCTTTCATCGTGACTGCGGGAGAGCTTTTGCCAGGCCGGCACGAGAAACGAGCCTGGTTGCTGGTGTAGTCGCTTTGGGTCCAGGCGGCGATTCCGCCGAGGAGCATCACAGCCAGCAGAACGCTGAGCGAGTATTCGCCGAATTTCATACGAAGCTCCCTGGTCACCTATGTGACGGTTGTTAGGAGCAGAAGGTTTGGATCGTCCCAGACGCGAAGCTTCAGCAAGCGCGGTTCCGCGGTCGCGCTGCCTGCAAGACGCCGAGTTGCCGCGGCGGTGGCGAATGGTGGTGCGAACGTGTCCGCGCGTGGGACGACCCATGTAGCTGTGCGCGACGATGCGCGTAGAATCGCGCGATGCATCTTCAAGGCAAAGTCGCGCTGCTGACGGGTGTCAAGCGCATTGGCGGCGTCGTCGCCGAAGCGCTCGCGGAGGCGGGATGCGACGTCGCGCTGGTTTTCAATCGCTCGGCAACGGAGGCCGAAAGGACGGCCGCGCGTATTCGCGAGACAGGCCGCCGCGCGATTCTCCTCCAGGCCAATCTCGCGGATCCGAACGACTGCCACAGCGTCGTCGACGACACGCTGGACCAACTGGGTCGCGTCGATGTGTTCGTGGCAATGGCCGGGCTTTATACGGGGACGCCCTTCGAGAAGTTATCTCTCGGCGTCTGGAATGAGCAGATGGACGTCGAGCTGCGCTCGGCCTTTTTGTGCGCGCACGCGGCGGTCCCTTCCATGAAGCAAAACGGCGCTGGCCGGATCATCCTGTTCAGCGACTGGTTGCCGGCAAGCGAGCGGCCGCGGTATGCGGGGTATCTCACCTACTACGTCGCGAAGGCGGGACTGAAGGCGCTGGCGGAAGCCATGGCCCTCGAGCTGGCCGAGGACAACATCACAGTCAACGCGATTGCACCCGGTCCCATACTCGCCGCGCCGGAGACGACGCAGAAAGAGCTCGAAGCGGTGGCCGAAAGCACGCCCCTCGGACGATGGGGAGGTGAAGGCGAGATTTCGAAAGCGGTGTTGTTTCTCTGCGAGAGCGATTTCATCACCGGCGAAACAATTCGCGTCGACGGCGGCAGGCATGTTCGATAACCGCACGATCTGCAAACCCACAGCGACTCCGAGGCACAGAGAAGTACTTTGTACGAGCTCTCTTACCAAAGAATCTCTGAGTCTCGGTGGCTCTGTGGCTTCGTCCGCTGCCGGCCGTAGACTGTCGACTGTAGACTGACTGCGAAGGAGCCCTATGAAGACCTTCTGGGATGCTGCGGCGCGCGAGGAGATCTGTGGTCGTGTCGATCGCCTCAGAGCTGACTCGGCCCCGCAGTGGGGCAAGTTCAATGCGGCCGGCATGCTGGCGCATCTGAACGACGCCATGCGAATGGCCACCGGCGACCTCCCGGTCGAACCCAAAGCCACGCCGTTTCGCTATTGGCCGATCAAGCAATTGATTATTTATGTCGTGCCCTTTCCGCAGGGCGCGCCGACCGCACCGGAGCTCCTCGCGCGAACCGACGCAGCCCGATTCGAGGACGAAAAGGGAGCGTTTCGAAAGGTTGTGGATCAGCTTGTGGCAAAGGCTGCAGGCGACACCTGGCCCGAGCACCCCGCGTTCGGACGTCTGACACATCGGGCCTGGGGCGTGCTCGAATACAAGCACGCCGACCATCATCTTCGGCAGTTTGGCGTGTGACGGCGATCGAGGTTTTGTTGAGTTTTTTGACCAGTTCTTGCTGTTAGAGACATAAAAATACATCCTCCGGACCGTTGTCGCGTCGCCTCGAAAGTTATACTCGTCCTCTTGTAACAATTAAGAGAAAGGCGAGATCCACATATGACTTGGATGGGGAGATTGGCGTTTTCGCTGACGGCGATCGCGCTCCTGGCGGCGCTAGCCGCGCCCGCCTACGCACAGCAACAAACGGGCGCAATCACAGGACGAGCCACTGACGCGAGCGGCGGCGCGCTGCCAGGGGTCACAGTGTCGATTACGAGCCCGCAGATGATCGGCGGCGCTCGCAGTACGGTCACTGATGCTGAGGGACTGTATCGTTTCACGCTGCTGCCCGGCGGCACCTACACGGTGAAATTCGAGCTCCCCGGCTTCACCACGATGAATATCGAGGAAGTCAGCCTCGTTGCCGGCGGCACGATGACCATCAACGGGAAGATGGAAGTCGCCACATTGCAGGAGACCGTGACGGTCACGAGCCAGGCGCCGACAATCGACCTCGAGTCGTCAAAAGTGGCCGTGAACTGGGATCAGCAGAAGCTTGACGACCTGCCGTACAGCCGCAGTCTGACGAGCCTGATCTCGCTCGTGCCCGGGTTGTACGCGACGGCCTATGACGTGGGCGGATCCAACTTCGGCACCGGCTCGGGTCCGACGGCGCGTACCTTCGGCCGCAGCGGCGGCAATGTCGTGATGTACGACGGCATGGTCTGGGACCAGACCTACGGGGACTACGGCAGCTTCGACGAAGCGCAGATTACGACCGCCTCCAAAGGTGCCGACGCGATGAACCCGGGCCTCTCGATGAACCTGGTGATCAAGTCCGGTGGAAATCAGCTCCGGGGTTCCGGGATGTTTCAGTACCAGAACGGCGACATGCAGAGCAACAACGTGACGCCGGAGTTATTGGCCAGCGGCTACGCGCCCGGCGTCAACAAGTTCACGTCGCTGAAGGACTACTACGGTGAAATAGGCGGACCAATCAAGAAGGATCGACTGTGGTTCTACGCGAGTTATCGCGACGGGCGCACCGGTCAGTACATCCCGGGATTCATCCGGCTCGCCGATCGCGAGCAGGTGGAGTTCTTCACGAAACTGCAGAATCCGACGGGCAAGGTCACGTATCAGGTGAGCAAGAACAACAAGTTCGAAGCGATGGCGCAGGGCGGACGGAAGTGGCAACCGTATCGCACCGCGAACCGCTACACACCGCTCGAATCAACCCAGAATCAGGATTCGTATTCGCTGATTGGTCCATCGTTCAAATGGCTCTCGATTCTCTCCAATCGCGCGACATTCGATGCCAGCCTGCAGCGCGGAGGCTACTGGTGGCCTGACGTGCCGTGGACGGGCGATGTCCGCAGGAACGACCTCACAACGACGGCGTTCCGGGGTGCATATCTGGAGACGGATCGCCGGCCCGGCCGGTGGCAGTACGGAGGCACGTTCAGCTACTTCACAGAGCTGTTTGGCCGGAACCACGAGCTCAAGTCGGGTTACATGGGATGGCGTGCGCGGAGCGAGACCGATAACCTCGGCTACCCGAACCAGCAGGTCTACCGTTACCGCAGCACCGTCGCCGACGCGACGTGTGACGAATCGCACAACTACGACGGCTGCTTTGGCCGACCAGACTCGGTGCAGGTGTTCGACTACCCGAACACGACATCTGCGGGTGAATGGTACAACTCCGCTTACCTCAACGACAAAATCGCCCTTTCGCGCAAGCTGACGCTCAACGTCGGCGTTCGCTACGACCGCTACTCCAGCTTCCTGCCCGAACAGGGTAATCCGGGCACCGGTCCATTCGCGACGAAGAACATCTACCCGTTCAAGGGGAGCAGTGGTTTCCCAATCTATCAGTCGCTCGTTCCGCGCGTGTCGGCGGTCTACGACCTCACTGGCCAAGGCCGTCTCGCGGTGCGCGGCAGCTATGGGCGCTACGTCGGCGGCAGCTCCGGCGTCAACGGCCTGCCAGGCCCCGGCGCCACGGATGTCAACCCGAACGCGATCATCACGCGCACGTATTCGAATTGGGACGGATCGATTCCGTACGTCCCTGTCGCCGCGAACCTGACGTCGACAACAGGCGGCGGCACCAACCTGTCGATTGACCCGGCCGTGAAGGGCCCATTCGTGGACGAATACACCGCCGGCCTCGATGTTGGTTTGAGCCGCGTGCTGACGATTCAGTTCAATTTCGTCAAGAAGTACGACGGCAATGGCAACGTCCGCATCAACAGCGCATTGCCGTATGAAGCCTGGACGGTTGCGGCGACAGGTACCGACCCGGGACCGGACAACCGCGTCGGCACGTCCGATGATCGAGCGCTGACAATCTACTCGGTACCGCGAACGTACCCGACGTTCGGCCAGAACATCCAGCGCATCGTCGGCCTCTCCGGCGACGAGTCGAAGAACCGGTACGACGCGTACGGCGTGACGCTCAACAAACAGTACTCGAACAACTGGTCCTTCCTGGTGTCGTTCGACGCCGCCTATCGCGCCCTGATGAACATCAATCCGCGTAACCCAAACGAGGCGCTATATGGTCCCGGCGATTACACGGGGAACAATGCGTCCACGCCGGGCGCGGCGTCGTCCAACCCGTACCGGACGCGGCTGCCCGAGTGGAGTTATGCGTTTCGCGTGAGCGGAACGTATCAGTTGCCGTGGGGTCTGTTGTACGCGGCCTCATTCACCGGACAGAGCGGTGAGTGGTTTGGACGGGATGTCCAGGTTCGCGATGCGTTGAATCAGGTGGTCAACGTCCGCGTCGACCCGCACTTCGACCGTTTCGACTGGACGAAGCTATTCGACAACCGCATCTCGAAACGAGTGAAGACGGTCGGCAATCAATCGATCGAGGGCATCGTCGATGTCTTCAACACGCTGAACGTCAATACGGTCACCGAACTGAGCGGCCTATCAGTCAGCACAACGACTGGCGGCGCCACGCGCAGCGGCTCGACCTTCATGCAGCCGACGGAGATCATCGCACCGCGCGTATTTCGCGTCAGTCTCCGGTACAAGTTCTGAGTTAGGCGGGTTGGTCGGGTTGGTCGGGTAAGGCCGGTTGGGTGTGTAGGCGGGTCGTTGTGTGATCGGGAGGGCGCGGCCTAGCGGCGCCATGACAGGCGGGACTGAAGTCCCGCCCTCCCGACCGGACCAACCAGTCCCACCAGCCCTACCTGGCCACGCCCGCGAACACCTCGCCCATCGACTGCAGCGCGCCGGTCAATTCCCTGCGGTCCCGCGCAAAACAAAATCGCATGTAGCCTTCGCAGGCGGTCCCGAAGTCGACGCCAGGCACACAGCCGATCCGGCCATGCTTGATCAAGTGCTCGGCCATTGCCCAGGAGAGCGACGGCCCGCCGATTCCTGCCTCACGCGCGAAGTGTTCGTTGATTCTGACGAACGCGTAAAAGGCGCCGTCTGGAGGTGCGCCCTCGAATGCACCGGGCGCCGACTCCGCGAGACCGGCGTAGAAGAGATCGCGACGCGTTCGTAGCTCCTGCCGGAATTCGGCGACGGAGGTCTGTGATCCTTCAAGCGCGCCGATGCCGCCGTACTGCACGATCGAGCTCACGTTGCTCGTCGTGTACGCCACCACTTTCATCGCCCGATTTCGAATGGCGGCGTCACGAAGCGCGAAGTACCCGAGCCTGAGCCCGGTCATCGCGTACGACTTGCTGAACGTGTACAGCGGAATCGTGCGCTCGTACATGGCGGGCAGTGAGGCGATGCTCACGTGCTCGCCGTCGTAGATCAGGTCTTCGTACGCTTCATCGGAGAGCACCCACAGGTTTCGTTCTCGCGCCATGTCCGCGATACGTTCGAGATCGGCGCGCGTCAGGACGCCTCCCGTGGGGTTGTTCGGCGAGTTCACGTAAATCGCTTTGGTGCGCTTCGTGATCGCCTGTTCGACTTCGTCGAGATCCCAGCGCCAGTCGAGCGATTCGTGCAGCGGCACAGGCACGGGCGCTGCGCCGGCGGCGAGTGCAATCGCCATCGTCGGCGGCCACTCGGGATCGGACACGATGACCTCATCGCCTGGCTCGAAGAGCGCGTGCATGACCACCCAGATCGCGTGCGTTCCTCCGTTGGTCGGGATGACCTCTTCGGGGCTGTCGACAGGAACACCGTTCTTCAGTCGAATCTTTTCGGCAAGCAGGTGTTTGAGACGCGGCACGCCGGCCGTCGGCAGGTAGTGCGTGCGATTGTCCGCAATGGCCTGCGCCATCGCCTGCTTCACGGAATCAGGTGCATCGAAAGAGACATCACCCTGATCCAGACGGAACGGGTCCTTGACCGTGTGCATCATGTCGCGGATGCGGATGATCGCAGAAACGGGGACAGAATCGAGAAAGGTGCCCATAAAAGTGCCGAGTGCCGAGTGCCGAACGCCGTCAGTTGCTTTTCACGAGAACACCCGCTGCTTCGAGAATGGCGTTGAGCTTCTGCGCCGTGCCGTGCAGCGGCAAATTGCTGATATAGAAGTGCCGTGCGCCGAGGTCGAGCATCGCTCGAATCGTTCGGGCGCAGATGTCGACGGGCGTCGCGCCACTCGCAAACTCCTCACGCAGAGCGTCTACCGGCACCGGCAGAAACCCGCTGAGCGCTGCGAGCGTTTTCGGATTGGCGCTTCGGTAGTAGAACACCCCAAACACACCCGGCAGCGTCATCTGCCGGCGCCGCGCCTCATCCAGGAACGCCTTCACAGCGGACTGCTGGTGATGCGAGACGATCTGCGTGAGATAGAAGTCCGCGTTGCCATTCGCATCGAGGAGATAGTCGATCTGTGCGTCTGCCGCGCCATTCGGATTGGCCCACCCGCCGAGCTCGAGCGACGCATGGCGTCGACGCACATGCTCGCGCAGTTGCCAGGCGTGTTCCACACAGCGTGAACGCCCGAGGTGTTTGTCGCCCCCGAGCACCACAAGCGACTGGAAACCGTGATGCACCGCTTGATCCGCGTACCCGAGACAGAAGTCGAGCGAGTGCTTGCAGGTCAGGAAAGGAACGACATGTGCGCTGGCAGTCGCGGATCCGAGATTTGCCACCAGATGCCGCAGGTTGTTTTCTTCCTGTGCGCCAACGGCGCTGTCGGTCACCATCACGGTGACGTTCTGCCGCGCGAGCGAACGAATGGTGTGGTAGGTATCAATCCACGCGTCCATACCTTCACTCGATTCGAGCTCCGCCCGCGGCGGACGGAGCTCGACGGAGATCACGGGAGCATGGGCGGTGCGAAGGCGTTGAAGGAAAGACAATCGTTCTACTTCTTCGTATTCACCTTGTACCCGGCGGGTACCGCAAACAGATCGTCCGGCAGCGGTGCGGTGTCGATGCTCTCCACCATCGAAGAGGTCGACATGTTGCCCATTTTCGCGAGGATTCCCGCGAGGGGTCCACTGCCGCCGCCCATTTTGATGTCCATCTGGGTTTCGTACGGGATGCCGCCGGCCTCGGCCAGTTGCCGATACATTTCAGCCATCGCGCGTGCCGGACCGGGCGACGCCTTCGCCACGCGTGGATCGGAAAACACCCAGCCCTTGTCCGCCGCCGCCTTGTAGAAGCGCAGAAAGTCCGGGGTCCCCGGCGCGCCCTTCACAATCCACGTGGGTCCCGTGAGACTCACCACCAGCGTCATCTCCTTGTTCCCGCCCATTGTGGCGGGAATGGAGATGTCCATGTCGTAGCCGGTGGCGGTCTTTCCGGCGATCTCTTTTGTCTGGCCGTTCGGCTTGAGTGAAACCTTCATGTTCGCCGTGTCGACGCTCGTGCCGATTTCGTGCGCGAACGAGCCCATGTCCCACACCTCGGCGTCCTTCTTTTTCGACTCGAACATGTACATCTTCTGGGCGTCGATATCGAAAATCATGGAGATCGTCTTGTCGCCCTGCACGGTGTCCATCCGCATCTTGTTGCCCTTGATGTACGACGTGGACGCCGTGGTGCCGGACACGCCCATGCCTTTGCCCGTATTGGTTTGCTTGATCGTCACGTCGGCATACGCGGGCAACGCGAGAACAAGGGCGAAAAGGATCGTCAGTAAAACACGGTTCATCTTCTGGAAGCCTTTCTGGGGATGATCGAAGTATACATTTCAGTCCTGCGAGCTCGTGACGCGCGGCTTCGCGTTCTTGCCAAACTCGTTGGCCCAATTCAGCATCTCGGCCAGCGTATGCAGAATCGATTCGCGCGCGGCATAGCCGTGAGCCTCGTTTGGCAGTGTCACATAGCGCACCGTGGCGCCGTGGCCCTTGAGCGCCATATAGAAACGCTCGGATTGAATCGGGAACGTCCCGCTGTTGTCGTCGGCTTCTCCATGGATGAGGAGAATGGGCTCATTCACTTTGTGCGCGTAAAAGAACGGCGACATCTTCGCGTAGATCTCGGGGACTTCCCAGAACGTGCGCTGCTCGTTCTGGAATCCAAACGGCGTCAGGGTCCGGTTGTAGGCGCCGCTTCGCGCGATGCCCGCACGGAAGATGTCGGAGTGCGCGAGCAGATTGGCGGTCATGAATGCGCCGTAGCTGTGCCCGCCCGCGACGACGCGATCGCGATCCGTGACGCCGAGCTCGACCGCGCGATCCACCGCGGCCTGTGCGCTCGCGACGAGCTGCTCGACGTACGTATCGTTGGCCGTCTCCTCCGGCCCCACGATGGGCATGGCCGGATCGTCGATGATGGCGTAGCCCTGCGTCAGAAAGAGCAGGTGTGACGCGCCGGCGAAACTGGGATAGCGATTCGGTGAGCTTCGCACCTGACCGGCGAAATTCGTATCCGTGAATTCGCGCGGGTATGCCCAAAGCAGCGTCGGCAGACGCCCTTGCGCCGGTGTCCACCCCGGCGGCGTGAAGATGGTTGCCGATAATTCGACGCCGTCTTTTCGCTTGTAGGTGACGAGCTGTTTCTGAATCCCTTTCAATTGCGGTGCGGGATCCGCGTACGTCGTCATCGCGCGCCGGGTGTTCGCTTTCAGATCGCGCAAGTACACGTTCGGCGGTTCCGTGGTCGATTCGTAGCGCGTGAGAATCTTCGATCCGTCATCTGCGAGGACGCTCAGCACCGTTTCATACGATCGTCCGGTGGTCTGGAAGAGACGCTCCGATCGCAGCGTCGTGAGATTCAACCGGTCGACGAACGGGCGTGCACCTTCGGGGGTTGCGCCCGTGCCCGCGAGGAAGATGTTGTCGGCGGCCTGATGAATAATCGAAGTGCCCGATGGACCGCCGCGTCTGAGCGGCGTGCCGGGGTCGCTGTACGCGTCTTCCTGGCTGCGATCCCAGAGCTTCGTCGGCGTTCCGCCGGATTTGCCAATCATCCACGTGCGCGTCCAGCGGCGGCGCCTCTCGTTTTCCGTCACGAACGTTGTGCCGTCGTCCAGCCAGGCAACGTTCGCAAACCGGTTCTCCACCCGCATGACCTCGGTCGGCTCGCCGGAGAACGGCGCAGCAAGCGTCACAACTCTGTCGCGGTGCGGCGCCTTTGCCCTCGGATTACCGCCATCGAGCGCTTCGACCCAGACAACGGTGGCCGGCTTCAGCGCCTGCCACTGATATCTGCGAGGCCCAGGCAACACGCCTCCGTTGGGGATGGTGTCGGCCATCGGGAGATCGGCAATCTGCCTGGTGATCGAGCCCTTGCGATCCCACACTTCAACTGTCGTCGGGAAGTTCTCGTAGGGCACGAGCCACGAATACGGATGATGTACGCGGCCGACGAGAATGTAGTTGCCGTCTGGCGATGGAGCCATGGTCTCGAAAATGGCTGGAGCGCCGACCGGCGTGCGTTGACCACTGACAGCGTCGACGTACGCGAGTTGAGCAGCCGCGTAGTAGTCAAACAGCGCCTCGTCATACGCGCTTGTCAGCAGGTCTTCATAGGTTCGCACTGGCGCGGTCCGAGAGCGGTTCTCCTGCACGTTGGGTCCCGGAGGCACTGTCGGCGCGGCAGGTACGGCCCCGCGACCTGGCGATACGAACTCACAGAGAAGCGAAGCGCCATCGGCGACCCACTCGCACGGCGTTCCGAGTGAAGCGTTCAGCTGCGCCATCGTCAGGGCCTTGGCCTGACCGGTAGCCGTGTCTCCAACCCAGAGCTCAATCCCGTTGTCGCGAGTGTTGGAGAACGCGAACCGTTTGCCGTCAGGCGAGAAACCAACCCACGTCAGTAACGCACTCGCGGGAACCGTGACTTTCTTCTCCGTCGTATTCGCGATTGACTTGAGCGTGATCGCCCGAAACAGCTGCACGCGGTGTGGTCCGTTGGTGCGCGGATTGATCCGTCTTCCCGCAAGGCGCAGCATCGGCCGAGACACGTCGGCAATGGTCGGCATGGTTGCGCCATCCAGCACCGCAAGCACATCACGCGTCGGACTCAGTTCTGTCGCCGGTGGCAGCGGCGCGTCCACGATATCGACGATGGCTTTGGGCGGCAGGAGGTAGGGACTGCTGCCGGCTGTTGGAGACTGGATGGCTGCTTGCGCAGACAACCACGCAGATCCCGCGAGGACGGTCAGCGCGACACCAATCAGGCGCATGTAACGCATTGGTTTGTTCTCCGAATTGAAGGGCGGCCTCATTCTATCGAACGCGAACGCGCCGAGAGCGAATCACCGAGCCGAGAAACGCCGTCGGGCTCATCAGCAGCAGCGCGGCCAGTTGCGACCAGCGGGCGTCGCCGGGTTGAGCGAGAAGCGAGATGCTTGCGATGATGGCAATGATAATGGCGATCACGAGTCCGGCGCCGCGCTCGCTGCCCTTTGCGACGGCGGCACCAAGGTAGCCTCCGGCGAGCGCCGCGATGACGCCGGCGCCGATGGAGCCCACCATGAAGGCCGGTTCCGCAGGCGCATGCGGATCTCGGCCGGACAACGAAAAGATCAACACAGCCGCGAAGACGAAGAGCGCGTAACCGAGGAGGATGCCAGCGGCGAGCCGAATCATCGCGAGTCCCTCACCGTCGTGCCGCCGCAGGAGCTGCCGGCGCCTGCTGTGCAGCCAAAGCAATGCGGACCGGTGACGATCGTTCGCGGCGTCATGTAGCGCAGAACGAGAGTGCCGCGGTCCGCCATACGCACGCTAGGCACCTTAGGCACTCTAGGCACTCTCGCTACATTGAGATCTTCGCAGCATGATTGCGCATTTGCACCGCGTGGACGAGTGACGCGCCTCCTCGAATGGCTGCTGCGACATGCACGGCCTCCATCATCTGTTCGGGTGTGGCACCCTTGTCGAGGCTGCCGCTCGTAAACGCGTCGATGCAGTACGGGCACTGCACCGCATGCGCGACGGCGACCGCGATCAACGCCTTTTCGCGTTCGGTGAGGGCGCCTTCCGCGAAGACCGCCGAGTACCACGCGGAAATTTCTGCCACAGCTCCGGCGCGTCGTTGCCGATGTCCGCGAATCGCGCGAGGTCGTTCGCGTCGTAATAGTGATCCATCACGCCATTATCCACGCCGCCATACGGACGGACCTGAAACGCGTCAATCGATGGCGCTGCTGTAAAACAGGTCGTGATTCCCGGGCGGGTCGAGTCCCGCCTGCCGGATGCCGAGCGCAATCTGCGCCCAGTGCCGCACCTCGTGCAGGCAAATGTGGAAGAGCAGCTTGCGGGGCGTCATGCGGACGGTTCCTGACTGCACGGTGAACGTTCGCGGCAGTTGCGACTCGTCGTCGCCGAGTTTTGTGCCGTAGGTGCGGAGCGCGTCGCGCGTGCGGCCGGCGTAGGCAAACAACGCGACCGCGTCGCCCGGTGCGACGCCTGAGGCGTCCGGAACCGGTTCGCCGCGCAGCCGCGCCAGGTGTCGCGCCTCGACGAGAAAGATGTGATCGATCAGATCGGCGACCGTCGCGAAACGCCCGTCCGGCTGCAGCCGCAGTCCCAGCGCCGCTGGATGCTCCTCGAGCCACGTGCGCCACTTGCCGCGCTCTTCGTCCGTATAGGCGAGCAGTTCGTCAAGCGTCAGGGTCAGCATTCAGAGTGCCTGGAGTGCCTAACGTGCCTGGAGTGCCTAGGGTGCTGGCCTGACGTGCATGGGTGTCAAGCACATCAGGCACGCTAGGCACATCAGGCACACTAGGCACTCTAGATCGGTCCGAACACCTGTTCAACCGTCAGCGTCTCGATCGGTCCGAGATTCAGCGCCCGAATGCCGGGCTCGATCGCTTTGCGATCGCCGACGATGACGACTGCAAACTTGTCCGGCTGAATATAACGCGCGGATGCTTTCTGCACCTCCGCGCCGGGCACCTGCGTGACAGCGCGCACGAACGACGGAAAATACTCGTCGGGCAGGTTGTACACGACCTGCTCTTCGAGCTTCCTCGCGAGCTCGCTCGTGGTCTCGAACTCGGACGGGAAGCCAAGCGCGACGTAGTTCTTCGCTTTCTCGAGCTCCTCCGCCGGAATCGGTTTGAGAATGCCCGTCAGCTCGTTGAAGAACTCGCGCAATGCTTCTGAGGTCTTGTCGGTCTGCACGCCCGCCGCGGCATAGAAGAGTCCTGCGGAGAGCCGCGTGTCGAACCGGGAACTCGCGCCGTACGTATAGCCGTGTTGTTCACGCAGGTTTTGGTTGAGCCGTGACGTGAAGGCCCCGCCGAGAATCGTGTTCAGGACCTCCAGCGTCGGATAGTCGGGCGTCGAGCGTCTCACGCCCACCCATCCGATGCGAATTTGCGACTGTGCGGCGCCTGGTTTGTCGATCAGATAGATCTGTCGTTTCGCCAGCTGCCTGGCGTCGGCGATATTGGGGACCGCCATCGCATCGCCTTGCCCCTTCCAGTTGCCGAAGACACGTTCGAGCTGCGGCATGAGAGCAGCGGGCGCAATATCGCCTGTCACGATCAGAGTCGAGTTCTCAGGACGGTAATACCCGCGATGGAACGTGCGTAGATCGTCGAGCGTCATGGCTTTCAATTCGACCGCCGTGCCGCCCGCCGAGGTGCCGTACCGGTGTTCCGTTCCAAACACGAGACGCGGGAACGCGATCTGAACAATCGCTGCCGGATCGTCGCGAGCCTGCAGAATCGCGGTCAAACGCTCCTTGCGCAGCCGCTCGAGCTCCGCCGCCGGAAACGTTGGGCGAATCGCAACATCCGCGATGAGCGCCAGCGCGTCGTCGAGCCGCGCCACCGGAACCGACATTCTCACCGCCGAGTAATCGAACGAGCTGGTCGTTGAGAGCTCCGCTCCGAGAAATTCGATGGCGTCTGCGAGCTCGAGCGCCGAGCGAGTGCCGGCCCCTTCGTCGAGCATTCCCGCCGTCATGGCCGCCACTCCGTACTTGCCTTGCGGATCGGCGCTGCTGCCCGCTCGGACGATCAGATTGACCTGCACGATCGGCACTTCGTGCTGCTCCACAATCCACACCGAGAGTCCGTTTGACAGCTTTTGCCTCTGAACGGGCGGCAGCTTCAACGCGGGCGGGGCGGCCAGCTTGGGCGGCGCGCTGCGATCGGGCTTTTGCTGCGCGCCAAGCGGAACAAGCGAGAGAACACAGACACAGGCGACCGCGTAACGGCGTACGCTGCGGGCATCATTCAGGATTGCGCGAATGCGTGCGTTGGATCGCGCGCGTCGCGGCCGGAAAAAGAATTCGACTGGGGCGATCACTGCTTTGCCTCCGGCATCACCGTCAGCTCTACGCGGCGATCCTTTGGCAGAAATCGCGCAATGGCCGACTGGATGTCCTCTGCGCTCAGCGCGCGGTAACGCGCCAGATCCTCGGCGAAATAATCAGGCGTTCCTGTTCGAACGTAATAGTTGTTCAGTTGATCGGCCTTCCCGCCGAAGCTGCCCACTTGTTCCATCGAGCGATAGAACGATGCCTCAATCTGGTTGAGCGCCCGCTGCATCTCGCGCTCGTCGGGTGGAGCATTCCGCAGCTTGTCGAGCTCTTCGTCGATCACTTGTTGAATGCGATCGAGCGTTTGTCCCGGCCGTGCGGTCGCCCTGATCACGAAGACGCTCCCGAGAGTCTGCGACTGTTGATTCGCGCTGACGTCCTGCGCAATCTGCATCTCGTACACGAGCCGTTTATACAGTCGCGCGTTTTTGCCGCCGGTCAGCAGGCTCGAGACAACGTCCATCGCCCCGTCGCTGGGCGCGAAGATCGCCGGCGTGTGCCACGCGAGGTACAAACGTGGCAACTGGACGCGATCGGTCATGGTCTCCTTGACGATGCCGCTCATGGTGACTGCGGGCGGCGCAATCGGTGGAGGATCCGCGCCGCGCGGGATTTCGGCAAACCATTTTTCGACGAGCCGACGAGTGGCGGCGATGTCGATATCGCCCGCGATGACGAGGCTTGCGTTGTTCGGCACGTAATAGGTCTTGAAGAAATTCACCACGTCTTCGTAGCTCGCGGCAGAAAGGTCTTCCATCGAGCCGATCGTGGACCAGTGATAGGGATGATTCGGCGGGTAGAGCAGCTCAGGCAGCCGCAAGAAGGCCTTTCCGTACGGAGCGTTTTCGTAGCTTTGCCGCCGCTCGTTCTTCACGACGTCGCGTTGACCATTGACGCGATCGGGCGACATCGGCTCGAGCAGATAGCCCATTCGATCCGATTCGAGAAACAGCGCGAGCTCGAGTGCGTTCGATGGCACGTCGATGTAGTAGTTGGTTCGATCGTTCGCCGTGGATCCGTTGTTGTTGCCACCCGCGGCTTCGAGCCATTCGTCGAACGCGCCCTCGCGCACGTTCTTGGATCCCTCGAACATCAAATGCTCGAACAAATGCGCGAAGCCGGTTCGTCCCGGATGCTCGTTCGCCGACCCGACGTGATACCAGACGTTGACGGACACCACCGGCACGCTGCTGTCACGATGAAGGATCACGTGGAGGCCGTTTGCCAACGTGAATTCGGTATACGGGACGCGAAGCCGGTGATCGGTGTCAGACGTTGCTGGTGGGCCTTCTGACTGAACACCACGCGGGGCCTGCGCGCCGGCAGTCGTCACCGCGATTGCGCAGAGAGCTGCGACTAGGGCGAAGCGAAACATTTCGTTAGTTTAGCTTTCCGAATGGACGCTGCGGCGCGCGCGGGACCGCAGCTGTGATGAACAACGGTTGAGTCGGCACGAGCCCATTTCTTCCTCGTTTGCACATTGAACGGGTGGAGGGCAGATCGTGAACGCTCGCGCGCAATTCCCGCGGATTCTCGGAACGGCGTTCGTGCTGTGGTTCTTCGGGGCTGTCACGCGCCCGGCGTCAGCCGATCAAGCGAATCACACGCCCGCAGTGGCCCGATGGGACGCTGCGGCCGTCGGCGGGATCCTGATCAGTCATCCGCCTGACGCGGAGGGCACCAGAAATGCCGACGATTGGAATCCCGCCGGTGTGGGCGGCTTCACCGTCGGCCGGTATTTGACGACGCATCTCAAGGCCGAAGCCGAATTCCTCTTCAGCAGCGACGCGCGTCGCTACGTCACGCGCTATATCAACGTGCCGGGCATCGGGAACGCATACCCCGTCGGCAGCGAGGAATTTCGCCGCCTGCAGGGCGTCGGCGCGACCGTCGGCTGGCAATTCTTCGAAAACCAGTGGACGCATCCAATGGTGTTTGGCGGCGTCGAAGTGGATTCCGATCTAACGCGCGAGCGTACCTGGCAGCAGGTCTGGTACTCGGGCGATCCACGTCTGCCTTCCACCACGCAAACCATCGTGGCGCGCGAGCGAATGGAGGGTCCCAACAGAACATTCAAGCTGCGCGGCGTTGCCGGCATCGCAGCAAAGTTGTACGTCACGCCCCATACCTTCTTCCGTACTGATGCGCGAATGGCGATCGGGGGACAGGCGACGGGGCATCTCGCGTTCAGAGCGGGATTTGGCGTCGATTGGTAAACGTGCCGGCGGGGCTAAAGCCGCCACTACACACGCGAAGGTGGCCGCCAAAAAGAATGCGTAGTGGCGGGGCTTCAGCCCCGCCGTTGCCGGCCGCGGCGGTCAGGTGTTAACAAACGGAGGTTGTCATGCGCGCGATTTTGTTGTCACTCGTTCTCGTGATCGCAGCCGGCCCCTCAGATCTCTGGGCTTGTCACGCCGAAGCTCAGGACACGACGGCTGAGCGAAGGCGGACCGCGCAGAAGAGCGCCACAGCGGTCGCCGAAGGAGCGGCGCTGAAGCAAATGGCGGCCGCGATTCCGCTCGGATCCCGCGTGAAAGCGCAAACGACATCGGGCCGTCAGGTGAGCGGCACGTTGATGGGCGTCAGCGACGAAGCCGTCATGATCAAACGGAAAACGCGACTCACGGAACCCGCTGTAACGGTGGAGTTTGCCGAGCTCGAACGGCTCGAGCTGCAGCTCAACGAAGGCATGAGCGCGGGAAAGATCGTCGCCGTGGGCCTGGCTGCTGGTGCCGGCGCGGTTCTCACGTTGATCGTGTTCGCTCTGGCGCTCGACGACTGATCAGCGGACAGACAAGGACACGAGAGCGCGTTCGATGTGTGGACAATTGGACAATTCTCTCGAGGCGGCCCAGCGCTCCAAACGACGAAATTCAATGTAGTACACTTCCCGTTTTCGCGTTTTCGAGACGGGAGTTGCAGAAATGGCTGGGACAGCGATCACGGTCGCGCACGGCGACGGTATTGGACCCGAAATCATGGACGCGACGCTTCAGATCCTCCGCGAAGCGGGCGCGCGCATCGAGATCGACACGATTGAAGTCGGCGAGAAAGTCTATCAGCGTGGCGTGAGCGTCGGCATCGAGCCGAGCGCGTGGGAATCGCTGCGGCGGACGCGCGTCTTTCTCAAGGCCCCTATCACGACGCCCCAGGGCGGCGGATTCAAGAGCCTGAACGTCACCACCAGAAAGACCCTCGGGCTGTACGCGAATATTCGCCCTTGCGTCTCGTATCACCCCTACGTCGACACCAAGCACCACAACATGAATCTCGTCATCGTCCGCGAGAACGAGGAGGACCTCTACGCGGGGATTGAGCATCAGCAGACGGCGGACGTGGTGCAGTGTCTGAAGCTGATTTCGCGTCCCGGATCCGAAAAGATCGTTCGATACGCGTTCGAGTACGCGCGCCGGAACAACCGAAAGAAGGTCACCTGCTTCACGAAAGACAACATCATGAAGCAGACCGACGGCCTCTTTCACAAGGTCTTCGACGAAATTGGCGCCGGCTATCCGGATGTCGAGAAGGAACATTGGATTGTCGATATCGGGGCGGCGAAGATGGCCGATACGCCCGAGGCGTTCGACGTGATCGTGCTGCCGAATCTCTACGGCGACATCCTCTCGGACGTGGCCGCGCAGATCGCAGGATCCGTGGGACTTGCCGGTTCGGCCAACATCGGCGATCAATGCGCCATGTTCGAGGCCATTCATGGCTCGGCGCCGCGCCGCGCCGGCCAGAACCTGGCCAACCCGTCGGGGCTGCTTCTGGGCGCCGTGATGATGATGGTGCACATCGATCAACCGGACGTCGCGGAGCGCGTCCACAACGCCTGGCTGCGGACGATTGAAGACGGCGTGCACACGTACGACATCTACAAAGAGGGCGTGAGCAGACAAAAGGTCGGGACGAAGGAGTTCGCCGACGCCGTCATCGCACGTGTGGGGAAGCGCCCGGAGAAGCTCAAGGCCGTGGCCTACGCGCACGCGCCAAAGCAGACGATCACCGCAGGCGAAGGCGCCGCGCGCCAGCGCCCCCGAAAGGAATACGTCGGCGTCGATGTCTTTCTCGACTGGACGGGCGGCCTCGCGAGCCAGCTCGGGCCGAAGCTCGAACAACTCGGGGGCGATCTCCAGCTGCAGTCCGTTGCCAACCGCGGCGTCAAGGTGTATCCAGGCGAGCTGCCGGGGTTTGTGTACTCCGATCTCTGGAATTGCCGGTTTCTCGCGCGCGACGGCGGCGGTGCAGTCACCCATCAGCAGACCATCGCGCTGCAGCAGCGCATTGCCGGCGCCGGATTCGACGTGGTCAAGACCGAAGGTCTGTATACGTTCGATGGGCAGCGCGGCTACTCGCTCGGGCAGGGAGAGTGAACGATCCGAAACCGCTGGTCGCGGTGATCATGGGCTCGACGTCCGATTGGGACACCATGAAGCATGCCGCCGAGACGCTCGACGGCTTCGGCGTTGCTTACGAAAAGCATGTCGTTTCCGCTCACCGAACGCCCGTATGGATGGCGGAGTTCGCACAAGGCGCTGAATCGCGCGGCATCGAAGTCATCATCGCCGGCGCAGGCGGCGCCGCCCATCTGCCGGGCATGACGGCGGC